>Ga0193753_10000385_pt1 | contig 43754 bp, 29 predicted proteins | sample H1c2metaG_FD_144925 | JGI IMG/M metagenome (GOLD analysis project Ga0193753, IMG submission 144925) | Soil microbial communities from a riparian zone of the East river system, Colorado, United States - H1c2 | ecosystem: Environmental > Terrestrial > Soil > Riparian zone | place: USA: East...
CAGCAGTCGGCGAGAGGCGTGGCGCGTGAGGAATCTTCGTGCTTTGCCAGTTCGTTTAGGGACCTCAAGAGAACTGTCGGTCGGCTGGGGCCTTTGATCTGCGTCGCGGTCAGGTCAACCTCGTTCCCCAGGGACCACAGGATAACCGACGGATGGTTGTAGTTCTGGCGCACCAATTCGCTGAGTTGTTGGCGCGCGTTGGCCGTCAACGCGGAGTTCGCGGGAGAACCGTCGAAGGACACCTTGTTGACCAAGGGTATTTCAGCCCAGACGACGATCCCGCGCGAATCGGCCAGCTCGTATGAATATTGATCATGTTGATAGTGCGCCAGGCGCACGGCATTGGCACCCAGGTCCTGCAGCAGATCGAAGTCCTGGCGTTGGTCCGCATCCGAGATGGCCCAACCCTTCACCGGGCGATCCTGGTGCATGGACACACCCTTCAAGAACATGTGTTTACCATTGAGGAAGAAGCCGTGATCGGAATCGAATTTGACGGTGCGAAAGCCCAGCGGCTGCGTAACTCGATCCAGGATCTTGCCCGCATCCGAACGAATTACCATGAGCGAACGATACAAGTAGGGATTCTTGACGCCCTCCCAAAGCCGCGGATGTTCAACGTGCAGTTGCGTTTGCAGCGCGAAGGTTCCGGACGCGGCCGTCGATTTGAGAGTGGTGGAGGCGACGACGACGCCCGCCGCATCTTCGATGGCAAACTCCACCGAAATACGCTGCGGATCTTTCACGTCATTGGCAATCCTTCCCGAGAGCTGCACGGCCGCGCCCGCGGCATCGATGTCGAGTGCGTGCGCATACAACCCAGGGCCGCCCAGGTCCAAGAGATCCACATGCACGGGCCGCGTGACGATAAGCGACACCTTTCGGTAGATGCCGCCAAAGACGAAGAAATCACCGGACAGAGGGATGACATCTTCGGTACTCGCGCCGGGTTGCGGCCGGCTATTGTCAGCCTTTACCACCAGAACATTGTCGCCGAAAGGTTTGATGGACGATGATGCATCAAAGCGGAATCGGGAGAAGGCGCCTGAATGCTTGCCAAGATACCGGCCGTTCAGCCAGACGTCCGCCACCGCTCCCACCGCATCGAATTGCAGAAAGTAGCGGCTGCCCGCGGCGGCCTGCGGCGGCCTGAAGTGAAGCCGATACCAGCCTATTCCTTGAACGTTGTTTGAGTGCGGCGAACGCTCGGTACCGTCGTTGCCGATCCGGTTCCACGTGTGCGGCACCTCGATCCGGCTCCAGAGCGCATCGTCGAAAGTGGGTGCTTCGACGCCGCTCAAGTCGGAAGTTTGGGTGAAACGCCACCCAGCATCCAGCGGCGCGGCCAGACGCGGGCTTTGTGCGGCAGCAATAGACGCTGAGAGCGAGAATATCGCGCACAGCGCATTGCGCGACCAACGATAGGCCACTCCTTTCCCCTTTTGCCGTCTACCAGTTCGTCATCGTGCCGTCTTCGAGTCGATTTACCGGAAGATAGGCACGTTGATACGGATATTGTGCGGCGAGTTCCTCGTCGATATCGACGCCCAGGCCCGGCGCCTCGCCGGGATGCAGAAAACCTGCATCAAAGCGGTACGCGTGCGGAAATACCGCGTCGGTGTCGCCCGTGTGGCGCATGTATTCCTGAATGCCGAAATTTGGAATCGACAAACCGAAGTGCAGTGCTGCGGCCATGCAAACCGGCGACAAATCAGTGGCTCCGTGACAGCCCGTTTTGACATGATAAAGATCGGCGAGAGCTGCCACGCGCCGTAGATGGCTGATACCGCCGGCATGCACCACCGTCGCACGAATGTAGTCGATGAGCTGCTCCTCGATGAGCTGTTTGCAATCCCAAATGCTGTTGAACACCTCGCCGACCGCGAGGGGCGTCGTCGTGTGTTGGCGAATCAACCGGAAGGAGGCTTGGTTGTCAGCCGCCACGGTGTCCTCCAACCAAAACAGCTTGTACGGTTCCAGATCTTTCCCCAACCGTGCCGCTTCGATGGGCGTCAAGCGATGGTGGCTGTCGTGCAACAGGTCGATTTCCCAGCCAAGATCCGCACGTGCCGCTTCGAACAGCGCCGGCACGGCCGCCAAATACTTCGTACTGGACCAAATATTCTCGGTCGGCAACTCACCGTCCGCAGGTTCATAAAACATCTTGTCGCGCGATACACCGTAGGTGGAGCGGAGACCGGGGACTCCCGATTGCAGCCGGATGGCGGTGTAACCCATCTGTTGATAGCGCCGCGCTTCGGCGATGGTTTCCTGGACGGTTTCGCCATTCGCATGACCGTACACCCGCACACCGGTACGGCAGGCGCCGCCAAGCAGCTGGTACAGCGGCATGCCGGCGACCTTTGCCTTGATGTCCCAGAGCGCGGTGTCGACCGCGGCAATCGCACTCATGGTGACAGGACCGCGCCGCCAGTACGCGCCGCGATAGAGATACTGCCAAATATCCTCAATTTGGTGCGCATCCCGCCCGATCAGACAGGGAATGACGTGCTCGGTGAGATAACTCGCGACCGCCAATTCCCGGCCGTTCAAGGTCGCATCCCCAATTCCATGGACGCCATGCGCGGTTTCCAACTTCAGCGTCACGAAATTGCGGCCCGGGCTGGTCACGATGACCCGCGCCGCGGTGATCGGCAGACTCTTCACTTTATGCATTGGGTGCCATTGTCACGTTATTGGTAAGACCTCTTTAAGGCATCTTCCGCCGCCTAGTCAAGCACAGTACTCGGCTGCGCGCACCATTTTCTTGCCATATTGCCCGCCAAATGTGGCCGGAGCCCTGACACGCGTCAAAGATGGTCCAGACGGCGCCCGGTCAAGGTATGACAATTGGGCAGACGACTTGCAGATAGTTGATAAAGTGGCCTGGCCAGTATAAGTTACTCCCACTAAAAATTACCGCGGCTCTTGGGGAGTACCAGCCAATGACATCTGTGAATCGTGCATTTCTTTGCGGGATGGGCGCCCTCTCTTTGTTCCTCAATTCTTCGCTCCCGGCTTGGGCAGATGACAGCACGCAACTGGTGGAGATCGTGGTCACCGCGGAAAAGCGCACCGAGAATCTGCAAAAAGTACCGATCTCGGTCGACGTTGTCAGCGGCGATGCGCTGACCAGGGCCAACGTATCGGCATTTTCAGATCTGGCCAAGTTCACCCCTTCGATGACGATGACGGCCGGAGATCAACCGGCGAACAGTGCCATCGTCATTCGCGGCGTCGGCACGTTCGCCTTCAGCGTGGCTGCGGAGCCGAGCGTATTGGTGGTCGTCGACGATGTGGCCGTCGGGTACCAAGCTCAAGCATTTACCGATTTGGTCGATATCGACCGCGTGGAAGTGTTGAACGGGCCGCAGAGCACGTTATTCGGCAAGTCGGCTTCCGCCGGCCTGGTCAATGTCACGACCAGGGCGCCCACCGACACGTTCACCTACTTCGGTGATGTGAAGGCAACCACCGATCATGAACAGCGCGCTTCATTGAGCGTCTCCGGCCCCATAACGGACACCCTGTCCTTTCGCCTCAGCGGGTCCTTCCGCTACTGGGGCGGCAACGTCAACAATCTTACCAGCGGAGGTAGAATCGACGACGATCGAACCGGCGGCGTTCGCGGCAAATTGCAGTGGCGTCCGAACGATGACCTCAACGCAACGTTCACCGTCCACTTCAATGAGGACCGCGCCGAGTGTTGCGGCGTGCCATTGGTCAAGCTCGGGCCCGGAGCGCTGCTATTCGGTGTGCCGGCGTTGACACCGGCGGCTGCAATCTCAGGGATAAACCCCGGACCCGACAATAATTCTGTCCGAGTCAATCAAGCTCCGATCGCCAATTCCGAGGACGTGGGCTTCACCTCGCATGTCAGCTACAACTTCGGCGACGTGACCTTGTTATCCATCACCGGTATCGACCAATACCACCTGCACGACCTCACCGATTTCGACACCACGGACGCGAGCACGCTGCAATATTTCACGCCGTTCACCAATACCAATCCGGCGGGTTCCAGCCCGGCGTCCAGCCCCACGCAATTGACCGGCGGCCTGTTGCAAGGCGGCCGTTTCAGCGTCAAGACCTTTAGTCAGGAGTTCCGGCTGTCGTCAAACGGGGCCCACGACTTCAACTATGTGGCGGGAGTCTACTTTTCCGACGAAGATCTGATCCGCGTGTTCGGCCGCGGATTTGTGGGCAACAGCAAGGCCATCGCCAACTGGCGCGGTGAAACCCAATACGACAATTACGCCGTGTTCGGTCAGACGAGTTGGACGTTTGCGCCGCGCACATCGTTGATCACCGGCTTGCGTTTCAACCGCGAAGAGAGCAGCTACACCTACGATGACTATTATCGCGTCATCCATTTCCCCGCCTTCGGGCAACCGACGCAAAACATCGACAGCGTGGTTACCGGCAAACTAGGGCTGCAATTCCAGGCCACGCCGGACATCATGGCCTTCGCTTTTGCCGCTCGCGGCTACAAAGGCGTTGCCTATGATCTGGTCACCGGCTTGAGCGCCGCGGAGGCCGCCAGTTTTCCGGTACGGCCCGAGCATTCGACCGATTATGAAGCAGGTTTGCGCACCGAGTGGTTCGATCGGCGCCTGGTGGTCAATGCGACCGTGTACGACACGGAATACAAGGACTTTCAGGTGCAGACCATCGTTCCGAATATCCTGAATTCGTTCATCTTGACCAATATTCCGAAGGTGCGAACGCGCGGTTTCGAATTCGATTCGGTCGCACAGATCACATCGGAACTCCATGCAGCTTTGGGCTATGCGTACACCGATGCGCATGCGGTCGACTATCCGGTCGGCCAATGCTACAGCGGTCAGACGTTACCGGCGACGTGCACGGCCAGTCCCGCATTTCAAAACCTCGACGGCGCGACGCTGCCGAACGCGCCGAAAAACAAAGTGAGCGTTGCCTTGGACTACAAGCGAAACATCCCGGGCGTCCCGGTGGACGCCGACTTTACGGTGAATTCGGTGTGGCAGAGCGCCGAAAATTTTGCCATCACCCGAGATCCCGGTACGATTCAGCCTTCTTACGGCATCACCAACATGAATTTGCAGTTCACGCCGCAGGCGTTCTCGAACTTGAGTTTCTCGGTATTCTGCAACAATGTGTTCGACAAGCACTACGCCTCGAATCTGAGCAATGTGCGCAGCAATTGGACCTTCCCGAATCCCGCGCCGGTTGGAATCGCTTACGCACAGGAACTGCCGCGCGACTACGACCGATTCTTCGGCATTCGAGTTGCATTCGCGAGCAAGTGAGAACGAGGGCACGCGGACGCTGCTGGTCTGCATGCTCTCAATCAAACGGCAAGGCGGCGCGTGTACTCGTGACGCTTCTTCACCGCTTTGGAACGCGCTCCCTCGATGGCGTCGGTCTCCGTCGCCGCCAACAGACCCTCGATGACCCGGGCCAGATGGTCGCGCATCGCTTTGCGGGCGCCCTTTGGATCGTGCTTGCGCAGTGCCGCCAGAATGCGCCGATGTTCGCCGATTCTCGGCTGCACGCCGACGCGCCGCGCCCGCTCGAGCATATAGATGCACAGGGGCGACTTGTGCCGCATATCCCAGAGATTCTCGATGACCGTGGTGATCGCCGTGTTGCGGGTGGCGCGCGCAATGGCAACATGAAAGCGCCGGTCCGCAATCTCGCCCTTTTGCTTGCGCGCATTCTCATCGACCATTTCCGTGATAATGGCCTCCATTTCCTCCAATTCTTCATCGGTAACGGTCGTTGCCGCGAGCGCCGCCGCCTCGCCTTCGAACAGCCGGCGCGCCTCAGTCAGTTCAAACGCACCAATATCCAAATCGCCCGGTCCAACCTGCGCGGGAGGCTGGTCGGTCACATAGATCCCGGAGCCGTGCCGCGCCTCGGCGAGACCGCGGATTTCAAGGGCTATCATGGCCTCGCGAATCGTCGGCCGGCTGACCTTGAATGCGACGGCAAGATCTCGTTCCGAGGGCAGGCGCTGCCCGGGCTTGTAGTTTCCGCCGATGATCGACGCCATGATGGCGCTGGCGACTTGCTGATAGAGCTTGCGGGTATCGGGCGTGGCGGCCATGAAGCAGGAATCTTGACCGCTTCCATGGCGGATGGCAATGTTACTTGACCACTTCACGGACCGAGAATGAGCCGACCCCTTCATCTTGATCCAGAGAGGTTTTTCCCCGCGGAACCCACGGTGCGGCGGATTGCCGCTCAACTCTTCGCAACGGTCGAACGACTGCCCATCGTGAGCCCGCACGGCCACACGGACCCTGCCTGGTTTGCGAGCAACGCGCCCTTCGAAGACGCCGTCAGTTTGCTGCTGTGGCCCGACCATTACTTGCTGCGAATGTTGATGAGCGCCGGCCTTACGCTGGAGAGTCTCGGCATTCGGCCAAACGACGATGTTCCGGCCGAACAGGACCGACGGCTCATTTGGCGGCGATTTGCAGAGCACTACCCCATATTTCGGGCAACGCCTTCGCGGCTGTGGCTGGAGCACGTTTTTGGGAAAGTGTTCGAGTTGAACGTGCGGCTCGAACCGGACACGGCCGACTTGTACTTCGACACCATCAACGATGCGCTGCGTACCGCGCGATTCAGGCCGCGTGCGCTATTCGATTCCTTCGACATCGAAGTGCTGGCGACCACCGAAGGGGCGCTCGATTCTTTGCAGCATCACCGCGCGATAGCGAATTCCGGCTGGGGTGGCCGTGTCATAACGACCTTTCGCCCCGATGATGTCACCGATCCGCAGCGTGCGGATTTCATCACCAATGTATGCTTGCTGGGGGAGCTGACCGGCGAGGATTGCGCCGGCTGGCAGGGCTACCTGGCCGCGCTCAGGAAGCGGCGCAGCTTCTTTCGTGAGCACGGCGCAACGGCGACCGATCACGGCCATCCGTCCGCGGCGACGGCGAATCTATCGCAGCAACAGGCCCAGGAATTATTCGCGCGCGTAATCTCCGGCCCACCGCGCGCCGACGAGGCTGAATTGTTCCGCGCACAAATGTTGACTGAAATGGCGCGCATGTCGTGCGAGGACGGCATGGTCATGCAACTGCATGCGGGCGCTTGGCGCAACCACAACGATGCGCTGCTGCAGCGCTTCGGCCGCGACAGAGGCGGAGATTTTCCGACTCAGACCAACTTCACGGCGGCACTTAAGCCGCTCTTGGACCTGTTCGGCGCGCGGCGGGATTTCACTTTCATTCTCTTCACGCTGGATGAAAGCACTTACTCGCGGGAGCTGGCGCCGCTGGCCGGACACTACCCCTGCCTGCGGCTCGGACCGGCGTGGTGGTTCCACGACGCACCGGAGGCCATGCTGCGCTACCGGCGCAGCACGACCGAAACGGCCGGGTTCTACAATACCGTCGGGTTCAATGACGATACACGCGCGTTCTTCTCCATTCCGGCACGCCACGACCTGGCGCGGCGCATGGATTGCGCCTATCTAGCCGAGTTGGTCGCAACGCGGCGGCTGGAGGAGGACGAGGCCGCCGACGTCGCTGTGGATCTCGCATATCGATTACCGAAATCCGCATATCGTCTATGACGTCGCGACTCAATTTGAAAACCTTGGCGGCTTTGCCGCCGGAGGTAGGTCGGCCGGACTACGATTTCCTGAAGACGCGCATCGGCATCGTGCATTTGGGTCTCGGCGCCTTTCACCGTGCGCACCAAGCGGTCTACACCGAGGACGCGCTGCGCAGCCATGGCGGTGATTGGGGCGTCCTCGGCGCATCATTGCGGCATGCAGCCGTACCCGGTGCATTGGCCGATCAACAGCAATTGTATACGGTGGAAAGCCTCGGCAACATTTCCAGCTACCGGGTCGTGGCTGCCGTCCGCACATCGTTGACAGGCACGATGCAGCGCATGCAATTGCTCAGTGCCTTGAGTTCTCCTCAGACTCACATCGTGACCCTGACCGTCACTGAAAAGGGCTATTGCCTCGCGATGAACGGCGGCCTGGATGTTGCAAATGCCGAGATTGCCCACGACCTGGGGGCTCCGAGTGAACCGTCATCGTCCATCGGGTGGCTCGCGGCGGGACTTGTGCAGCGATATGAGTCACATCGCCGCCCCCTGACCATCATCAGTTGCGACAATTTGCAGTCAAATGGCGCGAAGCTGGCGCGCGCGATGCACGAATTTGTAGAACGGAGCCGGCCGGAAATGCTTGCTTGGATGCGGGACAATGTACGGTATCCCCAGACCGTGGTGGACTGCATCGTTCCCGCCGCCACCGATGAGAGCCGGGCACGGGTCAGACAGGCCCTGGGCGTTGACGATCTTGCCTGCGTACAGCGTGAGCCCTATAGCCAGTGGATCATCGAGGATAGGTTTGCCGGACCGCGGCCCGCGTGGGAGCACGGCGGTGCGCTTATCGTCGCTGACGTGATCGACTACGGCCGTCTGAAATTGCATGTGCTCAATACCTGTCACAGCGCGCTCGCCTATCTCGGTCTGCCGCGCCGCTACACTTTTGTCCGAGAGGCCATGGCGGATCCTGAACTTGCGCAGTTCCTCGAAACGCTGGTGTCCACCGAAATCGCACCCGCGCTTGCTCCGCTTGAGGTGCAGAGCTACTGGCAGACCGTGCGCCCGCGCTTCGCCAACCCGCGCATTGATCACCGCCTTGCGCAGATTGCGCAAGATGGCGCATTGAAACTCGCCGAACGCGTATTTCCGCTCATGATCTCGAACGCCAGGGCGGGCGCCCCGGTGCACGCTCTTGCACGCATCGTCCGTGGGTGCCTGGAGTTGACCGGGGTCGGCCTCGATGCGGCGCTCCAGGATGGAGCGATGCTTCCGCCGGCGATTCGGACGAATTCATCGCTGAGGGCGGCCATTTCCGCGGCGATCACGTGACCCGCATCGTTTGCATCGGTGAATGCATGGTCGAGCTGCGAGCGGTCGGCGCGGACACGTTTGCCCGCTCGTACGCGGGAGATGCGTACAACACCGCGGTTTATCTGAAACGCTCTCTCCCCGACGCGCAAGTGCAGTTCTTGACAGCTACCGGCGATGACGCAATGAGTCAGGCCATGCGGCAGAGGTGGCGCATCCACCAGATCGACGATGCGCTCGCCTTCCCGGTGCCGGGCGGGTCGGCTGGACTGTATCTGATTGAAACCGCCGCGTCCGGCGAAAGAAGCTTTCAATATTGGCGCAAGGATTCGGCCGCAAAGCGCTGGCTGGCGCAGCTGCAGGAACGCGGCGAGTCGGTATTGTGGGGCGCCGATATGGTTTATTACTCGGGAATCACACTGGCCATTTTGAACCCCGGCGAACGAGCCGCCGCCCTTGAGTTACTTGCGCGCGCGCGGCCGCATATTGGGCGCATTGCCTTCGATCCCAATGTGCGCCTTCGCTTATGGGAGTCGCCGCAAGTTGCCGCACAGATCATCCTCGCAGCGATCTCGGCCTGCGATATTGCACTGCCCAGTACGGAAGACCTCGCGTGGCTGTTGGGTACTGCTGAGCCCGAGCGGCAGGTGAATCAGCTACTGGAAATCGGTACTTCCGAAGTGGCCCTGACGCTGGGAGCGGATGGCTGCTCCATCGCTGCCCGGGAGTTGCGCGTACAATTGTCGGGGCAGCGCGTCGCCGGCGCCATTGATACTTCCGGGGCCGGCGATGCCTTTAACGGCGTCTACCTGGCGAATCGTCTCAAAGGCAATTCGCCGGACCAAGCCGCTGAGTCAGCGCTTCGGGTCGCGTCGCGCGTTGTCACGCATGCGGGCGCGATCGTGCCCAATTCCGTATCGCATCCCGCGAAGTCATAAATTGCATGGGTGAGGGCTTGTGAACATTCGAGAAATCCTTGGAATGGCGCCGGTGATTCCCGTCCTGACCCTCAGCGACCTGGATCATGCCGTACCGCTGGCGCAAGCCCTGGTCGCCGGCGGATTGCATGTATTGGAAATCACTCTGCGCACGCCGGTGGCGTATGGCTGCATCGAGGCGATCCGCAAAGCCGTACCTGATGCCATCGTCGGGGTCGGTACTCTGACCCGAGCGGTCGACTTTGCCGCGGCCGGTCGGGCGGGAGCTCAATTCGGCGTCAGCCCCGGGCTGACCCCCGAGCTTGCCGCCGCTGCGCGAGGCGCACGGTTTCCCTTGTTGCCCGGAGTCATGACTCCCACGGAAGTGATCGCGGCGCGCCTGGCGGGCTTTGACGTATTGAAGCTTTTCCCTGCGCATCAGGCAGGTGGGGCCGGAATGCTGCGCGCACTGGCGGCGCTGTTTCCAGACATTTTATTCTGTCCGACCGGAGGCATCACACGAGCCAGCGCGCCGGAGTATTTGGCACTCCCCAATGTTTTATCGGTCGGCGGATCTTGGGCATCGCCTCAGCCAATGATCAATGCGAAGGACTGGCCGGGCATCGAGGCACTGGCAAAAGACGCGGCCGCACTCAAAAGACAGGTTCACGTCCGGTAGCGGATAGCGGCGCAACCGTGTGTAGGACCTGTCCGCTCGCCAGAGAGGCAGCGAGTGAGTAAGGTGGAGCGTCCAGGTGCACCGATTGGAACGGAGACGACAATGGCTAAAAACGTAATTTGCCTTTGGTATGACAGCGCAGCAGAGGATGCCGCCAAGTTCTACGCTCAAACCTTTCCAGACAGTGCCGTGACTGCGGTTCACAATGCCCCCGGGGACTACCCGAACGGCAAACAGGGACAGGTGCTCACGGTCGAGTTCACGGTACTTGGAGTGCCCTGCGTCGGCATCAATGGCGGCCCGGCATTCAAGCACTCTGAAGCCTTTTCATTTCAGGTCGTCACCGACAACCAGGCCGAGACGGACCGCTACTGGAACGCGATCGTCAACAACGGCGGCGCCGAGAGCGCGTGCGGCTGGTGCAAAGACAAATGGGGTTTATCCTGGCAGATCACCCCGCGGGTGCTGCTGGACGCAACGACCGATCCCGATCGTGCGGCCGCAAAGCGCGCGTTCGAGGCGATGATGAAAATGAAAAAGATCGACATTGCCGCTATCGAGGCGGCACGGCGCGGAACCGCTCGCGCTTAGAGGACATCGCCAAGAGGGCCAGCATCGCGAACAGTTCCGCGAGCCCGGACGAGCCGCCGCCACCCTTGTTGGAGCTCGCGCCGCCGCTTCCTGCCGGCGCGGAAACCGTTATTGTCGACTGCGATTTCACAGAGGCGCTGCCCTCAAGGCAGGTGACCACATAGGTGAATGAACCGGACACCGTCGCAGTTTGACTGACTATTCCCGATGGGCCGACGCTGCCCGTCCATGGAGATCCATTTGCGCCCCCGCCGCTCGCGTTGCACGTATCGGCATGCTCCGAAGACCAACCCACAGTGAAACTATCGCCGACCGTCGCCATTGTACGATTCAGGGTCAACGTCGCCGTGGGTGGGACCGTCCCATTAACCGTAATTGCAGTCTGGGCGCTCACCGGCGCCTGATTGGGATCGATGCTATTGCAGGTCATGCCAAGCACGACTTGACCGGTTGCGTTGGTCGACGCCGCCTGCGAACCATTTGGCTGTATGACTGAGCCACCCCAAATCACACCGACACCTTGACCGTTTCCGGTCTGTACGCAACCTACGGTGTTCGTCGACGACCAGTTGATGGTGAATTGCTGGCCGACTAAAAGCACCGACGATGTGGTCGATATCGTCGCCGTCGGAGCCGGCGGCGGCAGCACGTGCACCGTAATGGGCGTCGAGGTGACGGGATTCTGTGGTCCGATTGGGTTGGTGCAGGTCATTGAAACGACGTAGTCACCGGGGCCGCCCGGCGCATAAGGACCGCTATCTTCAACATCTGCTGCACCCGACGGCAACAGCGGATAAGTGGTGAACTGGGCAATGAGATTGACCGGCGTTGAATTGAGGGTGCAGTTACTCAGATTCGATTTCCACGAAATCGTGACGTAGTCCGCCGGGCTCGCGCTATACGTGACGGTCGTGGGCACAATTGAGAGAGACGTGTAGGGTGCGTCGTTCTCGACAGTCACGGTAACGCTTTGGCTCACTTGGCTGGGACCCGCCGAACAGGTCAGCGTGTAGGTGTAGGTTCCGACTACCGCCACCATGGGTTCGAAGTCATTGGCGGGACCAAGCACACCGGTAGTCCAGCCATCGTCCGTGGTTCCGCCGGATGGAATGCACGTATCGGCATAACTTTGCCAGTAAAGATGCAAATCTTGACCGAGCATGCGATCGGTGCCGTTGGCGCGAAACACCAGGGCCGGTGCGATGTATGAGACGGTGGTACGGCCGGTTGCAACCGGCGATGTACCGCACGACATGGTGTACGTCACATCACCGACATTGTCCTGCGTTGTCGAGACCGTGCCGCTGGAGGGCAGACCGCTCAAGCTCAAGTCGCCGCCCGTTATGGAGCACGGCGACACATTGGAGCTCCACGTGATTGCGGCGTTCGCGCCGATCCACCGAATCGTAGAAGCATCGAGGGTCACGAACGGCACTGTGCCGTACCAATTCACAAGGACTGAAGTCGTCACGTGACGGTTGCCGCTGAAGGCGCACGTGAGCGAATACTTTACGGGCCCGCCAAAGGTCTCCGTCAGGGTAGTGCTGCCGGCAGCCGGCAAAGAGGCGGGCCAACCATCGCCGTTGGCGCCGCCGGTTGCCGTGCATGCGGTCGCGCCGGGCACATTCCAACTCAAAGTCAACATATCCCCATCGGTCAAACTGTAACTGGACGCGGCAAAATTCAGAGAGAGCGCCGGCGTACTCGAGACTACCTTCGTGCCCGAATTGGCAGGATCAAGAACGGATTTAAGTGTTGCCGTCCCGGTGCTCGCGGTTCTGTCAGCGGTGGAGTTCCAAACCGCCGCGAGCGCCGTGAAGTCGGCGCTTCCATTGGAACCATTCGGCGCACCAGGAGAGGTAACCGGACAAGATTCATAGCCGGAAGCATCGGTCGTCTTTCGGCCGAGCGACAGCGCGCCAACCACGCGGTTATTGCCGTCGACCAGGCCACTTCCGGAGGCTCCGGGGCCGATGTTGCCGGCTTGATTGACGGTTTCCAGAAAATTTGAAACGAAAGCCGAGCCAAGCACGCCAGTCTGCTGCAGCGCAAGGGCTCTGCCGAACCACCGCGTCAATTGGTCGTTGGCGCCGAGTGCATGGTGGATGGTGTATCCGCCCTGCACGGCTGCGCCGCTCGCGTCGAATCCCGCGAATTGCGCATCGCTCGCCGCCGGACTGTTGAGCAGCTTGATGAGCCATACGTCCTGCTGCTCCACCATCGTGGTTGATCCGCTTTGCGTGACGATTCCAGGATCATAAATAGATCCCAGTGTTGAACCGCAGGGCGTGGTGGCATTCCAGTAAACAGTCACGTTGACGGAGTTGCCGGGAACGCCACCGCCATACGTGCCGCTCTCGCAGTGACGTGCAGTCAGAATGTACGGCGCGTTATCGCCAGGCACATCATTAATGAGCGTGCCGGTGCATTGATACAAGTTGCCGACGACGACGCCGACGGTCGCCTTTGCGATGGGCGTATTCGCCGCCGTAACACCGCACTGATAGTTTTGCACGCAGGAGGCATTGCCGCCGGTAGCCGACTGCCCCAACAATTGACGATAATACGGATGATCTTTTGCCGCCGCGCTGAGCGCGCGATAGCCCGCTTGGAAGCTTTGAATCTCGAGCACCACTTGGTCGCGTTGCGACGCTTGAACGTCGATTTTGAGTTCCAGCGATTCTCCGGGCAGAACCCGGCTCCACAGGTCACTCATTTTTATGTCTTGTGCCCGGTAGACCACGGTTGTCTTCGCGCCCTGCACGGTCAGAACGGCACTCGACGGCAACCGAATGCTCGTGGCATGAAACGACATGGACGCGGCCGATGGAATGCGGATCGAGTACGACCATTCGGCCGATGTGGAAGTCACGGCGGCCCATTGCCCGTCGGCTTGCGCCGATACCGTATGCGGCACGTGAACCGCGAATTGCACGGGCGTGTTTGCCGCCGCTTTGATGAGGGGCCGTAAATCCGTCTGCAGCGTCACTACCTGGCCGGCCGCACAAACGGAACTTGTCAGCAGCAACGCGGCGACGCGCAGCACCGGGTGAAACGTTCCCATGGCTCAGCCCTGTTTATCGGTTTTGTATTCCGAGCGGCTCACTTTGCCCCATTCACGTCGCCGCGGCAACGGCGGGAAGGTCCGGTTTGGAGTTCTAGCGCTCGGCGGTCACCAACCATCGCAGCGGCCCGCCAGGATTGATGGCATCGAACGGATAACAGGTCACCAGGGTGAGCCGCGCCGCGTCGGCATCCAGCACGATGCGCGTCCGACGACTATCGACAATCCGAACGTCGGTGACGACGAATACGGATCTGCTGCCGTTGAGCAGCTCGACGGTAACGCGGTCGCCTGGCTTTGCGGTGCGCAATATCTTGAAATGCGTGTCGCGATGACCTTCAATGACACTGTTGCCAAGCGCTCCGGGAGCGACGCTTGCCGCATCGTGCACCGGGCCGAAAGCGAGATTGCGCCCGCTCGAACCCTCCAGCACAACGAGTGTGATCGCCGCTCTGCCCTCGCCCACGGTCAACTTTGCAACGGGCCGTGTGTCAGCCCAGGGCCAGGGCACGGCAATCTGCGAGAGTGTCTGTTCGCGGCGCCATGCCGCGTCGATCAACAGCTGCGCGGCCCAGGCCTTCACGGGAATCCACGCCCCGACCGCCAAACTAGCGACTCCCGCGGCGAACGCCGCGATGGCGGTCGCCTTCAACAGCGAATCGACGCGCCCAGAGGCCGCAAGGCTCATGCGAGCGGACGCTGCAGAGCCGGGCGTCGGAATCGGGTGTAGGTGAGTAACAGACTCAAGGCTAAACAGGCAAAGCCCGCGCAGAGCCAAATCTCCGCGGCAGTCGCAGTCTTCGCGAATCCGACGGTGGCCCAGGCGCCGCCGACCGGTGCTGACGTGGCCGCCTGCTCGACATGACCTGGGGAGCCGGATGGGCGCACCACTTCATCGTCGACCGCAACGAGACTCGTGAACTCGGACACCACGTGATGCTTGAGAGCCAGATCGATGATGGCCGCCTTCAGCGGCTCACCGTCACCGCCAAAGTGCATTTGTCGAGACAGTGCGCCGATGCGCTCGCGGGCCCAGAGCTTCGAGAGACCCGATGCATCCCCCACAGTGGTCAAGGGCAGACGCTGAGTCCATTTGACGCCGCGAACGAGCCCCGAGAGCACAACTTCCCCCGACGCAATCTGCGGCATACGCGCCAACACGACAATCGGGTCTCCGCTGTAGAGATCCGTGGGCAAAGGCGCCGCCAAGTCGGCGCTCATTGCCTCCGGCCACTGCACCTTCAAATCGATGAGCGCAGGACGCTCGAGCTTGGCGAACAGGTCTCGCATGCGCGCCCCCACTTGGTCCCGCTCCGCAATGAAGGTGTAGCTACCGCGCCCGGCAACCGCCGCCTCGCCCAAGAAATATGCGTTGGGCGCTGCACCGATGCCGACGGTGAACAAGCGCTTTTCACCGATTCGGTCGTGAATCAACTTGATCAGTTCAGCCTCGTTGCCGACGCTGCCATCGGTGATGAAAATGATCTGCTGTAAGATCTCGGGATCCGCCGGACTCGACAACGCAGTCTCCAAGGGGGCGCGCATCTCGGTGCCGCCGTTGGCGGTGAGGCCGGCGACGAAGCCGCTTGCGAGCGCGCGGCTTTTGTCGGTGACCGGCTGCGGCGATGAAAATAACTTTGAGTAGTCGCTCGCGAATCGGATGACATTGAACCTGTCGGCCTGCTTCAGGCGATCGATTCCCATCGAGAGCGCTGCACGGGCCTGCTCGATGGACGGGCCCTGCATGGACCCCGACGTGTCAATGATGAAAGTGACTTCCCGCGCCGGCACGGCCTCATCCAATTGCTGCGGCGTCGACAGCATCAGCAGCGCGAAGGTTTCCCCGCCAATTCTTTCAGCGAAGGCCGCACCCGCGACCTCTTTAGCGGAGGCCTGAGTCCACGTCAGTTCGAAGTCGCGATCGGCGGGAGCATCGTCCGTATGCAATAGAACGCGTTTTCCGGAGGGCGCACTCTGCGTCTGGATGGCATGATGCAGGCTGGAAACTTCGCCGAGTGCGAATCCCGGCTCCAGCTCGATCTCGATGCTAACGCGCTGGCGCGCCGCTGTGACTTTTTCAGGGGTCGCGGTTGTACCTAAAGCCGCGTTCATGAGGGCGGCAGTAACTGCCGGCATTTGTGCCGTGGCGTCCTGCGGTGCGCCCGGCGTGTAGCGCGGTGTAATGGCGAGCGGCAGATTGAGCGTGTAGCGGCCGTCGCGAAAAGGCAGGGTCTCGAGATACGTAATTTCGATGGTGGCCGTCGTATGGGGTGCGATATTGGCGACTGCCGATGTGAAGAGGTTGGGCCGCTCCTGCTCCACGATGCTGGCACGGCGGCCTTCGGCACGTGCATCGTTGTAGCGGGCCTGCGCCTTGGCCTTTTCCTGCACCTCGCCGCGGATCGTGCGCTCGCCAATCCGCATCACAAGCTCGTCGACCGCGCCGTCCTTCGACAGGGGAAACACATACAGCCCCTCAACCCAGTCCTCACCGGCGTTCGAGAATTCCTGCTGCACGTGCACGCGCGCCACGTTGCCGGTGACTTGCACCTGCATGCGGGTGGCGAGACGCAACGCCTCGGTCACGGGCTCCTGCCCCGAGTGACGCAGGTACAAGGTGCCCGACGGAGTATCTTCGATGGCATTGGCGGCAAAGACCGGGCGTTGCGCAGAAACGCAGACTGCAAGCAGCGGCGCCCAAAGGAGGCTGACGAGGAAAGATCGAAGGTTCATGCAAGGCTCCCTATGTGCAGGTGTGCAGCCATTACGACCGCGGGATCTGTCGTGAGCCGGGCGGCTTTGTGGCAAAGCGAGGATGAAAAAGGCTGAAATGTGGCAGACACGGCGGTGATTTCCGCCACCAGACGGGTCGTGCTTATGTCACTTGGGGGAGGGAAACACTCGCGTAAGTCCGCCATGGTTGTAGAATGCTGTTCAAGGCAACAGGCTAGACGCCGGGGATGCACGGCACGCCAGGCCTGGTCGCTACGATCACAAGCAAGAACAACAAGAACGAAGGGACTCGAATGCTTAAGCTCACTCGCGCGCTGGCCGTTCTCACGGCAATGGTGTCATTCTGCAACGCTCATGCAGCGGTATCGCTGCTCAAGGATGTTAATCAGAGCATCTATCCGGGCCTCGCGACTGCGGCGAACTTTGTCGCTGCAAATGGGCTGACATTCTTCGTCGCCATAGACGCCACTCACGGACAGGAACTGTGGTGCACTGACGGAACAATTCCCGGCACTCACATCGTTCGCGACATTGCACCCGGAAACATCGCGTCAGGCATCGAGCGACTTACAGTCCTCAATAACGAGGTGTATTTCTTTGCCAACGATGGCGTGAACGGACTGGAATTGTGGCGCTCAGATGGGACATCGTCGGGCACGCACATTGTGGCCGACATCAAGAAAGGGGCGGACGCGAGTATCCCTGAGTTTCCGAGCACCGGTCCGATAGCCAGTATCGGCGCAGCCCTTTATTTCGCCGCTGATGACGGCACAGGCCTTGGGCTCTGGCGCTCGGACGGCACAGCCGATGGCACTTATAGAGTCTCGGACGTGAAGCTGCTCGACGGCTTTGTCGTGGCAATCGGTCAGCGATTGTTCTTCCAAGGTCCCGGTGCCAACGGTGTGGGCGGCGAAATGTGGATGTCGGACGGAACTGCGGCTGGCACGAAGCAATTGTCCAACTCGTTTCCAGGCCAACCCCACTCCGGCGCCGGCTTGGTGACGGCAACGAGCAGCGGCATTTTCTTTGTCGCCGGTGACGGAATGGGTGCCACCAAGCTCCTCTTCATGAAACCAGACGGTAGTTCGTTGCATGTGGTCTCCGATCTCACCCCACCCCCCACGGTCTCGTCCGTTGGTGTGGGCGCCATGGCATCGCTCGGGCCGGATGTGGTACTCGACATCGATGGCGTCGGCATCTATCACGCTGATGCCAACGCCGCGACACTGATTGCGCCGAAGGTTCACGTGACGAATGGTTTCCAGCCGGTCGGAGCTCGCGACCTTTTCTCAGTGGGCTCGGCGAACGAGCCTTCTTACGATCTCTGGACGACGGACGGCACCGCTTCCGGCACCCATAAGCTCGGTGCTGATATCCAGCTGCGATCGGACACGGCGATCGGCAGTTATGGACAGTTTGTGCTCGGAGATGACGGCTTCATCTACTTCGGCGGACAGCTATTCAGCGGGTCCATCGCGTACTCGATTTGGAAAACCGATGGCACCGATGCGGGAACAACCCTTTATGTTTCCCAACCGGGCGACGCGCCGCTGCTACCCATTTCGCTAGTTGGATTCCAAGGGAGAGTATTCTTCAATTATCCTTGCGGCACGAGTTCGCAATGCCTTTGGGCATCGGACGGCACCTCATTGGGCACAAGCGCAGTGTTCGACCCCGCTCCGGATTCAACCGTCGCAGCGGTCGCGGTGGGCGGCGGTGCTTTGTTTTTTATGAGCGAACTGAGTGAGCAGCTGTTCACCTCCGACGGCACTGCCGCCGGTACCCATTCTCTTGTCACTTTTTCCACCGAACCGCAGGGCGCCGATTCCCAAGCTTCCGGGTTCACAAGCGTGGGCTCGAAGGTGATGTTCCTCGCGAACGACGGGACTCACGGCTATGAACTTTGGCTGAGTGATAAGAGCACTCGCGCTACCAGCATGCTCACCGACATCAATCCAGGCACCGGGGATGGCGCTAGCGGGCTCGTCGCGATCGGAGCCCATATTATCTTTAGCGGCAACGACGGGGTTCATGGCCAGCAACTATGGGTCACAGACGGAACCAAGTCGGGAACCACCCTTCTCGCCAACGTCATTCCGGAGCTGGATCCGTGGAATGTGGTGGTTTCAAACGGGGTGGCTTTTTTCCCCGCCGACGATGGGGTGCACGGATTTCAACCTTGGCGCTCCGACGGCACGGCCGCGGGAACATATATGGTGGCCGATATTGCGCAGGAGAGATTCGTCAGCAATTTCCGGGCATTCCATGGCCAGGTGATGTTCTACTCCCAGTCACTATTGCAGTGGTGGATCATCGATGGCTCCGCCCAGGGAGCGCATGCCGTTACGCCCGCGGGAACGGCAGGCGGGCTTCAGGCAACCCTCAATGGACTGTTCTACTTTGGCGGAATTTCCAATGGCGCTAGCACGGGCGATCTTTGGGTAACGGATGGGACGGCAGCCGGCACGCACGTGGCCTTGACCTTGGCGAATGAATACATAAGCAACCTATTTGGTCTGAGCAATCGAATTGTTCTTCAGACATCGAGCACCGATCCCAGCAAGAATTTTCGCGCGGCTCTCTTTGGTACCGATGGCACGAGTGGGGGCACAGCCCAAGTCGCACTCGATTCGATGTTTACGAGCATCGCGGTGGGCAACCAACTCATCTATAGCACGCCGAATTCGGACGGCAGTACTGAAATCCGCGCCACCGACGGAACGATCGCCGGAACGCACGACGTTACCAAGGTCGATAGCGCGGGAACTCTAATGGGTGCCTACAAGGGCACGGCGATTTTTTCCACCGGGAGTTTCGTACCGGGCGCAGCTTCCGTTGGCTCGATTTGGCGCACCGATGGGACACCGCAGGGTACACATCGGGTGGCGAGCGGCCTCATGGGTAGCTGGTTTCAGGCCATTGATAGTGCGCTCTACGTACTAGGCACTACCCCGGCGACAGGTGCGGAGCCGTTTGTCATCGATGAACTATCGCCGAATGCTGCGCCGGATGAGGCGAGTACCTCGGCAGATACCGCCGTGACGATCGATGTGCTCGCGAACGACGGGTCGTTGGCCTCAACGCTCATGCCCAGTTCGCTTGCCATCAGCATCTCTCCGAAGAATGGTTCGACTTCCATCGATCCTTCCACTGGCAAAGTGACTTACACGCCCACGAAGGGTTTCAGCGGCACCGACACGTTCGCCTACGTTGTCATGGACGCGCTAGGGCAGGATTCGTCTCCAACCAGTGTCGATGTCGTGGTGGGCGCGGAGGCTGGGCCGCCGCCCGGTTCTGCGCCCAGTAGCTCGACAGGCGGCAGCCCAGGGGGGAGCACCGGAGGCACCTCGCCCTCAACTCCGTCAAAAGGTGGCGGAGGAGTACTGTCTCTCGTCGAACTCTTAGCTTTGTGTGGGCTTGCATTGCTGCTGCGATCTCAATTGTCAGGTCAAGCCGCACGAAAGCTCCGCCTGCGTTGAGGATTGCGGTGTCGTAGCTGTTTCGCATTCGGGTGCGAGGCGATGTTTGGTCTCTCAGGAATGTTGAAGTTTTCACAAGGCGAAGCTATGGTAGCGCTATCATGGAGCACTCGGCATTTACAGGAGCCAAACAAATGCCCTTTTTCCGCCAAATAAAAACAATACTCACCGGATTGCCTGTGTGGCTCTTTTTGGCCCTGACGTACGCCTCAAACGCGGTCGCCGCCGATTTCGCGATGAAGGTGACCGACAAGGATTATCTCGATACCCAGGGTTTTAGTGTCTTTCTCTACGACAGCACGTATCACCCCATTTTCGTCGATCAGAAGAACACGGCCATGGAAATGATTCTCCATGGCCAGCGCATCGCCACCAACGGCGACGTGCGCTTGATGCCAACCCCTGAGCAGTGGGACTTGGTGGCAACCCTCAAAGGACGAAAGGCCGAAAAGGCGAACAACCGGCTTACCGCCGGTCTCGCGTTCCCGAGTTTCGATGTCAGCTATACGCTGGAGGTCGCTGCAGAACCGGGCGGTGTCAAGGTCAGCATCAATCTCGACAAACCGCTACCGGCGAAGCTTGTCGGCCGGGCCGGCTTCAACTTGGAATTCCTGCCCTCGATCTATATGGGCAAGACGTACCTCGTGGACGGATCCAAGGCCGGCATCTTTCCGCGAACGCCGAATGATCCGATGATCAAACTGTTGCCGCTGCCCGACGAGCCCAAAAAGGCCTACTACTTGGAGGACTGGGACAAGGCCAAGGGATACACCCAGCCGCTTCCCTTTGCGCAAGGTAAAAGCATCACCCTGGGGGTTGACGATTCGCTCGCGCGAATCGCCGTTGTCTCGGATACGGCGGACCTGATGCTGTTCGACGGACGCAACCGCGCGCAAAACGGTTGGTTTGTATTGCGATCGCTGATTCCGGCGGGCAAGACCACCGGTGCCATCGTGTGGCATTTGAAGCCTGACGTCATTTCGGGGTGGACGCGCCCACCTGTGATCGCGCACAGCCAAGTCGGCTATGCGCCGGGCTTCTCGAAGCTGGCCGTACTCGAACTCGATCCGAAGTACGTAGGCCCCAAGACGGCCAAAGTGCTGCGCCTGACGGAAGGCGGCGCTTACCAGCAGGTATTTGAAGGCCCGATCACGGCTTCTACGCCCTGGATGCGCTATGTCTACTCGAAATTCGATTTCACCACGGTCAAAACCCCTGGTCTCTATGTCATCGAGTACGCCGGTCAGCGTACGGCGCCCTTTCCCATCTCCACGGATGCCTACGCGAACATCTGGCAGGACAGCCTGGACCATCACATTGCCGTACAAATGGATCACGTTTCAGTGCGCGAAGCCTATCGCGTGTGGCATGGCGCCTCGCACTTGGATGACGGCCGTATGGCGCCCGTTTTGGGCGAGCAATTCGACAACTGGAATCAAGCCACGGCGAGGGACGGCAAGTACAAGGGCGGCGATCATATTCCCGGGATGAATGTGGGCGGCTGGTACGATGCCGGCGATTTCGATCTCGAAGAACCGGCGCAACTCAGTGTGATTCAGAGTCTGGCTTTGGCGTATCGCGAATTTGATCTCAAGTACGACGAACTCACCGTCGATGAAGTGACGCGCGAGGTTGAGATGCACCGTCCCGATGGCGTGCCGGATACGGTTGAACAAATCAAGCACGGCGCACTGCTCATCCTTGCGCAGTTCCACAATATAGGCCACTCGATTCGAGGCACTCACGAACCGGACTTGCGCCAATACACTCAGGTGGGCGATGGAGCGTCGAAGACTGACGGCCGCATCTACGATTCCACACTACGTCCAAACGACGTGAAGGGCGACTACTCCGGCCGGCCGGATGACCGCTGGGTTTTCACCACGACAAACGCGGTTCTGCAATGGAACGCGATCGCAGCGCTGGCCGCAGCGTCCGATTCGCTAAAGGGCTGGGACGACGCATTGGCGAAAGACTGCCTCGAGACCGCGGTCAAGGCATGGAACAGCGAGAAAGCTCATCCGACGCCACAACCGGTGGGCTCGGGCTGGGACGAAGCGGCTCCAGAACCTTCCGGCGCCGGCGTGCTGGCTGCATCGCAGGGTGTGACGTCCGGCACCACCAGTGTACAACCCGCTCCTCCGCCAAGTCCCAGCCGCAGCGACGCTCGCATTGGACAAGACTGGGCTGCGGCTCTGGAACTGACGATTGCGACGAATGGCGCCGATCCCTATAAATCCCGTCTGAGGGAATTATTCCGACAGATGATCACTCGGCAGCAGATGGGTATCCGTGGATGGATGGCAGTCCGGGCGCTTCCCTTTCTGGACGCGAGCGCGAAGGATGAAATGCGGGAAGCCGTAAAGACCTATCTGGCGAGTCTGGACAAGCAGTTGGGCACCACCCCGTTCGGTGTGCCGCCGAGTTTGGGAACATGGGGTGGATCCGGCGCCGTCGTTGACATGGCCATCCGCATGTACTTTCTGCACAAGGCGTTTCCGGACGTTGTGGGTCCGGAATACACACTTCGTGCCGTCAATTACATTCTCGGCACGCACCCGGTCTCCAGCACGTCCTATGTTGCCGGCGTCGGCACGGTCTCCAAGACCAAGACCTACAGCAACAACCGCGCGGACGACGCTTACATACCAGGCGCCGTGATTCCGGGCTACGTGATCATCAAACCCGATTTCCCAGAGTGCATCGATGACTTTGGATTTCTCTGGTTCGAGGATGAGGCCGTCGTTGCCGGATCGGCCAGCTGGGTGGTGGCCGGTAATGCCGCGGACGCAATCGCCAAGGAATTGAAGTAGAGGTGGGTAGGCACCGCCCATTCGCACGCGGCATCATCGAATCAAGCCTCAGGCGACCTTGCTCTGGGCCGCCAGATTCTCTGACGATTGCGGTGTCTCGATGATGCGAGCGAGGTCCGTCAGCAGCGCAGAGAGTTCGCCTGCCATCACGGCGAAGTCAATATCGAACTGCTCCGAGGGATCCACTTCCTCGGCGTCGGTCTGATCCTTGCCCACCTCGAGGAATTCGATCCGCTTCAAACAGAGTTTGTCCGTCAGGACGAACGAAACACGTCCGTTCCAGGTCAATCCCAGGCGCGTGGGGTGTTTCCCGGCGGCAAGATGAGCGCGGATGTCCTTACCGTCGAGTGGATGACGCGCATAACGAACGCTTGATTTCGTCTCATCCGCCGCCTGCAGCTCCAAATCGTCATCGATCGCAAACCTAAAGGGAGCATCACCCTGCATGAGCCAGGATGTCATGAATGCATGTGGGGAGCGCGCGCCCTCCAGGGCTGCGGGTACGAAACTGTCAAGCGTCGCCACCAGGGTCTCGAGCACCGATTCCGCACGGGGCACACCGGCGGAATCAATGACGAACCAACCGTTTTGCGAATCAATCCAGGCGCGGGTCGTGGTTCGCCGCGTGAGTGCCCGCGCTCGCAGCTCATCGGCGACTTGTCCCCTGATATCGCGCATCTGTTTGCGACCCACCGGAAAGCCCTGTTCGGTTGCCTGGATGTCGGCGCGTTCTTCGGCAACCTGCCGAATGATGGATGCGGGCAAGAGTTTCTGATTCGTGCCCAGAGACAGCATGTGATGCTGTCCAACCGTGTGCAGCAACCGGCCACGCTTGGTCACCGGCTGCCACCCGCGAGTCAGCATATCGAAATGTCCGCAGGGCCGAAGCGGATGGCCGCCGAGTCGCGTCTCGAGATCGCCGGCCGTCCAGGACCAATCAGCGGGCAATCGATAGACGAACAGATTCTTGAACAGCATGTGGCATACCTGGACCTGGGAAGCGCGCGATTATATGAAGATCGCAAGGCGACTTCTGAAAATATTTTGACCCGTCGCGCTCGACATTTACGCCTCGAGTCGGTATAGCGAATAGCTCGATGCCCAAGGTAATGGAGAGGATGACACATGCAGGCAAGCCACCGGGCGCCCCGGATCGCAGGCGCCCTCATTTTATGCGGCCTCTCAACAGGGCCGCTCGCTGCGGCCGACAAGCGGCCCTTCGCCAGTAGTGACTTCACTTCGTTGCGGTCGGCAATGCCGGTGGCGATCTCGCCCGACGGCAAGGCCATCCTGTTCGACGTGCACTTCTTCGATGAAAAAGGGCCCGCCAAGGACGAATGGCACACGGTCCCGGCGGCGGGCGGCGACGCTCTCAAGCTTGATCTGCCGGAGAAATTCACGCCCTCCGGCTACACCAAGGACGGAGCGCTGTTCGGCGAATATCGCATCGACGAACAGACACAGCTCGCCATCGTGCCAATCACCAGCGGCAAGCCGACGGTAATTTTTACGCTGCCGCGCGGCAGCCACGCGGCAGCCATTTCACCCGATGGCGCGAAGATCGCCGTCCTCTCGGACGCCCGAGCAAAGGACAAACACGAGCAGCACAACGTCGTCGAGAACGACGAGGCAAGCCTGTATGTCTTCGATCTGCATTCGCACGATGGCGCGTGGTGGTGTCAGGAACTGCGCGCCGTCAGCGACTTTGCCTGGTCGAGGGACTCCAGTCGGCTGGCGGTGGTGACGCAGCCGCCCAAGCTCGGCAATCACGATGCGCACTCGATGCTCCATGTCTGCGGCGCGAACGGCTCACGTCAGCTCGCCGATGTGCCCACGGCCACGGCCGGAGTGGCTTGGTCCACCGACGAAACGGAATTGGTGTTTGCCTCGACGAAGGCACCGACCCTGACCGCGGAACACGTGTGGACCGTGGCCCTCTCCGGCGGTGCCCCGGTGGACCGAACGCCGGATCTAGATGCCACGGCCACCACCGTGAAATACCATCACGGCGCCGTCCTGGTCGACGTGCATCGCGGCGTGCACACCGAAATCGACAGCTTTGTCGACGGCAAGCTGACCCCGAAGTTGCGCTGGCCGAACGGCACCACGATTGGGATGCCTGCGGCAAATCCCTTCCCGGATGCCCCGGACGTGGTGGCCGTGGGCGTCGGCGATCCTGGTCACTCCAACAACGTCGCCGTTGTGAAGGACGGGCAGCTGCAGAAGATCACCTCAGAGGGCGACGCGCAGCTTGCTGATATTAATCTGGGTGAGACGAAAGTCGTACACTGGACTTCGAAGGAAGGTGTCAAATTGGAAGGCATCGCCACGTTCCCGCCGGGCTACACGAGTGGCAAGCGCTATCCCTTCTTGGTGTTCCCGCACGGTGGGCCGGAAGCAAACGACGAACTCGGGCTGGACCCGATGGCCAAATATATCGCCGGCAAGAACTATGTGGTCCTGCAGCCCGAGTATCGCGGGTCTACGGGTTACGGCACGGCGCACTTGGCTGCCATCTACCAGCATTTTGGCGATCGGGCTTACCGCGACGTCGACAGCGCCGCTGACTTCGCCATTGCACAAGGGTGGGCGGATCCCGCGCGGCTAGCCATGTTCGGCTGGAGCGCCGGCGGGTTTATGACGTCTTGGACTGTCACGCAGACGCACCGCTACAAAGCGGCGATCGAAGGTGCCGGAATCACGGACTGGCTGAGTTTCATTCCCACCAGTGACACCTGGCAGACCGACTACGATGCACGCTTGCAAGAGAAGGACCCGAGCCCCATGCTTAAGTTTTCGGCGGTGATGTTTGCTGACAAGGTCACCACACCGCTTCTCATCCTGCATGGCAGCGCCGATATACGCGTCCCGACCTTTCAGGGCTCGGAATTCTATGCTCTGCTCAAGGAACGCGGTAAGACGGTGCGGATGGTGACCTATCCTGGCTCACCGCATTTTCCGAAGTTAGCCGAGCAACGCCGCGATGTGCTCGACGAGGTCGGATCCTGGTTGGATCAGTACAATCCTTGATAAGTCCCGTTGATAGCACTTATTGCCGGCTGCCGTAGCGAGTTCGACCTCATGACCTTTACCGATCTCTCGCTGCCACCCGACCTCATCGCTGCGCTCGCGAAGCAACAGATATCCGACCCCAGCCCCATTCAAATCGCCGCAATTCCGCCGCTCGCTGCCGGGAAGGACGCGTATTTGCGAGCGGAGACGGGTACCGGTAAAACACTGGCTTACCTGCTGCCCCTCTTTACTCGCCTTGATCCTGCGCAAGCTGCGACCCAGGTCGTGATCGTGGCGCCAACCCACGAATTGGCCATTCAGATCCATCGTCAATCCTGTGAACTGGCGCTAAACGCAGCGCGCGCCATCCGCTCGGTGCTGCTCATCGGTGGTACGGCGACCGATCGTCAGATCGAGAAGCTCAAGGCCAAGCCGCACGTCGTGGTGGGCTCGCCCGGACGCATCGTGGAACTCATCGAGCGAGGCAAGCTGAAAACGGCGCACATCCGCGCCGTCGTCATCGATGAGGCCGACCGGCTGCTGAGCGATGAAAGTCTGGATTGGATTCAGAAAATCGTCAGCGCGGCGGCGCCGGCTCGACAGCTGATTTTCGCATCGGCGACGATCGAACAGCAGACTCGGCATGTCCTGGAAACACTCGCGCCGGATGTCCTGATGCTTCGCGCGGGTGCGGCGGCGGTCAACAAGAACATCGACCATCTGTATCTGGTTTGTGAAAGCCGGGACAAGCCGGAGATGTTGCGCAAGCTGCTGCACGCGTTCGATGTGCCGCGCTCGATCGTGTTCGTGCATCGCAACGATGTTGCGGAAGAGGTCGCCTCGAAGCTAACCCATCATAAACTTGCTGTTGCGGACTTGAATTCCGAGCTATCCAAGATGGACCGCAAGCAGGCAATGGATGGAATTCGTAGCGGCGCCATCCGCATCATGATTGCATCCGACCTCGCGGCCCGCGGACTCAACATACCCGGCGTAACTCACATCTTCAATCTCGACATACCGACGATGAGCAAGGCCTATCTGCACAGGGTCGGCCGCACGGCGCGCGCCGGCGCACATGGCACGGCAGTGTCACTCGTCACGGAAATCGAGGCGCGCCTCATTCGTCGATACGAGCAGGACCTGGGAATCTCCCTGCAATGCATACGCCTTCGCAACGGCGAAATCAGCCCAGCGACCAGCCCGCACTGACGCCTCGCCCGCATCGGGCTCACGGCATCGGACACGGCTGTTCTAATGGATTGGCTGAATCTGGATATCCAAAGTCAAATAAAACGCAGGCTCTGTGCGGTCGCGTTTGCAAGCAATCGACCACCCGTGCAGAATCACATTAGGGACTCTTCGAAAAACACGTCGACGCAAAACAATTAGAAGCCATTCGGAACCTCTAAGGACAGAGTCTATGACCGGACGAAAACAACAATTCCTCTGTTCTTTTCTCGTCTGGTTTGGTTGCATCGCCTCAACGCTTGCGTCAACGCCGGTGCATATTGTCAAATCAGACCTTAAGCCGCTGATTCGAGCTGCGATCGATTCGCCGGTACAGTTTGCGGTGCTCGTGCCGCACGCAGTCTCTGCCTCGACCGCAGGAACTTGGACCACGAAAGGACAGCGCGCAACTTGGAGCTATGCAGCTCAAGTTCCGACTGCAGTGTCCCTGTCGTTTCACGCCTCCCAGTCGAACCTTCCCGAGAGCGCAACACTGGTAGTCCGCGGCAGCAAGACCATCACGAGCTATGGTGCGCGCGACCTGCATCGCGGTGAGTTGTGGAGTCGCATCCAACCGGGCGACGCGCTCGAATTTTCGTTAACCGTCGCCCTCGCCGACCGTCAAAAGGTCTCGCTCAATATCGTCAGCTTGCAAGCGGGCTACCGCGCCTTGGGGTCGGGGGTGAACGACCATCCCTACTACCGCAAACTGATGGTTCGGCCGAATGCGGGATCCGGCAATAGCTCGTGTGTCACAAACTACGCTTGCCAGGTCAATCCAAGCATAGCACCGCAAGGATCCGCGACGGTCGCGCTGGTGATCGAAGGCCTCTATCAATGTACCGGCGTTCTGGTCAACGATGTACCGGGCGATAACGCGCCCTATCTCCTCACCGCAAGGCATTGTGAAACCGGAAATCTGGGGGGCGGGAATCCGGCTGTCGCCTCGGCGGTCACTGTCTATTGGGATGCGACATCTGCTTGCAGCGCGGCAACACTCGGTTCGATTTACGACCCGGGAATCGCCGTGCAAACGGGTGCACAAACCATCGTGGAGCAGCAAGATGCGTGGCTGATAGAGCTGGACGCTAACCCGATTGTCACGGATGCGCAGTTCGCGGGTTTCGATGCTACCGGCGGTGCCGTGCAGGGCGGCTACACCGTGCAGCATTCGGAATCAGCCGACAAACAGTTCACCGCTTGGTTTGGCCAGGCCGCCCAGGTGCAACAGAGTGGTGTGCTGGGTAGCACTTACGTTTCCAACCTCTTGGAGACAGTAAACAGCGTCGGCAATATCGGCCCTGGCGCATCGGGAAGCGCCCTGTTCGACCAGAACCACCACTTGGTTGGCTCGCTGACGTTGGGCCGTCAGACCAGCGACACATCGGGCTACGGATCATGCCCCGTCTCGAGTCCCCCGACACCGACCGGTATGAATGGCGTGGCGGATTTCACGTCGCTCGCAGCCGTGTGGAACACAACCGCCGATACTTCCAGCAGCACGGGTAACGTGACTATCAAGTCCACGCTCGACCCGAAAAATACTGGAACCCTGATCACCGCGAGCGGACCCGTTCAAACCGTGACGTTCTCGGCCTCCGTACAATCGTCGCCCGAAGGAGAGAGCGTGCAATTTGTCTGGAGCGCTCCGGGCGCTACCGCGTGTACGGCAAGCGGGGGTATTGCCGGCGACGGATGGTCCGGTCCGCTTGCGGCATCTGGAACCCGATCGCTCACCGAATCATCGGCAGGCCCTACCCTTTATAATCTTAGCTGTGTGTTTCCCCGGGGTCGAACCGCGAAAACCTCGACCAGCGTGTATTGGCTAGGCCCAAACCCGCTCGTACAACTCGTTGCTCCCTATGCCGTGTGGACTGCGCGCCCAGCAACACTGAGTTGGACCTCGAATCTGGCTCCGTGCTCGATAACCGGCGGCCTGTTGTCACTGAACAATCTACCCGCATCCGGGACGACCACGACAACGCAAGCGGTTGCGGGCGACGTAACGTATACGCTTACTTGCGGTCCGGTGAATGATCAGGGCTCGTCTACCGCGCAAGTGATGTACGTCACGCCGAGTTTGATTCTGGAGCCCACAGGCACTGATCGCATCCTCGGCCAAACCTTCTCGCTGCATTGGGCGACGTACGCAGATTCCTGCGTGGCGTCGGGCGGCGCACCTAACGACGGTTGGGGATCGACCGCATTCAACGTAGCTGATGCGCCCGCGGCGCAGTTCTCACCCGTGGTGACCACGCTGGGTACTTATACCTATACGCTGACATGCTCTTCCGGAAATATCTCCGTGTCGCAGAGCACGACGGTGACATTTGAAAACAATGCACCCTACGTAACGGCATCCCTCGCGCCCTTGACCGTCACCTACTCCAATTCACCCGCGGACTACGTGACGCTCAATTGGAATTCCAATATGTCGACGTGTCTCATAAATTCCGATGCTTCCGTATTTTTTGGGGCCAGTGATCCCTTGCGGATTCCCTATCAAGCACAGGGCATGGCTACCGCCGGGCCTTCCGAGCCCGGTACATTCGCAATCTCAGTCAAATGTGCGCTCCCAGGCAATAATCCCACCTTCGTCACCTCTACGCCGATTACGCTTACCGTGTTGCCGCCTCCCGCGCCCACGGAAACGATCAGCATCACTCCCTCGACGGTCGTCGAGGGGCAGCCCTTCACGGTGAGTTGGTCCTCGACGAATGCGAGCTATTGCGCCGGGGGAGGCGGAATTCCGCTCACCGGCTGGGACACGAACGCCACATTCTCGTTTCCGCCGGCAGGAAGCTATATGTACACGCCAGGAGGCGGATCGCAACTAGGGCAATTCACCTTCACGCTCACGTGCGAAAGCATCTCAGCGAATGCCGTCGCGCCGACTTCTACACAGGCACAGCTCATTGTCACAGATTCGCCCGGTACTACGTTGACCGCCAGCCTACAGACGAGCGCGTCCAACATCACGATAGGCAATTCCTTTGAACTGACCTGGACGTCGACCGACGCGAGTGACTGCACGGCAAGTGGCGGCGGGGCGGATGCAACGGTGTGGTCCGGGTCAATCGGACCGGCTGGTACTGAAACTCGGGTTGCATCAGTGGTCGGCACCTTCAACTACACTCTGGTCTGCAGCAATCGACTAGCAGCGACGAGCCCGCAATCGGTCACCATTGTAGTGGCCCAGCAATCTGGCGGCAGCAGCGGGGGCAGCAATGGTTCCGGCAGTAGTAGCAGTGGCCATGGCGGTGGCGGTTCGCTTGGAGGTGCAGAACTTGTCCTCTTATCCACGCTGTTCTGGTTGCGACGCCGGCAGCACCAAACGCCATGAAAGCCTTTAAGTTAGAGGATCTCTTCGAGACGGTCGGCCGCAGCACGGCCAAAGCGACGGGTAACTGCGCGGAGCAGATCAACATCTACCGGACCCTGTGCCCCCTCGAACGCATCTTTGGCATCAGCTAGATCTTGAGGACTCCCTGCAAAGCACTTCATTGCGATGAAATCTTCTCTCCCTGCCACGCGCAAATTAGCACCATAAAAGGGAACTTCGACGGCCCGCGAAAAACTCATCGGATCAAGACCACGCAGACCGCCCAGAAGCTCGACACGATTGCCGTACGAGTCGCTCAGAACGAGCATGCTCAGTATGGGGTCGTCGTCATCGCCACGCCGAATCGTCACCTCAAAGCCAGCGCCTTCAAATATTTTAGAAATCCGCGCGAGTCGAGAATAGGAAACGTAGAGCAATGCGTCCACATCGCTCGAGGCTCGCACCGAACCGTGGACAGAGAGCGCAAACGCACCGATGATCAAATAGTCGACGTTCTCGCGCGTTAGGATTTCAGCGACATCAAGGAAGAGCAGCGCCGATTGACCGGCTCGCTCGGTTCTCATGGGATATGCGGCGGTTGAACGACCCGCTTCCGATCGGCGGCGCGACCCGCTTGATGGAACGCCGCGAGCAGTTCGTTATGCTGCAAAAAAGCTTCGAGACGCTCGGTTGGAGTCAGACGATTCCCGGAGGCCTGTAACGATTTCCGAGCTTCCTTCTCAAGCTTGGAATCAGTTGCCCTGACGCTTCCGCCTATAAAACCCGAAATGAAGGCGCCCGCTTCATTGGCATCGCGACCGGTTTGTAGTGTGAGGACAAGTCCCGCACGAATCGCAACTCGGAGCAATAGCTCGATCGACAGATCGTGCACCCGGCCATTTTTGATCTTGCTAAATGTGGGTTGAGGAACACCCAGTCGCCGGGCAACCTCGACTTGCGTGCCCCCGCTACGCTGAGCACTTTTCGCGATTTGTAATGCAATGTCTCGGCGCAACGAGGAGATTGTGTCTTCAGCCGTGGTCGTTGGAAGCAACATTCGCCGATTATAGTAAATATATTATAGAACAACTAGACTAAACTTATTTATCATTACAATCAGTTAGTTACGGATAACAACCCGTCTCTGCGGGCAGCTGGGGAGGATTGCGAAAGTCCTATTTTTGGTCGAATCTCGCCTTGGGACCCTATAGCAGCATCCAGCGTTTCGAATTCACGTCTACTCAGCCCCTCTTTGCGTGGTCGAGACTGCTCTTCATGCCGGCCCAACTGATGCGGGTGCATTCTTCGGGAGTGCCGCCGCCCTTCCAGTGCGTTTCGAGATTGACCGCATCGGAGTAGCCAACCTTCGCGAGTGCGCGAAACTGGGCGGTCCAATCGATGTAGCCCCTGTCGACGGGCGACCACTGCGTCTTCCCAGCGCTGTCCTTGATGGCGTTCTTGACGTGACAGTGGTGGATGCGGTCTTTGGGCAGAGCGTCCCAGCCGCCGGGATAGGCATCAAGTTCGCCGCGCATGACGGCATTGCCGGGATCCCAGTTGAGCGAAAGATTTCGTGAGCGGACGCCGGCGAGGGTCGCGGCAGCTTCTCGTCCCGTGGCGGTGTTGCAGGCGAACTCGTTTTCGAGCACGAGCATGATGTTCTGCGTGGCGGCGTGTTCGGCGGTCTGCTGCAGCTTGTCGTTGATGGCCGCGCGGTAGGGCTTGATATCGTCGATGCGCCAGAAGTCAAAACAGCGGACCTTGTTCGTTTTGAATTGTTTGGCGAGGGAGATAGAGCGTTCGAGGACTTCATCCTGATGCTTGAAGCTGACCTCGTCGGCGCCGTGCATGTCTTCCTTCGTGCCGTACTGGGAGGCGGGCGCGCCGGGCCAGTTCACCTTGTAGAGCGGGCTGCTGATGTCGGTGACCTGAAGACTGTACTTGGCGAGGATCTTCTGCACCTCAGCGATTTGCGCGTCTGAGATGACTTGCAGGTTCTTGCCCCAGACCTCGCGCAGTTCGACCCAGTGAAGACCGAAGTCCTTCGCGATGACGTAGCTGGCGTGATCGAAGTCCTGGGAGATCTCGTCGGAGATGATGCCGACCTTGAACTTCGCGTCCGCGGCGAATCCCCGCAGGGCCGGCAAAAACCAGGCGGACGCGCCCGCCGCGCCGCCGATAAACTTCCGTCTGGATAGATGCCTCATTTGCTCGGTCTCCTTGCATACCCCATGCCGGCAAGCACGCCGCGCATATAGGCGAAGCTGCTGGTTACGCCGGGCATCGGGTCCTCGGCGTGGATCTCGTACTCCAGGTCGACGAAGCCTGCGTACTTATTGGCGATGAGCGCTTCAAAGATAGCGCGGACAGGCATCTTGCCGTCACCCACTGCTACCTGGCTCTCCTTGACCTTCAAGTCGGCCAGCTCCTTCATATGCATGTTGAAGAGGCGCGGTCCGACTTTATGGATGGCCTCGACGACGTCCGTGCCGGCGCGCGTGGTGTGGCCTACATCGATGCAGCAGCCGATTCGCGGGTCCATGTTTTTGACGAGCTTCAGGACGTCGAGCGGCGACTGCCAGAGCTTGTCTTCCGGACCATGGTTGTGGATTGCGATCCTGATGTCGTACTCCTTGACGAACTTCTCTACCCGCGGAAGACTGGCGGGCGTGGGATCTCCGGCGACGATGACGCTGACGCCGGCCCGCTTGCAATACTCAAACTTGGCCCGGATGTCGTCGTCTTCATCCTTGAGGAAGTAGATGGCGCCCGCAGCGTGAACTTTGATGTCTGCTGCTGTGTAATCGGCGATGGCCTGCGATTCCAGCGTTGGATCGGTTGGAAGATGGTCTTTGACATCCTTTGCGTTCAGCTCGGAGACGTCGAGTTGCTTCATGTAGCCGATCATCTGGGCGCGGCTGAAGTTGCGAAAGGTATAACTGGCGAGGCCGAGCTTGATCGGTGACGGTTTGCCCGTGGCCGGCATCCTTGAGGCAGCCGCAGAAAGCATGACCGGAGTGGACATTGCAGCTCCGGCCATGGCACCGGCGCGAAGAAAGTTTCGCCGCGAAAGATCTCGCTTCATACGCACCCTCGGAAAAAATGAATCGTTGCTCATGCTCTAGGAGCCGGACCGGCCTTACAGATGCGGAGCCCAGCCCTTTTCATAAGTGCGGTCCCAGAAGGTCATGGCTTCCGGATCGTTCAGGACCTTGCCGTCCTTGTTGTTCAGTTGCAGTTCACGCTTCGTCTGCCAAGCGATGTTCGAGAGTTGCAACATGGTCACGGCGACGTTGCCCTGTGCGATGGGCTGCTTCAGCTTCTCACCCTTCTGAATCCCCGCGATAAAGTTTGCCATGTGGGCGTCCGTCATCGAGTCGCGGCCGACCAAGTCTGCCGAAGCGGTTTTGTTGCCTGCCTTGAACTCTCCGGTCATCTTGCCCTTCAAGTCGTAGATCTCATAGCCGTCGCGGTCGACGACTACCGTGCCGGTGGTTCCGATAATGGCCGCACCGCGATCGCGACCGTAGTACTTCATCCCGTTGCAGCTCTTCCCTTCCCAGGAGATCATCGCGTCGTCATACGCGAAGCTGGTGCTCATGGTGTCGTAGAACTGCCAGTCGTCCTTGAAATGATATCGCCCGGCAATGGATGCAACGCTGTTGGGATAGTCCACGCCCAATGCCCAACGGCAGACGTCTACTTCGTGCGTGCCATTGTTGAGCGATTCTCCTGTGCCCCAAGTCTTAAACCAGTGCCAGTTGTAGGGCTGTACGTTGTCCTTGTAGGCCTGGCGTGGTGCTGGGCCCTGGAAGAGGTCCCAGTCCAATTGCGGCGGCACGGGAACTTCTTTGCCCGTGCCAATCGACTTGCGCACGTTGCTGTACCAGGCCTTTGCGAAGTAGGCGCGGCCGATCAAGCCGTTGTGGATCTTGTCCACGATCTCGATGGTGTGCGGCGAGGAGCGCTGCTGCGAGCCCATCTGCACCAGCTTGCCCGTTCTCCTCTGCGCCTCGATCAGCATTACGCCCTCGGCAGGATTGTGGCTGCATGGCTTTTCGACGTAGACGTGCTTGCCCGCCTGAACGGCAGCGATGGCCATCGGCGCGTGCCAGTGGTCGGGCGTGGCGATGGTGATCGCATCGATTTCTTTCAGCGCGAGGAGGTTGCGGAAGTCTTTCTCGGTCGCCGGGGCCTCCCCCATCTCAGTCTGCGTGTTAGCGGCGAACTTCTTCAGGATGTTGCTCTCCACGTCGCACACATGGGAGATCCGCGCGTTCGCCTTGTTCGCCTTCAAGGATGAAAGGTGCGCGTAGGCGCGACCGTTCAGGCCGATGACGGCGAAGTTGAGCCGGTTGTTGGACCCTATGATCTGCGCATAGCTCTTCGCCGTCGAGCTGATCGCCAAACCCGCTGCACCCGCGACCGCTCCATCCAGAAACTCACGCCGTGTCATCATGCTTCTTCCCCCTCGAATCGCTATCCCGACATTCTGTACCTTTCAAGTTGGGAGTGGAACGAGTGACTCAGCCGTCGGCCCGAGAAAATGGACTTGGAATCCCGGGTGGTACGAGCTAAATTGCAGGATCACGGTCGAGCAATGGAATGTCATGATCTCACGCGACATCCTGGCAAGATTGGTGCCGCCCGAGGCTCCCGATATTGAGCTATTTCCCGCAGTGGAAACCGTGGTGGCCGAAGATCCGGTGCTTCGAAATCTCGCGCTTTGGTCGCGCTTGGTCCATGATGACTTGAGCCGAATGTTTGTCGGGCAGGCGGGCCGCGAACTGGATGGCGCGCTCAGGGCGATCTTGGCCGAATCCGACTCCGTCGGGGTGGGTATATTTTATGCGCCGGATGAAATGCCGGAGAACTCTCATTTTCGTGTGATTGAGGGATATAGGTTCGGCCTGTCTGTCTATCACCCGCAAAATCTGCTTCGGCGCGATCTGCCGGGTCCCCGCCGGGTGAACATGCGTTTAAGCTTCAAAGGCTATGAGCTCCCGGTGGTGAGATTCACGAGCGATTTCGTTGCTCATTTTCATCCGCGGCATGGCCGGTGCTCGGCTCTTGTGGACATCGATGGCTCGTCTTACCTGATGACGGCCCGTCACGTGGTGGAACACTTGAGAGTGGGTGATTCTGTAGACTTGGTCTGCAAACATGGCACGAGTCACCCCTCGACGTTGATCGCCAAGGCGCCGGGCTACATCGATGCTGCTCTGCTGGAGCCCGACAATCCGTTCACGCTATGCAGCGCGCGAAGTACGCCGACTGCGATTCCTGTCGTCCACGGGCTGACGGTCAATGGCCACTTTGGCTCAAGTACCACGCCTCAATCGACGACGGTGATGCAGGATTTGCGCAGTGGGCAGGGTATTTTGTCTTCCGTCCAACCACATATCTTTTTGATTGACGCGATGGGTCGCCCTGGAGACAGCGGCTCCGCCATTTCCTCGACGAAGCGTTCTGACGAAGTTATGGCGGGCATGTATCTCGGCGAAACGGATATTCGGGAGAAAGGCGTTCGGAAGACGGTGGGCTATGCCCTGGAGACTTTGCAAACATTGCGCATCTTCAAAGCCAATTTAAAAGGAGGATTGCTGCTATGAGTAAGATTGACCTTGTTCTGGTAAGTCTGAACGAGAACGGCAAGACCGCAGGCAAGACAAAAACGACCCGCAAGACACCGGGAAGTGATTTTGCCGTCCGCCAACACAGCGGCGGCAGCGATGCCGAGAAACTCGCCAGCGCCTGGCCGGCCGTCATGGAGAAACTGTCGGCGATCGTCAACAACTCTGAGCTGCCGCAGGGCAAGAACAGCTCAGGCTTGAAGCTCGATTCCATCGAGGTTCACCTCGGTATCGAAGCGGGGTTCACCATCGGTTTTTCCGCCAAGACCAATGCGGATGTCACCCTCACGTTTAAAAGAGCAAGTTCTGAATAGGGCAGGCTCCGAGAGCCTGTGTAGGCTCTCGGACTGTTCCCGACTGTCAGTCAGCTCACTGCCAATACGGCTTGACCTTGTAGTACTCGTACGCCCTGTCTCGATACGCCATTCCATCGTCTTTGGTCAGCGCGTCCAAGGAGTCGGCCGGCGCTGCCTTGAGCTGATCCTTGGTGAAGGGGACAACATAGGCGCTATCATCCTTGTCATAGTCGAGTTCGCTCCAGGGAACGGGATGATATTTCTCACCCATACCTAAAAAGCCGCCAAAACCCACGACAGCGTACATGATGTTGCTCGACTGCTTGTCGAGCATGATGTCCTCCACCTTGCCGATGGTTTTTCCCGAAGTGTCCTTAACATTCGTTCCGATGACTTTTTTGGCTCGGATCGCGGACGTGTGACCTGAAAGTGTTGGCATGGAAATCTCCTATCGTTCGATGAACGCGGAATGTTGCGGCCCCGAGGCGGTCGCGTACATCACAATCTCGCCTAGATTGCTGCGGGATGAATCCGACAGTGACTCTGATGCATAACATAGGTTAGTCGGCGCCCAGAGAACGCAACCGCATCAGCAGCGGGAAAGGACCTCGCCCTGCTGCGCCGACTCACAAGCTGGGTGGATTCGATGCAGAAGAGCCACGTGCCTCACCGGCTATCAGAGAATCACGGCCCTCTGATAAGTGGCGGCTGAGCCTGGCGCGTGCCTCGACCACCGCCAGCAAGCGGCTGGCGAGGGCGGAAATCACGGGATTCTTGATGGTCTGGCCTCGTTTCAAGAGTTTGACTTCGAGCCGATGACGAATCGAGATCCGGTCGATGTAGGCGTAGTCGAAATCCACTCCTGCCATCTCTCTCATGCGCTGCAATAACCATGCTTCATTCGTATCGGGACGCTCGGCGAGCGGTAGGTTCTTCCGCGTTGCGATTCTCGCAATATCCAAGAGCGCCCGTTTGCAGTCATCGCTGATGTGCATCGCCATCGTGCGCACCGGATCGGTCGTTGCGCGAGTAAGGGCCAACTCAGCCAGCTGTGCATCGGCCGTAAACTCCCTCATGACCGCTGCCATAAAGGCATCGGCCTCAATAGGCTCGATGATCGAATGGGGTTCCTTCATGAGGCCCCGACTCTACGTTTTCAGGCAGCCTCATCCAAGGCCTTTTCCATGCCTTTCTCAGTAGGCCGAGTCTCACACACCTCGGGAACTCAAGGCGATTAACGAGTTAAGTACCGCACTCTCCGTTTTTTCATGACCGTCGGTGAGTAGCGACACGCGCTGGAGATGCGTTTAATTGGAGTATGGTCGCCGCGTCTTGCGCTGCGACACGCCGAACATCAAGAGCGTCGCGCGCACCCCCAAGTGCTCTTCACTCACGCAACGTCAGCGGCTTCCCAACGATATCGGCGGTGATCTCAGCGGTCGTGAACGGATAACGACGCAGTTTTCTGCTCGAAAATTCCCGGGTTTGGTCGGCGTAGTACGGCGATGCGGGGTCTGTCGATTGTGAATAACTGAGCACCGCGTTCACGACAGGTCCTTTCTCATCGAAAGTCACTACTTGCACGTAACTCGATCCGTGGAAGGGCTCAAAGCCGCCGGGTACAGGTCGCGAAATCATGGCGTTGAGCACTCCACCACTGGGACCACCGGAAATGGGAATCCGCTCCTCACCGCGTTGTGCGAATTGGATCTGTCCCAAGGGTGCATCCAGAGCGACTCCTAGTTTCTTCAAAACTTCAGCTGAGGCCTTAAGATCGTTCAGCACTGCCTCTCCCGCGAGGCCATCGACGGCGAGAGCGCGCGGTGTGTTGACAGGATCACTGGGATCAAACGGCACCGTCCAGATATCGGGCCGGGCGGACACCTTGCCCCAGAATGCATTGAAGAGCATTGCGGCTTTGCTGTCGAGTTGCATCTCGCCATTCCATTTCGCGAGCGCCGCGCAAGCATCAGCCGGCGCGGTGGGACGCGCGCAGAGTTCGAGCACCGCGGGCAAGGCGAGCTGGGCTGCAAAATTCTTGTTGCTCAACATGGTCTGCTGGGCCAGATTGATATCGAACTTTTCCGACTTGAGCACTCGATTGATCTCTTGCAAAGCCGAGCGCGTGCGCAAATCCGGCAGAGCTCCGGGATCTTTGCCCAACATGGGGCCCATCTCGCTCAAAGCCGCGGCGGGATTGGTCCAACGGTAACTGTCGTTGCTGTTCTGCACGTAGTCGCGCCGGTACAGCGTGACCATTTTCGCGGCAGGCAGCAGACTGCGGGCGGGCATGCCCGGCGCACTCTCCCAATTGCACGTCGAGCGACTGCCGTCGAGTACGTAGAAGCGCTGCAATTGCCCGCTTGCGCGATCAGTGACCGTGCCGCAAGCGGAAAATAGCTCCGCCGACACATTGGGTGCGACGCTGATGTCCGCATACAGCGCCTCACCGCTCCGATCGGCCGCCATGGTGTTGATGAAGGGTGCACCCAGATGGTGGGCAAGCGCTTCGCGGATGTCTCGCACCGTGCGCGCCCGGGCGATGTCCAGCCAACCGTCTCCGCCGCGAAGGTTGCCGTTATCGGCATCGGCAACGGCGTAGGCGGTCTTGCGAGTCCAGGCATAGTCCGTATCGGGAATGGAAATCACAGGCCCGTAGCGGGTCGCGTAGAGCGTACGCACGATCGGCGCGCCGTCCTTGTTTTCAATGGTGACTTGGCGCCGAACCATGGCTTCACGCCGGCCATCGACCATGTAGGCGGTCGGGTCCGACGGATCCAATGTCAACTTGAACAGCGTCATGTGCGCGGCCGTATCCACGGTATGCGTCCAGGCGACATTCTTGGTGAACCCAATGGCGACATAGGGTTGGTTGATGATGGCGGCGCCGGCCACATCGATCTTGCCGGGAATGGTGAGATGCATCTCATAAAAGCGGTTAGGGCCACTCCACGGGAAGTGCGGATTTCCCACCACAAGGCCCGTACCCCCGACGACCGCATCACGCCCGAAGGCCCAACCGTTGCTGCCGAATGCCGCCGACACAGGAATATCCATAGGCTCGGCTGAAGGCACCTCCTGTCGCGCGACCTTGTCGGTCGGCAGTGCGGCATTCACGATCTGCGGGGCCACGCTCACCGACGAGAGAAGCATGGAAAAGGCGTTGATCGACTGCAGCACATCATCCCGTGTGATCGCCCGAACCCAGAGCCGCCCCGCGCATTGCGTCGGCAGGGTGTCCTTTCGGTCTTTGACAAATCGGTTGTAGCCGGCGACCCAACCGTCGATGAGGGCACGGTACTCCGGCGATCGCTGCGCAAAAATCGCACGCAGCTGCGTGATGTCGGGTATCGAGCGATAGAACAGATCGCTGTCGATATTCTTGGCAGGCCACAAGCCGATGAGTCCTTCGCTGTCCGCCCCAAAAAATTGCGAGCGTTTGCCCGCAGCGCTCACATAGGCATCAGCCATCAGGCAAATGTTGTCCTGCGCTTCGGCGTACGCGACTCCAAAACCCAACCCACCGAAATCCCCGGCCTTAATGTGGGGAATCCCGAAGGTCGTGCGTGTGATCGTCGCTTCATAGTGCGCAGCCGCTTGGGCGGAACTCGCGAGCAGGCTCGCAGCCACCAGCAAACCAATCAGTCGTGACCCGGAGCGGGTTCGGATGGTCGAGTTCAAAGCCAGCACCCCTTTATTGTTTGATCCGCGTGTCCATAGTGACAGGCTCCGCGGTGGCGATAACGAATAGCGCTAATGCATCATATAAGCGGCTCACCTACGCCTTGGTATGCGCTCCAATTCTGGTAGGATTCTGTTCAAATAACGATACTATAATCAATGATTTACGATGAATGATATGTATTATGTTGAATACAAAAATGGCGCCGCGTCCAGCACCGTCTAGCCGGGTTCCCCGTCTGGCCGTGGCAAGCAATGCCGGCCCGACTTACCTTTCCCGGCCTCCGGCTGATGAATTATCAAGGACAATTTCCGCCCCGCTTCCCCTCCTGGGATGTTCGGCTTCCCACTTTAGCTCGAACGCCCTCTTAGCCCGGATATATTGGTTCCCGCACTCCACCTGTGCGCTCCAATCAATCGGATGCTCGCAAGAAGCCGGTGGCTGATAGAAGGCCGCAAAAGCGAGACTCTTTTGCTTGCCCAACGCCACGATTTCTAGTTCTCGCACTCTCCTCGACTCTGCCGACAGTTCTGCGACTGGCGGCGCGACCGCCGGAGTCGCAGTAATGGGCTTGGATGCCACTCGCGCTTTCGGTAGTACGATAGCGGTGCGCGCCGGCTTCGCCGGCGGCGCAATGGCTTGCTGCATCAGAGTCGGAAGAAAATAACTATAGAAGAGCCAGACACAAGCCACCACGACCGCCAGAACTACCGCCTTCCGCGCAACGCGTTTGAACTCCTGAGGTATCGCGCTTGCCTCATCCGAATCGTACGAGCTCGCCGGCGCGTAGATATCTTCCGCTAACGTCAGCACTGGCTCCTCTGGATAGATCCTCTCGCCCGTTCCATCTGCGCAAATCAGCGTCCTTAAGTGTTGCTCGGACGGCAACGGGCCAGCAGGAATTCTTACCAGCCGGATTCCCGCATCTGCCAGCGCCTTACTCTTCCGGGCGTCGGCATCTTGACGCCGGGGCCGCTCGTGAGTGCGATCATCCAGCTCAATGACCGCGACGAGACTCAAGTCCATGCGACACAACACAAAATCCGCTACCAGTTGGGAGAACCGATTCCGAATGGACTGCCGCTCCGGATGATCTTCCGGGACGTCGATCAGCTGCGACAAAGCAACTTGGATGAAAACCCTATGATTGGGATATAAGCTCAACAGGCTTTGGTAAAGCGACTGTTCTCGTTCTGTCAGCAGCGTCTTCGCTGCCACCGGCCACGGCTCGTCGGATAGAGGTTCGCCAATTTGGGGTTGAGCACCGGCTCTCCAATTCACAGTTCACCTCAGTCTTCCGTTGACACGCTGTTTATCGGCCTAAATGCCGACAGCTGCTAAGCCCAATCTGCCAGGATTAACTTTGTTGTTCGGTGACACGAATCTCCATTTGACGACAAGAAAACGGCCTGCAAACCCAAAATTGGCAGATCCCCTACCCAGCCACCACCCTTAGTGACTCCAATTCGAACAATCATGTGTCTCACGCGTGGATTGAACCGGGAACCGGCGGTCTCTTCGGCCGTCATCGGCATTCTAATTTCCCGTTCAACCGCCTACGCGCGGCCCGATGCTAAGGTTCTCGCAGCTGTCAAGACATGCGAACCGATGGCCCGGACCAGCCATTGCAGCATTCGCTTCATACTCAATGCGCGTGGCTTAGGGATTCGCTGCTATCTCGGTCTGTTGCGCAAATTAAACCCGCCCCTGTGACAAGAAGAGAATAAAAAGATTCCCCGATCATCCATCAATTCAGGATTCTCATTAGTCCATGGGATTTTCTGCATGTGAAGAATCGACAAGCGTCGCTAGTGTGTGTTTGTAATCGAATAAACTGATCGCCGGCGCCGCGGAGCGTGAGACTGTTCTCGAATCTGGTATTCCCCCCATGCCTTCTCGACGACTGTCTCGCTCCGTGGACGCCACCTTCTTACTCTGGTAGGCCTGTTCACGCCGCAGCGCTTCGCTCTACTTCTTCAGTTGTGAATGTAGTCCAGCCCCCCTTTTGATTTACTGTCGTTAGGATCAAAAGCGAGGCTCTTCTCGCGCTCGATCGGATACAGTAGCGAAGGCATTACGTGACTACCAATCGGTGCCATGACCAGCACCACCTAGACGGTCGGAGATCCCAGATGAACGAAGACACCTTTAATTTGAGCATACGCAAATTTCTAAAAGCGGTCGGCGTCAACTCGCAGCGCGAGATTGAACAGGCTGTGGCAAAGGCGGTCGCGGCAAACAGTATTGCCGGCACCGAATCGTTTCCCGCCAAAATGACACTCGAGGTGGCCGGACTCAACGTGAAAGTGGAATTCAGCGGTGATATCGCTCTTGAGTAAGTGATTGCGGTGCTCTCCGTCGGTCGGGCCGTTCGGCCGGTTCAACGCGACATGCGGTGGCGTCGAACAACTCCCGTCCTCACCCCAGCCCGGCATCGGCGGGGAGTCCTGTCATGCGCTCCACATACTCTCCTGCTCGAAGACGATGGACCGTATGTTCGATAGCGAACAGACATCCTGAGTTCCATTTGATAGAAAAGTCCGCCCCAGAAACCTCCTCCCGCCGGAAAAAGGAGCGCACATGGCAAGGCAAATGAAATCGACACTTCGAGCACATAAGTCGAGGGCGAACTCACATAGTCAGAGCGCGGAAGCTCAACTTGAGATTAATTCAAGTGACGTAATCAAAGCGACCCGGCAAGATGTCGAGCCACTCAACGAAGAGCAGCGCCGCGAGCTCATTGCAACGATTTGGCGGGAAATATATGGCCCTTACTCGCAAACTTAAGCATCAACTACCGAAGACCTCCAACTTGCCTCGTTTCTTCTGTGTGACGCTGGCCCTGTGCTTGGGTTCTAGTGTGGCTTTCGCAAACGAATCCGATGAGACGATTGAGCTATTCAAGCATGCCGGAGAAAGTGCGGTCTTTTTCAAAGATTGTTATGCCTACGCAGTATTCCCAACGATTGGCGCCGGCGGCCTCGTCGTCGGCGGAGCCCGAGGCGCAGGTCAGGTGTATGTGCATGATCGGCTCGTCGGCGACGCCGTAATGACGCAGTTGAGTATCGGGCTCCAGGCGGGCGGCAAAGCGTATAGCGAAATTATATTCTTCCAGGACAAGCGACATTTGGACGAATTCGAATCCGGCAAATTCGAATTCGCGGCCGGTGCCAGCGCCGTCGCCATCACGGCGGGAGCCTCTGCGAGCATTGGCACAGATCGCGCCTCGTCGGAAGCGAGCGGTGGAAAAAACAATGCCACAACCAACGGCGATTACCAAAGTGGCATGGCAGTGTTTACCATCGCCAAGGGCGGCCTCATGTTCGCAGCCGATATTTCCGGCGAAAAGTTTGCTTACACGGAACGACCGGAGAAATAGAGTTCTTCGTCTGGTGTTCTTCGTCGGCCGGGCTGTTCACACGTCCGTATGTT
>Ga0193753_10000386_pt1 | contig 43689 bp, 60 predicted proteins | sample H1c2metaG_FD_144925 | JGI IMG/M metagenome (GOLD analysis project Ga0193753, IMG submission 144925) | Soil microbial communities from a riparian zone of the East river system, Colorado, United States - H1c2 | ecosystem: Environmental > Terrestrial > Soil > Riparian zone | place: USA: East...
TCCCTAACCATCACCGAGAAACTTACCGAGATCCATCATGAAGGCAAGCCGCTCCGCACCTTCACCACCGCCGAACAATCTTTCATCGACTCGGAAATCCTCCTCTGCCGTGCCGACTTCCGTTATGCCGCCGAGCGCTATCTCTTCACCGAAATGGACGCCGGAGAGGGCGGGGGAGTGGGTCCGGCTAAGTTCTGGCCCAGCCAAGAACGCGCCTTAGATCTGATCGGAGCCCGCGAAGAGCAATGTTACGCCGAGTTCGATAAACACGGCTTCTGTGAGGGTATCCGGGCTGTCTGGCACAAGACCCGGCAGCAAGGCGCGACCGGCCTCACACGGCTCATGAACGGCCAGCAAATGGTATTCCACAAGTACACCCGGTCCATCGCCGCATCCCTGGACGAACCCAAAGTCTACGAACTTTACAAGCGTGACAAGATCCTATTCGACAACTTACCCTTTTTCTGTAAACCAGTCCTCTCCCCGGATGTGAAATCCCAACACATCGGCTTAGACAAAATCCGTTCCAACGTCACCTACCAGCAAGCCAACCAACAAGCCGGAATCGGCACCGGCCAGCAGTTCGACTTCACCCACATGACGGAAATAGCAATGTGGGCATGGGCCGAGCGCTTGGAATTCGACTTCTTACCCGCCGTCCCCAAAGCGCTAACCACATTCCTCTTATGGGAATCCACCGCAAAGGTGCGCGGCGATTTCTGGTATGACTTCACTGAAAACGTCCGCAAAAAATCCTACGGCTTCGGGAATTGGATCTATATCTTCACTCCCTGCTATCTGAACGTCCAAAAGAATCGCCTGATCGCTCCCGATGCATGGACGCCGAACGAAACCACCCAGCGTCAAGCCGCCGTCATCGAAGCGACCTCGCCGGAGTTCTGCGGAAGCAAATTCACTCCCGACCGGCACCATCTCTACTGGTGGGAAATGGAATACGAGCGCAACCACCGGATGGGCTCTCTCGCCGTCTTCCTGACCAACTACCCAGCCACCCCGGAACAGTCCTTCCAATACTCGACCGATGCCGCCTTGCCCATCGAAACCATCGAGTGGATACGCAGCAAAACAGTCCCAGGAATGCCCTATTCCGTTGACTACCGCGAGAACCGAATTTAACAGTTCTAGTGATTCTGTATGCCTGACGTTGTCTCGAATTTCCCCGAAACCTATACAATTGGGCAATCCGGCTCGATTGAAAAGCTCGACTACAAAACTTACTACGACGGAGACGCCCGAGGGATTCTGTGGCTATGGGAGCTGCCACGCAAGTCCGCCACATACTACATGGGCGTCGATCCCACCAACGGCATAACCGGCTGGAATCGCTTCACTCGCTGCCGTGAGGACCGCAAGGTAAACAATGGCGCAATCGAAATCCTGCGTCAAGGCTCCCCAGGCCAGCCGGATGTGCAAGTCGCCGAATTCGCTTCTCCCAACGATCCCTTCGAACTCGGCTACTACGCGAACATCATGGGACGGCTTTACTCCGGCACCGAAGACGACCAATGCGTCTGTATCCTCGAAACCTACCCCGGCCCTGGCGGAATGACCCTCCGTCAAATGGTCGAGTGCGGCTATACGAATTTCTGGAAGTGGCAATACTACGCGGAAGCTACCCCTGGTCAAACACAAACCATCGGCTGGACCGCCACACAGAAATCCAACCGCGATCTCTGGTCGAAAGCCAGCTCTCATCTCATCAAACACGGCCTGATCATCCAAAGCCCGTCACTCGCTGAAGAATACGCGAACGCCCGTTTCATCCTCGAAAAGCAGTACGCCGAGAACCCCAATAACACCAAAGGCCACGGGGACCGCCGCCGCGCCATGGACTTAGCAATATGGGCCGCGAACGGCTGGAGCCTAGACTACGAACGCACCAACGAACAGGTAGCCACTGCTCCCATCGTCGATTGGCAAGCAACTGACATGAGCTGGAGCGAAATCATGGACGGCTGGGGAGCTGCCGTGGATCGCATGGAACGGGAACGCAGCCGTTAGAATCCCCAATCCTCCCCGACAATAGAGGAATGTTTAGTCATTCCCTGGAAGACGATCAATCCAGCCACATAAAGGAGTATTCGTACAATCCTCAAACCCTAGTCTTCACCGTCACCTTCAAAAACGGCGCAAGTTATCAACATGCCGGAGTTCCGCACGAAGCCTATACCAACATGCAGAAAGACCACTCGAAGGGCAAGTTCTATCACGCAATTATTAAACATTATCCCTGCGTGAAAAAAGTCGCTGCCAGTAAGTAAACTCAACTTATGGGAAAACAAGCACAGAAGCTAGACGAGAGCTACCCCACGACTGAATTAGTCCGTGGAACACTCGACTTACCGGATACTCTGGATCGAGTCGAAAAGCAGGGCCGCACCGGGCTGGTACTCGGCTTAGATCACACTCACCAACTGAGTAAGATCTTGGGCCGCAACATCCTCACCGCCGATGACCTGATCTCCGCGTGTGAGCGCCTGACGACTTGCAACGTGGAAGGAACGGAAGTCTGCATTGAACCTGGACTCCTAATCCGGCTGAAATCCCGTGCCATGCGCCAGCCGTTCTCCGAATACCTGACCAAGACCATCACCCGATTACTCCATGGCGAAGTCGGATGGTAGACACTTACGAAGCAATCTGCCCGCACTGTCAAGCGAAGATTGATCTGTCGTGTGGGCTCCAAGCCGTGAATCTTGCTGTCGGCTCTAGTTACGAAAAGCCCGATTACGTGCTCGATGGCTGGCACTTCTTCTTTCGGGACTATCTGCCGTCTTTCGAAAACTACGTGGTTGTCGGCTGTGCTCTGGCATGGAAACGTGAGGAGGATCGCTACTACGGCTGTATCGCTGGCGCTGGTGAGCCGTTTGAGTATAAGAAAGGCTCAGTCTTCCCGCGCCCGTATGGAACGTTGTCGCCGATTGATTACGAGGAACGCGGAATCGGGCCGTTTGTTGCCGCTAAGAACGAAGCGCTAGCGAAGCTGAAGAAGTTCGTCATCGAGCAAGAAGGACTGAATGAATACTGAGATCTGCCCCGATTGCGGGAAACATTACGACATTGGCGACTGGCCTTACCCTTGCGCTGGCATGGGTCACACTGTAGGCCCCTTCTTTACGGGTTCCGCCGCTCCCCACACGTCCGAGAAGACTTATGTGGACGTGAACCCTCTGACCGGCCACCAACGCATCCCAGGACGCACAGATCGTCCCATCAACGCCAAACTAGCCGCTGCCGGGTACGAACGCAAAGAGATCTCTTTGGCGCAAGTCCGGGGGCTGGAGAAGAAAGGGCTGGTCTCGGAGAAGTTGAATTACAACTCCAACGGCTCCGCTGAGAAAGCCGTAGGTGCCGATTAGCCTGTGAGAGTCCGCTTTGAAAACGTAGGTCGTGACCGGCAGTCCTGGGATGCCGAACTCACTTCCACCAGTGACCGGGCACTTATCCGGGAAATCTACGACAAACAAGCCCTGATGTCAAAAGCCATCGATTTCGATTGGAACGTCGCGATGGAAGAAGCGGATATCGTTGTCGGTGGCTCCCGGATTGTTGGCAGAATCATCGTAGAAACCTAGTCCATGACCCCTTCGAAGCGCGTCCTCGATTACATCAAAACCATCGAGACTCTAGTAACTCCCGCCCGTCACCTGGACGCAGACCGGCCCAACGTCATCACCGGGGGCTACGGCGAGACTGATCCTACCCTTGTCCACGAAGGCATGATCGTCACTGACTCAATCGCGGGTGAATGGCTCCAGCACCGCGTCAACAACCTCTCCGGCAAAATCATCCTGCGCGTCCGTCAAGGCCAATTCGACGCCATGTTCGACTTTGCCTACAATCTTGGCTTGGAACGTCTGATCAAAAGCAAGTTTTACGAATTCACAATTACCAACAACAAACTGGATGCCGTGAAAGACCTTTTGACTTACGACCACTCGGACGGAATCGAGCGTGGCGGCTTACTCGGACGGCGCTGTCTCGAAGCTTACTGGTATCTCAATAGCTAAAAGCTTTATATTTCAAAGTAGACTGTGGGAGTGGGTACTTCTTCAACAGTCGCCGGTGGTGAACCGCAATCTCCGCTTGGAGTTCCGCTAGGCATTCCTCCGGCGAATTCCAACACTCTTGCTGCATTCGATCCAGTTATCATCTGGCTACAGCAGAAAGTAACGGACGGCGAGAACTTCTTAGCCGCGCAACCGGGTTGGTCTAAGATCGCGAAATCCATCGAAGCCATCATGTCTCTGGATGACACGGAATCCGTCACCAATCCCCGCACCACCCTATCCACTACCCGCACCAACCGCATCGCCAAAATCACCGAAGACTTATCCGCCCTCCAGACCGACACCAAGCCCTTCTGGGATTACTCCGTCGCTAACCGCAAATTCGAACAACACGCTTCGATCTACGGCAAACTCGCCACTTTCTGGTATCAGCACCGTTCGGTAGACATGACCATGCTGGACGTGGCTAAGTTCGCGCAAGCTGCCGGGACCGCCTACTTACACATCTACTGGAACGAAGAACTAGGTGACCTGGACACAATATGCGAAGACCCACGCAACGTCATCCCGATCAACCCAGTCGATTACAAGTCGCTCGAATCCTGTCAAGGCGTCATCCTCAAGCGCAAAGTCCCGGTCAGTTACATCCGCGACCGCTACAACCTAGACATCGCGCCCGAGTCCGACAACTCCGGTATCTCCTGGATGCAACGTGCAGTCGATACAGCTTCCGATATCGTCTCTCCGATCTGGAAAGCCGTCAAAGGCGGCAACGATGCATCCGAACCTAAGCTCCCGCGCCTTCAAACCGTCACCCTCTATTCCGCTCAGCTCAAAGACAAAGCTGTCAACGAGACCCAACACGATATAGAAATGGGTCAGTGGCGGGATCAAATCACCACTGACGAGACGACCGGCTTCCCGGTCTCGAAGCGTGTCCCCCAGAATCAGTGGTCTTACAAAGTCTCCCCAGGCCAGCCCCTCTACCCGCATCGCCGCCTGATCGTATGGGCCGGTAAGTTCAAGCTCTACGATGGCCCCAACTTCTACTGGCACGACCGTTTCTCCATCATCAAATTCACGCCCAATCCGTACCCTTGGACGTGGCTGGGGAAAGCCGCCCTCTGGGATCTGATCCCGCTGCAATACTCCCTCAATCAGCTCCTCCGCGTTATCGACGACCACTCCTCCCAAGTAGCGCAACCCGGCTCAATCATGGACAAGAACAACGTGTCCAAGTCCGTCTACGATTCCTTCGACACGCGCCGCGCCGGTTGGAAAGTCCTGCAAAACCCTCTCGCCGGGAAGGGAATTCAAATCGTCAATCCCCCGCCGCTCGACCAAGCGATTTGGGCTCACATCCAATTCATCATCGACGAGATGAATGAACTCGCCGGGATCAAAGACGCCGCCCGCTTGATGGACCTGAAACAGCTCCCTAGCTCCAGCTCTGTCGAAGCCATCATGAACACTTTCACTCCGGCCTTGCGCGTCCGCTCCCGGATTATGGAAGACTTCGTCCGCAACGTAGCGACTCAGATGGCTTTCAACTTCACTGAGTTCTACACCCTCCCGATGCGTGTCGCCATGCTCGGCTCCGGTGGACTCACGCAAGACGACTTCGACTTCGATCCCGGCTCTCTGCTCCCCGATCACATCCACTCCGGCGACTACGGCGCGGACGGCATGATCACGCCTGAAGCCTTCTTACGCGGCCCGCTCCCGCGCTATGACCGTGCCAAAGAATTCATGCGGCACTTCATATTCAAAATCAGCCCCGGCTCTTGGCTGAACTCGGCGCAGATGGAACAGACCCTCATCTACTTCCAACTGTTCCGCGCCGGAGTGCTCGATCCGATCACCTTACTCGAAAAGCTAGGCGTCCCGAACATCGGCGTCGAATCGCTCCCCGACAATGTCCGTACCATCATCGAGCGCCTGAAGTGGTGTCAATCGGTTGGCTTAGTCGCGGACGTGAACGCCGCTGGCCGCAAAGCTTCCGGGCAAGCTCCTCCCCAAATCAAGGTAAGCGAAAGCGGATGATATGCCCTCCACGTCCATGCCAGAGCGAACGCCCGAACGATCCGGCCTGACTCTTTATGAACAAGCGGTATTACAACGTCTCTTCAATCTGGAGAATCGAGTTGCCGCTTTAGAATCCCGCGAAGTCACTCACGAAGAGAACAGTCTAAATCAGTTCAATCGGGCGTCCGACCTGGAACAACGGGTGCTGAATATCGAAGACGAAAACGAGCCGGAAACCTCAGATCAGACCGCTACTTGACAATCCAAGATTCTGTGTCTTACATAATTCCGTCATTTCTCTGTTATGCTTTGTACTGAAAAGCGCTTCGGATGGACAAGCAGAAACTAACGGGACCGGGCAACTAACTAATGGCTACCGCTCCCGCCCCATTTCCAACTGACTCCAACATGACTGGCGGCGGTTCCGTCCCCAGTTTCCCAGCGCAATCACCTTCGCAGCAATCACCTTCCCCATTCGGTGGTGGCCTACCGGCCATCATGAAACTCCTCACGCAACTTGAACAGGCATGTAAAGGGCTAGCACAAACGCTCCCCTCTCTTGGACCTCTCGCGGCCAACACGGTTAGCAATTTCCGTATGGCCATCCCCTCCGCTGTAAGTACCGATGCGGGACAAGGCGGGCAGGCAACACCCAACCCAGGCGTAAGTGGTCCTGGTGCGGGCGGCGCTGCTCCCGGTCTCCCATCGCCTCCTAGTCAGTAAAGGACAACTCAATGGCTCAGTCTCCAGAAGAATTCTTTTCGCAACTGTGTAGGGAAGCCGGTCTCGATGAAACCCAGACCGCCTCTGCTCTCGCACTTGCGAAACATGAAAAGCTCGCTCCCAAGCTTGCCGAAACAATCCGACGCTCGACCGACGATTTCAACGCCATGCATGGACGGGTTAGAGCTGCCGAAACCAAAGTGCAGGGTTATGACGCTTGGTATCAAGAAACAGCCCCTAAGTACTCGGCCACGGTAGCTGAACTGGAACAACTAAAAGCCCGTAACGGAAACCCGAATCCCAACGGAAACGGTGCTCCTCCTCCCAATTTCGACACATCCAAATTCGTCGCTAAGGAAGATGTTCTCGCCCTCTTAAACGAGCGTGATCAACGGGTAGCCGGAGCGATGAAAGAAGTGGGTCGGATTGCATCTCGTCACGTGGCTATGTTCGGCGAAGAGCTGGACACGGACGCTGTCGAAAAACTAGCTATCGAAAACCAGTTGAGCATCACCGGAGCCTATGAGCGCTTTGTGAAGCCACGGGTGGACGAACGCACCACGGAAGCAACGAAGAAGCGGGAACAACAGATCCGGGAGGAAGCCGTTCGCGACTATGCCTCTCAACACAATCTGCCCGCCGAATCCGTACCTTCTCATCGATCTTTTATTGTTGACCGTCCCAGTGAAGCACCAAAGGGCGGCACCGATGCGGAACTTGTGGACCTGTACTTGAAAACAGGCGCGGGTTCCTCAGCGCGGACGTAATTCCAACCCCAGCCGGAGTTGTCTGGTCGGGCATTAAGGGAACTTTTTAGGGGGCTTCATGCCTGATAATTTAGACCAGATTAACGTTACGACCCGGCGTTACATCGAGACCACTCCGGCTCTCGTTGACAACATCTACAACCAGGATGCGTTGAATTTCTTTCTCCGCAAAAACCTGAAAGATGAGTTCTCCGGTGGCTCCTCGATCAACGAGGACTTCATTTACCAATCGATGATTGGTGGCGCGTACAACAAGGGGAAGACGTTCAACACCACCCAGCGCCAGACGGAACAACAGCTCCGATTTGACATTAAGTTTATGCAAGTCGGGATTACCCTGTTCCAGGAAGACATCCAGGTTATCAACAAGGGACCGTTGGCCGCGATTAAGTTGCTCAAAGCGAGAACCAATCAGGCGTATATGTCCTTGGGTGAGTTCGTCAGTATCTCCACCTACCTGAACGGTGTTCAACCCGGCTTCTCGAATGGCAACGTCAATGGTCTCGCGGAAGCCCTGAATGACGGCGTCAATCAGTCCTACGATGGGAACATTTACCCGACGTATGGGCAGCTCACCCGCTCCCTGTATAACAACGCTCTGACCAGCGTGCAAGTCAATCTGGCCGGGGCGACGTTGGAATATGACACGGTCGATTTGGCATGGTCGGACGTGTTCTTCGGTTCCGGTGATTATGAGCCGAATCTGGGAGTGACGACTCCTCGCGGTCTGAGTTACTTCAAGTCGAAGTTCCAGACACAGCAAAGATTCCAAGACGCCACGATGAATGTTGGTGTTGGGTTCCGTGGCCTGTCATTCAACGGCATGACGGTCGTCGCAACCCGCTTGGCTCCCGGCTCATACATCACCGGCAAGCAAACCGGCGTGCAAGATCCGGTGGCTCAGACCTACTTAGCTGAAACGACCGGCGATCCGAATGCGGTTTATCCAGTCGGCAACCTCTTCCCAGGCAGCAAACCGGCTGAATCGTTCTTCATCCTGAACGCCCGCAAGCCCTTCTTGAACTATTACGTCTCCGATGACGCGATGTTCGGGGGTGGGTTTAGAGACTTCATCCCCTCCGCGAACAACACCATCCTGGTAGCACAGGTTCTCTTGGCTCACCAGTTGACGGTTAACCCCCGCTACCACAAAGTTCTGTTTGGGTTCACGGGCTAAGTAAGAGACCAAATCAAAGAAAGGAAAATCGAGATTTCAAATCGAAAAGGATCTTACTCAAAATGCCTAACACAAATCGAATCATCGGACAGTTTCTCCCGACCGGCAATCCGGCCACGATGAAGGTTGCCGTTAACGTCCAGGCCGATCTCTACGCGGCTGGACAGGTTGGTTGCACGTTTGACCTCAACGGAAATACTTACACCATCGTTCTGGTCGAGCCTGCCGTCACCGCCTTGTTGACCGCCCAGGTGCTCTATTGGAAAGACACTGGGAACACCGGCAATCCGCCCACAGTCACCAACGTCCTCGCCAATGCCATCGGTGGGGCAACATCGGCACTCAGTCAGGTAGCCGGTGTCTCGCTTACCGCCTTTGCCACCACTGGAGTTTTGGGAACGCTTATCTGTATCGCAACCGGCGTGTCCAAGAACATCAGCGTCCAGATTGATGCTGGCAGCACCGTAGCAGCCGGTAGCCCTCTTACTGCGTCAACCACGGTCGGATGTCTGGCGCTGGTAGTTGCTCAAGTCACTCCCCAGGTCGGTGTGTCGCGTGGAGCTAAGTCAGGCTCACCGTCTGTCGCTCTGTGTGATCTGAACATCCCAACGCTTGCTTAAAGGGAAATCAAAAAAAGGAGGACTCTTTATTAATGGCCGCTGTCACAGTCAACTCAAAGAAGTACAACGTCGATGGTTCCCTCCGGCAGAATTTCTACAACGTCTCCGGGGGGGACACCGACACGCTCATCGTCGGCATGTTCAACGTCAACAACGTCAATATCGCGGAAGTGGACTCAACTGTGAGCACAAACATTCCAACATACAAGGTTGCCAACCAAACCCCCAGCACGGGGTTCTGCACGATCACCTTCAAAGCTGCGGGTGCATATACCAACATCCCGATTGAAGTGATAGGGAACTAAGTAGGCGTGTGCCCGACACGTTCACAACTCTCTGGAACCGGCTTCGCACCCGCGTTCCAGCCTTAGACCCAATCTTCGCCCAGGACATCGTTCGCGACTGTTTCAATCAACTGGCTGAGCGCCGCGAATGGTCCTGGACGATGGGGCATGGTGCGTTCTATCCGCCCAGCTATCCGTTCCTGACCGACACCGTCTCCATCTTCTCGGGCAACTTCCTCGTTAGCTCCACCGGCTATCTCTTCACGCCGGATATGATCGGGAAACAAATCCGCATCGGTGGCCCTGGTGGAGTCGGCAACTACCCGACTTACACCATCGTCCAGTACGTCTCTCAAAATCAACTCCTGATCGATTCCCCCTGGGTAGGTCCATCCGTCACAGCCGGAACGTACTCCATCTTCCAGTGTTACTTCGCCGTACCAAAAGACTTCCAATACTGGATCTCCCTAGTCAACACGGTAGACAATTACAAACTCTGGACTAACCTCACCCAGGCTGAACTCGATTTAGCAGACCCACAACGAACCCAGACAGGAATATCATATGCAGCCGCCTTCTACGACAACACGCCCAACTTCAGTGGTCAAATCGGCCCAGCCATACAAATTGCAGGCAGTGGTGCGTACCCCGTCTCCACGTCTTCCATCGGCTACACGTTCCCAGCGAATTCGGTCTATACGATCCAAATAGTCCAGGGTGGACCTTCCGGCACGGCTACCTTCCGCTGGAGACAAGATCCCGCCACCAACACCGCTCTGTTCGATGAGGGCGGCTTCGATGCGGGCGGCTTCGGCGGCGTCACCGGCTGGTCCCCTGAGATCCCCACGTCCACCGATGCCATCCAACTCTCTAATGGAGTCGCCGTCTACTTCCCAGCCGCGATCTACGTTGCGAACGATTACTTCATCATCCAGTGCGTTTCCCAAGTTACATCGTCCGTCGCACGCTACGAGATCTGGCCGCGACCGATCAATACGCCCGTTGTATATCCGTATCTGTACCGGAAGATTCCCCCGGCGCTGAGTGACGATCAACCGGCGCTCCCTACTTCCATCTCCAATCGCGGGGACGTGATTCTCGAAATGGCCCTCGAAAGGTGCGCGTCGTGGCCGGGAACCAACACCCAGCGCAACTCTTATTACGACCTCCGCAACGCAGACCGGCACTTCAAGAAGTCCGAAATGCTGATCTACGAACTCGAAAAGAAAGATGACGACATAGCCATCAAGGACATGAGTTACACGACCATGCCGTATTACCCGGCCCCGTGGCTCGACGGCAGTTGGCTACAAAGTCATGCGATTTATCCCAACCCGTAAACACTACTTTGCATGATAAAGTGGACATAAGAAAGAAGGAATTTGAATGGCAGACAGCATGAGTAAGAGCCCGATGATCCAGGGTTGTGAAGACGGCGGGATCAAAACGCCGATGAACGATACGAATATCGGGATGAAGAACAAGCCCGGTATTGAGAAGTTCGACGGCACCATGAACCTCTCTCCGTCCAGCAGTGGCGGCGGAACGGCTGGTCTCGGCGGCTCCGGTGGCGGCACCGGCAACACCATCAAAAGCCCGGTAAGTACTGGCAAAGACCAGAACCTTTAATAGTCGGGCCGGAGCCCGGTAATCACGATGCCCTCACCACCAGCACAGGCCATCGCTGCGGGCTTTACGTCGCTCGACTTCGATGACGAGTTCACTGCACTAAGCCTTTCTCCGACCGGCAACGGCGCTGGTTTCAACTGGTATCCGGGCCTTTGGTACGAGAGCATACCAACCAACATATCGGTTGCAAGTTCGCTCTTAAACCTGCAATGGGTTGATGGCCAAACGCCCGCGAACGCCACTAACATCCAAACCATCTCGCACGATTCGGCTAATGGGCGTCAGTGGCGTCACGGGTACTTTGAATGCTCGATGAAGTGGGATGTCACCACTGGAGCATGGCCCGCTTTCTGGCTGAATGGCGTAGCAGATCAGAACTCATCGGGCGCGGACTTTTGCGAGATTGATGTTTTCGAGGGGCAGGGGGCAGACCCCACGACTTATTACGCTACCGTCCATCACTGGGGACCGGGGGCGGCACACACTCAATCCAGCCCTAATAACTTCTCCGTTCCCGGCACTGACTTTTCCCAGTTCCACACTTACGGCCTTTTGTGGACAACGGGACAAGTCAAGATGTATTTCGATAACGTCCTGGTCGCGACCATTGCTACTCCGGCTATTGCCGAATCAACTAACAACTTCCTCATCCTCTCGATGGGTGAGGGTGTGGATTTTACAGAAGGCGATAAGACCGGCGTTACTGCCACGACGATGAATAGTTTTGTGGATTGGGTCCGGGTGTGGCAACCCGGTACGACGCCCACAATTACCACGTCCTCACTTCCGTCAGGCACGGTTAGCACACCATATTCACAAACGCTCGGCGTAACTGGCGGCACCAGTCCATACACTTGGGCCATCGTAGCGGGCGCACTTCCAGCAGGACTCACGCTCAATGCATCAACCGGCGTTATCTCAGGCACTCCGGCCACTGGCGGAACCTCCAGCTTCACGGTGCGGGTCACGGATAATGTCTCGCTCACAGCGACCGTCCCTCTCGCTATCACAATCATCAACAACAACCCGGCGAGTCAGGTAGGCTTGTACTCTCAATACACACTCGCGAATCTAACGTCCGAGGTCTTAGGATCTTTGGGCGATCCAGCGGGCGTGTATTGGGACGCGGCGATTGAAGTCAAAAACGCCATCAACGAAGCCCTGCATGAGTTCTCCGGCACCACTTCTTACTGGCGCAAGCGAGTATCCACCAACCTACTCGGCTATGGCGCTTCCAGTTGGGTAGACCTATCTAAACACGCGGATACCGCTCCCTATCGGTCCAGAACTACCACCATCGATTCCATCGTCAAGGAAATCCAGACACATTTCTGTGAGCCGGGGAGCGGGTTTAGCGGCGCTGGCATGACAGCCCAATTCACCATCACAGAAATTCTGCAATCCATCTTCGTGGCAATGAATCGGTTCTTTCTCGACGCCCAGTTACCCCTGACAGTTACCGCCCCCGCCATAGGTGTCATCCCCCCGGACGGCACCTTCGCGCTCGATCAATCCACCGTCTACGTGCATCGGCTTGGCTGGCGCGACACCAATAACATCTACTACAACCTCTTCCGGTCGGATGAATTCGCGGCGGATTCCTTACTCCAAGATTGGCAGCTCAACCCGGCGACTCGGCCCCTCGCCTTCTCCCAGCTCGATTCAGCGCCCTTACTTGTGCAGCTCATCCCGCCGCCGCTCTCTTCCGGGTCAATTGAACTCGTCGCTGTCTCCACCCCGGAACTCCCGGATTACGTCACGTCGATGAACATCCCGGATGATTTCTGTCATGCCGTGAAGTATCTGGCCATGGTCAACCTCCTCACCACGGATGGCGAGACGACCTCTTCCCTTATCGCGCAATACTGTTCCGCCCGCTACCAACAAATCATCACTGCCGCGAAACTCCAGCGATGCGTAGCGCGAGTCCTGATCAACAACAAAACGGTCCCGCTGAACCCGCTGGCTACTCTCGATTCGACGGTTCCGTTCTGGCGCAACCAAGCTCCCAGGCAGATCCCATTCGGCGCATCGACCCTCTACGACTTACTCATCTTCTTTCCGGCTCTGTCTCAACCCGCTGGCGCATCTCTCGACCTGATCACGACCGCCCCGGTGCTCTCCGCTCCCGGTGACTTCATACAGCTCGGCAGAGAAGAAGTGCAGTTCGTCATTGACTACGCCCAGCACTACTTGAGCTTGAAAATGCAAGGCTCTGAATTTCAACAGACTCTTCCCCTTTTCGATGACTGCCAAAAACTCATCGGAAACCGCAACGCAATCCTTGCCAATCAAGGCCGTTACCTGACCGGCGCATTCGATCAGCCTGCCGCCGATACAGCCTTCAATCCGAATACCTACGAAACGAGCGCCGCACCCGCATCATGATGACGAAAGTTCTTACCGCCCTATCCTTGCTTCTTCTCTCCGTCACCGCTTGTTACGCGGATGTCGGGCATGGCTACGGCTACTGTCAGCAAGGTGGGCACACGGTTCTCACAGCGTCCGTTTCCTCGACGAACAAAGTGCAAGAGTCCTACCCATCCTGCACTGTCAAGGTCTTCTTAACCGGCACGACCACCTTAGCTACGCTCTTTTCCGATCCAGCCGGAACGATCTCACTGAGTAACCCGTTCACCGCTGATGTCCACGGGTATTACTCGTTTTACACCGCGTTTGCAACTTACGATATAAACTTCTCCGGCTCGACTATCACCGTCCCATTCACGCTCGGCGGGGTGCCCATCGGCGTAGGCGGGGGTGGGGGCGGAACTCCAGCCGGAGCCGTTGGATCGCTTCAATACAACAATAGTGGCGTATTCGGCGGCGTTGGGCTAGGCACAACCACTCAGGTCTATCACGGCAATGCATCGGGTGTGGGCTCATTTGGCTCAGTGAATCTCGCTACGGATGTAACCGGCAATCTCAGTACTTCGAATCTGACCGGCACTCTCCAGGCAGCTCAGTTCCCGGCGCTTACCGGCGACGTTACCACGACTGCCGGGAATCTCGCCACGACGCTTGGAACCCTTGGTACGTCTGGATCATGCGGTGATGCAACACACTCTTGCACCCTCACAATCGATACTAAAGGGCGCATCAGCGTACATAACAACACCAGCATTGCATCTGCTGGAGGGTCAACTGCTACCTCTATCATCGCCGGTCTATTCTCCGCTATACCAGCCACGTGCAGCGCTGGAGATGTTTACTTCGCGACTGATAAGCCATTCTTACAGCAGTTGTATCTTTGCAGCACCACAAACCATTGGTTGCCCTATATTCAGTTGGATGCTTCTGGCGGTCTGGTAGACGCAACCGGTCAGATAAGTGTTGATCAGACGAAAGTTCCAAGGCTCGATGCTGGCTTCTCGAATGCTTGGCACTCGGATAATTATTATGGTGCCACTGTCTATCCGAGTGTAATTGGTGGAACGATAAGTTTGCCGGAATCGCTAGTCTCCTCTCTGCCTCCAGCCTCCGTCTATCCAGCACGGGAATTTGTTGTTGAAGATGGTCAGAATGCTAGCGATTGCACTGTAGGCGGTGGAGCGACACCTAGTTTATGCCGAAGTAACGGAACGGTATGGCAACCAATAAACGGTGGCGCAAACCTCGGCCTGAGTAATCTTGGAACGACTAGCATCAACACTGCCCTTTTGCCGCAGACAGGCCGAGACTTGGGCGCGAGCTTTACGCCCTGGCGCAACCTCTACCTGTATGGGAGTGGCAGTTATGGCGGTGGCAACTATTTTCAACTGACAGGCAACCCGACTGCCGCACGGGTAGTAACATTGCCTGACGCTAGCATCACTGTGGGGAACAGCGTTGCCAGTGGAACTACCGGCCTTAGAACCGATCCCATCGCTGCCGGTGCGTGTTCCGCTAACGTAGCCATATCTAGATCAGGCGTAGCCTCTAGTGATGCTTTCGCATGGAGCTTTGCTGGAGACCCCACTGGAGTAACAGGGTATGGGGCTGGTGGTCTAACTGTAGTCGCTTACGTATTAACAGATCTGGTTGAGTTCAAGGTTTGTAACCCGACGGCGGCATCCATAACTCCTGGTACGGTGGCTGTGAACTACCGAGTGATGAGGTAACGATCAATGAAAACATTTGTCCCATTCTGTGTTGTATTGCTCATCACCGTGTTTGGCCGATGCGCTAACGCTCAAGTTACTCCCAACATGCACTTCTACATACCCCAACCTGGAGATAAGAATTGGGGGACCGACATGAATCAAAACTGGCTTGTCCAGGACTTGTTGGATTCCGGCAAACAAGCTTTTCTGGGGGTCATGCTTCCTAATGGCGCGACGAACCCGGCTCTTTGCACCCCGGCGCAACTGTTCTTCAACACCGCCGCGACCGCTGGCCAGAACCTTTTTGGTTGCACTTCACTCAACACCTGGACTCTGATGTCCGGTGGTGGCGGGGGCAGCGGCGCGAACACCGCTCTGAGCAATCTGGTAGGCCCAACCGCTGTCAATATCACTCTGAGCCCCGGTTCTGGCGCGGTAAATTTAGGCACCACTCTGAAGCCGTGGCAGAACCTATTTCTGTACGGTCAGGGTGCTTTCGGCTCCGCTTATTTTAAGCTGGATGGCACTCCTACCGGCGCTCGGACGATAACCCTACCGGACGCTTCCGACACGCTTGTTGGCCGCGCCACAACGGATACTCTGACCAATAAGTCCATCTCTACAAATCAGCTCACCGGAATACTCTTAGCCGCCCAGTTCCCGGCAGTTACCGGAGATGTGACAAACTCAGCCGGGAGTCTTGCCCTGACCCTCGCCACGGTCAATGCCAACGTGGGAACCTTCGGCGACTCCACTCACGTCGCACAGGTCACCGTCAACGGCAAAGGCTTGATTACCGCCGTGTCGAATGTCGCGGTATCGGCTGGCGGCGGGGGAGCAAATACCGCCTTGTCGAATCTCGCTTCCGTCGCCATCAACACAGCTCTCCTGCCAGTTACCGGCATCGATCTTGGGTCTACTGCCGCGCCCTTTCGTGACGTGTTCTTTTATGGCTCCGGTACCTTCTCGACGACTTACTTCCGCTTCACCGGCACCCCAACGTCCACCCGAGTCATCACGGTCCCGGATGTCTCGGATACCTTAGTCACCCTTGCCGCGACTCAAACCCTCACCGGCAAATCCATCGCCGCGACTCAGCTAACCGGCACGTTGCAAGCCGCCCAAGAGCCCGCGCATACCGGCGACATGACCAACTCTGCCGGATCTCTGACCACTGTTGTAGGCGCGGTGAATGGCGTCACTTACCCGGCTTCTCCAGCCGTCCACACTGTCCCGGTCGTCACCACAGCCTCCACCACGGCAACTTACAAAGCTCTCCCGAACTGCACCGACACATCCGGGAATCATCTGAACTACAACACGGGCACAGATGCATTCTCTTGCGGCACGTCCAGCAGTGGTACTGTCACAATCGCAAGCGGCACAGTTACCCTTGGTACATCCGCCATCACTTCCGCAACGTGCGCCACAGTCGCAACGGCAACCGGAACTGGAATTGCAACAACCGACACTCTCCTAGCAAGCTTCAACGGAGATCCCACGGCAGTCACCGGCTACATCCCCGCCACAGCCGGAATGCTGGCGATTGTTGCCTACCCGACGACAAACACGGCGAACTTCAAAGTCTGTAACAATACGTCGTCCTCAATTACTCCGGGCTCGATTACAGTCAATTGGAGAGTGGTGAGATAACCATGCCGCTATTGTCTAGTCTCCTAAGTCTTCTTCTCCTCGTCAGCCCGCTTCTTCAGCTCGGGATGCCGTGGCCCGGTCCCGGAACTGCCCATAGTGCTAGCGGCGCTCTCACGATTACCTTCGTCCAGAGCACCGGCAACTTCGCATCGACAGGCACCACCACTAACAAAGCCTACACGTCCAGCACTACAGCCGGTCACTTACTCATCGGTATCGTCATCAGTTACAACGCTTCCGACACGCCAGTAATCACGGACAGTCAAACCAACACATGGTCAACCGCCGCCACATTCTCCGGCTCCCCGGTTCTCACCATGAAGATGACAATCTTCTATCTGGCGAACTGTCCAGGTGGCGCGGATACCGTCACCGGCTCTTGGGCGTCTTCAGCGGGTGGAGAACTGCACATCGCTGAATTTGCCGGAGCCGCCGCGTCCAGTCCGTTCGACCAGACCGGGGATGGCTCGAACGCTTCCGGTCCTACCGCAACCACTAGCAGCATGACTCCCTCTGTCAACGGGGAACTGATCGTAGGCTATTGCGGGATCATCGCGACCGGCTCAATCGGCTCCGGGTGGACGCTCATTACCTCACAAGACGGGGATCTGAGCGAGTTCAAAATTCAAACCACTGCAACGCCCGTACAAGCTACCTGGAATAGTTCCAGCGGTTGGGCGGCAATAGGCGCGACGTTCAAACCAGGACCGTAAGAGAAGCCAAGCCCCATGCCCTCCACCAAACGCGAATCACTCGAAATGAACTGCCGGGGGATCAACCTAGCAGTGGACCTGGATAACATGCCCCCAGGAGATTTCCCGTATCTCCTCAACACTCGCTCCCTGCAAGTGGGCGTCCTCGAATCTCGCCCTGGCCAGATACAAATCAACCTTACCGATTTCGCGGCTGGCGCTCCCACTCATTCTCTATTCGGGCTGAATAATCCAGTCCAGCCTAGAATCTTCGCCGGTGCTGGAGGGTTTCTCTATTGGGCTGCTGCTTCCGGTGCCGGGTCTGGAACCTATACCTTAGTCGATAGCGGCTACTCCGGCAACCCGCTTACCGGCGTTACCTTCCGTCCCGACCAATCGAGTAACCCCTATCTCTACGTGGGCGACTCGTTGAAGATGCGAAAGTTTTCCGGCATCAATCTGGCCAATGTCGGCATCACGCCCCCGGTGTTCGCGCCCACTCCTGCTATCGGCTTAGTCGAGTTCAACATCATCTCCGACTTCGACGGCTCTCCTTGGGCGAATCTCGGCACCGCTGGAACTGTAACTCAATCCCAGCGCGTTTCGACCACCGTAGCCCAAGTCCTACGAGTCCGGGACACTCTGTTAATCAGCCCCGCCACAACCACCAACGACTGGTTAGCGGTCGGCACGCGAGTAGGCATCAACAACGGAACAACTGGCGAAGTTCTAGCTGCCCTGGAAGTCATGCCTGCCATGGGCTCAACGACCGTGAAGGACGTAATCTATTGGCAGATCGGCGCTCAAACACACTGTGATGTCGTCTTGGATTTCGCCATCGAGGGCATCACCCGCAATTCACTCCTGATCATCGGCAGCACCTTGTGCGCGGTGGAATCCGTCATCCCCGGCCCGAATGGACAGTATGCGCTGCGAATCGCGAACACTGTAGGCATCGGCATCGGCCAGACCGTTACAAGCATCTGCACTTTCGTAGTCCAAACCCTGAACAACTGGGTAGTCGGCAACTTCATCACCACGGAACAGATGGCGACTCTACTCACTGGCGCGGGAGTCGGGTCGATGGTGCTGAACACCACGCGGGATCTGTCGCGCATCCTCACCCGTCCGACGCAAGGCGACGACTATATCCACATCTCCATGTACGTGGACGACGCTTCCGCCCTGGTCTCGGCGCGATTGAAATTGGACTTAGGCGGCGGCGGCTTCATAAAAGACTATTACCAAGTCGATGTTCGTCCGAGTGACTTACAAGAAAGTGTCGCTGGCCCAGCTCTCGCCGCTGGAGAGACCGCTATCACAAACGACCTGATTCAAGCTGGCGTCCCCGCTTCCCAAGTAAGCGATGTCTTCTCCTCCGGCGACTTACTCAGCTCCCAGCTCGGCACGGTAGGTACAGGCGGCGGCTGGAGTGAAGTCGTCCTGCACGTATCGGACCTCCAGCGCATCGGCACGGATTTCACTCTATCCCTCAAAGACGTAACGGCATTGCAAGTGGAACTCACCACCACCGGCAACGTGAATCTCGCTGTAAGCTCCTGGTGGCTAGGTGGCGGCTACGGCCCCGATGTGGTTACCGGATCTCCCACCGGCATCATCTACCGCTACCGCTATCGCAGTGCCACGACCGGCGCGAAGTCCATCCCTGGTCCGCCCACTCGCTACGAGCTATTCCCGAAGCGCTCTGAAATATCCATATCCGTCACGACCAGCGCCGATCCTCAAGTTACTCATATCGACATCGAACGGCTGGACCCAGCGCTTCAAGACACATCAGGCACCCCGCACTGGACTTACATCGGCTCCGCTCTGAACACTCCCGGAGGGCCGGATGTAATCTTCGTCGATCAACTGAGCCCGTCTGAAGCGGCTGTCAATCCGCCCTTAGAGATAGACGTAGTCCAGCCCTTCCCAACGCTTCAGCCGCCTATCAACGGCACTTGCAACGTCGCCGGAGCCATCCTGACCGTCCTGACTATCGCGCCAAGTGCAATATCCGCCAAGCTCTTGCCCGGAACGGTTGTTCTAATCAATGGAATCGCCTATCAAACCTATGGTCCGGGGGCAGGCACCTTACTTGCTAACCAAACGGAACTTACTCAATCGGGCGGGTCACTATCTAACGTCCAGTTCTCCATTGCTTCCCCGGTGAACTACGGCACTCCGCTTCCGATTCTCTTCGGCTCGATGGGCGGCTCGACCGGGCTCTTCACCTTCGGTCTAGGTGACCCGAACAATCCCGGCACGCTCTACTGGTTTAACGGCAATGACATGGATTCGGCCAGCCCGGTAAACAACCTGGAAATCACCGATCCATCCGAACCGCTTATCAGTGGCGTGGTATGGGAAAACTATGTCTTCGTCGGGACACAGAAACGCCTATTCCTGATCGAAGCTAGTTTCGGATCGATCAATCCATTCACCGCCAAAGAAATCCCAGCCGCGTCTGGAATCATCGGCCCGTGGGCTGTGAGCGCTGGCAAAGACGCCATCTACTACGTTGGCTTGGATGGCGTCTACAAAGCCACGCCCTGGTACGGCGGCGAGAACATCTCCCCGGATCTGTGGCCGTTGTTCCCGCATCAAGGCAAATTCGCGGATACCGGGTTTCCGTCCTACGGCGGCTTGTGGCCGGTCAACTTACAAGCCCCAACCTCGCTTCGTATTGCCGTGGTCAACAACGATGTGTATCTGGACTACGTAGACATCCAGGGGACTCCTTCAAGTCTTATCTACACTTCTATTCCGTCCGCAAAGCCGATTTACGGATGGACGCCGGATCATTACTTCAACCCGGTCGCGTTCCATACGGCTTTAGCTCTCGACCCGAATACCAATGTCGCGGGCGGAAAGCCCGTTCCATTCATATTGATGGGGACCACCAACGGTCAGGTGATGCAAGCGGGCGGGACCGCCGATCAAACCCTAAGCGGCGTCCCATTCCTAATCACTTGCAAAGTCTGGCTACCCGCTCTCAATCAAGGCGACACCAGAGCGCAAAAGCTCTACGTGGATTGCATCACGGACTTGGTTGGAACGGCGACGGTAGAGCTGTGGGGCGACTACTACGAAACGCTGATTAGCGGCCCTACGACGCTGTTTGCCGCGTCCAGATCCGAACAACGGACGAACATCGATCTGTCCGGGAATCTGGCGCTGTACCTCAACCTGGGAGCTAAATATACATTCAACCCAGGCACGAAGCTGTACGAATTCCAGCCCAGCTACTATCCGCAGCCGATCTTGTCTACCAACCTTGTGACGCAGTTCCAAGACTTGGGAATGCCGGGTTGGAAGATTACTCGCTACGGACGCTTTGAACTGATCTGCACCGGCCCGGTGACGCTGAAGATTCTCTCATCGGAAGGCAGCACGTTCACTTACACCCTTGTCCCAGGTGCATTGCTGCAATCCATCGATACGCAGATCTCGGCACTGTGCAAAGGCCGGATGTTCTCCTACTCTCTGACTTCCGATCTCGATAAGCCATTCTGTCTATTCGGCGCTTTCATCAAGCTCAAACGTTGGGGGGATACTAAATTCACGGAGGTCATGCCGTTCTCTGATGCCCTCAACGATCTCAGTCAAATCCGAAAGGCTCTAACCAGTGGCTAGCCGCAACTCACCTGGGAAGACGTTTCCCATCATCCAATCCATCTCCGATAAGCCGGATCTGGCACGGGAAATACAATCCTTGCGCGGGATGATCTACTCTTTGCAAGATCAACATCAGGCCATGGCCGCTAAATCCAGCGCCCCCGCCGCCGCTACGCTCACTAAAGATCAACTCGACCAGATACGAAAAGCCCTCCAAATCGGCGGCAGTCATCCGCTCAACACGACCGGATTGCTTTAACAGAAACACTTGGACTGTACTTTTCAGGCTTACTCTGGAGCTATGCAATTTCGCATCCTAGCAGTCGAAGAGTGGCAGAATTACCCGGAAATAAAGGATTCATTCGAGGTCAGAAACATACCTCTTCCCGACCCGCACTACGCCATGATCGCAGCGGCTTTTATGGAGTCGTCGCCGCCCAAGCTTCAAGGGTTCCTGGTCTGTCAATTACAGATCCATCTGGAACCTCTGGTCGTCTTCAACCCGTATGCCGTTCGGGGGCTCATGGGCTGTGTGGAAACGGATTTACAGCGGCGTCTCGGCAAAGGCGTACAGTACTTCGCGTGCGTCGATCCCTCCTCCAGAATGGAATCCATGCTGGAAAGCTTGGGACTGGAGAAAATGCCGCTAACTCTCTACCATAAAGTGCTTTAGAATAAATACTGAGGCTTTCTTTCAATGGCATTTTTAGGCGGTTGGTTCGGGGCGGGTCCAAACAACTCACAGAGTCAAGCGAACAACCTTCTGAATTACAATGCCCAAGCCGCGACCCCGATTAGTCAAGCCGCTGTAGCCGGTGGAAAAGATGCGCTCGGCACCGGCATGAACTTCTTAAACCAGTTCAACAATCAAGCTGGTAAGGCAGGGAATTGGTTTCAGTCCATGCTCTCCGGGAATCAGGCAAACACCACAGCGGCATTGGCCCCGGACATCAACCGCATTCGAGATCAGAATCAACAAGTCTTACAATCCACTGCTAGTCTCACTCCGAGAGGCGGCGGGCGGGGAAGTATGTTATTCGATCTGCCCTTCAAAGGGTCGTCACAAACGAGCGGACTCTACAACGCTGAACGTCCCGCTGCCGCCACTAACCTAGCGAACTTAGCTGGAGAATACGGCTCAGTCGGGGTAGGAACTGGCGGCTTAGGCGCGAGTCTGTTCAATACCGGAGTCGGAGCGTTGAATGCAGGCACCGCAGCAGCCGGTAAGTATGGCGATCTCTCGACCAATCAGCAGCAATTCAAATACAACGCTGGAGTGCAAGCCGCGCAGATAATAGCTGCCGCCATCGCTGGAATACCGATGCCAAAGGGTGGTGGTGGCATCGATATGTCGGATGCCGCTGGCGGTATCGGGTTATAAGAGATGGATAAATTCTTCGGCACGCTACTAAAAGGCGCGGGTAATGATGCCCAAGGCTTCGTTCACGGCTTACTCTCCGGCTTGTCTCCGGTCGTCGCGGAACGAGATCGCACCACCCTTGAGCATCAGTGGCTAGCGAATGATGAACTTGCGAAACAGTTAGACACGTTGTCCAGCAGTGCGCTCGATCCCAGTCACGCGGCGCAGTATCAGCAGATGGCTACGGCGATTCGAACCACGCCGTATGGCAAGAAGCCGCCAACATGGGCAACCGATATCTACGGCACGATGCAACGGCAGATTGCATCTCTGAAAGGACAAGCTGGAAATCCTGGTCCGGGTGCCGCTCATGGCCCGCTAGCTCCACTTACACCGCCGCCTACACAGCCGCCGTCTCCCGGCTCAAACCTTCCGTTACTTCCGCCTGACGGTTCCTACAATCCATCACAGCAAGCACAAGCGCAAGCACAACCGCAAACAATGCCGCCGCCCCCTGGTGCCCAAGCTGCCCAAGCTACCCCGGACAACTCTGGTGAAGCGCAAGGAGCGCCGCTTGAGCCGCCTCCCGGTCAGACTCCGGCCCCGCCCCCACAAGCCGGTCCTACCTCTACCCAGGCCCCGCAAATAGGCTTAGGCGCTCAGCCCGGTCAACCCGGTACCGGATTCAGCACGGGTGCTCCCCCGGCTTTTCCCGCTCCTCCGGCTATTCCCGGCATGATCCCGAGTCCTTTCCGCACGCCGGAGAGTGCAGCCGCGCTTGACATAGCGAAGACAAACGCTCTTAATGCCGCCGAGACGCAGAGAGCGAAGGATGTATCCGCGTTCCAGCACAAACAAGAACTTGATACGATTTACGCTCTTTCCGGCAGAAACCCGGATGGAACGGTTGCGGGCGGTGGGCAAGGTGCGCCTATCACATGGTCAACTACTGCCGCTGGTCACACAGTAGCCAAGCCGGATTTAGGCCGTCCTGTTCCGGGTATTGTCATGAATGCCCAAAATCAACCTGTTCGGCTCATTCGTTACAACGATCCTATTCATAATCCTGATCGTGAAATTCCGGTGCCTAACTACGGCGGCAAGATACAGCTCCAGAAAGCGGATGGAACTGCCGGTTGGTTTGCACAGGATAAGTCAGGCAATATACTCGGCGAGATCACGACGCCCGGAGCGGTGGCTTATGCTCCTGCCGGGTATGCTCCGACCGTAACGGATTCGAGTAACCAGACGGTAAAGCCGGAACTCGGACCTGATAATCAGATGCACAACGTTGTGGAGACGTTGAATACGCATCGCACAGCAAGGAAGCTGAATCCTGGTGGCTCCACGGGGTCAGGCTCCACTCTTGCACCACCCCCAGGTAGAACCGCTCACCCCGCCACTCCTCCTCCTAGCTCGGCTCCCAGAGGCGGCGACGGCGCTTCGGCAAGTGGCTTTCATGGTCGCGATCTCGGCCCGACTCCAGCTCAATTCAAAATGAACGTGGAGAATCCGCTAAAGGATTGGGCGGCTAAGAACGTTGCTGAAACAAGTGTCACGCTCAATTTAGTGGACCGCACAATGGCGGCGCTGGAATCCCGTAAGAACGACAATTCACCGGCCCCCGAAGCGATGAATGCTCTGCTCTACAAGTTGGGTCTTGCATCGGATGGCAGCGACTTACTCAACAAGCTCAACTTAGGGAGCATCGCTGAAGGTGGAAGACTGCTGAAGAGCGCTGGCGGCAGTCGTGCCGTATCTGTACTGAAGGATGCGCGGGTTCACACACCTGGAAGCTATAACAGTTTCAAGTTGATGTATGACAAGCTGACTAACATCAAGCAGATTCTTACCGACATCAACAAATACACAGAACAAGAAGGCGCTAAATATCCTGGGATGAAGCCGCCCCCTGGAATCACCAATCCGAAATCGATAAGTGACCCGCTAAACGTATTGTAAAAATGGCAACCGCATTTGCACCGCCGCCCGGACCTCCCGCTAGCGTATTGGTCCCGCCACCCAGTGATCCGAGTGGACCTGGAACGGTCGTCGATCTCGGGCGGAAAGTCAAAGCCAAATACCCGCAATACTCACAGCTTGATGACGCGGATTTAGGCCGTCGCATCCAAGCCAAATACCCGGAGTATGCCAACTTCACGGATGTTCCTGGTAGTGGCTTCGCGCCGCTGCATATCCCTGGTGCATTGTCAGGCCCGACCGACGACCGTACTTTCTGGAACAGATTCAAACAGACAAACCTAGTAAGTGGAGTCATCAACGGAGCCCAAGAATACTTACAGCATCCGCTCGGCAAAGAACTGTCCAAAGCAGATGCGGCACTAGCTATTCTCCAGGCCAAACCAAACGGCCCCTACACTGCTGAAGAGAACGTCACCATCAACGAAGGAATGAACGCCCATCTTCAGAGTGCGGATGACGCTTCATCGTTCTCCGGCCCTGGTCAGATGGCACTCGACGATGCATCGAATGGAAAGTATGGCGCGGCGGCTGGGGACATCGTTGGAGGGTATGGAACTCCCGCCGCGTTGGGTGCCGTGATACAGAATGCTCCGCGTGTCGCTCCTTATGTAGCTCCAGCGACTAAAGGATTTGTGAAAGGTGGAATCGCGGAAGTAGCCGCTCATCCGAGACTTACTGGAGCCGCCGGAGTACTAACTTCAGCTCTAGGCGGCATTCTCGGTAATGACGTGAGAAGCACTATGGAGGGTGGGCTACTCGGTGCCGCTCCTAGCTTCGTCTATGGTGGTGTAAAAGAAGGCTCTAAGGCAATCAAGGCACAACGGACCATTCAAGCCGCACGACAACATCTGCTGGATAATCCGGTCGGGCCTTATGAACCCGTTCCTTCTACTCCAGGCCCGGAGATGCTAACACCGCCGCCCGGAGTTCAATTACAGAGTGGCCGCATTCCGGGAAGCATGGCTACCGCGCCAGTTACGCCAGCGCCCGTCCGTTACGCGCCGCCAGTTCCGCTCCAAGCTCCCCCCGCGTACACACCGCCCGCGCCGATCATGTCTATTAAGGGAGATCTCCCCACGGGTCGCAAGCCGGGTGGCATTCACAATCAAACTGAGAGCACGCCGCCTACTTCTGAGAGCACCAGCAGTGGCAGTTTCGGCAAAGCCGCTCCCCCGAAGCCCACGCCCGAAGAGATTACCGGCGACTACGCAAAGAGTCACAACATCACGCCGGAAATGATTCAGCAGATGACGCCAGATCAAATGAAGAATTTGAAGACCATGGCGAAGCATCAGTATGACCTGGACAGGACTGCTGACGCTGTCAAGAAGTCCAGCGCGGAGCCGTCGAATCCGTCTATCTTTCCGCCGCCGCCATCGACTCCGGTAGAGCCCACAGCCCCAGCTCAAGCCGCTCCTCTACAAGCTCCCCCTGGTGGTGGATCAGGCGTATCCAAATACAAAAAGGTAGTCAACCATGATGCGAATACGACCAACAAAGAAGACAACCTACACGCCTATTTCGACAAGAAAGAAATCGACCCAGCTAAGCTCGATGCGATGACGAACGATGAGAAGAATGCCGAGATCGATAAGGCTTACGATTGGAGTGTAGAACAAGGCTTGCCGGTGAAAGGTAGATGGAAGAAAATCGATCCGAAGGTAGGATCTGATGCATGGGATAACGCGGTGGAGAGGCGGCGAAAGAGCTACAAGCCGCCCGGAAGCTAGAGGTTTTTGTTTTGAGTTGCGGACCAGCCACCTAGCAGGCAGAACACGCACCACAAGATAAACAGAATCGGCATTATTTAGCGCTTCTTTTGGTCTTCTAAGTGACAGCAGTAGGCAGCGAAACAACCGATCAACAGACAGAGCATCGCGCCGAAGAATCCCATTTACCTCTCCTCTTCCAAATGCTTCAACCTCGCATCGATAACCTGTTCCACCCGCAACAAGTTCTGATGCGCGGCATCGAAGCGGGCGTTCACCGTATCCACCAATGCCGTGATGCGAGTGTTGACGGCATCAAACTTGGCATTCATAATCTGCTCGAATGTATCGATCTTGTTAGACAACACAAGATAAAACAGGGTGTACAGCCCTATGTTCAAAAGAGCGGGAACCCCGATTGCCAAGTAAAGCTGCTCGTTTGTCACTGGCTTAATCCTAGACTCCCGCCCTCACCCCCGTCAATATCCCCTAGTTTTCAATCAGTACGTCAGTATGCCAGTAGGGGGAATCCCACAGGCAAGTCCGATTCAGGGTCATCATCGCTCTCATCCTGGTGCTTATCCTTGTGCTTTGCGAACAGCCGCCGTGCGTTCTGAAAAAACGGTAGATTCACAGATGCGGTGATCATGCCTTTCTCTCTCATCCTGACATCCATTTCATGACCTTCCGACCCATGCTGCGACGGATCAAAAGGCCCTGTTTTATCCCAGGCAACCTTGGAAATCATGAAGCAATTAAAATCCAGATGAGCGCCTAATTTGTAATCTTCATCCTCCACGGAACGGAACTTCTCACGGCTCTCCACGCGGATAGCGGTGATCATTCCCAACCTGTGTTCGCGGAGCGTTTTGACCATTACTTCATAGGTCTCCGGTAGCAGTTCGACACTCGAATCCACTATCAAGGCTTCGTCTCTGTCCTTCGAGAGAAAAGCCCATTCCAAGGCTCTGTTCCAGCACTCAGCAATCGACGTTGCCTCATCACAGGAATCGACACTCACAAGTGCGGATTCCGACTTCGCCACTTCTAACCATCTGGTGGTTCTAGTGTCCGCCCCGGTGTCCACCAAGAGCATCCACATAGGCTGAATCGTCTGTTCTCCGATAGTTTCGACTGTGGTTTGTACCCGGTCCAATTGACCTCTGCACACAACGAGCGTTACCCCTCCCGAAGTGTCTGCTTGCGACTCCATATTGTCCTCTGCCTCTGTCCTTTTCCCCTTACGGGAACTACCCGAAACCTTATGATTAGCCGCGTCTACCCTCCGATCCCCAGTTTTATAGACACGGTCTTAAAACCCAAACGAACGTGTAGCCAGTATGAACATGGAACAGTATGGTTGTCCACAGTTTTAGGACAATTATTTTCAATTAGGAGGGAAAGACGACAATTAGCGGTAAAGCTTGTTCTTTCAGTTCCATAGGGTGGGATTCAGGGGCTTTCAGGGGTTGATGTATTCCTTCTCCGCATCTCCCCCAGGTCGTCTCCGGCCTGTCTGAGGGTTCCGCATCCACCCTTGCGGTTCTTTCTCAAGCTCCGGTTGCCATCTGTCTGCCTCGCGCACGGCGAAGGTAAGGCTGTCGTATCACCAGCCATCTTCTATGAAGGTATCGTCTCCGAGAACGATCCTAGCTCGCCCAAACGTCAAAAGCGCCACAGCTACGATGCGATTGTCAGTCAGGCGGCGGGCATAAGGGTAGCCCATCCGTTCCGCTAGGTCAGGGTCGTTCATTGGATAGTCTCAGACGGCTCTTCTTCCTTTGGGAATAGCGCATCGAAACACTCCCCACAGTAGCCACTGATCAATAGTTCCCGCTCGGCGGCTGTGAGGTTTGGCATAGCTCGTTGAATGAGCATTCCGGTACGCCATTGGGTGACTTGCTCATCTGTGACATCCAGCACGAACTCTTGTCCGCACTTGCTGCAAAGGACGTTGTAGCTCATAGCTTCCAGATCGTAAATTGGGTCTGCCCCGGTCCTGGTGTGGTAGTCAGTCCGGTGCCCGCTCCGATACTGAAGCTGAGCGAATCTCCTTGCTCGGCATAGAAGCTGAAACCGATCTGCCCACCCAATCCATCCCAGGCCCGATTCGTATCCGCAACAGTCGAGCGTGCTATCCGTGTGCGAACGCCCGCGAGGTTGGTTTGATATACGGCGAGGTCCACGGCACCGAAGTAACTTTCGGTGTTGAATTGAGCGAAGCCTGAATAAGCTCCTGGAATGGTGATAGTGAAGTTCGCGCCATCATGCGTGATGCCGGGAGTGGACCGTGGGTCGTTGGTGTCGAAGGTGATTGATGTCTCGGTCGAGCCGGGGAAGGTCTGAGGGATGGTTTGCCATGCGGAGGACCACACTAGCGGGGGCGGCGCGGACGACGGCAATCCGGTGATAGTGCCAGTGAAGTTGACATCCTTGAACTGATTCAGGCCGGTCCATTGATTCGCGGATTCGAGCAACGGGACCACCGCGAGATTGATATCCAGACTCCCATTCTGAATCTGTAGCGCCCCGGACCCGCCCAGATTGAGTTGTTGTTCCCATTCCCCTGATGCACCGCACAAGTAGAGCTGTTGGCCTTTCGGCTGATCAAGAGCGAGATAGAAATCCCCCGGCGCTGGAGTCACGGGTATCTGTGCGAATGTGCCGTTCGGGATCTTGCCGCCGCCCGTAAGCTGAGTCGGAATGCTGATGGTCAAACTGCCATCTGTATTGATTACGAAGAGGGGTGCCGGGATGGTCATTTGCTTAGCGTTTCCGCTTCCGCCTTCGCTTCCGCTTCCGCCTTCGCCGTGGGCTCAAAGAATCCCGGTGTAGTCCCGCCACGCTTCGACCAGCGAACGGCATCCCCGGCGCGATAAATCAATCCGCGATGGATCAGGGTAGACGTGTAGCTGGCGACGTTGTCTATTGAAATTCCGGTGAGCGCCGAGACTTCATCAGTGGTTCTGCTGCCTTCCAGGTAAGCGGATAGGACGCGGGAAAGGTCGTTCACTGAGATTATTTTACGCCGGAATCTGTGTCGGATAAGGTCTGGTCAATCAACTCCTGCACAGAACATCCCTGCTTATGAACAGTCGCCCCGCCCATCAGATAGGCTCCGCAGTCGAAGCACCAGTTCGGCATGGTGGCTTCTCGCATGTTTTCGTGGAAGTCGTGACAGCGACCGCAGTAGTGTTCTTCGATGTCTCGCGGGTGGTAGCTGCGAAGACCACAACGGGGACAGATGATGGAAGGGTGCCTCAAGATAATACTCTCATCGCTGAGACCGTCTGCTAGTTCTTTCGCCACGTCACGGAAGGTTTTCATTTGTGCAATCTCGGCCAGAGGTAAGTGAACGCCCAAGCTCCGAAGTCGATCATAGACGAAGTGACGAAATTGCATCGCTGAGAGAACCGGAGATCCGGCATAAAAATGGCCATGCCCAGCAGTAGGAGTCCAAGGACGAAGACCATCCAGCGGCAATAAGCGAGAACAGTTTTGGGATCGTTCATGCTCATTGCCGATAGAGTCCCACAACAAAATTCAAATCCTTCCCCAGCATCAGAGCAACCTTCACCGCGAGTTCCACGCTAGGCCGATTGACGCCCTCAAGCACCTTCGATAAATGACTCTTGGTGACGCCCAGTTTCTCTGCCGTCAGGGTGATGTTCAGATCAGGAAAGATTTCGGATCTGCGCCCCAAGTCGCCAGCCCGATGGAGAACTGCGCCGTCTCCATATTCGTGTGTGTATTCCGGCTCAGATGGTTTGGGCCATGTTGCTTTTCGTCCCTCAGACACGAACCACTTCCGCTCTCCGCTCAATCGGGATGCTTTCGTGAATCGTTCCGGTCGTGGCCATGTGAATGTCTAACTTCTGTGACCACACCTTTCGAGCGTTATCCCGTCGCGCACGAAACAGAAACAGCGGCACACCTTCATTGGACAACGCACTCCGTGGGCACAGCTCTTGAATCACCGCGCCGGGTGTTTGCTTGACGTGATCACCGTAAGCGCGACCGAGAGCGATGTAGGGACAAGAGACGCACGCCCAGTCCGCACACTCCCGATGCATGGCTAAATCGAACACAACTCCTTTCGCAACGTGATCTGCTGAGCCGATATACCAGACCCAGTAGGGTAGGGATTCTCCACACAGAGCACAGAGCTTTTCGTCGAGACAGATCTCCCATGCCGCCCGGTCGGTTGTTTTGAAGTTGGGGACGCCATCGGTGAGACCAACGAGAGTTGTGAACGGGATCGGCATTCCCTTCCATTGAGGGCGACGGGCGAGGGCGGGGGGAATGGTTGGATTCCGATCCATTTTGGAAGTCTATCCCAGCTCGTTTTTGACTGAGGCTATGTAGAACTCTTCATATATCGAAATCCACCCTCCATAGCTAGCTGAGGTATTTCAATTTTCTGGCTTAATCTTGGCTCAACTTCGCCCCGCCTTCGCTCTTTCTGGCTCAATTCTGGCTCAATCAGAATTTTCTAAGTCCTTTGTTTTCAGTCAAACTATCCGTAAGTTGTTGACATCCTCATCCTTGGTAAGGACGAGGTCACCAGTTCAATCCTGGTCAACGGCTCCATTTTCAACAACTTACAGACACTCTAAAAAAAGTTTGGCTCATTCTTGGCTCAATCACTTCTTCAATCCGTCAATAAACTCATCCAGATCGTGGATGTCGAACTGTACTTTCCTGGTTGGCCGTACTGTTCTCAGTCTATTAAGGGCCTTCAAATCGCGAACCGCTTCCTCACTGAGCCCCAGGTATTCCGCCGCCTCTTCCAGGCTGAAGAGCCGCTTCTTACGCCCGTGCATTGTGTTGAGCCGTTCCGCCACGGCGTCGGCAATTCGATCTACAAAGAAATCGCCGTCTGTGATCATTGAATTTTCCCGTCCGCAGTGCCGATAAGACGGTCCACCATCCGCATAGCGTGGGTTCGTGCCCGTTCCCTGTCTGTTTCGGTATAGCCCCAGGTTGTGGAGAGCTGCGCGTGACCGGCCTGTTTTTGTGCTTCGATAGGAAACGCCCCTACTTGCTGTTTCCAGGTGAGCGAGATATGCCGGAAACGTTGAAGACCGAAACCAGGACTGTAAATTTTGGCTTCTTCCGCCGCTGGCCGGAAAACGTGTTGCTGTAGATCCCGGTCGTCAGGTGGCATCTTGGTATCGGCGCGGGCAAATAAGAAGTCCTCAGGCCCCTTTCCTTTCGCGTAGTGATTAATTGTTTGCGCTAGCCCTGTCACTTCACAGGTACGCACGGAGTCTTCATTCTTCGTCGGGCGCAATGTACCGCGTGTCCAGTCCTGTTCAATTTTGATGGTCTCTTCTACCAGATCTACATGCTTCATCTGAAGTCCCAGAACTTCACACACCCGCGCCCCGCTAATCGATGCCACCACTACGATGAGCACTGCCCCCTCGCGTGAGATGATTCTGGTTTCACCGATGCAGTTAAGGAAACGATGTAGACCGGCATCGGAAGGCAGGGAAGTTTTGAAGCGCTTCTTTATGCCACCGATCTTTCCGCGCCCCAAGTTCCAACATGGATTCTCGCTCTCCCACAATCCCCATTCCTTCGCGGCGGTGAAAACGCAGGAGAGAACTTTACGGAGGTCGAGCAAGGTGTTGTGTGAATACTTCGGCTTCCCATCTGAACCCGGTATGGCAGCTTTGTTTGTCAACCAGCGTTCCACCATAAATTTGTCGATGTCGCACATGCGCGTTGCCCGCGTCTTCCCGTTCTCGGTCATGGTTTCAAAATCGGGCCGGATGTGCTTTTTGATTTTGTTGGTGTAGCTGTCTTTCACGGCTGGCAGATTCGGGAGCCGCACTTCGATGTAGCGATCCAATACCAGCCCGAAAGGTATTTGAGATTGGATCAAAAACTTGTTGTCGTTTATCGTCAACATGACTCGCTTCTTTTCCTCTTTCGCTTGACGTATGCTGATCCCATTAACGCCGTTAACGAAGCCTAGGTAGAGTCTCTTCTGTTGCCGATCTGGGTTGCCGTGCTCGTCGATTACCGGCACGTAGGGGCGGATGTAATACTTCGGAGCTTTCCCCGCTTCGATTTGAATTGTTGGATCTTGAAATTTTTGTCCCGGCAAAACCTCATCCTCGGTGCCGAGAATACGGCGTATGAGGTCGAGATTGCGAGTACTGGGAGTCATGGACACACGCGGAGTGGTGGTTTTATTGGTAAGATCGAATCGTCCGCTTCTTTTCTGCTAACGGGGGTCAGGGTGCGTATCTCCCACACACGCCTTGGCTCCCGTCTCTCTTTTCACAGCTCAATCCTTTTGAACTCCCGCTTCGTGTAGTCCTTCCCCGTCTTATAGCTGGCTTCGATAATCTCCAGCGTGCAGCCGTTCTCGACCAACCTTGTCTTATCCAACGTCTTCCGGCCCGCAACGGTACTCGCCCGGAAGCACAGCCCACCAAATCTCAGCCCATCCATCTCGGCATCGGTCTGTATCGTCTCCAGTTCCATTTGGATCTCTTCTTTCCGCTCGGCGGCGGTATCAATTTGCATCTCCAAAGCGTCCAGCTCCTCTAGCAAGGTCTGCGCTTTTTTCATCTTTTTCGATGGGAGCTTACTGATCAGGGGCAGGGAAGCAAATACCCCAGTGTTCGTGTTAGTTGTTTCTTCCACTTTAAGAACCTCGGACGCGGAATTCAAAATAGCTACGTACTTCCTTGATCAACGCATCATAGAAGCAATCGGAATCGTTTCTTATCTCTTCCACATGATGCACTAATCTACCCATTCCAAAAAGTGAGAAATCGTGATGAGTGAACATCGATACAATATCGTCTAGCTCGTAGTTGCATTGGTGTTGAGTTCTGCAATCTACTCCATTCGTCAGATAGTAAAAAGCTGTCGATAACAAGCAATGCCGCTGTAGCGTACTACCATCTCCAGGCTTGGCCTTTTCCATCCCTAGCCGAAGTTTTCTGCGACGTGTCAAATCTCTACTAGTTAGTGTTTCGTCCATTCCGTTAACCTTTCGTCCATCTCTCCATGTCTTTTCCATCGGCGTCCATCGTCACCCGGCAGCGCAATTCCTTCGTCTCGATATCCGTCATTGCTTGACTCATCTCCCAGACCACAGCGCCGGTCACCACGTCCGCGCTTTCCTCATCACACTCACTTACTAACTCGTCATGCACCGGCAGTAACAATTCCGTGTCCATCCCCGACTCCCGCAACAGTTCCATCCGCGCATGTGCCCGGCTCATCCCGATCTTGAATACATCCCCAGCAACACCTTGGATCGGCAGATTCCCGGCCTGTCTCAGTCCCGCTGCCTGTATCCGGTCATGGACACTGCGTACCTCGGGAACCCGCCTAACCCGTCCAAACAGCGTCCAGACGAGTTCGTATCGTCTTGCCCGGTAGTGTTGCTCTTCGAAGTAGGCGCTGGCATCGGGGTAGAGTTCAAACCATTGATCAATAAACGCTTCACACCACCCGAGGTCAATGAAGTCTGGTAAATCAATCCCCGCTGTCGCATACGTCACCGCCATCAAATCGAACAATCCTTGCGCCGCCAGTCCATAACAAATCCCGAAATTCACGTTCTTGCATGGGGCGCGATACAGCAGTTTCCCGGTCTCGCTGGTTACCTCTTCGTAACTCAGATTAAACGCCCGCATTGCTGTATCCGTGTGCGGGTCCAGATGATTTGCAAAGATTCGAAGCAGGTTCTTTTCTACCGCGCAGTGGGCCAAAAACCGCATTTCAATTTGCGAGTAATCAGCCGTCACTAGCCTCATTCCTTCGGTGGCAATGAATCCTTTTCTAACCTCTCTTCCAAGAGAAGAACGTGCTGGAATGTTTTGCAGGTTAGGACGCTTACTAGCAAGCCGCCCAGTATCAGTGCGAGTCGTAAGGATCGAGGTATGAATTCGAAGGTGGTCCCGATAATGACGGCGTCCGCAAAGAACACAATTACCCCGAGTGTGCAGGCGAGCAAGCTTGGGTAATGCGTCCGTATAAGTCGATTTAAGTTTCGAGTGTTCACGGTAGTCCAAGATCTTCGGAATGACCGGATGGAAGCGTTTCAGAGTCTCCAGTTGCTTCTTGCCGGTCGAGAGTCTTCCCCCTGATTTGGTGGGCTTGAGCCGCACGCCCGAACCGATTTTCAGCTTCTCGAACAGTAGCTTCGCGATCTGCGGAGCGGAGTTGACATTGAACTCCAGGTCATCGCCGGATTCACTTACAAACTCCTCTAGCATTTCGGGTGGAAGGTAGGTAGTGATGTCTTTGCGGAGGTCTTCCATGCGGATAGCAATCCGGGAAGAGAGGTCCGCGAACCACTCCGGGTCTATCGCAATCCCCATCCGTTGCATCCGGCCAATGGCCGGGAGGGGGAGAAGGTCGAGCTTCTGAATGTTAGAAAGATCTGGATGTCCCGGTAGTTCAATTCCACCAAATAGAGGCATTAGGCGACGTGACCCCATGTCTTTCCAGAACGGATATTCTTTATGGAGCTTCGGCAGACACCAAATCGAAGTGCGGCTAACCTGGAACTTTCATCAGATCGTTTTATCTCTGCGACAGCCGCAACCGTCAACTTGGCTGAGTTATTCTTTTCGCCTTGTGCCAGATGTGGGTATCGCTGAAGACTACAGCGACCCTTACGGCTGGCGTCCTGAAGATTCTGACATTTGGTTCCCCAGAATAGATGTCTTGGGTTGCAACACGGCGGGTTGTCGCACGTATGACATGCATCTAGATCAGAGGGGCCATACTCCAAGAAAGTGGCTATCCGGTTAGCACGAAGTGTGGTGTTCCCGGCAGTCATCAACATGCCGTAGCCAGCCGTTCTTGCACCGATCCATTCCCAACAATCGTTGGGGCCTTTGACATTGACCTTCGACCAGAAGCGTTCAATATCTGCGTCAGTAAGTTTGATCGGACGTTTCATTTCGGGTGTCCGGGTAACTCGATGTTGCCGAAGAGGGGCAGTCTTACTCCCCTCTATGCTGAATGCACAGCTCTATAATCTGTTCAGGCGTCATAACGATGACGGAATGGATCATTTTCTGTACGGCTGGCTCATCCATTAATCGGGCGTAGAACTTATAACGGTCCTGGGAATGTTCTACCCGGTGCTCGATTTGCTGTATGTCTAGCAGTCTGCTGATGAGTGCCGAGTGTAGCCAGTTGTCCACATAACTGATGTACATATGCGTGTTCATAAGTCGTTTACTAGTCATTCCCCCAGCTCCTCAAAACACTTACCGATCTGCGTATTCGTCAGGTCGGACAGGTGCTTCACTTTGATGCCCATGGTTGACCTGACCCATTCAATCGCGCCATCTTCATCCCACTGGCGCTCCCGATTTTCAAACCAGCTATCAATCAATTCCGCCACGCTCAGCATGGTGAGTAACTTCTTGATCTGTCTCGGCGTGGCCGGATAGTCCGGTGCCGGTGCCGGGGCTGGTTTATTACTTCCTGTTCCAAACACGCTCCGCATTGGGTCTTCCTCTCCTTCTCCTTCGTCTTCTGTCAACTCCATCCGTTCCATCTCGATCCCGACCACTACGCCGTGCCGGAACACACTAAACGCCAGACTCATCAAAACGTCGCTGGGTGGCTGGCCTTGTTCCATGTGCTGCGTATAAGCAACCACATACGACCACATAATCTGGTGAGCCAAGCTGTTGTTCTGGATCTCTTCGTCCAGATACCCGTAGCGCTTGGTGAGCATTCTGGCCGTTTTGCTTGCCAGTCGCCGGGCGTCGGCCATGTTCTTCGCGGGGCGCTCGGCGGTGCCCCCAGTGAAGGTTTCGATAGCTTCAGCAAACGTTTTCATTTATCCCAGTCCTCCTCGCGGATGTTCCATTCGTTAGTTAGTAAGCCAGTTCGAATGCGTTTCAGTTCCGCCGCCACTTGCCCGGTAACATCGGCGTCCTGACAGGCATAGTGAATGGCCTTGTCCAGCTCCACATGCGCTATCGATGGCTTCGGAATTCCAGGCGCAAGCTTTGCGTCTTCGACCTTCTCCCAGATGTCATACGCGGGCTTGTGAGAATGCGTCAGAATCCGCTTGATGGCTCTCTCGGCATGGGTCGGCTTCCACTCCACCTTTACCTTCGTTTTGAGCTGTGTCTCTACCCGGATGCGGTTGTCGGATTCCGTCTCCCATTGCTCATGCAGCCAAGTAACTGCCTTCTTCCGGCTTGGTGGCATAACCAAGTCTTCCCAGGACTGCATTCTGATACCCAACAATCGCCAGGAAAGGGCCTTCAGACCTTGCGGTTGATTCCCCAGGTGGTAAGCCTCCTGCATGGTGTCGCGGAAGCTCCTGATGCGGATTCCCAGCGATGCCAATACGTCTAAGTCGTGGGCGGCGTGGTGGAAGATGAATTCTCCGAAGGAACTAAATAGATCTTGAAGGAGATTCTTGTCTTCGGCTCGGATGAGATAGCCGGTACCGGCTCGGCCAGAAAACTGAACGGACCATGCTTCACCAGCATCGTCCTCAGAGTCAATCGCAGGTGAGCTATTAGAGCATCCTTCAATCGCTCGGATAAGTCCCCTTTTAGTATCAATAACTCGATAGTCAGGGTTCCTTCCGCTTGCAGTAAGCGGATTGTTGTGTTTCCATCTTCCATTTCGCCACTCTCCTAACCTTTCAAAATCCTCTAACAACGGGATCATCATTCCCGTGTCGTGCAATCCTGCCGCTGGATGGAACATTGGGACGACATACCCCGACCATCCGCCCAGAAACTCTTCGCTTCCAATATCGGTTGAATCAACCCAAAGCGGAATCCCATGATCCTTATCAAGCTCAATTCGAGGTAACAAGCTACACGCTGTGGCACCCATAAGGACGACAACCCGTGGAGAGCACGCCGCAAGCTCCGTAGGTAAGTGATGGCCAGCGCAAGCTCGGATTTGTTCAGGAGTAGGCTTATTGTTGTTGCCCCCAAGTCGGCACTTAACGGCGTTACTGATCCGAATGTTGTTGCGTTCCAGACCAGCCAATCTAAGATAGTTACGGTTAAATTCCGCGCCCGCATCTCCAACAAACGGTCTGCCACGTCCATCTTCCTCTCTCCCTGGTTTCTCGCCGATGAACAGGAACTCACACGGCTCCGGGCCATCTGGAGGGACGAAGCGGCAACCACGATCACAAGCGCTACAGCGGCTCATTTGTTACAGAACGCTCTCATGATGGCTGAGAAAAAGACACCCATTGACAGCCAATTCAACGCAGTCAGAATCGATCCTAATTGCTCTTGATTAAAGTGGATTTCTATATTCATTTCTTCGTCTCCAATGGCTCACGTAACTCCTCGCGAACTTCCATAAGAATCTGGCCGAGATGGTTCTCCCCCACGCCGCCGCACTTACCCCAGTAGCGATCCCCCCACCAATTCCCCTCGATTAGTTCCTGGTCCCCGGTAGCGAGTAAGAGTTTTGCTAACTCCGGGTGAGTGGTGAACTTATCGCGCACCAGCAAATACATAGTCGCCAGCTTGATCTTGTCCCAGTGCCCCTTGAGTTGTACGTGCTTCCCGAACGTCTTACATTGGGCCGGTGTCTTCCCGGCGAACTTCAACACGTCTTCCGGGTTGGCGCATTTTGCACGCTGGTACTCGCCTTCGACATGCGACCCATCCGGCTCGACGAAGAAGTTAGAGAGGAATTGATATTCGCCGTTGAAGCTGGAAATCATTTGCCCTCACTTACCCTCGTACTTCTCCGTGATGGTCTTCTCTTGCGGCTTACTCTCGAAGTCCGGGTCGGGCCATTGGATCTGAATCTCAACTCCGCATTTCGGGCAGCGAAAGTGCTTCTCCTGACTGGTGATGAACGTGCCGCAGTTATGACAATTTAGCGTGTAGCCCTTCAAGCCCTTTGTCACAGCATGAATCCTTTCTCATGGCACACTTTTCTGAAAGCAACTACCGCGTCCCCGGTAAACGTGACGAAATGATCGTGGGCGAAAATGACTCGGATGGACTCGTCACTAACTTGTATCTGCCTTACGTGCTCCAAGTTGTAGTAGTGCCGTTCTTTGCCATCGTTGCTTTCTGCATAAAACCAGTTACCCGTGCTATTACTCATTCCTGACCGCCTTTACAATCTTTTCCGCCGTCCCTTTTCCGATCCCAGCCGCAATCCACTCATCCACTCCGGCATTCACAATGTGCGTGCTCCGATACTTGAAGAAACTAGCTACAGTTCTTGCCCGCCGATCTATCCCAGGTAACTGGCAAGCAATGTTTTCCGCTGTCTTCTGCGCCACCGTGAGATTCCTGCCCATCAACTTCAGCCGCCGCCCGTGGATACTGTTCTGCTCACTCCCAGGCGCGTAGATCTCTTCGTGGGACCGATGCTCTTTCCACAACTTCTCGGTCCAATACCGATACAAATCCACGACCACGAATACGGTCTCTTCGGGCTGAGCGGTTCGGCGAATCATCATCCCGGCCCGTAGCTCCAGCGTGGCGAGATAGTTATCAATCGCCCGGTACGGCGTCTGCTTTGTATTCCAGCCGCCCGGTTTCCCTATCAGCAATTCCCCGTGCTGCCCCGGCTTCCAGATGCCCTCGACGATCAAATAGCCGTAGTCATACAGATCTGACATGCCTAGTAACTGATGTCCGCTCAGCCGCTTACTCGTCATCGAATCCAACAAATCTTCAATCCGCTTTCTCTCGATTCCTACAGTCACCTTTCCGTTGGGTCCATTCCCCTCGAATGCAAAGTCTCCGAACTCCAGCTTGGTACGGGTCGGATTGATTCCGAACGGGTGAAAGTACCGTGCCAATTCACCCGATCCGATGCGGTAATCGACCGAGAGCATTAGAGGGGGAAGGGTGGCTCTTCGTCGCTCAGCGCCGCTAAATCACGCTCCGCTTCAAGTAGCGCCGTCTTCTCCTGGTTGTAAGCCGCCCACATATCCGCTTCGTTCTCGTCTTCTGTAGACTCTTGTGGGAGTTCCAGCCCCGGTATCCAGACGACGAGACGTTCGTCCTGAGTGATGCCGTTCCCGTCCGCCTCTCTCTTCGCTGTATGGATGACTTCTTCCGGCGTGCCAAAGAACTCAGATTCGAACACTGTTGTCCTTTCTACCCGCACCGAGTAGAGCTGCCGCTTTCCCGGCCCCTCCGTATACAGTCGCGATCTGAGTAGATCGGTCTTGCCTAAGTCAACACTGGCGTCGATTCCAGGAGCTATTCCACCCCTAATGCCGTCATCACGTTGTTCCATGTAATTTCCTTTCCTGACACTCCTAAACCGTCTAAGTCCGTTCCTTCGATCAAGCTATTCGTCTGACAGGTATGCACCTTCATTCGAAACTTCTTGGCTAACTTCGCCTCTTCGTCATGCTTCATCTCCGATTGATCCATCGCCGTCAACGGGTGGCTGAGCATTTCCAGGTTCGCCAGCACGAAGCTACCGATGTTCTTAAATCCGTCCTGTTTGAATTTCCCGGAGGGCTCCTGTATCTTGTCGCCCTGACTGTTCGTTTTCCCGGTGTCTTTCCAGATCTCACTTACCCCATGAATCAGCAGTAAGTTCTTACTCCGGCACATGGAAATAAAGTCGATCATCCATTGGTTCGGCGCTCCTCTTCCCGTCTTTGGATCGATCTTTGTCTTGCGGCCATGGTGAGCAAACAGCACCCAATCAAACAGTTGAGAGTTCCGATCCACGACAATACTTTGTATGTCGGGAGATTCGACAAAGCGGAACGCCAGATCCCAAACCCCATTCGTAACCTCCGTGTAGATAGCTTTCGATTTCGCTTCGGCTTCGAGATCGCTTACCGTGGCCAGATCCCGCATCTGTTTGTTAGTGATGAACGGGTTGTCATTCACATGGACTCTGCCGGTCAGCCCCAGCTCTTCGGCCAGCAGTTCCATCGTGCGTTTGGCCTTCCGGTCGATGGCGATGTAACCGATTGGAGCCGGCATGGTCAACGCAAATCTGGTCTTGCCAGTGACCTCATGCCCGAAGGCGCTGATAGCCGGGTGATCGTCGGCTTTGAGATTGGTCGTGGTGCCGGGAATAACGATCTGTTTCAACTGATTAACACTCCCCCCTGGACTTCCCAGTACCTCGCGGCGTCAATTGGGATAAACGTCTTCATGCCGTCGCTGCCCTCGATGACCATAGTGCGTAGGTTGGGGTCAAAAGCAATCCGTGCGACTAACTCAATCGTTAGCTTCATCCCCGTATCGCGGAAGGTAATGATGACTTTATCTGTTTTGACGTTCAGCATCGACTCGGTTCGACTCCTCTCTATGGGTGTAAGTCAGCAGTTCGTATGTCTTCTCGAAGATGTCCGGTTTACACGGATACCTTTCGCCCTGGATGCCGATGATGATCCAATCGCCCGGAGTTACTTCATGCATCCGCTTCGTGTCCTCTAACGTGAAGATGCCGTACCCAGTCGGCGAATCGGGATCTTCTTTGACGCCCTTCGGCCAACTGAATTGGTTGGGCCAGAACTGATGCGCCTCAATGGTGACCGGCTTCTTTCGGAAAAATGGCATTAGTGTTCTTCTTTCTTTGCGAACGGTTTATTCAGCAAAATGATGTTCCGCCAGTATTGCTTCAACTCGACGGCTGAGAACTCGATTAAGTAAGTGACGTAGGCAGGGCAGGGAGGGCGATAGTCGCCGTTCACCCACAAGATATGCAGCCGGGCGTGGTTGCAATTCATGGCGTAGCAGTTTCCCATCAACTGCCACATCCAGAGCTTTCCCTTTTCGCCCAGTAAGTTCTCATCGGTGCCATAGGTGTATCTGCTCTTCCAGGTGGCTTTGAATTCTTCGACCATGGGACGATCCGTTAAGACAGCTCCAGGGCTGTATCCATCGGGCGTCCCGAACACGCCGTCCCTTTCCCACTCCCCCGGTTGCCAGATCATATCCGGCCAGAGCCCTACCGCCCAGTCCTCCCAGGCCATCCCTACCGCCATCCGCAGCGGCATTTCGTCCGTCAGGTCATCCGGGCTCAGATAGCCCAGCTTCGTCAGGACGTACTTATTCACCCCGGATAAGTGGATGCCGCTGGATCGTATATTAGCCGTCTTTGGTTTGACGTGTTTAGCGCGACCCAGGATATCCTGCCACTCGATCACGATTGGTGACTTACTAATAAGCGTCGGCATGAGTAGCTTTCCATTCCAATACCCGGCATTCGATAGCGTCATAAGTCTTGCCGGACGATTCGTTCAGCAGCCGGTAATGTCTCGCCGCCCCACCCATGCACACGACCGAATGAGCCGCGCAATACTCATTCGTAAACCGCCGTGGAATGTAAGTGGTGTTCGGCTTAACCCGTTCAATAACCCACGGATGTCTTTCCGCGAAGGTCATCTCGACAAACGTCGGGCGCGTAGGTGCAGTTATCCTCACAGAACCTCAATTGATTAGGATTTGGCGCGACCAGGGGGACTAGAACCCAGCCGCGCCAGTTATCCCGAACGGATGCGACCGGCTCAAAAGGAGATTAAGAAGCCGGAAGTTCGGGAATTCGTTTAAGCAGCTTATGCCGCTTCGGTCAGAGTCCCGATCTGCACACTGTTGGTCTCAGCGTTCAGTTTCATGTCGTACTTCTTGAGGTTCTTCGCGGCCCACTTATCGTCTTTGACCAGGGACATAATCGGTACGTGTAACTTGGCGTCCACTTCATTCAAGTTCAACTTACCAATCACCCGTTGGTTGAAAGCCTTACGTGACAGTTCTTCGCCGTCCAGCTCTTCCGTCAGCTCGTTGAGGATGCCGTTGAGAATGGTTTCCTTCTCGCTCCCCGCCGCCTCTTCGCTGCCCTCTGCCGCCGTCGCTCCCTTCGCTGTCTTGCCCTTTGCGCCGCCGCCACTGGCCTTCTCCCCGGCCCCGGCCTTCTTCTCGTAGGGGAACCGGATAATCTTGTCCGTGACCTTATACGGCGTTCCACGCTCGACGCCGTCTTTGCTCGGCAGCTTGTTGGCTTCGTCGATCCACGTCTTCATCAGGTAGATTCCACCCGTGAAGTCCGCTGCCCAGCCGCGATCCAGAATCTTCGGGTCGAAGCCCTTCTTGATCAGGCTGTCATTCAGATGCGTGATCCCCGCTCTCTTATCCGGGAACCAACCATCCTTGATCACAAATACCGTTGGACCCTCGGTGCCGATCTTGTCTCCCAGGTCTTCCACTTCATCGGCATCGGGGGACTCGGCCATGCCCGGATGCGCTTTCTGCAAGCTACTCCCACCGAGACTGACGACGATCTGCTCTTTCAACTCGTCGCCTTCGTCGTTACGCAACGGGTTTAGATCTTCATCCAGTCTTGTTACATCCCATACCAGGGCCAGAACGGGCTCGGTTGGGGCTTGACCAGGATAGTCAGGCTTTTTGTATACCTTGAAAACCGAACGGGTAACTAGGACGTTCCCTTCCTTGAAACTGCCGCCCGAAGACTCACTGGCATTCTTGGGGTTCAGCAACCCCATCACTTTTCCCATATTGAATTACTAACTCCTCTTGAATTGAGTACCAGTAAGCACCCTAGTAATGCTTCGGTCCACTGTTCAAGAATAAGTTCGAATCCTGGGAGTAACACAGCACAAGAAAAATAAAGTTGTCAAGCGCTAGGAAAACAAATTACGGATCAATTGGTTAGTTCTGCACTTGACGCAGTCTTTGTCAACACTCAAACCTTTGTTCAAACTGCAAGTGGAACAGAGCCCATGCGTGAGCCCGTACCGAGTAGTGCTCAGCAATGCTTTCATCAGATTCCATTGACGGCGCTTAACAGCTCTCGCTAACTCATGCAGTCTGGTCACTGCACGGCTTCGGATGATCACTCTCATGCAGCTATTGTCAACTGTTTCGGGAGCTGGCTTACACGAACGATCTCAAACCCAGTTGGAGCTAGAGATTTATTCTGTATCAGAAACCAGCCAATGTTGTCATCGACGATGAACGTTTCGCACCAGTCTTTGTGATGCCGCATGGGGCGTCCGCAGCTCTGGACAAGATCTTGCATGGTGAGACTGTTGACGTATTGCGGACTGCGTTCTACCCGCGCCTGCATTACCTTACTACGGGCATCTGGGTAAGGAACCTTAGTAATGATCTGCCAGCGGCATTCGTCATCCGGGAAGTCCCAACCCGTAGAGAAAGACGGACTAACCAGAATTGAAGGCGGCGATGCGGTCTTAAATGCCCGAACAACGTCCCCAGCCGATTCGGAGTCGGGCTGATTGGTATTGCATAGAAATAGCCCCGCGTGTTTACTATGAGCTTGTAGATACTGTTGTCGGGCGTAAGAAACTGTATGAATAATGCCCTTTGTCCCTTTTCGACTTT
>Ga0193753_10000387_pt1 | contig 43657 bp, 32 predicted proteins | sample H1c2metaG_FD_144925 | JGI IMG/M metagenome (GOLD analysis project Ga0193753, IMG submission 144925) | Soil microbial communities from a riparian zone of the East river system, Colorado, United States - H1c2 | ecosystem: Environmental > Terrestrial > Soil > Riparian zone | place: USA: East...
AGGGCGTTGCCCGAGCGCGCGTGAAGAAGGGGCGCCGTCTCGTTGCGGAGGATGCGTTCCAGCAAGTGACGCGCCTGGTGCGCGGCGCAGCGTCGGCCGGGCGCGGCCCCTCCTTCGTCTCGAACGGGAATCCTTGCCTCGGCTGGTGCGCGATGCGAGGTCGGCCTTCGCCGAGATTCAGCCGCAGCGAGCGCATCAAACCGCTCGCCATGTTTCCTCTGCGGATGTCGACCGCAGGCGAAGGCCGACCTCGCAGCGCGCACACACCCGCTCCCAAGCGAACTCCCGAACTCGTGAAGTCAGGGGGCCGCGCCCGGCCTAAGAGCGGAGCCCCGCCCGAGGCGCGTCAAGGCGCCGTCGCCGCAATGGCATTGCTCGCCGACAACCCGAACACCGCCCCGGCATCGACCGTCCACGCCTGCACGAGCAGCGTCAGGCCGCTCTCGACGCCGGCGGGCCACGTGTACGGGATGACCAGGCCGCCGAGCGCGTCGGTGTCCGTGACGATCGTGCTGAAGATCGGGAAGGGCACCAGCGTGCCGCCCTTCACCGGGACGTAGCCTGCGACGGTGCCGCTGAAGAGCAGCACCAGCGCGGAGGGCGCGGCGTGCTCCAGGCTGACGACGCCCTCGCTCAGCGGCGCGAGGTTGCCCGTCGCGGCGAGCGCGGGCAGCACGCCGGCGCTGCCGGCCAGCGCGTAGCCCGCGTCGACCCAGGCCGCGGCCTGCGTGCCGCTGCCGAGCTCCAGCGCGAACTGCGCGACGAAGCCGTCGCCGATGAGTCCCTCGAAGCCGTCGAAGTGCGTGTCGTAGCTGCCGGCCGTGACCGGGAAGGCGCCGGAGTTCGTGTAGCCGGCGAGGCAGGCCGAGCCGTCCGCGGAGACGGCCAGCGCGTAGGCCTTGTCGAGGCTCGGGCCGCCGAAGTAGCTCGCGGCGAGGAGCGTGGCGTCCGTCGGATCGACGCGCGCGAGGAAGGCGTCGCTCGCGCCGCCGAGCGTGCTGTCGAGCGGCTGGTCGCCGAGCGGGAAGTCGGCCGACTGCGTCCATCCGCCGACCGCGAGGGTGCCGTCCGGCGCGAGGCCCAGTCCGTTGGCGACATCGTCGCCCGAGCCGCCGAGGTAGCTCGCGGAGCGCAGCACCGCGCCGTCGCCGCCGAGGATGGCGACGAACGCGTCGCCGAAGTAGGTGCCGCCGCCAAAGTGCGCCTGCCCGGCCCCCGCCGTGACGGGGAAGTCGGACGAGAGCGTGGTGCCCGCGACACACGGCGCGCCGTCGGCGCCCGTCGCGAGAGCGGTCGCGTTGTCGTCCTCGCTGCCTCCGAGGAAGGTGGCGAAGGCGAGCGAGCTGCCGTCCGCGGAGAGCCGCGCGACGAAGGCGTCCGAGGTTCCGGAGAGCTGGCCGTCGAGCGCGCCGGCCGTGACCGGGAAGCCGGCGGAGGCGGTCCAGCCCGCGACCGTCGCGCCGCCATCCTCCGCGACGAGCAGCGCGTTGGCGAACTCGTCGCCCGCGCCCCCGAGGAAGGTGGACGAGACGAGGCTGCCGCCGTCCGCGGCGAGGCACGCGACGAAGGCGTCGCCCACGTCGGTGCTGCCGCCGTTGTACGAGTGGTCGAAGGCGGTCGTCGTGGTCGGGAAGTCCGCGGAGGAGGTCTTGCCAGCGACGTGCACGCGCCCCGCGCCGTCGATGCCCAGCGAGCTCGCGAAGTCCTCCTTGCTGCCGCCGAGGTAGGTCGAGAAGGCCAGCGCGCTGCCCGAGGGCGACAGCCGCGTGACGAAGGCGTCCGAGCGCAGCGTGCCCGTGCCGCCGCTCCAGCCCTTGTCGAAGGCGCCGGGCGAGGTCGGGAAGTTGGCCGAGGCGGTCCAGCCCGCGACCACGACGGCGCCCGTGCCGTCGAGCGCCACCGCGCGCGCCTCCTCGTCCTTGCTGCCGCCGAGATACGTGGAGTAGAGCAGCGTCTTGCCGTCCGGCGCGAAGCGCGACACGAAGGCATCCTGCTGCCCGTTCCAGCTGCTGTCGTACGCGCCGAGCGACGCGGGGAAGTTGGCCACCGAGGTGGCGCCCGCGACGGTGAGGCCCGCGCCGCTGCTGGCCACCGCGTAGACGTACTCGAGGCTCGTGCCGCCGAGATAGCTGGCCCAGGCCAGCACGGGATCGATGACCACGGGCAGGCCCGCGGGCGCATCGGGCAGCTCGAAGCCGAAGCGGTCCGTGCCGATCAGCCGGTAGCGGCACTGCACGGTCTGCCGGCCGCCGTCCGCGAGGACGACCCACGTGCGCGGCGCCGCCTGGCGCAGCGTGCCCAGCTCCGTGTGCAGCAGCAGCGCGCCGTCGTCGTCGAGCTCGAGGCCGAGCGTCCCCTCGCAGCGCAGCGCGATCGCGGAGACGTCCGCGCCGGGGCGCAGGCAGAGGTCGTATTCCAGCCCGCCGTCGCCGCCGTGCAGCGCGACGTCCACGCCCGGCCACGCGCTCCCGTAGTGCAGCGTGTCGTACGCGGGCACGTCCGTGATCGCGCGGCCCTGCGTGAACCAGTGGCGCCGCTCGATGCGCCGTCCCTCGCCGCGCAGCACCGTGGCGTGCGAGCCGCGCGAGCCGGGCGAGGCGCGCGCGAGGTCGAGGCCGCGCGACGCGGGCTCCGCGCACGCCGTCGCCTCCACGAAGGAGAGGCGCACGGCGACGCCGCGGCCGGCAGCGCAGGGCGCGCCGCCGGACGCGGCGGCGCGCGGCTCGCGTGCGAGCACGAAGCCGTCAGCGGCGAACCACGCGGTCTGCTCGCCGAGTTCGGCGCGGAAGGCGGCCGGCGCGTCCCACTGGCCGCGGTTGGGCACGAACGCGAGCTGCGCGCCGGCCGCGGAGGCCAGGCTCGCGCCCGCCAGCACGCACGGCAGCAGTCTGCGCAGGGTGTTCGCGCGCATGGCGCTCCCAACACGCGGGCTGCGCGCGGGGCGCGGGCAGTGCGGGACAGCAGCGTCGGCGGGATGCGGGGCGTTCATGCGCACCGCTCCGTATCGACGCACCGGGCTCCGGAATGGAGTCCGTCCGGCGGCGCGTGCCGCACCATCCACATGCCCTCGTCTTGCTGGTGAGTTCCCGGTTGAGGGGCGGCATCATGCCCGCAACCACGGAATCACGAAAGGCCGTCCGTCGGGCGGATCCATGCGCCCGAAGTGCAGGTGCGGCCCGTAGACCGGCTCGAGGACTTCGCGGCGGAGCACCTCGTCCGGGGCGCCCCCCGCCACCAGCCGCCCGCCGGCCAGCAGCAGCACGCGGTCCGCGAACTGGCTCGCCAGGTTGACGTCGTGCGTGACGACGAGCACGGAGCGCTCGTGGTCCGCCAGCCGCGCGAGCAGCTCGAAGACGCGCACCTGGTGCTCGAGGTCCAGCGACGCGGTGGGCTCGTCCACGAGCAGCACCTCGGCCTCCTGCGCCAGCGCGCGCGCGACGAGCACGCGCTGCCGCTGGCCGCCCGAGAGGTCCGTCATGCGGCGCGCCTCCAGCCCGCCCACGCCGGCGGCCTCCAGCGCGTAGCCCACGGCCCGCGCGTCGCGCGCCTGCGGCCCCCGCCACGGGGAGATGCGCGCGTAGCGGCCGCCCGTGACGAAGGACGACACGGAGGTCTCGGGCAGCGCGGCGAGCGACTGCGGCACGATCGCGATGCGGCGCGCGCGCTCGCGCAGCCCGAGCGAGGCCAGCGGGCGGCCGTCGCAGCTCACCGTGCCGCGCGCGGGGGCCAGCAGGCCGGCGAGCACGCGCAGCAGCGTGCTCTTGCCCGAGCCGTTGGGCCCGAGGACGACCACCAGCTCGCCCGGCCTCAGCGCGACGCTCACGTCGTCCACGGCGCGCACCGGCCCCGGGTAATCGAAGACGAGGCTCTCGCCGGCGAGGCTGCTCACCACGTGTCCAGCTCCCGCCGCTGCCACAGCAGCATGCCGAGGAAGAACGGCCCGCCCACCAGCGACATCATCACGCCGGGCGGCAGCGTGCGCTCGCCGAGCAGCGCGCGCTGGCCCCACTCCACGAGCAGCAGGAAGACCGCGCCCGCCAGCGGCGAGAGCAGCAGCAGCGAGCGGTGCCCGCGCCCCGAGACGAGCCGCACGAGGTGCGGCACCACCAGCCCGACGAAGGCGATCTGCCCCGCGACCGCGACCGCCGCGGCGGCCGCCAGCGAGCTGCCCGCGATGCACAGCACGCGCACCCGCGCGGTGTGCACGCCGAGCGAGCGCGCGTCGTCCTCGCCGGTCTGCAGCAGGTCCAGCTCCCACGCGACGAAGGGCACCACGGTCAGTGCGGCGACCAGCCCCACGGCGATGATCTTCACGTGCTCCACGGAGCGGTCCTCGAGCGTGCCGAAGCTCCACGACAGGATGGCGCGCGAGACCTCCCAGTCGCGCAGCGCCAGCGCGGAGAGCAGCGCGAGCACGCCGGCGATGACGCTGTTGAGCGCGATGCCCGTGAGCAGCAGCGTGGGCGCGGAGATGCGGCCGCCTGCGCCGGCCAGCAGCGTCACGAGGCTGACCGCCGCCGCCGCGCCGAGGAAGGCGCACAGCGGCACGATGACGCTCGCGCGGCTGCCGTCCACCGCGAGCAGCAGCGGCGCGCCGCCGCCCACGGCCAGGATGGCAAGCGTCGCGCCGAGGCTCGCGCCGCCGGTCACGCCCAGCACGGAGGGCGAGGCGAGCGCGTTGCGGAACAGGCCCTGCAGCATGGCGCCGGAGAGCGCGAGCGCCGCGCCGACGCCCGCCGTGGTGAGCGTGCGCCAGAGCCGCAGCTCGACGATCATCTGCGCCGTGCGCGGCAGCGGCTCGCCCCCGCCGAGCGCCGCGCGGCAGCCGCGGCCCAGCGAGGCGAGGTCCAGGCTTCCCGTGCTCCCGGTGCGCAGCGACAGGAGCGCGAGCGGCGGCAGCGCGACCAGCAGCCCGAGCGCCAGCAGCAGCGTGCGGCGCGCCGGGGCGCCGGTGCTCACGGGCTGCCCAGCGCCACGTCGGCGCCGCGCGCCAGCGCCTCGGCCGCCGTGACGACGTGCTGGCTCACCGTGTCGTAGAGCCACGCGGGCAGCACGATGAGGTGCCGGCCCGACAGCGCGCGCAACCCCGCCAGCGCGGGCTCGGCGCGCAGCAGCGACTCGGTGGCGCCCTTGCGGTCGAACGTGGCCGGGCCGCTCACCACGAGCAGGTCGGGGTCCATCGCCAGCAGCTCCTCGAAGCTGCAGCGCTGGTGCCCCACGCGGTCGGCGGCGGCATTGGTCAGGCCCGCGAGACGGATCCACTCGTCGGCGGCCGTGCCCGCGCCGGCGACCCAGCCGCCCGCGCCGCCGTTGCTGTAGGCCAGCGCGCTGTGGCCGCGGCGCCGCTCGGCGCCGGCCGCGAGCGCCGTCACGCGCACATCGAGCGCGGCCACCTCGGCGCGCGCGCGCTCCTCCACGCCCAGCAGGCGGCCCAGCACGAGGAAGGTCTCGCGCACGTCGGCGAGCGACTCGAGCGAGGTGAGCGCCACCACCGGCACGCCCGCCTCGCGCAGCCGCGCCGTGGTGTCGGCGAGCTGCCAGTTGTCCGCGAGCACGAGGTCGGGCGACAGCGCGAGCAGCGGCTCGGCCGCGTAGGCCTGGAACTGCGGGCGGCGCAGGTAGGCCTCGCCCTCGGCCCCGCGCGCGCCGAGCCCCGAGTAGTCGGCAGCCTGCGCGGGCAGGCCAGCGATGCGCTCGGGGACCACCAGCGCGCAGACCATGTCCACTGCGGCGGAGCTCGCCGGCACGATGCGCATGGGCGCCGTCGCGAAGTGCGGGAGCTCCGGCACGGGCGGGGCCTGGCCGCAGGCGCACAGGCCGGCCGCGAGCGCGACCGCCAAGATCACCAGACGGCGGGAACTCGGGCCGAAGCGAGCCGCGGCCGCGGGAAGAGCGCGTGTCATGTCACACCTTGCATCCGAAGGTCTGCACGGCAGCATGGGCAATCCGACTCGCCGCGGCGCGGCTCACGGTTGCGGGCCAGTCCCGGATTCTCACCGGGTTCCCCCATGCGCTCTCCGCAGGCGGCGGTCGGGCCGCGCGCGGAGGGTGCCGTGTGTCTTTGGGTCTCTGGCGGCGTCCCTGCGGGCGCCGTCGCGTTCCGGGATACGACGGCAGGCTCGCGAAGTCAACGCCGCGCTGGTGGAGCGGGGGACATGCGAGCACGGGGCGGCAGGTGGCTTGCCACCTGCCGCCCCGTGCCGTCGGAGCCGGCGTCCGTGCCGGCGCGTCCGCGAGGGGCCGCGCCGGCACGAGTGCGCGCGGCGCTTACAGCGTCGTGACGGCCTGCAGGGCGTTGGACAGCGCGACGCCGTGGATGGCGCCCGCGTCCTGGATGCCGTACTGGAACGCCACCAGGACACCGGCGGGCAGGCCCGGCGGCAGCACCAGCGGCAGGTCGATCTTGCCGTTCGCGCCGGTGGCGAGGTTCAGCGTCAGCAGGACCGGCGACGGCACGACCACGCCGCCCTTGAAGGGCGCCGCGCCGACACCGAGGCCCACGAACATGAGCGCGGCGGCGGAAGCCTGGGCGTTCTGCAGGTGCAGGATGCTCGACTGGTTGGAGGCGAAGGCGCCCTCGCCCCAGAGGATCGGCTTGCCGTTGAGGCCCGCCAGCGCATGGCCGAGGCCCGTGAACGGACCCTCCGGGACGATCTTGTAGATCTCGCCGCCGGTCTGGTCCGCGATCAGGTGCTCGCCGGTCGCGGTCGTGCCGAAGGACGTGACCGCATTGATCGAGAGCCCGCCGCCCGGAGCGAGCTCCGCGGTGCGGTTGGTGAAGGCGCTGACCGTCACGCCGTCGTACTTCAGCGACCAGATCGTGCTGCTGCAGTAATCCGCGAAGAAGTACGTGCCCGCGAGGTCGGGGATGGCGTCGCCGCGGTAGACAAACCCGCCCGTCACCGAGCAGTTGCCGCCGGTGTGCGCGTAGTCGTGGATCGGGAGCGTGAGCTCCGGGGCGTTGCACGTGCAGCCGGTCAGCCCGGTGCAGGTGAAGCCCTCCATGCAGCGCCAGCCGAAGTTCAGGCCGCCCACGCCCGCGGGCTGGACGTCGATCTCCTCGTGCGCGTCCTGGCCGACGTCGGCGATCCAGAGGTCGCCCGTCTCGGCGTCGAAGGACCAGCGCCACGGGTTGCGCATGCCCATCTGCCAGATCTGGTCCATGATCCCGTCGTTCGGGTCCGCGAAGGGATTGTCGGCCGTCGTCGTTCATGCGGAGCATCTTGCCCAGCAGCTTGGTGCCGTCCTGCGCGTTGCCGATGACCGCCGTGTGTCCGGCGCCCTGGTCGTTGAAGTTGCCGCCGTCACCCCAGCCCGCGTACAGCTTGCCGTCCGGCCCGAAGGCCAGGTTGCCGCCGTTGTGGTTGGTCTGCGGGTGCGTCACCGGGCCGAGGATCACGACGCCGCTGCTGGCATCGGCCTGGGTCGCAGTGGCCGGCGTGCCGAGCACCGTGTAGCGCTCGATGATCTTGGCACCGCCGGTGATGCTCGTGTAGTCGACGTAGAAGAAGCCGTTGTTCAGGAAGTCGGGGTGGAAGGCCAGGCCGAGCAGGCCCTGCTCGTTGCCGCCGGTCTGCACCTTGGCCGCCGTGAGGTCGAGGAAGGGCGGCTCCTGCACCACGCCGTTGAGCACGATGTGGATGTCGGCCTGCTTCTGCTCGATCACGAAGAGGCGGTTGGGATCGGTCTCGCCGGGCGCCTGGCCCACCCACACGGGGCGCGCGAGGCCGCTCGCGAGGCGGACGGTGCCGATCGGCGTGGCCTGCGGGAAGGCGGGTGCTGCAAGCACGCCCGCCACGAGGAGCGCGAGGGGATGGCAATGCCTCATGGTGAACTTCTCTCCAGGGGAACTCGGGGGAGGACTTGTCGGACGGCCAGCGGTGCCGTCTTGCACCCGCGTGGGGTCATCCGGCGCCGGGCAGACAGGGGGAGCGGCCGACTATACCACTGGTGTTTCACGTGCTCCGGCGCGAGCGCGGCTCACGGCCCGACGACGATCCCGGGCACAACACCAGCCGGGTGGAGCGGGATGCGGTCGGCGCGCCCGGCCACCGCGGGCCGATCGTCTTCACGACTCCTTCTTCTGGCGCTGTCATCCTTCCGGGACCCATGAGCCGAACCAAGATCCTCATCGTCGACGACGAGCCCGACATCCGGGAGCTCCTGCAGTACAGCCTCGGCCGCGAGGGCTACGAGGTCGCCACCACCGCCGACGGCCAGGGCGCGATCGCCGCCGCGCGCCGCGTCGTGCCGGACCTCGTGCTGCTCGACCTCATGCTCCCCGGCATGGACGGCCTCGAGGTCTGCCGGCGCCTGCGCGCCGAGACCTCCACCGCCGGCGCCGCCATCATCATGGTGTCCGCCAAGGGCGAGGAGAGCGACGTGGTGCTGGGCCTCGGGCTCGGCGCGGACGACTACATCGCCAAGCCCTTCAAGCCCAACGAGCTGCTGGCGCGCGTGCGCGCCGTGCTGCGCCGCACGCAGGAGGAGGCGCGCGCGCCGGACGACAAGCGCGCGCTCGCGATCGGGCCGCTGCGCATCGACCCGACGCGCCACCGCGTGACGATCCACGACGCGGAGGTCCCGATGACCGCGACCGAGTTCCGCATCCTGCACTACCTCGCGTCGCGTCCCGGGCGCGTGTTCACGCGCGACCAGATCCTCACCGCCTCGATGGGCGCCAACTCGATGGTGCTGGAGCGCAACATCGACGTGCACGTGCGCAGCATCCGCAAGAAGCTCGGCGGCCAGCGCCGGCTCATCGAGACGGTGCGCGCGATCGGCTATCGTTTCGCGGAGTCGCCGAGCTGAGCCCCGGGCGAGCTGACCTCTGTCGGGTGCGCCGATGACGGGTTTCTGGAAGGTGTTCGCCGCCACGGCCCTGGTGGTCGCGGTGGCGCTGACCGTCATGGGAACGCTGGCCTTCGACCGCGTCTCGGAGCTGGACTCCGCCGCCACGCGCCGCGAGCTGCTGGGCCATGCGCTCCTCGCCGTCGCGTGCCGGGCGCCGCTCGAGGGCGGCGGCAGCCCCGCGCAGGTCCGCGACGAACTCGCGGAGCCGCTCGCGCAGGCGGCGCGGCTCGCGCCCGGCCGGCGCTTCACCGTGCTCCTCGCGGACGGCACGGTCGTGGCCGACACGCACGAGAATCCCGCGGACATGGACAACCACGCGGGACGCCCGGAGATCCTCGCCGCGCGCGGGCCGCACGAGCCCGTGGTGCGCTGGAGCCGCACGCTGGGCCGCAACATGCTCTACGACGCGCTGCCGATCGAGCACCCCGACGGGACGCTGCTCGGCTACGCGCGCGTCGCGATCCCGATGGACGACCTGGCCGAGGAGCACGCGCATCTGCGCTCGGCTCTGCTGCTCGCCGCCGGGCTGGCGCTGGCGCTCGGCGCGCTCGCGGCGCTGGTCGTCGCGCGCGGCGTGCACCGCCCGCTGCAACGCATCACGGCCTTCGTCGACGCCGTGGCGCGCGGCGAGCCCGCGCCGCGCCTGCCGCGCTCGGGCCAGGGCGACCTCGCCGGACTGGCCGAGTCGGTGAACGTGATGGCGGACCGGCTCGACGAGCGTTTCCAGCGCATCCTGCGCGACCAGTCGGAGATCCTCGCGGTGCTGTCCTCCATGGTCGAGGGCGTGCTCGCCACCGACCACGAGCAGCGCATCATGCTGCTCAACGCCGCGGCCGCGTCGATGCTCGGCGCGCCGGCGGCGGAGGTGCGCGGCCGCCCGGTCTGGGAGGTCACGCGCACGCCCGAGATCGTCGACATCGTCACGCGCTGCCTGCGCGACGGGCGGCTCGCGACGGGCGAGGCGCTGCTCGCCGGCGAGAGCCACGACCGCGTGCTGCGTCTCACAGCCTCGCCGCTCGCCGACGACCACGGCGCGTGGGGCTGCGTGCTCGTGCTCCACGACCTCACGGAGGTCCGCCGGCTCGAGCAGGTGCGCCGCGATTTCGTGACCAACGTGAGCCACGAGCTGAAGACGCCGCTCACCTCGATGCGCGGCTTCGTGGAGGCGGTGCTGGACGATCCCGCGATGGAGCCGGCGATGCGCGCGCGCTTCCTGCTGCGCGCGCGGGAGAACACGGACCGGATGGTGGCCATCGTGGGCGACCTGCTCTCGCTGGCGCGCATCGAGGCCGAGGACGGCGGGCTGGACACCGACGAGCTGGACCTGCGCGACGTCGCGGCGACAGCCACCGCGGAGGCCTCGTCCGCCGCGTCGCTGCGCGGCATCTCGCTCCAGCTCGGCCTGCCGGGCGAGCCGCTGTCCGTCTTCGGCGACCGCACCGCGCTGGCCACGGCGATCACCAATCTGCTCGACAACGCGATCAAGTACTCCCCGCAGGGCGGCCGCGTGCGGCTCTCGGCCGGGACCGACGGCCGCGAGGCGTGGGTCGAGGTGACCGACAACGGACCCGGCATCCCCGCGCACGAGACCGAGCGCATCTTCGAGCGCTTCTACCGCGTGGACAGGAACCGCTCGCGGGAGCTGGGCGGCACGGGCCTCGGGCTGTCCATCGTGCGCCACGTGGCCCGCGCCCACGGCGGCCGCGCCTCCGTCCAGAGCACGCCCGGCCGCGGCAGCACCTTCCGCATCGCCATCCCGCTGCACCTGGCGGACGGGCCGACCGCGGGACGGGAGGCGCAGGAATCGCGGGCGGACGTGGCGGGCGCGCCCCCGCAGGCCGTACGCTCCTCCGCGGCCCCGGAGGAGACGTGACCAGATCCCTCGATGACGACCTGCACCTGCTGCGCCAGCGCATCCTGCGCATGGGCGGCATGGTGGAGGAGGCGACGGCCAACGCGACCGCCGCGCTCACGCAGCGCCGCCCGGAGCTCGCGCGCCGCGTGCTCGAGGCCGACGACGCCATCGACATGGTCGAACTCGACGTCGACGAGGAGTGCCTGCGCATCCTCGCGCTGCACCAGCCGGTGGCCAGCGACCTCCGCTACATCACCGCGGTGCTCAAGATCAACAACGACCTCGAGCGCATCGGCGACCTGGCCTGCAACGTGGCCGAGCGCGCCATCGACCTGTCGACGCGCGACCCGCTGGTGCTGCCCATGCAGTTCGAGCGCATGACCGAGATCGTGCGCGCCATGCTGCACGATGCCCTGGACGCGCTCGTGTCGCGCAACGCGGAGCTCGCGCGCGACGTGTGCGCGCGCGACCGCGAGGTCAACGCCATCCACCGCGAGAACTTCGCGATCCTGCAGGAGTGCATGAAGGGCGACGTGGAGACCGTGGAGCGCTGCGTGGACCTGCTCTCCGCGAGCCGGCAGCTCGAGCGCATGGCCGACCAGACCACGAACATCGCCGAGGACGTCGTCTTCCTCGTCGAGGGGCTGGTCATCCGCCACCGCAAGGCGCAGCAGCGCGCGCAGGCCGGCGAGACGGACCGCGCCCGCCTCTGAGGCCACGGGCCCGCTGCGGCCTGCCGCGACCCGGGCAAGACCCCGGCGCCCCGGGGCGATCGGCTCAGGCAGTCCCCTGCCGCTGCCGATGAGGAGGCGTTCCCCCCGCCCGGAGTCCGCCCGATGTGCCAGCCCGCGCCCCCCGCCACCTCGCCCGCCGTGCGACGCCTGACGGCCGTCCTGCTGTCCTGCGCGCTGCAGCTGTGCTGCGCGGCCGCGCTGCCGGCGCCGGTGCTGGCCCAGGTGCAGGTGCTGACCAGCAACCGCCCGGACCCGGTGCTCGCGAGCGCGACGTGGCGCGGCCAGCAGGTCGTCGCGGGCGAGCTGCTCGTGCAGTTCCGGCCCGGCGCCGGCGACGCGCTGCAGCAGACGCGACTCGCGGCGCTCGGCTGCCGGCGGCTCGCGGGCCTCGGTGATCGTCTCGTCCGCGTCGCGCTGCCGGCGGGCGCGGACCTCGATGACTTCGTCGCGCGCTACCAGGCCACGGGCGATGTGCTGTTCGCGCAGCCGAACGTGCTGCACCGCCCGGTGCCGGCCTTCGCGGCGGCGCCGGAACCCGCCGCGGCGCCCGCCCCGCCCGCCGCGGGCATGGCCCCCGCGACGGCGCCCGGCGTCCTGCCCGTGGACCCCAAGTGGGCGACGCAGTGGAACCTCGCCAAGGTGCGCGCGCCGGAAGCCTGGGCCACGTACACCGGCGACCCCGCGGCGGTCGTCGCCGTGATCGACACCGGCGTGGACGTGGCGCACGCGGACCTCGACGGGAACCTCGCGTGGGGCCTCGATCCCTACGCCGGCGACGGCAATCCGGACGACAGCGCGGGCCACGGCACGCACTGCTGCGGCATCGCCGCGGCGGAGACGGACAACGGCGTCGGCGTGGCGGGCGCGGCCTGGGCCGGGCGCTACGCGAGCTACCGCTGCGGCAACAGCACCTTCGCGACGGCGCCGCTCGTCACCGCCATCAACGACGCGGTCGCGCAGGGCGCGCTCGTGATCTCGATGTCCTGGGGCAGCAGCTACGCCGATCCCGCGATCAAGGCCGCGCTGCAGTCCGCCGCCGACGCGGGCTGCGTGCTCGTCGCCGCGGCGGGCAACGACGGGCTCTCCACGAAGTTCTACCCCGCCGCGCACGACTTCGTCATCGCGGTGGGCGCCTCCACGAGCGCCGACGCGCGCGCCTCCTTCTCCAACTACGGCGCGTGGGTGGACATCGCCGCGCCGGGCCAGTCCATCGAGTCCACCTACAAGGGCGGCGGCTACACGAGCATGAGCGGCACGTCGATGGCCTGCCCGCTGGTGGCCGGCGCGGCCGACCTGCTCTACGCGAGGCTGGGCGGCATCCGCAGCACGGCCAACGCCGCGCTCGTGCGCTCCGCGCTGGAGAACAGCGGCGCCGATGTCGGCACGTGGGTCGCGCACGGCCGGCTCGACATGGCGGCCGCGCTCGCGATCCTGGCGACGCCGCTCGCGCCGCACATCACCTCGCTCTCGCCGGCGGACATGGAGGCCTTCCACGGCGAGCAGCTCACGCTCGCGGGCAGCGGCTTCTCGTCCGCCACCGGCGTGACCATCGACGGCGTCGCGGCGCCGGCCTGGTCGGCGGTGGACGACCACACGCTGCACGTCACCTCGCCCGACGCCGTCATCCTCGGCCCGGGCAGCCTGACCGTGCACGGCCCCGGCGGCACCTCGGCGACGACGGCCTTCACCTGGGTCGCGACCTCGCCGCCGCGCCTCGAGATCGCGGCCAGCGTCGCGGCCGGCGCGCCGCTGACGTGGGCCTTCGGCGGCGGGCTCAACCACGCGTGGCTGCTGCTCGTGGCGCTCGACGACACCACCTTCCCGTGGAAGGGCTGGCAGCTCCTGCAGCACTTCGTGCCGGTCACGAGCGGCGGCCTCGATGCCCGCGGCCTCGCCGCGCTGCAGGTCACCGCGCCCGCGGCCGCCGGCGGCATCACCTTCCTCTCGCAAGTGGTCACCTTCCACGCCGGCCTGTCCGGCGTGAGCAACGTCGCCGCGACGACCATCACGCCCTGACCCCCGAGCCCGGCTGACTCGACAGGTGCAACGGCGCGCGCCGCGGGTGAAGATCCGCGCGTGCCGCCCGACGTCCCGCTCCCGCCGCCGCCCGCGCCGCCGCGGCCGTGCCGCGCGCTGACCGCGGCGCTCGCGCTCGGGCTGGCCGCCAGCATCGCGCTCGCGCTGCTGCCCGGGCCCACGGCGCTCTTCCCGGCGCTGACCGACCTCGCACGCGACGTGGCCGCGCACGACAGCGAGAGCCTGCGCCGCGAGCACGACGGCTGGTACGCGCGGCTGCTGCCCGTCTACGAGGCGGTCGCCGCGCTGCCGGAGGACGAGCCGCTGCTGGTCGCGCACGACCAGGTGCCGCCGTTCTTCGTCGCGGCGCGCTTCCCGGCGCGCCGCGTCTTCGCCGCCAGCGACGCGCTGCGTGCGGAGCTCGACGCGCACCACCAGCCCTACCACGTGCTCACGCTGGCCAACGGCGACCCGCTGCGCTGGACGCTGCTGCCCGGCGACGAGGCCGGCCGGTGAGCCTCGCCGCCGCATGGCTGCCGATCCTCGCGCTGCACGCCGCGTGGCTCGGCACCGGGCTGGGGAGCTTCGGCGCGCTGCGCGGCACGCGCGCGTGGCCGCCGCTGCTGGCGCTGCCCGCGGCGTACTTCGCCGGCGCGCTGCTGCACGTGCTCGCGCTGCACGTGCTCATGCTCACGCTCGGGCCGGGCTTCCCCACGCAACCCTTCGTCTGGCTGCTCGTGTCCGCGGGTCTCCTGGTGCTGCCGTTCGCCGTCTGGCGACGGAGCCGCGCACGCGCGCAGGACCGCGTGGACCGCGTGGACCGCGTGGACCGCGTGGACCGCGTGGACCGCGTGAACGGCGTGAACGGCGTGGACGGCGTGGACGGCGTGCCCGCCGAGCTCCCGCGGCGCCGGTTCGACGCGCTCCTCGCGCTGCTGCTGCTCCCGCCGCTGGCGCTCATCGCGGTGCAGCTCGTCGGCCTGCCGGACGTGAGCTACGACAGCGTCGCCTTCTGGAATGCCAAGGGCGCGTGGCTCTTCCACGGGGCGCGGCTCGACGGCAGCGACGGGTCAGCCGAGGTCTTCGCCGACCCGCGGCGCCTGCATGCCAACCCGGACTACCCGCTCTACCGGCCGATGCTCGCGCTGGCGCAGTACAGCGTGCTCGGCGCGGTGGACGATCACGCGGCCAAGCCCGGCTTCCTGCTGCACCTGCTCGCGGGCCTGGCGCTGCTCTACGCGCTGCTGCGCGACGCGGCCGGCCGCACCGCGGCGCTGCTCGCCCTCGGGCTGCTGCTGTGGACGCCGATCATGGCCGCGGCCTCGATCCCCGGCTCGCCGGGCACCACCTACGTGGACTTTCCGCTGGGGCTGCAGTTCGCCGCGAGCCTCGGCTTCCTGCTCCGCGCGCTGCGCACGCGCTGCGGCGCCGACGTCGGCGCGGCGATGGCCGCCGCTGCGAGCGCCGCGCTCATGAAGAACGAGGGCAGCATCTGGTGCGCGCTGCTCGTCCCGCTCGGCGCGTGCGCGCTGCTGCTCGGCTGGTCGACGCGGCGGACGGACGGCGGCGCGGAACACGCCGCCGCCGTCACGCACGGGCACCGCACGCAGCACGCGTCCCGCGCGCTCCGCGCGCCCTGGCTCGCCCTGCTGTGGCTCGCGCTGCCCGTCGCCGTGCTGGCCGCGTGGAAGACGCTCGCCGCGCGCTTCGTGCCGCAGATCTACATCCGGCCGCCCACGCCGGCGCAGATCGTGCGCCTGCCGGAGATCGCGCCGGCCATGGCCGCGGGCTGGTGGCACAGCCTGCTCGAGCTGCGCCTGTGGGGCGTGCTCGGGCCGGTGCTGCTGACCGCGTGCGCGATCGGCGCGCTGCGCCACCTGCGCATGGACCGCGAGCGCCTGGCGCGCCTCGCGCTCGCGCTCGTGCTGCTCGGCCAGCTCTGGGCCGTGCTGCTGGGCGTCATGCTGCTGGAGATCCAGAAGGGCGGGCTCGACAACTGGATGGCGCACGCCTGGGACCGCCTCATCCTGCAGCTCGTGCCCCCGGCGCTGCTGCTCGCCGTCGCGCTGAACACCCGACGCGCGGCGCGCTGATCGAACCGGCCTCGTGACCATCGTCGGCGCGAGGGCTTGCGCTTCACCCATGGTCCAGTGGAGGCCGTGCCTCTACGGGACCATGGATCGCCGCAGCAGCACGTGCGCGAGGCCCGGGTCGGCGCGTCAGCGCTTGACGCCCACCCACAGGCCGTCGCCGATGGGCACGATGACGGCCTGCACGCGCTTCTCCGCCGCCATGACCTCGTTGAACGCGCGCACCGCGCCGACCTCGCGGTCGGTCGGGTGCTCGTCGAGGAGCTGCCCGAAGGCGAAGGCGTTGTCCACCATGATGAGGCCGCCCTTGCGCACGATGCGCAGCGCGTGCTCGAGGTAGCCGGGGTAGTTGCCCTTGTCCGCGTCGAGGAAGGCGGCATCCGCCGAGTCCGCGGCGAGCGTCGGCAGCACCGCGAGGCCCGCGCCGCGGTGGACGGTCACGCGCCCCTTCACATCGGACTTGGCGATCCACGCCTCCGCGAAGTCCGCGTGCCGGTCCTCCAGCTCGATCGTGTGGACGTGGCCGTCGGGCGGCAGCGCGCGCGCCATCGCGATGGCGGAGTAGCCGGCCAGCGTGCCGACCTCCACCACCGTGCGCGCCGCGTGCAGCTTCAGCAGGATCTGCATGAGGCTGGCCTGCGCCGGCGAGATCCAGATGGCCGGGATGCCGGCGGTGCGCGCGGCGACCTTCAGCTGCGCGAGGAAGTCGCCCTCAGGCGTGGTGCGATGCGCGACGTACTCGAAGTGGCGCGCGGTGACGAGCGTGGCTTCGGCGGACATGGCGGCGTGCTCCGTGGCGGGCGCTTCGCGAGGGCGCGGGATGCTAGCACGGCGGCTCGCGTCGCCCGTGGCGCCTGCGAGGACTGCTCACCCCCTGAGCGCACGCGCCGCGCGGCGCCCGCCACGACTTCGACCCCGCATCGCCGCCGCGGCCGCTTGATGAGCCGCGGCGCCGGGGCCACGATGCGCCCCTCTCCCGGAGATCGCCCATGGCCGCCACGCGAAGCCCCGCCACGTATGCCGCCCTGCTCGAGCGCGTCGCGGAGATCCGCGATCTCTCGGCCGCGGGCTCGCTCGTCGGCTGGGACCAGGAGGTCATGATGCCGCCGGCGGGCGCCGACAGCCGCGCGCACGTCATGGCGGCGCTCGCGTCGGTGACGCACGCCAGGACGACGGACCGCGAGCTCGTGAGGCTCGTCGGGACGCTGGACGGCAGGCGCGCGCGGCTCTCGCCGGCACAGCGCCGCGGCCTGCAGCTCAGCAGACGCCTCGTGGACAACGCCACGCGCATCCCGGCGGATCTCGCGCGCGACCTCGCGCTGGCGGAGAGCCGCGGCCTCGAGACGTGGCGGGCGGCGCGCGCGAAGAAGGACTGGAAGCGCTTCCAGCCGGCGCTCGAGCACATGGTGGGCCTCAAGCGGCGCGTCGCCAGGCTGAAGGCCGGCAAGGGCCGGCTCTACGATGCGCTGCTCGACGACTACGAGCCCGGCGCGACCATCGCCACGATCGACCCGCTGCTCGACGCGCTGCGCGCGATCACGGTGCCGCTGGTGCAGGCCGTCGCGAGGAGCGGCGTGCGCATCGACACGGCGCCGCTCGTCGGCCGCTTCGACGTCGCGGCGCAGCGACAATTCTCGCAGGCCGTCGTGGAGGCCATGGGCATCGACCTCTCCGCCGGGCGCCTCGACCTCTCCACGCACCCGTTCTGCAGCGGCATCGCGCCGCGCGACGTGCGCATGACCTCGCGCTTCGACGAGCGCGACCTGCGCGGCGGCCTCTTCGGCGTGATCCACGAGGCGGGCCACGGCCTCTACGAGCAGGGCCTCCAACCGTCGCGCGCGCGCTCGCCGCTCGGCGGCGCCGTCTCCATGGCCATCCACGAGAGCCAGTCGCGCCTGTGGGAGAACCTCGTCGGCCGCAGCCGCCCGTTCTGGACGCACTGGCTGCCGAAGCTCGTGGCGCTGCACCCGCAGCTCAAGGGCACCACGGTGGACGGCCTCTGGCGCGCCTGCAACCTCGTGCGCCCGTCCTTCATCCGCGTGGAGGCCGACGAGCTCACCTACAACCTGCACATCATCCTGCGCTACGAGATCGAGCGCGACCTCATCGAGGGCCGGCAGTCCGTCGCGGACCTGCCGGAGCGCTGGAACGACGGCATGGCCGCGGCGCTGGGCATCCGTCCGCGCCACGACAGCGAGGGCGTGCTGCAGGACATCCACTGGGCCATGGGCCTGTTCGGCTACTTCCCCACGTACAGCATGGGCAACCTCTACGCCGCGCAGTTCATGGAGGCGGCGCGCGCGCAGATCCGCGGGCTCGACAAGCGCATCGCGAAGGGCGACCTGCACACGCTGCGCGAGTGGCTGCGCGAGAAGATCCACCGCCACGACCAGCTGTACACGGCGGAGCAGCTGTGCCGGCGCGTCACGGGCAAGCTGCTGGACACCGACGCCTTCGAGCGCCACATCACGGGCAAGTTGCGCGAGGTGTACGGAGTGTGAGCAACGGCGCGGCGCGCGCGGTGTTGGTTCCTGCATGCAGCTTGCCGCGATCGTCCTGTGCCTCGCAGCGCTCGGCGGCGCGACGATGGCCGTCATGCGCCTGAGGGGACGGCCGCGACCGCCGACGTGGATGGCGCTCGGCCACGGCACGATCGCGCTCATCGGCGTGCTGCTGCTCGTTCGCGTGGCGGTCGCCTCGGAGACGCCGTTGCCGCGCTATGCCGACTTCGCGCTGGTGTGCTTCCTCACGGCGGCGCTCGCCGGCATCAGCATGTTCATGGTCTTCCACCGCCGGGGCCGGCCGCTCCCCATCCCGCTGATGCTGGGCCACGGCTTCCTGGCACTGACCGGCCTGGCCTTCCTGCTGCTGAGCCTGAAGGCGCCCTGAGGCGTCCTGCACGCGGCGGCGCGGCGCGGCCCCCGGGGACCTTGGAGCGCGGTGCGCACCGATCTCCATCGCGCACCGACCGGCCTCGCATGCGGATCGCCGTCGCACGCGGAACTCCGACGGGCGCGGTGAGAGACTCGCAGGCTAGACTCCGCCGCCGTGAGCACAGAGCCCGCGCCCGACCTGACGGTCATCGTGCCGTGCTACCGCGAGGGCCCCACGCTCCCGGAGAGCCTGCGCCGCGTGACGGACTGGCTCGAGCGGCGCGGCCTGCCCTGGGAGCTGCTGCTCATCGACGACGCCAGCCCCGACGGCACGCGCGCGCTGGCCGACGCCTTCGTCGCGGCGCACCCGGAGCTGCCGCTGCGCACCGCGCACCACGCGGTGAACACCGGGCGCGGCGGCGCCGTGGCCGATGGCCTGCGGCTCGCGCGCGGCCGGCTCGCGGGCTTCCTCGACATCGACCTGGAGATCTCCGAGCAGGCCATCGGGCCGTGCCTCGACGCGCTGGAGGCGGGCGCGGACCTGGTCGTCGGCCGGCGGCGCTACGTGCTGGCGGCGCACTCGCTGGGACGGCACGTGCTGTCACGCGGCTACGCGCGGCTGGTGGCGGCCCTGCTCGGCACGCGCCTGCACGACACCGAATCGGGCTGCAAGTGGTTCCGCCGCGCGGCGATCGTGCCGCTGCTCGACCGCGTCGCCGACCGCGGCTGGTTCTTCGACACGGAGATCTGCGTGCGCGCGGAACGCGCGGGCCTCGCCGTCGCCGAGGTGCCGGTGGACTTCGTGCGCCGTTTCGACAAGCCCTCCACCGTGCGGCCGCTGCGCGACAGCCTCGTCTACCTGCTCGCGCTGCTCCGCTTCCGCGCCCGCCTCGCCCGCGGCGGCTGAAGGCCGGCCCGCGCCGCGGGTCAGCTGCGGCGGTCACGGCCCGAGGTCAGCGCGCGGTGTCAGCGCGCGGTGTCAATGCGCCGCGTCAGCGTACGGCGTCAGCGCGGTGCCGCAGCGCCGGACCCGCCCGTGCCGGCGGCTGCGGCGGCGCGCGCGGCGATGTCGCCCAGCGGACGGGCGGGGCTGCCGCCGACGATGGCGCCGTCGGGCACGCTCGCGGTCACCACGCTCCCCGCGGCGACGAAGGCGCGCGCGCCGACGCTGCAGCCCGGCAGGATGAGCGCACCCGCGCCGATGAAGGCACCGGGCCCCAGGCGCGCCGGCGCGTGCATGGACGGAAAGGCCGCGTGCAGCGGGTGCTCGCGGAAGCCCACGTTGAGGTGCGTGAGCACCACGCTGCCGTCGGCCAGCGTGGTGTCCTCCAGCAGCTCGATGCGGTCCGCGAGGTCCAGCCGCACGCCGCGCCCGAGATAGCAGCGCGGGCCGATGGACAGGCCGGCCAGCCCGGTGCGGTCCAGGTTCGAGAAGCGCACGTCCATGAGCAGCGCGCCGCCCGCGATGCGCGCGCCCAGCAGGCGCAGCCAGCCGGCGCGCAGCGGCGGCAGCAGCAGCGCCGCGTGCACGACCATGGCGAGCTCGAGCAGCACGTAGCGCAGCCCGCGCGCCCAGCCGATCTCGCGCAGCGCACCGGCCATGTCGATCTCCCGCAGGCGGCACGTGCGCCCCCGCTCCTTCCTACCGGGCGCGCCGCCGGTTTGCGAGAGTCTGCCGCATGAGGCCCGTCTCGCCCGCCGCCGCGCGCGTCCTGCTCGGCGCGATCGTGGCCGCCTTCGTGGCGCTGGCGGTCAACGCCTCGTTGCTGCTGCCGCTGTGGGAGCCCGCGGACGAGCACGAGCACTGGCTGGTGGTCGAGCACTGGCTGGCCGAGGGCCGCATGCCGGACCTGACGAACCTGCCGGCCTACTCGCTCAACGAGGGCGTGCAGCCGCCGCTCGCGTACTGGATGTTCGCGGCGGGCGCGCACGCGACGGGCCTGGCCGACACCCGGCTGCTCGCGCGGCGGCTGCCGCCCGGCACGTCGGCGGACGAGGCGCTCTTCCTGCACGGCGCCGACGAGATCTTCCCCTTCGCCGGCCCCGCGCGGCGCTTCCACCTGCTGCGCCTGCTCGACGTGCTGTGCGGCGCGGCGACGGTGTGCGGCGCGTTCGCGCTGGGGCGCGCGCTGGCGCCGGCGGGCCGCGGTCTGGCCCTCGGCGCGGCGGCCGTCGTGGCCTTCAACCCGGCCTTCGTGTCGCTGTGCGGTGCGCTCTCCAACGACCCGCTCGCGGTCGCGCTCTCCACCGCGTCGCTGCTGCGCCTCGCGCGGCTGCTGCGCGATCCCGCGCCGACGCGCCGCGGCGCGCTGGCCACCGGCGCGCTGATCGGCCTGGCGCACATGGCCAAGCTCTCGGCGCTCTTCCTGCTGCCGGTCACGCTGCTCGCGCTGCTGCTGCGCCGCCCGCGCGGCGAGCCGTGGCGCGCGACGCGGCGCCTCGCGGACGGCCTGCTCGGCGGCTTCGCGGCGGTGACGGGCCTGTACTTCGCGTGGAACCTCGCGCACTACGGCGACCCGTTCGGCTGGAGCGTGATGCAGGACAAGTTCGGCGGCGTGCGCACGATCTCGACCGCGCACGCGCTGCTGCACCGCTTCCTGCCGGAGCTGTCGCGCAGCTACGTCGCGCGGCTCGCGAGCAATCTGCAGGCGCCCGCTGCGGTGCCGCTGGCCTTCGGCGCGCTGGCCCTCGGCGCCCCGCTGCTCGCGTGGCTGCCGGCCGTGCGCCGAAGGATGCGCGCGGCCGGCGTGGACGGGCGCGTCGCGCTGCTCTGCCTCGCGGCCGTCGGCCTGGGGCTGGCCGCGAGCGCCAGGTTCTTCGTGGACTTCAACCAGCCCAACGGGCGCTACATGCACCCGACGCTGCCAGCGCTGGCCTGCCTCGTCGCGGCCTGCTGGTGCTGGTTGCCGCGGCCGGTCGCGCTGGCCGGCGGCGCGGCGCTCGCGCTGCTCTGCTTCCACGCGCAGGTGCACGTGCTCGGTCCCGCCTTCTGGCCGCCGTCGCGCGCCCGCGATCCTCACTTCATGGCCTTCGACCCGCTGGCGCACGGCGGCGAGGGCCGCCGCCCGGGCCTGCTGCGACTGCTCGCGCCGCCGGACGGCGCCGTGCGCGTGGACCCGCCGGAGCTGCGCTGGCCGCTGCCCGACGATCCCGGCACGCGCTACACGGTGCACCTGCGCGTGCCCGGCCTGCTCATGGAGTGGCACTCGTACGAGCGCTACGGGCTCTCGGCGCGCGACCGCTTCCAGATTCCCGCGGACGTGTGGACGCAGCTCCCGCCGGGCGTGGGCCTGGTGGCGCAGGTCATCCGCCTGCCGACGCTCGACCAGGCCCTCGCCGCACCCGACGGCGCTCCGGACGTGGAAGCGAGCCCCGAGATCACCCTGCGCCGCGCGCTCCCGCCGGCGCGCTGAGCGGCGCGGCGCGCAGCAGGCGCAGCGCGTTGGCGACGACGGCCAGCGAGACGCCCATGTCCGCCGCGATGGCCGCCCACAGGGAGCCGTGCCCCGCGAAGGCGAAGCCGATGACGGCGAGCTTCACGCCGATGGCCACGGCCACGTTCTGCCGGATGATCGCGAGCGTGCGCCGGCTGTGGCGCACGAGCCACGGCAGGCGCCGCAGGTCGTCCGACATGACGACGACGTCGGCGGTCTCGATGGCCACGTCGCTCGCGGCGCCGCCGAGCGCGATGCCGACGTGCGCGGCCGCGAGCGCCGGCGTGTCGTTGATGCCGTCGCCCACCATCGCCACGGGCCCCGAGGCCGCGGACAGCTCGCGCACGACGGCGAGCTTGTCCTCGGGGAGCAGGCCGGCGCGCACCTCGTCCAGGCCGAGCCGCGCGCCGAGCGCGAGGGCGGTGCCCGCGTTGTCGCCGGTGAGCATGACCAGGCGCCGGATGCCGAGCGCGCGCAGCTCCGCGATCGCGGCCGCGGCGTGCGGGCGCGGCTCGTCCGCCAGCACGAAGAGCCCGCAGACGTGCGCGTCCGTGCCCAGGATCACGACCGAGCGCCCGGCGTCCTCCAGGGCGACGAGCTGGCGGTGCTGCTCCGGCGTCTCCTGCCCGCGCTCCTCGAGCAGGCGGTGGCTGCCGATCCAGGCCAGGCTGCCGTGCACGCGACCCTCCGCGCCGCGCCCCGGCAGCTCGCGCACCTCCTGCGCGACGGCGGGCCGCACGCCCTGCGCCGCCGCGTGCGCGACGATCGCGCTGCCGAGCGGATGGCTGCTCGCCGTCTCGATCGCGCTCGCGAGCGCGAGCAGCTCCGCGGCGTCGTGGTCCGCGAAGGGGACGATGTCCACGATCACGGGGCGCCCCGCGGTGAGCGTCCCCGTCTTGTCGAAGGCCAGGCAGCGCGCGCGCGCCGGCTCCTCGATGAAGCGCCCGCCCTTGACCAGCACGCCCGCGCGCGCCGCGCTGGCCAGCGCGCAGACGACCGACACCGGCGTGGAGATCACGAGCGCGCACGGGCAGGCGATGACCAGCAGCACGAGCGCCTGGTAGGCCGACTCGCCCCACGGCCGCCCGGCCAGCAGCGGCGGCGCGAGCAGCGCGACCAGCGCGAGCGCCATGACGGCGGGCGTGTAGACCCGCGCGAAGCGCTCCACGAAGCGCTCGCTGCCGCCGCGCTGGCGGTGCGCCTCGCCGACCATCCGCGCGATGCGCGCCACGGTGCTGTCGGCGCTCACGCGCGTGATCGAGAGCTGCAGCGCGCCCGCGCCGTTGATCGAGCCGGCGAAGACCGCGTCGCCCGCGGCCTTGGCGACGGGCCGGTGCTCGCCCGTGAGCGGCGACTCGTCCACGGCGCTGCTGCCGTCCGCGACGAGGCCGTCGAGCGGCACGCGCTCGCCGGGCCGCACGAGCACGCGCGCGCCGACGGCCACGGCGGAGAGCGGCACGCGATGGCCATGCCCGTCGTGCAGCACCTCCGCGGTGCGCGGCGAGAGCGACAGCAGCGCGGAGACCGCGCGCCGCGCGCGCCCGACGCTCCAGGCCTCGAGCTGCAGCGAGAGGGCGAAGAGCACGGCGACCGTGGCGGCCTCGAGCCAGTCGCCCAGCGCGAGCGCGCCGGCGATCGCCGCGACCATGAGCAGGTGCATGTCCGGCGCGCGGGCGCGCAGGCTGGCCAGCGCGCGCGGCAGCAGCGGCACGCCGGTCGCCAGCACGGCGAGCGCGTACAGCGCCAGCGCCGCGGGCGGCGCGCCGACGCCCTGCAGCGCCGGCAGCAGCGCGTGCGCGCTGGCGGCGTGCGCCGCCATGCCGGCGAGCACCGCGAGCCCCGCGAGCAGCGCCAGCCGGTCGCGGAGCGAGCGCCCGGCCTGCCCGGCGCCTCGCTCCCGCCCGCGCTCCGCGCCGCTGCCCGCGTCCGCGCCGCGTGCCTCGCCACCGCCCGCGCCGGTCCCGCACGCGTCTCGCGCGTCTCCGGCAGCGCCGGCGCCATGCGCCAGGTCCGCGTCCTCGCCCTCCTCGATCCAGCGGCTGCCGCGCAGGCCGGCGTGCTGCACGGCGGCGAGCAGCGTGTCCTCGTCGACGCGCCCGGGATCGAAGCGCACGCTGAGCCGGCACGACAGCAGGTCCACGTCCAGGCCCGCGACGCCCGGCACCGCGGCGAAGGCGCGCTGCAGCGCGGAGACCTCCTCGGCGCAGTCCATGCCCGCCACGCGGAAGTCGGCGCGGACCTCGCCCTGCGGGGCGGGCGCGCCGCGCGAGGAGTGGCGCCGCGGACCGTCCATCAGCGCCGGCCCGCCGCAGCGCGCACGCGGGCGATGGGCCCGCGGCGGCAAGGCCTCGCGCGGGCGCGCGAGGCGATGGAGGCGGCACCCGGATTCGAACCGGGGAATAACGGATTTGCAATCCGTTGCCTTACCACTTGGCTATGCCGCCGGAGGTCGCCGCGAGCCCTCGGCCGGCTGCCCGGTGCCCACGGCATCAGCGCCTGCGCGGATCCTCGCGAGCCGCGGACGATAGCAAGGTGGCGCGCGCCACGGAAGGGCGGCACGGGACGGCGCTTCGCAGCGGCGCCCGCTCGTGGATACTGCTCGCGTGAACCGCCTGCTGCATCCCGTCGACGCGCTGTTTCCGGGCGAGCGCCCGTTCCCGGTGATCCCGAGCTGCGATCACTACGCCGGCACGGAGCGCTTCATGCGCCGCGCGCTGGCGCTGCAGGCGGAGAAGGGCCCGGTGTTCGACGTGACGCTGGACCTCGAGGACGGCGCGATCGCCGGCCGCGAGCGCGAGCACGCCGAGCTCGTCGTGGAACTCCTCGCGGGACCCGCCAACGCGCTGGGGATGGCGGGCGTGCGCATCCACGACTGCACGAGCCCGTGGTGGCGGCAGGACGTCGACGTGCTCGTGCGCGGCGCGGGCGCGCGGATCGCGCACATCACCCTGCCGAAGGCGACGGCGGCGCGGCAGGTGGTCGAGATGATCACCTACATCCAGAACGCGTGCGCGGCGGCGCGGCTGGGCCGCGACATCCCGATCCACGTGCTCATCGAGACGCACGGCGCGCTGCAGGACGCCTTCAAGATCGCGGCGCTGCCGTGGATGGCCACGCTCGAGTTCGGGCTGATGGACTTCGTGAGCGAGCACCACGGCGCGATCGGCGCGGAGGCCATGCGCACTCCCGGCCAGTTCGAGCACGCGCTCGTGCGGCGCGCGAAGACGATCATCGCCGCGGCCGCGCTCGCGCACGGGCTCGTGCCGGTGCACAACGTGACCACGGACCTCGAGCGCCCCGGCCAGGCGGGCGACGACGCGCGCCGCGGTCGCCGCGAGTTCGGCTTCCTGCGCATGTGGTCCATCCATCCCTCGCAGATCGAGCCGATCATCGCGGCCTTCGCGCCCGACGACGCGGAGGTCTCCACCGCGTGCGCGGTGCTGCTCGCCGCGCAGGCCGCGCAATGGGGCCCGATCCGCCACGAGGGCCGGCTGCACGACCGCGCGAGCTACCGTTTCCACTGGGAGCTGCTGCAGCGCGCGCGCATGGCCGGGCGCCCGCTGCCCGCCGAGGCGAGCGCGGCCTTCTTCGCCCCCGAAGGGCACGCGGCCAGCTAGGAGCCCGGCATCGCTCACGACGAACTGCCGGGGGCGCCGCGCGCGGCGCCGGCCGTCTCCTTCGCCGGGGACGTGGACTTCCTGCGGCGGCACGCCGACGCCGTGCTGCTGCGCGCGGACGGCGCCGGGCCCGTCGCGGTCTCGCCCGCGCTCAACGGCCGCGTCATGACCTCCGCATTCTCCGACGCGGAGCCCGGCTTCGGGCTCGTGAACCGCGAGCCCATCGAGCGACACGTGCCGCGCGTCTTCGACAACTTCGGCGGCGAGGACCGGCTCTGGATCTCGCCGGAGGGCGGCCCGTGGGCGCTGTTCTTCGAGCCCGGCGACGCGCAGACCCCCGAGCGCTGGTTCGTGCCGCGCAGCATCGACGGCCGGTCGCGCCGGCAGGCCAGCTCGCGCAGCCCGCGCGAGCTGACGATGCGCTGGGCGACCACCGTCACGAACGTCGCCGGCACGGAGTTCCCGCTGCGCGTGCAGCGCACGGTCGCCGCCCTGCCGCGCGCGCAGGTCGCCGCGCTGCTCGCCGACGCTGCCGGCAAGCTGCCCGGACACGACGCGCTTCCGGACGCTGCCGGCACGCTGCGCGAGGACGACGTGCTGCCGTCAGGCGTCCGCCTGACGGCCTTCCGCACGAGCCAGGTGCTGGGCTGGTCGGACGCGCCGCCGTCCGGCGCGGGAGAGATCGGGCTGTGGGTGCTGGGGCAGTTCGCGGGCGGCGACGCCACGTCCGCGCTCATCCCCTTCCGCGGGCCGCAGGCGCTGCGCGACCGCGACCCGCGCGCGGCGATCAAGCGCGACTACTTCGGCCTGCTGCCGCGCTCGCGGCTCGCGCTGGCCGCGCCCGGCCTCGCGCGCTTCACGGCGGACGGGCGGCAGCGCGGCAAGCTCGGCCTCTCGGCCGCGGGCGCGACGGGCTGGCTCGGTGCGTGGGACGGCGCGCGCGGCGTGCTCACGCTGGTGCACCACACGCTGCCCGCGCCCGGCGCCCTCGTGCCGGACTGCGACTGGCGGCCGGACAACCCGCGGCCGGGCCAAGGCGACGTCGCGGCCAGCTACAACGACGGCGGCGAGCCGCGCTTCTTCGAGCTGGAGTCGCTCTCGTCCGCGCTGCCGCGCGAGCCGGGCGCCGAGGTCTTCCACGAGCACGGCACGATCCACCTCGGCGGCGAGCGCGAGGCGCTCGCGCGGATCGCGCGCGCCCTGCTGCACGCGGAGCTCTGATCCGCGCCGCGCGGTGCGCGCCCGCGCCGCAGCGCGCTCAGGCCGGGGTCGCGGCGGCGGCCTTCAGCTCCTTGATCTCGGGCCACTGCACGGCGGCGATGGCGAGGTAGAGCGCGACGTCCTGCGGATCGTGCGCGGCGTTCAGCGCGGCGATCGCCTCGCCTACCTTCGCCGGGTCCGGCTGACCTTCCTCCTCCACCTGGCCCTCCTGGTGCTTCACGCCGGTGGCGTCGAGGAACTGCACGACGAGCGGCTTGCGCGGCCCGAGGAAGTAGGCGCGCAGCAGGTCGCCGCCGAGCGTCTCGTCCCGCGAGCGGACGAGGAAGGCGCGCAGCGCCTTGACGCGCACCGCATCGGGCTGGCGCCGCACGGAGGCGGGCCGCGCGTGCAGCATGGAGGCGATCGCGCCGTCCAGCGCGCGCGCCATCTCCTCGGGCAGCGCGAGGTAGAGCGCGGCGAAACGCTCGGGCGGAAGAGCCAGCAGCAGCTTCAGCATGTCAGTCGTCCCAGTGCAGCAGGGCGTCGTAGAGCAGGCGCACGCCGAAGCCCGAGCCGCCCTCGACGTGGTAGTCGCGGCGCCGGCCGTCCCACGCGGTGCCGGCGATGTCGAGGTGCGCGTGCGGCACGCCCTCGGTGAAGGTGAACAGGAAGGCCGCGGCGGTGCACGAGCCGGCCTCGCGGCCCGAGCTGTTCTTCACGTCCGCCACGCGGCTCTTGATCTTCTCCGCGTAGGCCTCGTACGTGGGCATGCGCCACAGCTTCTCGCCGGTGCGCTCGCCCGCGGCGAGCAGGCGGCCGGCCAGCGCGTCGTCCTTGCAGAACAGGCCTGCGACCTCGCTCCCCAATGCGACGACGATCGCGCCCGTGAGCGTCGCCAGGTCGATGATCGCGTCCGGCTTGAACTTGCGCGCGTGGAAGAGCGCGTCGGCCAGCACGATGCGGCCCTCGGCGTCCGTGTTGATGACCTCGATGGTCTTGCCCGAGGCGGTCCGCACCACGTCGCCCGGCTTGTAGGCCGACGGGCCCGGCATGTTGTCCGTCGTGCCGACGATGCCGATGACGCGCAGACCCGGCGGCCGCAGCACGGCGAGCGCCTGCATGAGCCCGATGGTCGCCGCGCCGCCGCACATGTCGTACTTCATGTCCTCCATCTTGTCGGCGGGCTTCAGCGAGATGCCGCCCGAGTCGAAGGTGAGGCCCTTGCCCACGATGCACAGCGTGGCTTTCGGGCGCGCGCCGACGTACTCCATCTCGATGAGGAAGGGCTCCTCCGCCGAGCCCTGGTTCACCGCGAGGATGCCGCCCATCTTCATGCGCTGCAGGTCGCGGCGGCCGTGCACGCGACAGCGCAGCCGGCCCTTGCGCGCGACGGCCTGCGCCGTGCGCGCGAGGTGCCGCGGCGTGACCGTGTTCCCGGGCAGGTCGCCCAGCTCGCGCACGAGGTTGGCGCCCTCGCCCAGCGCCTGCGCCGCGGCCAGCACCGCCGCGGCGCCGCGCACGGAGGACGCGACCGCAGCCTTCTTCGGGGGCGTCGACGCGGCGGCGTCCTGCTTCCCCGGGTAGCGGTAGCCGGAGAGCACCAGGCCCTCGCCCGCGGCCTGCAGGCGGTCGCTGTCGAAGTCCACCGCGCCCGCCGTGCCGAGCACCAGCGCGCCGGCGCCCAGCTCCGCCGCCTGGCTGCCGGCGATCGCGCCCGCGCGCCGGAAATCCTCCGCCGACAGGTCCGCCGCCTTGCCCATGCCGATGAGCAGCAGCACGCGCGCCCCGCCGCGCGACTCGGCGTGCAGCAGGAGCGTCTTGCGCGGCTCGGCCTTGAATGCGCCGCCGCGGATCAGCGTGGCCGCGCGCGCGCCGAGCGCTCCGCCGGGCAGCTTGCCGCGCGCGGCGCTGTCCACCAGCAGCACGAGGAGCGGCGTGGCGGACGACAGGGCGGACGCGGGCGCGGCGGACAGGCGCATGGAGTCTCCACGATGACGGCGGCTGCCGGGACACCGCGCACGGACGTGGGGAGAGCACCGCGCGGCGGCTTGGACGGGCGCAGGGGGCGAACGGTATCACATGCCTCCCTCGCCCGGAAAAGCGGCTCATGGCCCACGTCCCGCGTTGCCTCGTGCCGGACCTGCACGCCGACGAGCTGCTGCTCGACGAGCCCGCGCGCCATCACGTCGAGCGCGTGCTGCGCCTGCGCACCGGCGAGGAACTGCTGCTCGTCGACGGGCGCGGCGGCTTGGCGCGCGCGCGGCTGGCGGCGCCGGGCCGCGCGCGGATCGAGTCGCGCGACGCGCCGCAGCCGCCGGAGGCGCACGCGGTGCAGCTCGCCGTCGCGGTGCCGCGCCTCCCGCGGCTGGAATGGCTGGTGGAGAAGGCGTGCGAGCTGGACGTCACGCGGCTGCTCCTGCTGGAGACGCAGCACGGCGAGCGCGGGCTCGGCGACGCGCGCCTGCAGCGCCTGCGCCGTCTCGCCGATGAGGCGCTGCTGCAGTGCGGACGGCTGCACCGCATGGCCGTGGAGGCGCCCGCGCCGCTGGCCGCCGTGCTGGACCGCGCCGGCGATGCCGAGCTGTGGCTTGCCAGCCCGCCTGCCGGCGCGCACGCGACGAACTCCGCGGAGCCGTCGCGCGCGCCGGATCGCGCGCCGGATCGCGCGCTGCTCGTGCTCGTCGGGCCCGAGGGCGGCTTCACCGCTGCGGAGCAGGCCGCGGCGCTCGGCCGCGGCGCGCGCTGCGTGAGCCTCGGCGCGACGGTGCTGCGCGTGGAGACCGCGGCGCTCGCGCTCGCCGTCATGGCGCGCGCCGCGACGCTCGCGCGGCCCGCCGGCCACTCGCCCGCGGGCGGCGAGCCGCACGGTTCGCTACGATGACGCGCCGCATGCATGAGAGCGCGGACCGCTATCTCCGTTCGATGCAGGCCGCGGGCGTGCGTGCGGTGCCGCTGCCCGGCGCGCGCACGGGTCCGGAGGGCGCGGCGGCCGCCCCCGTCGCGCCAGCGACGTCCGAGCCGCAGGGCGCGCGCGCGCAGCCCGGCAAGGCGACGTCCGGGACCGGCCGACCCGCTGCATCCGCGCCCGCGCCCGCGCCAGCGCCCGGCGTTCCCGCGTCACGCGCGCCGCTCGCGGGCGCGCCGATCGCGAGCACGCAGGCCGGCGACCGGCTGGCTGCGCAGGCTGTCGGCCTCGCCTCCGCCGGCGGCGGCGGCGGCGCCGCAGTCGCGCGGCCGCAGCCGGCGCCGGAGGCCGAGGCGCTCCTCGCGGAGGTGGCCGCGGAGGTCGCGGTGTGCCGCGCCTGCCGCCTGTGCGAGACGCGGCACCTGACCGTCCCCGGCGAGGGCAGCGCGCGCGCGCGCGTCGTGTTCGTCGGCGAGGGTCCGGGTGCGGACGAGGACCGCACGGGCAGGCCCTTCGTCGGGCGCGCGGGGCAGCTGCTCGAGGACATCCTCATCAAGGGCATGAAGCTGTCGCGCGAGCAGGTCTACATCTGCAACGTGGTGAAGTGCCGCCCGCCGGCCAATCGCGTGCCGGAGCCCGACGAGGCCGCGGCCTGCGCCGGCTACCTGGACCGGCAGCTCCTCGCGATCGCGCCGGCGGTCATCTGCACGCTGGGCGCGACCGCCGCGCGCCGGCTGCTGGACACCGAGCTGTCGATGGGCGCGCTGCGCGGCCGCACGCACGACTGGCGCGGCATCCCCGTCATCACCACGTATCACCCCGCCTATCTGCTGCGGAACCCGGCCGCCAAGGTCCCCACCTGGCAGGACATCCAGCGGGTCATGGAGCTGATGCGCACGCCATGAGCCTTTTCGGCCAGAGCGCCGTCGGCATCGACCTCTCGGACGGCACGCTGAAGGCGGTGCGCCTGGAGCGCTCGGGTCGGCGCGTGACGTGGACCGCGAGCTGGCGCCTCGGGTGCGCCGGCGAGGCCGACCCGCACGCGGCCGCGCTCGACGCGCTGGCCAGGCTGCTGGCCGCGCAACCCGTCCGCGCCGGCACGCAGCTCGTGCTCTCGCTCCCGTCGCGCGGGATCTTCAGCCGCACCTACCTCGTCCCCGCGATGGAGGCGCAGCGGCTCGACGAGCTGGTGCGCTACGAGGTGCTGGCCGAGAACCGGCACCCCGAGGACGAGCTGCTCTACCGCTACCACGTGCGCCGCGGCCCGGTGGAGAACCAGGTGCTCGCCTGGGCGCTGCCGCAGGCGCGCGTGGACGCCTTCCGCGCGGAGCTGGCCGCGCGCCGCGTGAGCTGCGACGCGCTGGAGCCGCCGGGCTTCGCGCTGGCCTCGTTCGTGGACCACGAGCTGCCGCAGCACCAGGATCGCGTGCTGCTCGCCGTCGGCGAGGTCGCGAGCGAGCTCGTGCTCAGCCGGCCTTCCGGCGTGTGGATGCGGCACCTGCCGCTGGGGCTGCAGCACGGCGAGGTGGCCGACCTGGCCGAGCGCCTGGCTGCCGAGATCGCCGCCGCGGTGAAGTCCTTCCTGCCCGCAGACCAGCCCTTCCGTCCGGTCGAGCTCGTGCTCACGGAGGAGGGCGCGTGCGATGCCGCCTTCACCACCGCGCTGCGCCGCGCGACGGGGCTGGCCGTGTCGCGCTTCACGGCGCTCAAGCGCATCCGCGCCACGGGCGTGCGCCATGACGGCCACTCGCCCGAGCAGGCGCTCGCGATGGGCAAGGCGCTCGGGCTCGCGCTGTGCGGCCTGGGCCTCGGGCGCATCTCCGCGCCGGTGCTCACGGGCAGCCCGGAGCGCGCGGCGAGGCGGCGGCTGCCGGCTGTCGCGGGGGCGGTGCTGGTCGCGAGCGCAACGCTGATCGGCATCGGCGCGGTGGCGCGCTGGAACACCACGCGGCTCAACACCTCGCTGCCGATCAGCCTGCAGGGGCGCATGCAGGACGTGCTGCTGCACCGCGAGAGCGCGGTCCGCGAGCGCACCGCCGCCGCCGCGACGGCGCAGGCGCTGCTCGGCCTCGCGCAGCGCCGCCCCGAGGTGCTCGCGCCGCGGCGCGCGCTGGCGCGGCTCGCCGACGTGTTCGGCGGCATCGGCGGCGAGCACCTGCACCTCGATCAGCTCTGGCTGGCCGCGCCGGAGGCCGGGCGCCCGGGGCTGATGACGCTGACGCTGCACGCCGACCCGGCGCTGGACGCCGTCCTCGGCGGGCGGCTGCAAGCGGCCTTCGCGGGCGAGTGGGCAGACGTGCGCCTGCGCGGGCCCGAGCCGGCGTCCGTCGCCGGGCTCTCGCGCTGGGTCGTGGAGCTCGGGCTGCCATGAAGACCCTGCTGGCGCTCGCGCTGCTGCTGCTGGGCGCTCTGGCGGAGTTCGTCCTCGTGGGGCGCCCGGCGCTGGCCGCGGAACGCCAGGCGCACGACGACCTGCTGCGCCGCGAGAGCGCCGTGAAGGCGATGGAAGCGCGCCTGCCGCCCACGCTGGCGGAGGAGCTGGGTGCGCAGGTCGCCGAGCGCGATCGCATGCTCGCGCTCGCGGCGCAGCGGCTGTCGCTGCTCGCCGGCGACGGCGTCGTCCCGGCGACGAGCCCCGAGACTTTCGAGGCGCTGCTCTCGGCGCGGCACGACCTTCTGCTCGGCCCCGACTCGCGCCTCGGCATCGCCGTGCGCGCGCAGGCCGGCCAGTCGCAGGAGGCGCGCGACGCGCTCACGCTGCTGGTCCGCGCGGTGGGCGAGTGTCCCGGCCTGGAGGCGCTCGAGCTGGCCGACGCGGGCGCGCTCGCTCCCGTGCCGGACGTTCCGCAGTTCCGGCAGATGCAGGCCAGCCTCGTCGCCACCGCGAGCCTCACCGACGTGCTCGGCCTGCTCGAGCGGCTGTCGCCCGATGCCGCGGGGCGCCTGCCGTTCGCCGGCGTGATCAGCACGTCGCTGCGGCGCCTCGAGCCGGACCGCTGGGGAACGGGGATGCACCAGCTCGACACGCCGCCCGTGAGGCTCGCCGTGACGGTGGCGATCCACTTCGCGCGCGACGCGGGAGCCGGACCGTGAACGGCACGAGCGCCGACAGCGCGGGCGGCCGTGCGCCGAGGATTCTCGTGTTGACAGGGCTGGCGGCATCTCTTATCGTTTCCGCCTTTGCGTTCTTTGTACATAACCGGTTGTACAGCAACGACTTACGGCGAACTGCGGCTGCCGAATCAGCCTTGGAACGCCGGCTCGGGGAAGCCCTGCGCCCCGCGGATCCGTCGGAGCACCGCGCGGCGGTCGACGCGGCGGAGGTGGCGCTTTCCCAGCAGCCTCCCGTCGTCGGCACGCTCGCCGCGGCGGTCTACGACGCCGCGGAACTCAAGAGCTTCGAGACGCTGCGCGTGCGCGGACCCTTCGTGGAACAGGCGCGGTCCAAGGCGCTCGTGTCGCCCGGAGACCTCGTCGCGGAGGTCGCGGAGGACGGCGTCACGCTCGGGTGGAACCCCGGCGCGGTGAACCGCATGCACGCGGCGGCGCTCGACCAGGAGGGCAGCGATCTCCGTCTCGCCCAGCGCGTGTACCGCAGCAGGGACGGCGGCGAGTTCCAGGAGCTGGCCAGTCTGCCCTTCGCCGACGAGACGTGGCGGGACACGCAGATGCCCCTCGCCTCGACCCGCCTGGCCTACCAGGTCTGGGTGGTGCTGCTGCGCCACGACAGCAGCGGCGACGTGCTGGTGGACGCGGAACGCAGCGAGGAGGTTACCGTGGTCTCCCCCGAGCACTTCACGGTGAGCCTCACGGGTGGCGGCGACGGGCAGGCCGTCTTCCTCATCCAGGTGAACCTGCCCCATGCCGCGGGCGACCGTCCGGTGACGGCGCGCGTCGGCGAGGAGCTGCGCGTCGGGGAGTCGAGCACGGGCCTGACGCTGAGGTCGCTCGACACCACCACTCAGGACGCTCTCATCACCCAACGCCGCCTGCTGCTGACGACCGACGGAAGTCTCGTTCTCGACCCCGAATCTCACGAACCCCGAACCACGCAAACGCAAGTCCTGAAACCGGTGAAGCGCCTCGTTGCGACGCTTGCCACCCGGGACGGTGCGGTGCGCACCCTGCAAGTGGACCTGCCATGAAGCATTCCTCGTGGAAGCCCTGTGACATGCTGCACTCCCACCGTTCGCGCCTCTTCCTGCTGCTGCTCGGCGTCGCCGCCTGCGGCTCGCCGTCCACGCAGCCGGAGACGCCCGCGGCGCCGGTGAGCGCGACGTCGCCCGCCGCCTCGCCGAGCCCCGCGCCCGGCGACCCGCAATGGCTCGAGGAGTTCAAGGCGCGCCAGGACGCGATCGCGCAGGGCAAGCCCGAGCCGGCGCCCGCGCCTGCACCTGCGGCTCCCGCCGCTCCGGTGCAGCCTGCGACGAGTGCGGCCAAGCCCGCGCCGGTGACCGCGCCCGTCAGCGAGCCGGCGCCCGCGCCGCAAGCCGAGCCGGCGCCGCAGCCCATCGCGCAGGAGACCGCACCCGCGCCGAAGTCCATCCCCACGGGTGACCTCGCCGCGATCCTCGAGCAGAGCAAGCAACACGCCTCGCTCATCGACCAGCGCGTCGCGGCGCTCGTCGCCGCCTTCCTGGAGCGCGGCGTCGCCGCGATGGACGCCGGGAACATCGAGGAGGCGCACGAGAACTTCGCCAGCGCCTACGAGCTGGACCCGACGGACGCGGCCGCGCGCGACCTGTTCGAGCGCACCGGAGCGATGCTCGGCAAGCCGGGCGCGGAGCTGGCCGTCGTGGCCAGCAGTGCGCACGACCGCGCCGGCGCGCGCCTCCAGCAGGCCGGCATGCAGGCCCGCAGCCTCGTCGAGCAGGGCAAGGCCGCGATGGCCGCCGGCGACCCGCAGGCCGCCCAGCGCAAGTTCGAGGACGCGCTCGCGCTGCTCCGCGCCAGCCCCTCGGCGCAGGACGACACGCTCTCCGAGGCCGGCGTCGCCGCCATGCTCGCCGTCGCGCGCCGCGCGGCCGCCGACGCGGGCAACCAGCGCGACACCAGGCTCATCGGCATCGCGCAGCAGCACCAGGAGGAGCTCGACGCCGCGGAGGCCTCGCGCGCGGAGCGCCAGGTGAAGCAGCTCATGGACAGCGCCGACGTCGCGTTCCTGAAGAACGACTTCGTCGGCGCCGAGGCGGCGCTCGACGCGGTGCTCGCGCTGGACCCGCAGAACACGACGGCGACGGAGCAGAAGCGCATCGTCGGCCAGGCGCGCCACGACTCGCAGAACGAGTTCATCCGCCTCAAGTACAAGCAGGCCTGGCAGGACACCTTCGACGAGCTCGAGCACGAGGCGGTGCCGGTCAACGACGTCGTCACGTACCCCGACAACGAGGAGTGGCGGAACATCACCGAGCGCGGCAACCTCAAGTTCCGCGGCGCCACGTCGGCCGAGACGGAGCAGGATGCGGCGGTGCGCGAGCGCCTGCAGAAGGCCATCCCGGTGAGCTTCAAGGACGAGCCGCTGGAGGCCGTGCTGGCCCACCTGAAGGCCGTGTCCGGCGTGAACTTCCTCGTGTCCCCCGCCGTGCGCGATCTCGGCAGCACGCAGACCTACAACCTCGAGGACAAGTCGCCGCAGACGATCGAGCGCATCCTCAAGATCGTGCTCGAGGATCTCTCGCTGCCGCCGCTCGGCTACACCATCCGCGACGGCGTCGTGCGCATCATCACCAAGGACGAGGCGCGCAACGACTACGTCCTGCAGATGTACGACATCCGCGACCTGACCTCGACCCCGAAGGACTACAAGGGCGAGGACTTCAACCTGCTCCCGTCGGGCGTGGACAAGGAGAGCTTCACGACCGGCGTGGACGACGAGGAGCCGACGCCGTTCATCGGCGCCGACAAGCTGCTCACGCTGATCCAGGAGAACATCGCCAAGGACACCTGGACCGCCGACCCCAACCGCACCATCCAGCTCATGCCGGGCACGCTCGTCGTGCGCCAGACGCCCGAGGTGCAGGAGCAGATCCGCACGCTGCTCACGGACCTGCGCGTGAACACGGACACGCTCATCAGCATCGAGACCCGCTTCATCGAGGTCGAGGACAGCTTCCTCGAGGACATCGGCGTGGACCTGCGCGGCCTGGACGGCACGCTCACGGGCGGCTTCCCGCTCGAGGACTTCGGCACGTCGGGCGCGGGCGGCTTCGGCACGCCCGACAACCCGACCGGCATCGGCACGGGCAATGACCCGGGCTTCTTCAACAGCACGAGCGAAGGCGACATCAAGGGCCGCATCGAGAACCTCTACGACTTCGGCCTCGGCGAGGCCGGCACGCTCAACAACGCGGGCGGCCTCTCCCTGCAGGCGCTGCTGCTGGACGACACGAACGTGCAGGCCGTCCTGCACGCCGTGACCAAGTACCAGAGCAGCAACATCGTGAACGCGCCGTCGCTCACGCTGCACAGCGGCCAGCGCGGCAACGTGAAGGCGCTCACCATCCGCACCTACGTGCGCGACTTCGAGCCGGAGATCGCGCAGGCGGCGGTCATCGCGCAGCCTGAGCTGGACAACATCAAGGACGGCGTGCAGCTCGACGTGCGCGCCACCGCTTCGGCCGACCGGCGCTTCGTCAAGCTGGAGCTGCGGCCCACGGTGAGCGACCTGGTGCCGGACGAGCAGGGCAACGATCTGCGGCAGGTGACGGTGAGCCTCGGCACGCAGAACAGCTCCGACGTCGTCATCGAGCTGCCCGAGCTGCGCGTGCAGCGCGTGCGCACGACGGCCACCATCCCGGACGGCGCCACGCTCATGCTCGGCGGCCTGAAGACCTCCGTGGAGCAGGACCAGAACTCCGGCGTGCCCTTCGTGAGCGACATCCCGATCCTGGGCGCGCTCTTCTCGCGCAACGGCGAGTACACCAGCAAGCGCAAGCTGATCATCCTGCTCAAGGCCACGATCATCGTGTCCGAGGAGCGGGAGCCCGGCGCGGGGTTCAAGCGCTGACGGCCCGTGCGGGGCGCTGCCGGCCTGATCGCGCTGCTGCTGCTGGCCTCCGGGCCGCTGGCGCTCGCGCAGGACGGCGGCGACCCGCTGCTCGCCGATGACGTCCGGTTCGCGGACAACCTCGCGCGCCACCGCTACTTCGACCTCGCGGCCGACGTGCTGGCCGGGCTGCGGCGCGGCGAGCTCTCGCCCGTGGACCGCGGCACCGTGGACCTCGCCACCGCGACGGTGGAGCGCAAGGCGGGCGAGGCCGCGACGGACCCCGACGCGCAGCTGAGGCACCACTCCGCGGCGATCGAGCTGCTGGCCGGCTGGGCCGAGTCCGGCACGCCGTGGGCCAACCACCCGCGCCGCCCCGACGCGCTGGCGGAGCTGGCCGGCGCGCTGGCGGCGCGCGGCCGGCTGCGCACCGCGCAGCGCCGTCCGCTGCTCGACGAGCCGGGCGACGCCGACCGCGCGGAGAGCCTGCGCCAGCTCGCGGAAGCGGACTTCGCGCTCTGCGACGAGGTGCGCGACCAGCTCCGCGACGCGTGCCTCGCCGTCGCCGCACGGCGCACCGAGGCGGGACAGACCGACGAGGCCGACGCCTGGCAGCAGCGCGCCGCGGCCACGCTCTACGACCGCGCGCTCGGCGCGATGGACTGGGCGGAGCTCGGCGAGGCGCGCGAGAAGCACCTGCAGGACGCCTACTCGCTCCTCGGTGACTACCAGTGGGAGCAGCCGCAGGAGTCCGTCGGCCTGTACTTCGCGGTGCACTGGCAGGGCGTCGTCAGGCGCCGGCTCGGCGCGAAGGACGAGGCGCTCGCGCTGCAGCAGGAGGTGCTCGGGCGGGCCAGGTGGTTCTGGGACAATGCGCAGGCGGACCCCGCCACCGCGCCGTACGTCGCCGAGCTGTTCGACCGCACGTGGGGCGAGGTCGCGAGCCTGCAGGCCGAGCAGGGCCAGGAGCAGGCGGCGGACGAGACCCTCGACGCGATGATCGCGGCGCATGCGGCCGGCCACGTGGCCTTCGGCGCGCCGGGCTTCGAGGTCCTGCTCGGCGCGGCGGACAGGCTCGCGGCGCAGGGACGGCACAGCCGCGCGCTGGACTTCGTGAAGCTCGTCGCGGACCAGGGCGCGACGGGGCGGCCGGGCGAAGAGGCGCGCGAGCGCCTCGCCACGCTCATCACGGAGGCCGGCGGCGCGGGCGCGTCGGCCGCCGTGCTGCTCGCTGCGGCGCGCGGGCTGGCTGACCGCGGCGACTTCCTCGAGGCCGGCTTCCAGTTCACGCGCGCGGCCGGCGTGCTGCGCGACGACGCCGAGCGCGCCGAGTTCCTCGTGCCGGCCTGGCTCGGCGCGGGCCGCGCCTACGCCGCGGGCAAGCTTCCGCTGCAAGCCGCGCTGTGCTTCGAGTTCGCGCTGGATGCGGCGCTCGCGCAGGACGGCCCCGCGGAGCTGCGCGAGGGCGCGGCCATGGGCATGTACGACAGCTTCGACCGGCGCGCCGCCGAGACGAAGGATCCGTTCGACAAGGCGCTGCGCGACGAGGCGAGCGCGCGCCTCATCAAGCTGGGCATCGCCGCGGACCTGGCCTTCCTCAAGGCCCGCGAGGCGTTCCAGGCCGCCTCCGAGCGCACGCCGAAGGACCCTGCGGCCTTCCTCGACGCGCTCGCGCTGCTCTCGGCCGTCGCGCCGGACGCGCCCAGCCACGAGCTCTCGCTCGTGTACCAGGGCCGCGCGCTCGCCGGCGCCGGGCGGCCGGAGGAGGCGCTCGCGGCCTTCGACAGGCTGCTCGCGCGCGCGGCCGACCCCGCCCTCGCGCCGGCCTCCGCGGAGGCGCGCGCACGGCGCGAACTCGCGCTGGGCCTCGCGCTGCACGACAAGGCGGACGTGCTGCTCTCGGCCGCGGTGGCGCGCCCGGCGGAGGCCCTGGCGGTGCTCGACGGCTTCGAGCAGAAGCTGCCCGGGCAGGCCGCCCTCATCGAGGGCGTGAAGTTCCAGCGCGTGCTCGCACGCGCGCTCCGCGGCGAGGTCGACGCGGCCGCGGAGGCGATCGCGGACCTCGCGACCTTCCGCCCCGGGAGCAGCTACCTGCGGCTGGCGTGGTTCCGGCTCTCGGACGCGCTGCTGCGCGCGCACGACGCGGCGCGCACCCGCGGCGAGGGGCCCGCCGCCGACGCGCTGCTCCTGCGCGCGGCGGACGCGCTGTGGAACTCCGCGGAGCTCGCGGGCTTCCCGTCCTTCCCCAACCTGCTGTCCACCGGCGAGTGGTACACGCGCGCGCGGCGCGGGGACCTCGCGCAGCGCAGCTACCTGAAGGCGCTCGAGATCTTCGGCAAGGAGGGCAGCAGCGTTCCGGCCGAGCAGCTCGACGACGCGCGGCTCGGCCTGGCGCTCTCCTGGAACCAGACGCTGGACTTCGGACGCGCGACGCCGTTGTGGAAGGAGCTGGAGGCGCGCCGCCCCACCGACAGCCGCGTGCTCGTCGGCGCGGCGCGCGGCTACGGCGGCTGGCTGACCACCGGCCCCGACGGCGCCGTCGCGGAGGTCCCCGGCAGCGGCGACTACGCGGACGCCGTGCGCGTGTGGACGCGGCTGTTCGCCAGCGCGCAGTCGTCGGCGCAGCACCAGCGCATCTGGTGGGAGTCGAAGCTCGGCATCCTCTACGCGCAGTACCGCTCCGGCGCGGCGGACCCCGCGGCGCTCTCCACCGCGCGGCACGCGCTGGACAACCTGTCGCTGCTCTATCCCGACTACGACGAGGACACGCTGCGCGAGCTGCCCCGCGAGCTGCAGTACGCGCCGCCCTTCAAGCCCCTGTTCAAGTACCTCGAGAAGCGGATCCCGAAGGGCTGACATGCAGCGCCACCCCGCGACACGTCTCCGCACCGCGCTGCTCGCGCTGGCCCTGCTGGCGACCGCGCCGGCGCTGGCAGCGCAGGGGCGCATCGTGCTGCTGGACAAGCAGCGCAAGCCCGTGGCGCAGGCGGACGTGACCGTGCTCGCCGAGACGCTCGACACGGTGCGCTTCGCGGCTCGCTCCGGCGGCGAGACGACGCGGAAGACCGCGGACGTCGTCGAGATCGACTACGGCCCCGGCAGCGAGTCCTTCCAGCAGGGCGTCCGCGCGCGAGCCTCCGGCGACCTGTCCGCGGCCGAGGGCTTCTTCGCCGCCGCCAGCCGGGACAGCTCGCCGCCGTGGGTCGCGGCGCAGGCGCTGCTGGCCCAGGCGCAGGCTGCCGCCGCGCGCGGTGCCGCGGGCCTGCCCGCCGCGCTCGGCGCCCTGGAGGAGTTCCGCCGGCGCTTCCCGGAGCACCGGCTGCTGCCGCAGGCGCTGCTCGACGAGGCGCGCCTGTCCGGCGCAGCCGGTGACGAGCCGCGCTCCCGCACCGCCCGCGCCGCGCTGCTCGCCCTGGCGAAGGACGGCAAGGTCACGCCCGACTGGATCGCCCGCGCCCGGCTGCAGGAGGGCGATGCGCTGCTGGCCGCCGGCGACGCGCGGCAGGCGGCCCGCGCCTTCGCGGAGGCCGAGTCCGCGGCGAAGGAGCGCCCCGCGGAGCGGCCCGACCTGGCCGCGGTCATGGAGCCGCTGATGCGCGCCGCGCGGCTCGGCACGGGCAGCTGCCTGCTGGCCGCCGGCGACCTGCCCGCCGCCCGGGCCTTCTGGGAGCAGCTCGCCCGCGACGGCAGGGACGATCCCGTCACACGCGCCGCCGCCGCCAACGGGATCGCCGAGTGCGACTTCCGCGAGCCGGGCAAGCTCAAGCAGGCGCAGCTCGGCTTCGCACGGGTGGCGCTCACGGCCGCGGCCGTGCCCGAGGAGCGCGCGCACGCGCTGTACTACCTGGGCTGCTGCGCGCAGGAGCTCGGCAAGGCCGGCCGCGAGCCCGACGCGGCCCGTCGCGCGGCGGATTGCTTCCGGGAAGTGGTCGCCCGCTACCCCGATTCGCGCTGGGCCGTCCGGGCCCGGGAGTCACTCCCGTGAGGTCCCTCCGCTATCCCCGCCGCGCGACCTCGGGACTCGCGCGCCAGCGTGGCTTTGCACGCCTGACCGATGATAGGATCCCGCGCCCATCTGCCGGCCACGCCCCCGAAGCGTGGCCGCGCACGGGCTGCACCCCGAAATCCTGCGCCACGTGCTGTCCTGGAGGTTCCTCGCGATGAAGCGTCTCGCCGTCCACTCCCTCATTGCGCTGCTCGTCCTCGCGCTGCACGCGCCGGCGCAGGACAAGCCGTCCGACAAGGTGGCCACGGAGCGCGCCCGCCGCGATCTCGTCGCGCAGAAGAACTACCTCATGGTCGAGCGACACCTGGCGAACGCGCGCGCCTTCGAGGAGCGCCTCGACCTCGCCGCCGCGGAGAAGGAGCTGCTCTCCGCCCGCGAGCTGGACCCCGCCAACCGCGTGGTCACGGACTATCTCGCGCAGATCCAGACCCTGCTCGGCAAGCCCGAGGCCGAGGCGCTCACGCTGGCCGTCTCCGCCGCGGACCGTTACGAGGCGCAGCGCCAGCAGATGAAGGCCGCCGCGCTGCAGGACCTCGGGACCGCCCAGAAGCTGCTCGACGCCGGGCAGTCCATCCAGGCCGCCAACGTGCTGCGCAACGTCGTGCACCAGATCGACTGGTCCATGGGCATGGACTGGGGCGACGTCGCCCCGCGCGCCAAGGCGATGCTCGACCGCGCGGAGAACGCGAGCACCGGCGCGGCCGACGCTTCCCGTCGCCAGCGCGAGGCGGCCGCCTACGCCGCGCTGCAGGCCGAGGAGACCAAGCAGGCCCAGCAGAACCAGGCCCGCGTGGACGCGCTCATCGACGCGGCCACCAGCAAGTTCCTGCGCAACGACTTCACGGGCGCCTCCGAACTGGCCCAGGCCGCGATCGAGGAGCAGCCCGACAATGCCAAGGCGCTCGAGCTCGTGGAGGCCGCCCGCGAGGCGCGCCGCGAGGACGCCAACCGCGAGTTCATCCAGAAGCGCCGCGAGGAGTTCACGCGCTGGCACGAGTCCATGGAGGCCGTGCGCGTGCCCTACGCCGACATCTACACCGAGCCGGACAAGGCCGCGTGGGCGGAGCTCACCCGCACGCGCGCCGGCAAGGGCGTGCTCGGCAAGGACGCCAACCCCGAGGAGGAGGCGCTGCGGACCAAGCTGAAGACCACGCACATGAACGCGGACTTCCAGGAGCTGACGCTGGCGCAGGTGGCCAACAACATCTTCTTCACCACGGACATCCCGGTGTCGGTCGACCCGGAGGTCGCGACGGAGCTGGACACCGCCGCGGAGACGGTGACGCTGAGCGTGCACGACGTCCCCGTCGAGTCGCTGCTGAACATCCTGTGCGACCAGGTCGGCAAGGACCTCGTGTGGACCGTGCGCAACGGCCGCGTGTACATCACCAAGAAGGAGAAGGCCGCGGGCGTGCCCATCCCGCACGTCCACAACATCCAGGACCTGACCTTCCCGATCACGGACTTCAAGGGTCCGATCATCCGCGACATCCCGCTGCCGGGCCACGCCGGCGACAGCAACGAGAACACCATGTTCAACTCGGAGCTGGACCGCGTGCGCCCCATCGAGCCCGAGGAGGTCCTGAACCTCGTCCGCGAGAACATCGCGCGCGAGTCGTGGGACGCGGGCCTCGGCTACAGCATCGACTTCGTGGACAGCAACAACCTGCTCGTGATCCACACGCCCGAGGTGCAGCAGCAGGTCGCGGACTTCCTCAACGACCTGCGCGCCTTCTCCACCACGATGGTCACGCTCGAGGCGCGCTTCTTCGCGCTGACCGATGCGTTCATCGAGGAGATCGGCACGGACCTGCGCGGCCTCGGGCCGAGCGGCAGCCTGGGCGACCAGGTGGAGCTGGGCTCCGTGGACCCGAGCAACTCGCAGGGCCTGGACAACAACGGCAACGGCAACGGCAACCCGAACGCCGGCATCTTCTTCGACAAGGGCCAGCAGACCTACGCCGGCGCGAGCGAGAACTTCTTCAACAACCCGCTCGGCGACCTGCTCTCCACGATCGGCGGCGGCGCCTTCCAGTTCTCCATCCTGAACGACGAGCAGTTCAACATCGTCATCAACGCGGTGCAGAAGAGCCGCAACGCGATGGAGATCAGCTCGCCCGTCGTGTCGGTCTACAACACGCAGCGCGCCTTCGTGACCGTGGTCAACCAGGTGTCGTACGTCCAGGGCTTCGACGTGGACGTCGCCAACGGCGCGTTCATCGCGGACCCGATCATCGGCGTCGTGCAGGAGGGCATCGTGCTCGACGTGCGGCCGACGATCTCGTTCGACCGCCGCTATGTCACGCTCGACGTGCAGGCCACCGTGGCCGACCTCGTGCGCCCCATCCGCACCGTCACGACCAACCTCGGCGGCGACAGCAGCGCGGTCGAGTTCCAGCTCCCGCAGCTCGACACGCGCGACGCGCAGACCACCGTCGTGGTGCCCGACAAGGGCTCCGTGGTGATGGGCGGCCTCAAGCACGTGCTCTACCGCAACCGCACGGCCGAGACGCCGTGGCTGGCGGAGATCCCGGTGCTCGGCTTCCTCTTCCGCGAGAAGGGCCTGACCGACGAGACGACCGACATGATCATCGTGATCCGCGCGACGATCGCGGACTTCACGGAGATCGCGCAGCGGCCTGTGAGCAGCGCGCCGAAGCGCTGAGAGGAGCGGCTGGCGTGGCGCTCCGGGGCGTCGGGGGCGCTGCCCGCTTTCGACTTCAGGCGACGGTGAGTCGGGCTGGACGTTCAGTGCGCCGTCGAGGGGGCTCTGCTTCGCTCGGACAGAGCTGCGCTTGAGATGCATGTGCCAAAGCGCGGGGCGGTAGACGGCGCACTCTTCTCGCTACGCAGAGCCCCCTCGCCGCGCACGACGACGCACGGGACTCCGTGCCAGACCAAGGGCGGGCAGCGCCCCCGACGCCCCTGCGCGCCTCGACGCCGTTCCTGCTCGCTGGGAGGAACGGGGAGCGCGCCTGATGAGCGGTGACTCGCAGAGACAATGAGACGAATGACCATCGTCCGCGCGCAGGGTCTGCTGGGACTCGTGGGCCAGTAGAGGCACGGCCTCTACTGGCCCACAGACTCGC
>Ga0193753_10000388_pt1 | contig 43625 bp, 30 predicted proteins | sample H1c2metaG_FD_144925 | JGI IMG/M metagenome (GOLD analysis project Ga0193753, IMG submission 144925) | Soil microbial communities from a riparian zone of the East river system, Colorado, United States - H1c2 | ecosystem: Environmental > Terrestrial > Soil > Riparian zone | place: USA: East...
AGGACCTCACCGTCGGCGCCGTCGCGGGCGAGGCGATGGGACCGGAGGAGGCGCGCCGCTACCTGGGCCGGATCGCCGGCGACGTGCAGCTGCGCGGGCCGGTGGTGCTGGTCCGCGCCGACCTCGGCGCGGAGTTCGTGGCCGACCGGGTGCGATACCGGTACATCGACGGCATGAGCGGGACCGTGGAGGTGAAGGTGGCCACCGAGCGCGTGCTCGATGCGCTCCTGCCCGGCCCGAGGGGTCTGTGATGAGGGCGGCCGACGACGGCGCGGCGGCGCTCGATCCGGGCGGGTTCCCCGCGCTCGATCGGCTGGCCCGGCGGGGCCGGCGCGTGCCGTTCGTGGCCCAGCTGGAGGCGGCCGACTGCGGCGCCGCCTGCCTGGCCATGGCGATGCGCTACTTCGGGGGCGCCGCGCAGCTCGACGAGGTCCGCGCCCGCATCGGCTCCGGCCGCGACGGCGTGGACGCCCGGTCGATCATCGACGGCGCCGAGGAGATGGGCCTGCGCGGGCGCGGCCTCCGCATCGAGGTCGACGACGCCCGTCACCTCCCGGCCGCCTCGATCCTGCACTGGGAGTTCAACCACTTCGTCGTGCTCGAGCGCGTGACCCGGCGCGGCGCGATCATCCTCGATCCCGGATTCGGCCGGCGCAGCGTGCCGATGGCGCGCTTCCGCAAGTCGTTCACCGGCGTCGCGATCGCGCTGGAGCCGGCCGTCGAGCTTCACGCGACTCCGGCCGGCGCGCGGCCGCTCGACCGCTACACCCGGCTCATCCTGGAGCAGCGGGCGCAGCTCGGGCGCGTCCTCGGCGTGTCGATCGCGCTCCGCGCGCTCGCGCTGGCGGTGCCGATCCTGCTCGGCCTGGTCGTCGATCGGGTCGTGCCGCGCGCGGATCGCGATCTCCTCGCGCTCGTCGGGGTCGGCCTCGGCGTGATGCTGATGGTCCAGCTCCTGTCCAGCCTGGTCCGGTCCCACCTCCTGCTCGAGCTGCGCGCCCGGCTCGACACCCGGATGACCCTCGGCTTCCTCGACCACCTGGTCGGGCTGCCCTACGCCTTCTTCCAGCACCGGTCGACGGGCGACCTGACGATGCGGGTCGCGGGCAACACCGTCATCCGCGAGCGGCTCACCACCGCGATGCTGTCGTCGATCCTGGACGGCACCCTGGCCGTCCTCTACCTCGCGCTCGCCTTCCTCCTGGCCGCGCCGCTGGCAGTGGTGGCGCTGGCGCTCGGGACGCTGCAGGTCGCGATCTACCTGGCCGCGCGCCGCCGGGTCCGCGAGCTCATGTCGCAGGACCTCGAGTCGCAGGCGCGCGCCCAGTCCTATCTGGTGCAGATGCTGTCCGGGATGGAGACATTGAAGGTCGCGGGCGCCGAGCGCCGAGCGGTCCAGCACTGGTCGAACCTGTACGTCGACGAGCTCAACGTCTCTCTCGAGCGAGGGCGCTGGGACGCGGTGACCGGCGCGCTGCGCGGCATGCTCGGCGCGGCCGCGCCGCTGGTCCTGCTCGGCTACGGCGCCGTGCTGGTCCTCGACGGCGACCTCAGCCTGGGCGCGATGCTGGCGGTCAACGCCATGGCGGTCGGGTTCCTGCAGCCGCTCGACCTCCTGGTCGAGGCGGCGCTCTCGCTGTCCAGCCTGGGGAGCTACGTCGATCGGCTGGACGACGTCCTGGCCGCCGGTCCCGAGCAGCGCCAGCCAGGTGTGACGCCACCGCGCCTGAGCGGGCGGATCGAGGTCCGCGATCTGTCCTTCCGCTACGGACCGAACGCGCCGCTGGTGGTCCGCGACGTCAGCCTGGTGATCCCGGCCGGCCGGATGGTCGCGGTGGTCGGGCGATCGGGGTCCGGTAAGTCCACACTCGCCCGTCTCCTGCTGGGCCTCTACCCGACCGACCAGGGCCGCATCCTCTACGACGAGAGCGACCTGGCCGGGATGGACCTGCGCGCGCTGCGCCGCCAGCTCGGCATCGTGCCGCAGCACCCCTACGTGTTCAGCGGCTCGGTGCGCGAGAACGTCGCGCTCGGCGACCCGACGATCCCGGAGGAGCGCGTGGTGGCGGCGGCGCGCCGCGCCTGCATCCACGACGACATCGTGGCCATGGGGATGGGCTACGACACGCTCATCGCCGACGGCGGCGTCACCCTGTCGGGCGGCCAGCGCCAGCGGCTGGCCCTCGCCCGCGCGCTGGTCCACGAGCCGTCCATCCTCCTGCTCGACGAGGCGACCAGCTCGCTGGACGCGACCACCGAGCGCGCGGTGATGGACAACCTCGCCCGTCTGTCGTGCACGCGGATCGTGATCGCCCACCGACTCAGCACCGTGGTGGCAGCGGACCTGATCGTGGTCATGGTGGACGGGGCGGTGGCGGAGACCGGCCGTCACCGGGAGCTCCTCGACCGCGGCGGCGTCTATCGCGATCTGGTCGCCAGCCAGACCGACCTGGATCGGGGGAGCCGGTGACCGCCAGAGCGTGCCGGGCGAGCCTCGCCCTGGCGGCGGCGCTCTGGGCGATGGGCTGCCGCGCCGGGCCTGGACCGGATCGCGAGCCGGCCGCCGCGCCCCTCGCCCGGCCCCTCGCCGCGCCCCTGCCCGCGCCCACGACCGACGCGGCTCCGCCGCCCGCCTGGACCGGCGTGATCGCCCCGGCCAGATCGGTCGACCTGGCGCCCGACTTCGACGGCGTGCTGGCCGAGGTCGCGGTGCGACCGGGCGATCGGGTCGTGGCCGGTCAGGTGGTCGCCCTCCTCGAGGAGCGCCCGCTTCGCGAGGAGCTCGACACCGCGCTCGCCACCCTGCGAGAGACGCGCGCGCGTGGTCCGCGCATCGCGGTGGAGATCCGCAGCGCGCGCCGACGGGTGCACATCGAACGGCAGGCGGTCGCTGCGGGGACCAGCGCGCGTCGTGTCCTCGAGGAGGCTGGCTTCGCCCTCTCGTCGGCCAGGGCGGCGCGAGGAGAGCTGGTCGCGGCGATCGCCCAGGCCGAGACCCGGGTCGACCGGGCCCGGACCCGGCTCCGCAGCGCCGCGCTGTCGGCGCCGTTCGACGGCGCGGTGGGCGCGCGCTACCGCGACCGCGGCGCGGCGGTCGGCCCGCTGACGCCGGTCGTGCGCCTGATCGGCGGCGGTGCGCTGCGCCTCCGCTTCGCCGCGGCGCCGGACGCCGCGCGCGCGCTCCGCCCGGGCTGTCGGGTCGTCGCCGAGGTGGACGGGCTGCCCGCCATCCCGGCGGTGATCGAGCAGATCGCGCCGGAGCTCGATCAGCCGTCGCAGCGCGTCTTCATCGACGCCGCGCTGGATCCTGCGGTCACCGTCGGGCTCCAGCCCGGGCTGGACGCCCGCGTGCGGCGCTCGTCGTCCGGGCCATGCGGGGACGGCGCGACCGCCGTCACCTCTGGGCGCTGAGCGAGAGGCCCGGGAGGCGCCGGAGCTCGGCCGAGATGAGGCGGCTGACCTCGCGCAGCATGGCGACTCGATCGCGGGCGAGCTGGGCGCGAGAGATCTTCTTGGAGTGACTCGAGCTGTTGATCGCCGCCACCACCCGCCCGGCACCGTCGAGGACCGGCACCGCGACCGCGACGACCCCGTAGGCCAGCTCGTCCTCGACGGCGGAGTAGCCGGCGCGCCGGCACTCGCCGATCAGCTTCGCCAGCTTCGCCCGGTCGGTGACCGTGTGCTTGGTGAGCGGGCTGAGGATCGCGTCCTGGAAGTACGTCTCGAGCCCCTCGCGGCCGAGGCCGGCCAGGAGGACTCGCCCCATCGAGGTCGGGTAGGCCGGGAAGCGGCTGCCGACGTGCGCCTCGAGCCTCATGAGGGTGCGCACCGACGCGCGCGCCACGTACACGATGTCGGTGCCGTCGAGCACGGTCATCGCCGCCGAGTCGCCGGTCCGGCTGGCCAGGTCCTCGAGGTGGGTCCTGGTGAGGCTCTCGATGTCCATCGAGTCGAGGTAGCCGGCGCCGAGCTCCAGCACCTTCGGGCGGAGCAGGAACACCCGCCCCGAGCGAGTCACGTAGCCGAGCTCCTCCAGGGTGTGCAGGCAGCGGCGGGCGGTGGCGGCCGGCAGCTTCGCGACCGCGGCGACCTCGCTCAGGCTCAGCGCGGGTGCCTCGCGGCTGAACGCGCGGATCACGTGGAGTCCCTTGGCCAGGCCGCCCATCACCTCGCGGCGGCCGGCGCTCCTTCGAGAGGGCATCGCCCGAGTGTATTTCGCTATGCGAAATATGGAAGAGCCGGGAGCGCCGGACCGAGCCTTGACAGCGGCACCAGCGCTGTCACAGCATGGGCCGTAGGGACGCGTCGGATTTCGCCATGCGAAATTTCTCCTCGAAGGACGGCGCGGCGTGAAGATCGGCCGCCAGGCTCACCGGTCGACCGCCATCTCGTCCTCGAACGAGGAGACCATCCTGGTTCGCGGCCGCGACCTGTGCGCCGAGCTCATCGGCCACATCGGCTTCACCGATCACATCTGGCTGCTGGTCACCGGCCAGCTGCCGGGGCCGGCCCAGCGGGCCGTGCTCGACGCCGCGCTGGTCGCGATCGCCGAGCACGGTCTGGTCCCGAGCGTCCAGGCCAGCCGCCTGACCCTGGCGGCCGCGCCCGAGTCGCTCCAGGGCGCCGTGGCGGCCGGCATCCTCGGCTGCGGCTCCGTCATCCTCGGCGCGTCCGAGGCGGCGGGCCGGCTGCTCGCCGACGTGCTCGCGCGCGCGGACGGCCCGACGACCGACGGCTCGACGACCGACGGCTCGACGACCGCCGGCTCGACGATCGACGACGCGGCGGCCGCGGCGGTGAGCGAGCTGCTCGCCGGCGGGCGGGCGGTGCCCGGCTACGGCCATCCGCTGCACAAGGGGCGCGACCCGCGAGCCGAGCGCCTGATCGAGCTGGCCGGCCAGGTCGGCTGCGCCGGCCGCCACGTCGACGCGGCCATCGCGATCGGGCGGGTGCTGCCGGCGCTGTCCGGCAAGCCGCTGGCGATGAACATCTCGGCCGCCATCCCGGCCACCCTGCTCGACGCCGGCTATCCGCTGCTCGCGCTCAAGGGCGTGCCCATCCTGGCCCGCACCGCCAGCCTGGTCGCCCACCTCCTCGAGGAGCAGGAGCGGCCGATCGGGTTCACGCTGTCCCACGCCGGCGCCGCCGCGATCGAATACGACGGCCCCTCGCCTGACGGCTTCGTCCGCCGGGATCGGTGACGGGACATGACGCCCGTCCTGGCCGGAGTCCGGATCGTCGAGCAGGGCACCTTCATCACCGGCCCGTGCGCCGGGATGATGCTGGCCGACCTCGGCGCCGACGTCATCAAGATCGAGAGCCCGACCGGAGACCCGTACCGCAGCTATCAGGGCGGCCAGCTCTCGCCTCACTTCCAGGCCTACAACCGCAACAAGCGGAGCGTCGCGCTCGACCTCGCCCGCGACGCGGACCGCGCGCTGTTCGATCGCCTGATCGTCGAGGCCGACGTCTACATCCAGAACTTCCGCCCGGGCACCGCGGACCGGCTCGGCGCCGGCACGCCGCGCCTGCAGGAGCTCAACCCGCGGCTGGTCTACTGCTCGATCAGCGGCTTCGGGTCGACCGGTCCGTACGCGGATCGGCCGAGCTACGACTCGGTGGCGCAGGCGCTGAGCGGCTTCCTCAGCGTCGTGGTCGACCCCGAGCGGCCGCGCTTCCTGGGGCCGGCGCTGGCCGACGCGATCACCGGCATCTATGCCGCCTACGGCGTGCTCGGCGCGCTCTTCGAGCGCAGCCGGACCGGCCGCGGCCGCCGGGTCGAGGTGTCGATGCTCGAGGCGATGGCTCACTTCTCGGTCGAGCCGTTCGCCGCGCTGTTCGCGCTCGGCCAGGTGCCGCGCTCGAGCGACCGCCCGCGCCTGGCCCAGGCCTACATCCTGCGCACCGCCGACGGCGGGCTGCTCGCGATCCACCTCTCGTCGCTCGAGAAGTTCTGGGACGGCCTGGTCCGCGCGCTCGAGTCGGACCAGCTCCGCGCCGACCCGCGCTTCGCCACCCGGCAGGCCCGCATCGACAACTACGAGGCGCTGAACGCGGCGCTCGACCAGCTGTTCGCGCGGCGGCCGATGGAGGAGTGGGTCGAGCGGCTCGGCCGCTGCGACGTGCCGTTCGCCCCGATCCACCGGGTCGACGAGGTCGTCGCCGATCCACAAGTCAGCCACCTCGACCTCATCGTGCCGGTGCGGGGCGCGCACGGCGGCACGCAGGCGGTGAGACCGGCCGTCCAGTTCGACGGCGAGCGCGCCAACCACGTCCGCGGGGCGCCGCTGCTCGACGAGCACGGCCCCGCCATCCGGCACGCCCTGGCGGGCGCCGGCCACTGGCCAGCCCTCGCCGACTGACCCCCTGCACGGAGACACATGCGATGAAAGCCGCTGCCAAGCTCCCCGCCCGGCTCCACCACACCGCCTACGTCTCGACCGACCTCGAGCGCACGCGCCGGTTCTACGAGGACGTGATCGGCCTGCCCCTGCTCGCCGCGTGGTGCGAGACGGACGAGCTGTTCGGCGCCGAGCGCACCTACTGTCACCTGTTCTTCGGCCTGGCCGACGGCGGCGCGCTCGCCTTCTTCAAGTTCGCCCACCAGGAGGACCAGGACCTGTTCGGGCCGAAGATGCCGGAGACGCCCTTCCATCACATCGCGCTCAAGGTCGACGCCGACGTCCAGGCCGGCATCGAGCAGCGCCTGGCCGCGGCCGGCTACCAGGAGCCGCAGACCTACGTCCTCGAGCACGGCTATTGCCGCTCGGTCTACGCGGTGGATCCGGACGGGATGATCGTCGAGTTCACCGTCGACCACCCGGAGGTCGACGCGATCAACGCCGCCCGGCGAGCCACCGCTCACGCCGACCTCGCGCGCTGGCTGGCCGGCGACCACACGTCGAACAACACGTACCGCTGAGGCATCGCGTGCAGTCGAGCACCGACCGGATCCTCACCACCCACGTGGGAAGCCTGCCGCGCTCGCAGGCCGTGACCGACGTGCTGTTCGCGCGCGAGCGCTACGACGTCGCCGACCCGGTGGCGGCCGATCGGGTCATCGCCGAGGCCGTGCACGACGCGGTGCGGCGACAGGCAGCCGCCGGCGTCGACGTCGTCAGCGACGGCGAGATGAGCAAGATCAGCTACGCCACCTACATCAAGGACCGCCTGACCGGGTTCGCGGGCGACACGCCGCGCGAGCCGGGCCAGGACCTGATCGAGTTCCCGCGCATCCTCCAGCGCCTGGCCGCGCTCGGCTCGACCGCGCAGTACACCCGCCCTCGCTGCGTCGGCCCGATCGGGACCAGGAGCCTCGAGCCGCTCCGCGCCGACCTCGACAACCTGCGCGGCGCCGCGAGGGCGAGCGAGCGCGCCGAGGCGTTCATGAACGCCGCCTCCCCCGGCGTCATCGCCCTCTTCCAGCCCAACGACTTCTACCCGACCGAGGACGCCTACCTGGAGGCGGTCGCCGAGGCGATGCGCAACGAGTACGAGGGCATCGTCGCCGACGGCATCCTGCTCCAGATCGACGCGCCCGACCTCGCGATGGGCCGCCACACCATGTACCGGGACCGGAGCGTCGAGGAGTTCCTGCGCCGGGCCGAGCGGCACATCGAGGTGCTCAACCACGCCCTGCGCTTCATCCCGCCCGAGCGGGTGCGCATGCACGTCTGCTGGGGCAACTACGAGGCCCCGCACCACCACGACGTCCCGCTCGAGCTGCTCCTGCCGGTCGTGGTCAAGGCGAGGGTGCAGGCCCTCCTCATCGAGGCGGCCAACCCGCGCCACGCCCACGAGTGGACCGTGTTCCGCGAGCAGAAGCTGCCGGACGACCGCATCCTCATCCCCGGCGTCATCGCCACGACCACGAACTACCTCGAGCACCCGCTGCTCGTCGCCGAGCGGCTGTGCCGCTTCGCCGATGTGGTCGGTCGCGAGCGCGTCATCGCCGGCACCGACTGCGGCTTCGGAACCTTCGCCGGCTATGGCCCGGTCGACCCCGACGTGGCCTACCTCAAGCTGCAGGCCCTCACCGAGGGAGCCCGCATCGCCACCGACCGTCTGTGGCGCCGCTCGTGACCGAACCCGACCGATAGCCCATCCCCCAACGGAGCCCTCCATGCCAGACATCGACGTGGCCGTCATCGTAGGCAGCCTTCGCCGCGAATCCCTCAACCGAAAGATGGCGCGAGCGCTGGCCGAGCTGGCGCCGCCCGGCATGACGCTGTCCAGCGTCGACATCGGCGACCTGCCCCTCTACAACGAGGACCTCGAGGTCGATCCACCGGCCCAGTTCACCCGCTTCCGGGCCGCGCTCGCCCCGGTCGACGCGATCCTGTTCGTGACCCCGGAGTTCAACCGCAGCATGCCGGGCCTGCTCAAGAACGCGATGGACGTCGGCTCGCGGCCGTGGGGCAAGAGCATCTGGAACGGCAAGCCAGCCGCCGTCATCAGCGTCTCCCCCGGCGCCCTGGGCGGCTTCGGCGCCAACCACCACCTCCGCCAGGTCCTGGTGGCGGTGAACGTGGCCGCCATGCCCCACCCCGAGGCCTACATCGGCGGCGCCGGCAAGATCTTCGACGCCGCCGGCGACCTCATCGACGCCGGCGTCAGGGAGCTCGCGACCGGCTTCATGCGAGCGTTCCAGACCTGGATCGAGCAGCACCGCAAGCCCGCGACGTAGTACGCCCGACGGGACCGCGGGTTGCGCGGGCGCGGCGGCCTCTGCCACCATGCGCCCCATGTCGCCTTTCCTTTTTTTGGTCGTCCGGTCCAAGCGTCGTGTCTCGCTCGCTGCGGTGCTGACCGCGTCTTCCCTGTGCGCGGTCATGGCCTGCGGCGGTCACGCCGCTGGAACCGCGGCGACCCCGGCCGGCGGCGAGGCGGCGGGCGAGGCCACCAGCGACGGCGGCAGCGCCGGGCCGGTGTCTGCCGGTGAAGACGTCCGCCCGGTCGCTCCCGCGATGGTCGCCGCGGCCAAGGCCGCCCTCCTGAAGAAGCACGGCGACGGTCAGCTCGCCCGCATCGAGCGCGGCGTCGATCAGGTGGCGTCGTTGTGGCGGGCGTCCGACGGCGACCTGGTCGCGTTCGTCGACGAGCAGTTCGCGGCCGAGCCGGCGGCGGTGGACTCGCTGTTCAACCGGCTGCAGGACCAGCTCGAGCAGATCGGGGGGCACATGCTCGAGCTCGGACGCTCGGTGCGCTGGGCCACCGAGGTGGAGAGCGGCCCGATGCTGCCGGTCGACTCGCTCCTGGCCGGCTACGAGCCGTCCGCCCACCTGACCGAGGACCTGTTCGCCAGCAAGGTCGGGTTCGCCGCGCTGCTCAACTTCCCGGTCACCACGCTGGCCGACCGGCTTCGCGACGGCGAGAAGTACACCCGCCGGCAGTGGGCCGAGGCGCGCCTTACCGGGCAGTTCGACAAGCGCGTCCCGGGCGAGATCGTGCAGGGCTTCGCCGCGGCCTCCGCCACGTCGGAGCAGTACATCGCCGGCTACAACATGTGGATGCACCACGTCCTCGGCGAGGACGGGCAGCGCCGCTTCCCGTCGGGCAAGCGGCTCATCACCCACTGGAACCTGCGCGACGAGCTCAAGGCCAACTACGCCGACGCCGACGGCCAGGCCAAGCAGAAGACGATCGTCGCGATCATGGAGCGGATCGTCACCCAGTCGATCCCCAGGGCGGTCATCGACAACCCGCGGCTGGACTGGAATCCGTTCACCAACGCGGTCACCGCCGCGCCGCCCGACGCGATCGAGAAGGACGCGCCCGAGGGGAAGGCCACCGCGCCGTCCGACGCGCGCGAGCCTGACACGCGGTTCGAGCGGGTGCTCGCGCTGTTCCGCGCCGCCCGCCGGGCCGACCGGTTCGCGCCGGTGGCGCCGACCTACATCGCGCGCGCGTTCGAGGACGCCGAGATGCCGGAGGCGCGGGTGCGCGCGCTCCTGGTCGCGGTGCTCGAGTCGCCGCTCGGCGAGAAGGTGGCCGCCGAGGCGTCCAGGCGGCTCGGCCGGCCGCTCGCGCCGGAGGACCTCTGGTACGAGTTCGGCGGCGGCGACGTGCCGGAGGCCGAGCTCGACAAGGCGACCCGGGCCCGCTACCGCCGCGCCGAGGCGTTCGCCAAGGATCTGCCGCGCATCTTCCGCGCGCTCGGCTTCACCGCGGCCAAGGCGCGCTTCCTGACCGAGCGGATCGCGGTCGATCCGTCGCGCGGCGCCGGCCACGCCATGGGCGCCGAGCGGCGCGGTGACAAGTCCCACCTGCGCACCCGGGTCGAGGCCAGCGGCATGGACTACAAGGGCTACAACATCGCGGTCCACGAGCTCGGCCACAACGTGGAGCAGACCTTCTCGCTCTACTCGGTCGACCACACGCTCCTGGCCGGCGTGCCCAACACCGCCTTCACCGAGGCGCTCGCGTTCCTGTTCCAGGCCCGCGACCTGGCGCTGCTCGGCCGGCGCCCGCGCGGCGGCGAGGCGGAGAAGCTGCGCGTCCTCGACGAGTTCTGGAACACGCGCGAGATCGCCGGGTCGGCCCTGGTCGAGCTCGACGTGTGGCGCTGGCTGTACGACCACCCCGACGCGACCGCGGCCCAGCTGCGCGAGACGACCGTGCGCCTGGCCCGGGAGACCTGGAACCGCTACTACGCCCCGGTCCTGGGCGGCAAGGACCGCGTCTTGCTCGGCATCTACAGCCACACCATCAGCAGCCCGCTCTACCTCTTCAACTACGTCCTCGGCCACTGCATCGCGTTCCAGGTCGAGGGCCATCTCCACGGCAAGGACAAGGCCACCTTCGCGCGCGAGTTCGAGCGCATGGCGACCTACGGCCGGGTCACCCCCGACCTCTGGATGAAGAACGCGACCGGCGCCCCGGTCGGCCCCGAGCCGCTGCTCGAGGCCACCGCGCGGGCCCTCGAGGCGCCCGCGGCGAAGCCACGCTGACCGCCCGATCTCACTCCAGGCCGACGATCTTCTCGATCAGCGCGAGGTTCTCGCGCGCGGACGGGAAGTCGGCGTGCAGCCGGGCGGAGACCTGCGCCCGGACCAGCGCGGTCGAGCCGCGGATGGCCGCGGTGGCTCGCTTCTCCAGATCCACGTCGCCCAGGGCGCGCGCGATCACCCACTGCTGCACCTCGCCGCGCCCGGCCAGCTCTCGCTCGAACACCGGCCTCGCCGCGGCCAGCTGGGGCTGACGGCGAAGCGCGTCGCGCGCCGCCGGCGATGCTCCGGCGATGAGGTGGGCCAGGAGAAGCCAGCTGTGCGAGCGCCGCCTGGGCTCCCACAGCGCGCGGACCTCGGCGGAGGCGGCCACCGCGCCCAGGATCGCGACATCCATGCGGGCGCCGGCGAGCTCGCGCTCGACGCCGGCGTACGGGTAGAGCGACGCGGCCTCGGCCAGCACGCGCTCGCGCTCGGCGTACACCGTCGCGGCGTCACCCAGGATCGCCTCGCCGCGCATCTCCTCGCCGAGCAGCAACAGCACCGCCGCTCGGTTGCGCTTGTCGTGGATCGCCTCGAGCAGGCGCTGGTAGCGGGCCCGCGCGGTCGCCAGCTCCTTGCGGCGGTTCTCGTCCTTGCTGCCGTTCATCCACTCCTCGAAGCCGGTGGACGGAGTCATGGTCACCCGGGCGAGGCGGTCGCGAAGCGACGAGAGCCCCGGCCCGTCGTCGAACATCTCGAGCGCGCTCTCCTCGAGGGCGTAAGAGGCAGCATCCTGTGGGGCCAGGATCTGCCACTGGCGCATGACGTCGTTGCTGCGCCGGAACGCCGCGTCGCCGGTGAGCCGCGCGCGCACCCTGGCGCGCTCCGGTCCATCGGCCAGGACGCCGAGGAGCGCCTGGGCCTCGCTGGATTCGGGCCGGAGCGCGTGAACGTCGAACCACGCGCCCAGCGCCCGGGTCATGGCCAGGGTCCGCCACGCCGTGACCAGGTTGCTGGCCACGATGGCCGACTCCGGTTGCAGTCGATACGCCTCCCCCATGTAGGAGGCTGCCTTCTCCAGGTGACGGAGGTCGCCGGTGCAGCGGAAGCGCCGCCCCTCGGCGACCGCCGCATTGTTGGCTGCGGTCGCGTTGCGAGCGGCCTCCGCGCCGTACTCGCCGGCCACCGCGGCGAACAGCGCATCGGCGCCGGCGGCGTCGCCCTCGCGCAGCTTGCGCTCGGCGCGCAGGGAGGTGAGGGACCGGCGCACGAACGGAACGCTCTGGTCCGCGCGCGCGAGCCAGGTCTCCTCCTCGTCCTCCTCCTCGGCCAGGAGCGAGCGGAGCTGGGCCGCCTCGCTCTTGCGAGCCTGGTCGGCGGCGTCGCTCCAGATCGCCTCGGCGACCTCGATGGCTCGCTTGCGGAGCCCGAGCTCGCGGTACACCTCGCCGACCTGGAGGCGGAGCTGCGCGTCCTTCTCGCCGAGGACATGGGCGAGCTCGCGCTCGCCGTCCTCCGGCCGGCCCAGGCGGTAGTAGACCTGACCGAGACCGAGGTGGAGCTCGGGGCGCCCCTCCGCCTGGCTGCGGACCGACAGGAACGCCTCCTCGGCCCCCGCCAGCAGCTGCTTGCGACCGTCGCCGACCGCCGCGCTGGCCAGCCGCAGGCGCACCATGCCGAGGGTGAGCGCGGCCGGCACCACGTGCGAGCGTCGGCCGACCTCGTCCGCCAGCCGCGCCAGCTGCGGGTCCTGCTCGAGCTCGCGGCGCAGCCACGCCAGGACGATCTCCTCCTGCTTGTCCGGGGCCGCCGCGCGCGCGGCGGCGTCGACGTCGGAGGGCAGATCGCCGCGCTGGGCCCGCTCGATGAGCGCGGTCTGGGCGGCCTGGGCCGAGCGATCGTGGCGGCTCATCGCGTCCTGGTACCCGGCGAGCTCGGCGGTCATCAGGCCGGAGAGCATGCGCTCGGCCTGGTCGAGCGCGCCGGCGTCGGCGTACAGGGTGCCGAGCGCCACCTGCGCCTCGGCGGTCATGCGCCCCGGTCCGCCAAGGGCGGTCAGCGTCGCCAGCGCCTCGTCGAGCTTGCCGTCGTCGCGGCGGGCCCGGGCGAGCGCGACCGCCACGCCGTGGTCGTGCGGGTCCAGCGCCGCGGCCGCGGCGAGCGCCGCGGAGTCGCCGCCAAGCAGCGCCGCGCGCCCGGGATCGCGCTCGCGCCGACGCACCTGGTCCAGGTGCACGCGGACCTCGGCCGCGCGCGGGTGGCCCTGCGCCCCCGACAGCCAGACCTCGACCTCGGCCTCGGCCTCGACCCAGAGCGACGAGCCCGGCTCGAACGTGGCGAGGATCGCGGCGATCGGCTCCATCGTCGAGCGACGGTCTCCGATCGCGGCGTACTGGCGCAGCGCCTCGATCGGCCGCTCGACGGCCAGCTCCTCGGCCAGCTGAGTGCGCGCGCGATCCACGCGCCAGCCGATGTCGGCCTCCGATACCGCGGCCGCGGCCAGCTCCAGCACGCGCAGCGAGGCTCGCCGGGCGGCCAGGTCCTTGCTGCCGATCTGGCCGGCCCAGCCGACCAGCTTGTCGCGCAGCGCCGCCTCCACCTCCGGCGCGCGCAGGGTCGGGTGCAGCTCCTGATAGCGCAGCACGACCCGGCGAATCGCCTCGACCGAGCCCGGGCCGACCGGCTCGGCGACCCGGGCGGCGGCGATGCGCATGATGCCGGCCGCGGCCGGGCGCAGCTCGGCTCCGCTGTCGGCGTCGAAGAAGTCGGTGATCGCGTGATCGTAGGCGCCGAGCGCCTGGTCGAGCCGACCGGCCCGCTCGAGCTCGCCGGCCGCGTCGAGCGCCTGGCCGATGCGGCGCGAGGTCGAGTCGAGGTAGGCGTTGATCGAGAAACCGGCGATGACCAGGGCCAGGGCCAGGGGCGCCAGCAGCCGGGCCCGGCGCGCGAACGCGCTCAGCTTCTCGCGGGCGTGGAAGTAGTAGCTGCCCCCGCCGGCGTCGCTCACCCGGTAGGCCGCCAGCGGCAGGATCGGGACGAACAGGATCGAGAAGCAGTGCGTGGCGACGTACGTGCCGTCGCCGCGGCGGTCGCGCCCACCCACCAGGGTCAAGCCGACACCGTTCAGCGTGAACAGGGTCGGGGCGCCCGTGATCGGGATGGGAGCGTCCATCACCGCCTGCGCCGCGCCGGCCAGCCGATCGCCGCCGCCGGCGGCCACCCGCTTCAGGATCGGCCTCGCGCGGGCGGCGTCTCCCCTCCTCCATAGATGGCGGCCGTGCGCGAGGTCGGTGAAGCGGTCCAGATCGGCCCCCACCGCGCGCCACTCCCTCGACAGGTCGCTGTCGGTGGGGACCAGCTCGATGGCGCGGCGCAGGAGCTGGCGGGCGGCGGAAGGATCGCCGCTGGCGGCGACCAGGGCCGCGGCGTCGGCGTGGCAGGCGGCCAGCCCCGCGCGCAGGAGGTCCCTCTCGTCGGCGCTCTCGATCTCGTCGAGCACGGTGTCCAGCTCGGCGCTGCACGCGTCGAGGGACCGGCGCAGAGCGGCCAGGTCGGGAGCTGCCTCGGCCCAGTCGCCGCGAGCGCGATCCGGCGCGCGCTGGTCGAGCAGCGAGCGGGCAGCGCGCAGGTTTCGCAGCAGCTCATCCGTCGTCATCCGTCACCCTCCTTGCGGTCATGAATCCCGGCAGCTCGTGCCGATCACGCGGTTGTCGGACGCCGGGAGACGCGGTTGCGCCGTTACGGAGCCCTCCGCCGGGCGCCGCGCGGAAGCGCGATGAGGGGCCGCGGAACAGCCACGTCACCCCGACGGGGTGATTCGCCGTGTCGGCGCGCGCCGATGGCGAGAACGCCCCCGCCGCGGCGACGCTATCATCCGCGGGTGCCACGGTGCCCCGTCTGCTCGCGCCGGCTTCGCGGCGGCGCGACATGTCCCGACGACGGCGCGACGGCGGGCCCGGAGCGCGCGGGCCAGGCCGGACCAGCACCCGTCGTCGACGGCTTCGAGATCGGCGAGCCGCTGGGTGTGGGCGGAGCCGGGACGGTGTGGGCCGCGCGCGATCGCGACGGCCGCGACGCCGCGATCAAGGTGGCCCACGGCGCCGCCGAGCTGCTGCGGGTCCGCTTCGCCGGCGAGGCGAGCGCGCTGGCGGCCCTCGGTCCACCCCACGCGCCGCAGCTCTTCTCCCACGATGTCCTGCCCGACGGTCGCGCGTGGATCGCGATGGAGCGGATCGACGGCGCGCGCCTGGCCGACGAGATGGCCGCGATGGCCGCCGCCCCGCCGCTCGAGCGCGGGCACGGCCTGGCCGACGCGATCCTCACCGCCGTCGCCGTGATGCACGAGCGCGGGCTCGCGCACGGCGACATCGCCCCGGAGAACGTCTTTCTGCGCCGCCCGGCCCGGCCGGGGAGCGCCGACCATCGCGTGGCGGCGCTCATCGACTTCGGCCTGGCCGGCGGTCGGGGCGGCGCGGCCGCGGGATCGCCGGGGTGGACCCTGGGCACGCTCGGCTACATGGCGCCCGAGATCCTGGCGGGCCGCCCGGGCGGCCCGCGCGCCGACGTCTACGCGCTGGGCGCGATCCTCTACGAGCTGTTCACGCTCCGGCCTCCGTTCGCCGGCGACGCGTCGGAGCTGGAGCGCGGCCACCTGGCGGTGCGGCCGCCCCCGCCCGGGCTCGTGGCCGACATCCCGCGCGAGCTCGACGAGCTCATCCTGTCCTGCCTGGCCAAGGATCCAGATCGCCGACCGCCCGACGCGGGGGCGGTCCGGCGCGCGCTCGCCGTCGCCGCTCGCCGGGGCGCGGCCGACCAACCGCGCGCGGCCGCCGCGTCGCGCGGCCCGTCCGTCGCCGATGGGCTGGCCGCCGCCGACCGGGACGAGCTCGCCGCGCTGGTCTGGTTCGAGTGCGACGCCGGCCTGGCGCGCACCACCGCCGCGATCGCGGGCGCGCGCGGCTTGCTGGCCCGCCAGCGCGGCCGCACCGGCCTGGCCGTGTTCGCGGCGGGCCGCTCCGACCAGCCCGCCCGCGCGGCGATGGACGCCGCGTCCCGCCTGCTGGCCACCTGGGGCGGGCGCGTCGCGGTTCACGTCGATCGCGTGGTCCTTCGCCCGCGCGACGGGCGCCCGCCGGCACCCTACGGAGCGGCGGTCGATCGACCCGAGGCGTGGTTGCCGGCGGGGCCGTGGGCCGGCCTGGTCTTGACCCGCGAGATGGCCGACGCCGTCGGTGACCTGGCCGTCGTGCCGGCCGAGCCCGCCGGCTTCTTCGTCCCGGCCGGCGCGCGCGCCGCGCCGCCCCCGTCGCTGGTCGGTCGCGCCAGCCTGGTCTCCGCCCTCGCGGGCAACGCGCTCGCCAGCTTCAGCGACGGCCAGCCCGGCATCACCCTTCTGCTCGGCGGTCCCGGCAGCGGCAAGTCGCGCCTGGTGAGCGAGCTCGCGGCCATGGCCGGCCAGCTCGGCGCCGCCCACGTCGTCATCGACGCCACCCGGCCGGGCGGAGCCGATCCGCTCGACGGCGAGGCCCTGCGCGAGCGCGCCCGCGCCGGCCCGCTCGCCGTGCTGGTCGACGACGCCCACCTCGCCGAGTACGCCCTGCTCGACTCCCTCGAGTACGCGACCCTGGGCGGGGCCAGCGCACCGCTCTGGGTCCTGGTCGCGGCCGACGGGCTCGCCCTCGATCAGATCCGGCCGCGCTTCGGCGAGCGCGCCGCCCGCACCGAGCGGCACGAGCTCGAACCGCTCGGCGACGGGGCCATGCGCGACCTCGCCGCCTCGCTGCTGTTCCCGGCCGACTACCTGCCGGTGGCGGTGCTCGATCGCCTGGCCGCGCTCGCCGGCGGCAACCCGGGGCTGCTTTCCGAGCTGGTCCGCGCCCTCAAGCGCGACGGGGCGGTGCGGCCGCGCCCGGACCGGCGCAGCCACGAGCTCGCCATCGAGGCGATCGAGCGCCTGCCGGCCACCGCCGCCGGGCGCTGGGAGGCATCGCGCGCGCTCGACTCGCAGCCGGACGAGCTGGCCGCGTCAGCGCGGGTGGCGGCCGCGTTCGGCCCGATCATCGACGAAGGCGAGCTCGACTGGGTCGCGGACGCGCTCGAGCGCGAGGGTCACGGCCGCTTCTTCGACGCCCGCGTGGCCCTGCGAGCGCTGGCCGCGCGCGGCCTGGTGATCGAGCGCGGCGGCTCGTGGGCCTTCGCCAGCCCGCTGGTCCAGGATGCCATCTACCGGGCGATCCCGGCGGAAGAGCGGGGCCGCATCCACCGTCACGCGCTCGACTACTGGCGCGGTCGCGACGACGCCCGCACGATGGCCGCGGTCGCGCGCCACGCCGGGCTGGCCGGCGTGCACGACAAGGCAATGGCCGCGGCGCTGGCCCTGGCCGAGGCCGCCGCCGCCGCCCACCGCGAGGTGGAGGCCGAGCGGTGGTACTCGGCGGCGCTCCTCCACGTCGGCGATCAGTCGACCCGCGTGCGCGTGCTGGCCGGCCGCGGCCGGGTCCGCTGGCGGCTCGACCGCGGGCCGGAGTCGCTGTTCGATCTGGCCGCGGCTCGGGTCCTGGCCCAGCAGCTGGGCGATCCAGCGCGCGAGGCGTCGCTCCTGCTCGACGAGGCGATGGTGCACGACTGGTTCTTCGACTTCGCCACGTCGGCCGAGCGGCTCGCCGAGGCGCGCCCGCTGGTCGAGGCGACCGACGACGACGCGCTCGCCGCGCGCCTCCTGGTCGCCACCGGCCGCACCCTCTGGCGAGAAGAGCGCGTGTCCGAGGCGCTGGCCCTGTTCGCCGAGAGCGCCGCGCGACCGCTCGACGACGAGACCCACCTCGTCGCGCTGCTCCTGTCGGCCTGTGCGATGTCCTGCGTCGGCAAGCTGGACGAGGCAGAGGCGACCTTCACCCAGGCCGAACATCTGGCCGACGGGATGGACGACCGGCTGCACCGGTGCGTTCTTCACGTCAACCGGTTCATGCTGTGGGCGGCGCGCGGCGACTCCGACCGCGGCGCCGACGACCTCCGCCGGGCCGTCCGCCTGGCCCGCGAGCTCGGCCATCCGGGGCTGGAGCGGGCCGCGACACACAACCTGGCCGAGCTGCTCCACCTCGGCGGGCGCGATGGGGAGGCGCTTCCCCTCGCGATCCGCTCGTTCGAGCTGCAGCAGCGGTACATCCCGCACCCCGGCCCCGAGGACGCGCTCCTGCTCGGGCGCATCGCGGGCGGCCTCGGTGATCGCGAGTCGGCCGATCGCCACCTGTCCTGGGTGGACGCGCACGCGGCGCTGTCCGACGCGGCGCCGACCCACCGCGTGTTTCACCGCGCGCTCACCCTGGTCCAGCGCGGGGGCACGGCGGAGGAATGGGACGCGCTGGTCAGCGACGCCGCCGCGGCCGGGATGGCTCCGATGGAGCACCTCGAGATCCTCTACCTGCGGGCCACCTGCGAGATCGACGCCGGACGGGCGGATGCTGCCCGCGCAACGTTTGCGGCGGCTGGCGAGCTCCGGGACCGGTTCCCCGCATGGAGCCCACGATTCGAAGGGTTGGCGGCAAGCGGCCCCGGCCAGGGGGGTGGGCCTCCTCACCGACGAGTATCTGCATAACGCCCGGTCCACTCCGCGCTCAAGTGGTGGTCGGAGACTCGTGCAACCGACCGGAGGCCACATGAGATTTGGTTCGCGCATCGCTCTCGCCGCGATGCTCACCGTGGGTGCCTGTTCCGACGACGAAGAGGCATCTCGACTCGATGACATCGACTTCATCACGTACAACTCGCTCGCGCCGGCCGCGTTCCTCGACAACGGCGATGCCCTGAACGCGCTGGGGGGCGGCGCGCTCGACGGAGCCACGACCGCCCTGGTCGACAGCGAGCCGGGCCGCGCCCTCCTCTCCTACGTGGTGCGCTGCGCGCTCGGCAGCGGGGCCACGGCCACGTTCCCCCGCCCGGGCGCCCCCGCTCTGGTCTACACCGGCCTGCTCGGCTTCGCGCCGGCGTGGAAGCAAGGCTCCCTCAACCTGACCGGCCGGCGCCTGATGACCGGCTGCTTGATGGCGCACGTCAACGCATTCGAGACCCAGGTCCCGATCTCGATCCGCAACGCGGTGGTGGGCGACGCCGGGCTGGTCGAGAAGCTCCTGTACTCGGCCCAGGAGCTGGCGGTCTACGGCAACTACTTCGCGCCCGCGGCGGAGCGCGAGGTGTATGTCTGCTTCGGCCAGGCCGTCGCCCAGTCGCTCGGCAACGACGGCGCGCTGTCGAGCGCGCTGCCCAGCTACCTCGATCTACGCGTCTGCTCGACCAGCCAGCAGTGCGGCTTCAACCGGGTCGGCGCGTGCTATCACTGGCCGTCGACGCCGCAGGTGACGACGTGGGCGTGCGAGCGGCAATCGGGCAGCCTGTTCGAATCGTGCCACGAGGCGCCGATCCAGCAGCAGGTCACGCCGGCCTGGGAGGAGACCGTGAGCGTGTATCTCCAGCCGGTCCACCTGACGCTGCTCCTCACCACCTACGTCGACCTCATCTGCGAGATCTCGGGCGGCCTGATCTGCGATCTCATCGGGCTCTGATCCGGACCTCGTCCCCGACCGGCTCGACGTCCAGGTCCAGCTGGTTCACCACCGCCGGGCTGGCCAGCACGCCTCGCCCGCCCGCCGCCGGCTGCCAGTCCTCGATGCGCTCCGCCCGATCGAGGTGCAGCCGGATGCGCGCCGTCACCAGCGGGTGAGCGCCGGCGCGGGCGCCAATCGCGGCGTCCAGCTCGAGCGCGGCGCGAACCGTGGCCCCACGGGTGCGCCGGCCTCGACATGGCAGCACCGCCAGCATGGCGTCGCCGCTCTCGACCAGCACCACCCAGCCGGCGGCCGACGCCGCGCCCGCGGCCAGCGAGAGGATCGCCTCGACGTCGGCGCGCACGGCCTCGTCACCGCCGGTGAGCGGCGCCTGCACCTCGACGTGCACCGCCATCGCGTTCTCGCCGGGATGGCCGACCGCCGTGATCCGTGCCGAGGTGGCGGCCTCGAACGCGGCCAGGAAGCTGCGCGCATCGCCGAAGCGATTCTCGGGCGCCTTGGCCAGCGCGCACTCGAGCACCCGATCGAGCTCGGCCGGGATGGGCGCGTACGTGCTGGCGCGCGGGGCCGTCACCTGCAGGTGGTGCAGCAGGGTCCGGTGCATGGTTCCGGAGAAGGGGGGCCGCCCGGTCAGGAGCCGGTAGCAGAGCGCGCCCAGCCCGTAGATGTCGGTGCGCGCGTCGACTCGTCGGCCCATGATCTGCTCCGGCGCGATCGACCAGAGCGTGCCCACGACCTGTCGCGCGGCCGTGATGCCTTCCTCGTCGAGGAGCTTGGCGATGCCGAAGTCGAGCAGGACCACGCGCTCGCCCCCGTCCGGCTGGCTGGCCATGAACACGTTGGACGGCTTGAGATCGCGGTGCACGATGCCGAGGGCATGAGCGGCGTCGAGCGCGTCGCACAGCGGCCGCAGGATGCGATCCACCTCGTCGGCGGCGAAGCGCCCCCGCTCGGCCAGCACCGCCTCCAGGCTGCGCCCGGCCAGCAGCTCCATCACCAGATAGGGCTGGCCGTCGTCCAGGCGCCCGACCCGGTCGACCGCGACGACGTGCGGGTGGCGAAGCAGGCAGAGGGCGCGGGCCTCGCGCGCGAAGCGGAGGGCGTGCTCGGGCGACAGCAGCAGCTCGGGGTGCAAGATCTTGAGGGCCACCGCCTGGCCGTCCGGATCGCGCGCGCGGTACACGGCGCCGCACACGCCCTGTCCCAGGAGCTCCTCGATGGCGTAACCGTCGAGGAGCTCCCTCGCCTCCAGCGGACCGCCGTCGCCGTGATTCGCGACGCTCAAGCGCACCCTCCGGCGGAGAAGTCCGCCACGCCACCCATCGATGACTCTAGCAGGAGGTCGTGGTCCCGTCAGTCGGGTGGGCCGATGTCGGGCGCCGGATCAGGGGCCGGTGGGCTGGCAGTAGCTACCCTCGCAGCAGCCCGACTCGTTGCAGTAGAAGCACTGGTACTCCTCGGCCCAGTCGAAGCCGCCCGGTGTGGTGTAGGACCAGCAGGTGTCGCTTCGCCACAGGCAGCTGATCGAGCTGATGCCGGCCCACACCACGGTCCAGCTGAGCGGGTTGTAGGGCTCGGGGATGTTGCAGACGGCCCAGGAGCAGGCGTTGAAGGCGTCGCCGCCGCACAGCTCGCGCACGCACCAGTCGTGGCTGGCGCAGCCGTGGGTCTTGCATCCACAAGTTTGGTGGAGGGTGTCGGCGTGGGTGTTCCACACGTTGCACCAGCCGCCGTTCTCGATGTCGATGGTGTTGACGTAAGTGCGCTGGATGTTGGTGGGGTAGTCGTTCCAGTCGTTGCAGCCGCCGCCGCAGCGGCCAAAGCACTGCTCGGCGTCGGAGTGGCGCTGGGTGCCATCGCCGTTCGCCGCCGGCGGCGGCACCAGCCAGTTCTCCGGCAGGATCAGGCGGTGGTCGAGGCCCTTCACCGTGAAGACCTCGCCGTTGGCGTGGAGCTCGGCGTCGTCGATCTGGACGTCGGGGTTCACGCCGACGATGAACTGCATCGACTGGAACGGCACCCGCAGGCCGCGCCGCTCGCGGACCAGCGCCGCGGCAGGCGCCGCCTCGCCGATGCCGTAGGCCAGGTCGCGGAGGAGCGGTCCGGCCGGGCCGGTGGCGACCTCCTCCACCGCGATGTCGAACGCCTCGTCGCCGTACGTGGTGTAGGGGACGCCCATCGCGACCAGGTCGGGGCGGTTGATCGGATCCTCGGTGAACTTCACCACCGTGTCGCCGTCCTGGTTGGTGATGGTCGTGGTGAGGACGCTGTCGGCGATCCGCGACTCGAAGCGCAGGACCTGGTCGCCGGCGTCATTGGTCACCGTGCCGACGATCCCGTGCGCGGGATCCGCCGAGGTGATCTGCAGCCCGGGCAGTGGCTGCTCCGGGGAAGAGTCCGTACAGGCGGCCAGCGGGGCGGCGAGGCCGAGGGCGAGGGCGAGGGGCAGGGGCAGGCGCATTTCGAGATCTCCTTCTGACCACGTGGGCGGACCGATGCATGGCAAGCCGCATGCCATTCACTGCCCCCGTGAACCTCGTCGCTTGCGCGCGCGCCTGTAGCGTCGACGCCTACGACCTTGTCGCTTCCATGCAACAGGGAGCGACGGGTCGGATGCCGATATACTCGCGGGTTGCGTGGACCACGAGGTCGTCAGAGCCGCCGGCGAGCGATTCGAGATCGTGCGCCGCCTCGGCGAGGGAGGCATGGGCATCGTCTACGAGGCCCGCGACCGCGCGCGCGGGATCCAGGTCGCGCTGAAGACCCTGCGCACGACCGATCCGTCGCGGCTGGTCGCGCTCAAGCGCGAGTTCCGGTCGCTCAGCGACATCGCCCACCCCAACCTGGTCAGCCTCTACGAGCTGGTCTCGGTCGGCGAGCGCTGCTTCTTCACCATGGAGCTGGTCGCCGGCGCGGTCGACTTCATGGCCCACGTGCGCCCGGGCGAGCCGCTGCCCGGCGCGCCGCGCTCGGCGCTGACCGTCCCGCTGCACGGGCCCGCGGCGGGGCGGCCGGCCGGTCCGCGCGGCCGCGCGGCGCCGGTCGACCCGATCCGCCTGGCGCGGGCGCTGCGCCAGCTGGTCGAGGGCGTCCACCAGCTGCACGGCGCCGGCGTGCTGCACTGCGATCTCAAGCCGTCCAACGTGCTGGTCACCGACGGCGGGCGCGTGGTCATCTGCGATTTCGGCCTGGCCATCGACGTGCGCGCGCCCGGTGGGGTCGCGGCCGGCTCGTCGCCGATGGGCACCGCGATCTACATGTCGCCGGAGCAGGCGGCCGGCCTGCCGCTCGGGCCGGCCAGCGACTGGTACAGCGTCGGGGTCATGCTCTACGAGGCGCTGGCCGGGCGGGCGCCGTTCGAGGGCGTCAGCCGGGAGGTGATGGCCCGCAAGCAGCTCGACGCGCCCCCGCTGCCGTCGATGTGGGCCGACCGGGTGCCCGCCGACCTCGAGCAGCTGGCCATGGAGATGCTGCAGCGACGGCCGGCCGATCGCCCGCCCGGCGCCGCGCTCCTGGCCCGCCTGGGCTGCGAGCCCGGCGGCGAGCGACCGGCGAGCGTCCGGCGCCCCACCCGCGAGCCGCGCCTGATCGGGCGCGAGCTGCACCTGGGCCTGCTCGAGCGAGCCCTCGCGGAGGTGGCCGGCGGCCGGGCCCTGGTGGTGCACGTGCGCGGCCAGTCCGGGATGGGCAAGACCGCCCTGGTCCGCCGCTTCGTCGACCAGCTGGTCGACCGCGACGCCGCGCTGGTCCTGTCCGGCCGCTGCTACGACGGCGAGACCGTCGCCTACAACGCGGTCGACGGCGTGATCGATGCTCTCAGCACATATCTGGCCGGCTTGCCGGTCGACCGCGCGCGCGAGCTGCTCGGCGGCGATGCCTTCCTCCTGGCCCGCCTGTTCCCGGTGCTCGGCCGGGTCGAGCCCCTGGCCGGCGCCGATCCCGCCGACCGCGACATCGAGCCGGTCGAGCTGCGCCGGCGCGCGTTCTCGGCGCTGCGCGAGCTGCTCGCCCAGCTGGCCGCGCGGCGCCCGGTGGTCCTGTGGATCGACGACCTGCAGCGCGCCGATCGCGACAGCGCCGCGCTCCTGTCGGAGCTGGTCCACCAGCCGGACGCGCCCGCCATCCTGCTCATCGGCTGCCTCAACGCCGCCGCGCCGCACGGCCTGGCCAGCGCGCCGGCGCTGGCGCCCGGTCGGGCCACCGAGATCCGCGAGCTCCTGGTCGAGGAGCTCGACGAGGGACAGGCGATCGCGCTGGCCCGGGCGCTGCTCGAGGAGGACGGGGCCGGCGACGCCGACGCGGCCCGGGTCGCGCGCGAGTCGCGCGGCATCCCGTTCTTCGTCCAGGACCTGGTCGGCCACGCCAGCACCGGGGGCGCCTCACTGGAGGAGGTGCTGCAGGCCCGGCTGGGCCAGCTGCCGGCGGACGCGCGGGAGATCCTGACCACCGTGGCGGTCGCCGGCCGACCGCTGGCCCGCGCGGTGGTGCACGCCGCCCACGGCCGGGTCGAGGATCACCACCGGGCGCTCTCTCTCCTGCGCATCCAGCGGCTGCTCCGGCTGGGCGGCGACCGCGACAGCGACGCGGTCGAGCCCTATCACGACCGGATCGGCGCCGCGGTGACCGCCGCCCTGTCGGCCGACCAGCTGCGCGCCTGTCACCGGCGCATCGCGGTCTCGCTGGAGAGCCTTGGCCACGCCGACGCCGAGATGCTGGCCAGCCACTGGCTCGGCGCCGGCCGCCCCGATCTGGCCGGCCGCCACGCCGAGGCCGCCGCCGGCCAGGCCAGCGCCGCGCTCGCCTTTGACCGCGCCGCCCGCCTGTACCGCGTGGCGCTGGCCCGCCACGACCTCGACGTCGCCGTGGTCCACGCGCTCGAGGTGCGCCTGGCCGACGCGCTGGCCAATGCCGGCCGCGGCCCGGAGGCCGCCGAGGTCTACCTGAAGACCGTGGCCAGCGCCGGTCCGGCCGAGGCGATCGAGCTGCGCCGGCGCGCATGCGAGCAGTTCCTGCGCAGCGGCCACCTGGTGGAAGGCGTCCAGGTGATGGAGGAGATGCTGGCCTCGGTCGACATCGAGCTGGCGTGCTCGCCGGCGACCGCGATCCTGTCGGTGGTGGCGCGCCGGACCCGCCTGCGCCTGCGCGGGCTCCAGTTCCGCGAGCGCGCCGCCGGCGAGATCGCGCCCGAGCGGCTGCTGAGGCTCGACATCCTCGGCTCGGTGGCCGGCATCTACGGGCTGGTCGACAACCTGCGCGGCAACGACTTCCAGGCCCGCCACCTGCACCTGGCGCTGGAGACGGGCGAGCCGGTGCGGATCGCGCGCGGCCTGGCCGCGGAGACGGTCTACTCGGCGATCCCGGGCGGCAGCGACGAGCGGCGCACCCGCAAGCTCGAGTCGATCACCGCGGCGCTGGCCGATCGGCTCGGGGATCCGCACGTGCTGGCGCTGAGCGCGACGACCCGCGGGATGGCCGCCTTCCTGCGCGGTCACTGGACCGTGGCCAGCGAGCTGTGCGAGGAGGGCGGGCGCCTGTTCCGCGAGCGCTGCACCGGCTCCATCGCCGAGGCCCGCACCGCCGAGATCTTCGCCCTGGCCGCGCTGGGCTACCAGGGTGAGCTGGCCGCGGTCGGCCGCCGGGTCCCGGATCTCCTGATGGACGCCGAGCGCCGCGGCGACCTCTACACCGCCGGTGCGCTGCGCGGCTGGCGATCCAACACCGTCTGGCTGGTGGAGGACGACGTCCACGGCGCCCGTCACCAGCTCGAGGAGGCGTTCCGCCACTGGCCGCGCGACCGGGTGACGGTGCAGCACTACTACGAGCTGCTGTCGCACGCGCAGATCGACCTCTACACCGGCCGGGGCGAACAGGCGCTGGAGCGATTGAAGTCGCTCTGGCCGGTGCTGCGGCGCCACAGCCTCCTGCGGGTGCAGATCATCCGCACCGAGCTCCTGTTCCTGCGCGCGCGGGCCGAGCTGGCCGTGGCAGCCCGGTCCGGATCCGCCACCGACGGACTGGCGCGGGCCGCGGCGGACGCGCGCCGCATCGAGCGCGAGGGCATGACCTGGTCGCGGCCGCTGGCCGGGCTGGTCCGGGCCGGCGTGGCCGCCTGTCGCGCCGATCCGGACGCCGCGGCGGCGCTGCTGGCGGCGGCCGGCGCCGAGCTCGCGGCCGCCGACATGGCCTTCCACGCCGCGGTCGCCGATCGCTGCCGCGGCGCGCTGATCGGCGGCGACTGCGGACGGAATCTGATCGCCGCGTCGGACGTTGTGATGGCGGCCCAGGGCGTTCGCCGCCCCGAGCGCATGACCGCGATGCTGGCCCCCGGCCTTCCCGGAGGAGAGTGATGATGAAGGACCCGATGGACGGGAAGCTCACCGACGACCCGGACCGCACCGACACCCTGACCTCGGCCAGGGTGGTCGACCACGCCCTGGTCCAGCAGGCTCGCCTTCGCGTGATGGAGGGCCCCGACGCCGGCCGCGTCTACGCGTCGCGCTCCGAGCGCTCGGTCATCGGCACCCACGAGTCGGCCGACCTGGTCCTCGGCGATCCCACCGTCTCGCGGTTCCACTGCGAGATCATGATCGGCGAGGGTGCACCGGTGATCCGCGATCTTGGCAGTCGCAACGGGACCCAGGTGGGTGACACCTCGGTCCTGGTCGGCCACCTGCGCGACGGCTCGATGCTGGTGCTCGGTCGCACCCGCCTGCGCTTCGAGCTGACCTCCGACCACATCAAGGTGCCGGTCTCCGATCGCGAGCAGTTCGGCTCGATGCGCGGGGTGTCGCGCGACATGCGCATCGTGTTCGCCCAGCTCGAGCGGGCCGCCCGCAGCGACGTGACCGTGCTCTTGACCGGTGAGACCGGCACCGGCAAGGACGTGGCCGCCGAGTCGATTCACCGCGAGAGCGCCCGGGCCGGCCAGCCGTTCATGGTCGTCGACTGCGGGTCGATCCCCGGGCCGCTCCTGGAGAGCGAGCTGTTCGGCCACGAGCGCGGCGCGTTCACCGGGGCCGACCGGGCCCGGCCGGGCGCGTTCGAGGCGGCCGACGGCGGCACCCTGTTCCTCGACGAGATCGGCGAGCTCGGGCTCGAGCTGCAGCCCAAGCTCCTGCGCGTGCTCGAGGACCGCAGCATCCAGCGCATCGGCACCACCGGTCGCACCCAGGTCGACGTCCGGCTGGTGGCGGCGACCAACCGGAACCTGCGCACCGAGGTCAACGCCCACCGCTTCCGCTCCGACCTCTACTACCGGCTGGCGGTGATGGAGGTGACCCTGCCCCCCCTGCGCGAGCGGCCGCAGGACATCCCCGGCCTGGTCGCGGCGCTGCTCGAGGGGATGGACGCCGATCCGTCGGTGATCGCGCCGCTGATGAGCGGCGAGCTCATGGGCGCTCTCGGACGGCACTCATGGCCGGGCAACGTGCGCGAGCTGCGAAATTACCTCGAGCGCTGCGTCGCCATGGAGCAGCCGATGCCGCTGGCCACCGCCGACGACGACGCCCAGCCGGCGGTCGATGTCCGCCAGCCATACAAGGAGGCGCGCGACCGCTGGCTTCGCCACTTCGAGCGCCGCTACCTCGAGGAGCAGCTGCGCCTGCACGGCAACAACGTCAGCGCGGTGGCGCGCGCCTCCCGGGTCGACCGCATCCACCTGTACCGGATGCTGTCGCGCTGCGGGCTTCGCTAGACCATCGCTAGATCGTCGCGAGCGCCAGGATTCGCTCGCACACCTCGGCGTAGCTCATGCCTCGCCAGGCGGCGATCTTGGGGACCAGGCTGTGGCTGGTCATCCCGGGCAGCGTGTTGACCTCGAGGACGAACGGCTCGCCGGCCGGGCTGACCCGGAGGTCGACGCGCGAGTAGCCGGAGCAGCCGAGGGCCCGGTGGGCGACCAGGGCGGCGTCCTCGGCGCGGGAGAGGGTGTCCGGGTCGATCGGCGGCGGGATGAGGTAGCGGGTGTCGTCTCGCTTGTACTTGGCCTGGTAGTCGTAGAAGCCGCTGGCCGGGCGGACGTCGACCGAGCCGAGGACCTCGTCGCCGAGGATGGCGACCTGGACCTCGGAGCCGGGGATGTAGTCCTCGATGAGCGTCGCGCCGCGGTGGCGGCGGGCCAGCTCGATGGCCGGCTCGATGCCGGCGCCCTCGAGGACGATCGAGACGCCGACCGAGGAGCCCTCCAGGGCCGGCTTGATGGCGAGCGGCGGGACGAGGTCGACCAGGAGCGGGGCCATGTCGGCGTCGCGCGCGAGGACGCGGCAGCGCGGGGTGGCGACGCCGGAGGCCTCGAAGATGCGCTTGGACGCGATCTTGTCCATCGCGAGCGCGCTGGCCAGGATTCCAGACCCGGTGTAGCGGATGCCCATGCAGGTGAGGAGGCCCTGGACCGCGCCGTCCTCGCCAAAGGTGCCGTGCAGCGCGTTCCACACCACGGCGATGTCGTTCTCGATGAGCTCGCCGGGCAGCGAGGTGCCCTCGGCCCAGTCGATGCCGACCACGTCGTGACCGCGCGCGGTCAGCGCGGAGAGCACGCCGTGGCCCGACTCGAGCGACACCTCGCGCTCGCTGGACAGCCCGCCCATGAGGACGCCGATGCGGCCGTTCACCGTCGCGTAGATCCGTTCAGTCGTCACCGATGACCTTCCATTCCAGCTCGAGCTCGACCCCGTGCACCTCGGCCACGCGGGCGCGGGCGACGCGGATGAGCTCGAACATGTCGGCGGCGGTGGCGCCGCCCTGATTGACGAACCAGTTGGCGTGGACCGGCGAGCACTCGGCCCCGCCGACCCGGGTGCCCTTCAGCCCGGTCGCCTCGATCAGCCGGCCGGCGAAGTCGCCGGGCGGGTTCTTGAACACCGAGCCGGCGTTGGACACCCGCTGCGGCTCGCGCGAGCGACGGCGATCGCGCAGATCGCGCACCACCGCGTCGATCTCGGCGCGCGGGCGCGGGCGCAGCGCGAGCCGGCCCTCGACCACCACCTCGCCCGGCGGCAGCGCCGAGCCGCGGTAGACGAAGCCACACTCGCCGGCCGGTCGCCGGACCAGCGCGCCGTCGCCGAGGCGCACCGACGCCACCTCGGTGGTGACGTCCTTGAACTCGCCCAGGTAGGTGCCGGCGTTCATGATGAGGCCGCCGCCGACCGAGCCGGGCACGCCGCCCAGGAACTCGATCCCGCCCAGCTCCCACCCGGTCGCGCTGGCCAGGAGCTTGCCGGTCGACACGCCCGCCTCGACCCGGAGCTCGGCGTCGCCGACCCGCTCGAGCCCGCGCAGGTTGCGGGTCGCGATCGCCACCCCGCGGATGCCGCCGTCGCGCACGAGCAGGTTGGAGCCGCCGCCGACCGCGATCATCGGGATGCGGCGCGCCGCGCACGCCTCGACCACCGCGCGCAGCTCGTCCACCGCGGCCGGGGCGAACCAGGCGTCGGCCGGGCCGCCGATGCGCAGCGTGGTGTGCCGGCTCATCGGCTCGTCGAAGGCGACCCGCGCCCCGCCCAGCCGGGCCAGCTCGGCGCGATCGTCGGGGCTGAGGAGAGACGCCGGCATCGCGGCCTCGTGCGCCAGCCCGGCCTTCACCGGCGGGCCAGGTTCTTGATCACCGCCGGCTCGCGGGTCGACTCCAGGATCTCGATGAGCTCGTTGCAGGTGAGCTGGATGTCGCCGGCGCCCAGGGTGATCACCATGTCGCCGCGCTCGACCAGCTGGCCGAGGTACGGCGCGATGTCCTCGCGCCGCGGGATGTGCTTGACCTGCGGGCCGCCCGCCACCTCGATCGCCCGGGCCAGCGCCGCCGAGGTCGCCCCCGCGATCGGCTCCTCGCCGGCGGCGAACACGTCGGACAGGAGCAGGACGTCGCAATCGGAGAACGCGCGGCTGAACTCGTCGAACTGGTCGCGCGTGCGGGTGTAGCGGTGCGGCTGGAACGCGGCGACGATGCGGCGGCCGGGGAACCCGAGCCGCGCGCCGGCCAGGGTCGCGCGCACCTCGGCCGGGTGGTGGCCGAAGTCGTCGACGATCGTCACCCCGCCGACCTCGCCGCGGATGGTGAAGCGGCGCTGGATCCCCTCGAACCGGGACAGCGCCTCGGCGATGGTCGCGAACGGAACGCCCAGGTGCTCGCACACCGCCAGCACCGCGAGCGAGTTGAGCACGTTGTGCACGCCGGGCAACGAGATGGTGATCTCGCCCAGCTCCTCGGCCCGCCGCCACGCCACGTAGCGGGTCTGCAGCCCCTCGTAGCGCACGTGGCGGGCGCGGTAGTGGGCGTGGTTGCCCAGCCCGTAGGTGACGAAGCGCTTGCGCACGTCGGCCATGATCGACTGCACCACCGCGTTGTCGGCGCACAGCACGGCCAGCCCGTAGAACGGGACCCGGTTGATGAAGTCGACGAACGCGCGCTTGATGTGCTCGAGGGTGCCGTAGTGGTCGAGGTGCTCGGCGTCCATGTTGGTCACCACCGCGACGGTGGGGGCCAGCTTGAGGAACGAGCCGTCCGACTCGTCCGCCTCGGCGACCAGGTACTCCGACCGGCCCCAGCGCGCGTTGGCCAGCCCGAGCGAGTTGACCCGCCCGCCGATGACCGCGGTCGGGTCGAGCCCGGCCGCCATCATGACCGCGGCGATCATGGTGGTGGTGGTGGTCTTGCCGTGCGCGCCGGCCACCGCGATGCCGAGCTTCATGCGCATGAGCTCGGCCAGCATCTCGGCGCGCGGGATGACCGGGATCTCGCGGGCGCGGGCGGCCTCGACCTCCGGGTTGTAGCCCCTGATCGCCGACGACACGACCACGACGTCGGCGGCGCCCAGGTTGTCGGCCCGGTGGCCGTACTGCACCACGCAGCCGCTCGCCTCCAGGTGCCGCGTGATCTCGCTGGGCGCCATGTCGGACCCGGTCACCGCGTAGCCCATGTTGGCCAGCACCTCGGCGATGCCGCACATGCCCATGCCGCCGATCCCGACGAAGTGGACGACCGTGTCTTTCTTGCGGAACATTCGATACCTCGAGCCCCGCGCGAACCGCTCCGGGCGGCCGCTGGGACTCCCCAGTATAAGGGTCGGGGGGTCCGGTTTCATCCCGGCCGCCGGGTTCCGCGCGGCCCGCGGCGCCGGGGCGTCAGTCGGCCGCGACCTCGACCGCGCCGCTCGTGCACGGCTCTCCGCGCGGGAGACCGCGCTGGTCGGTCTCCGGGCAGCCGGTGCCGAGGCCGATGGCCGGGCTCTGGCTCGCCGGGGCGGACGTGAGCGTGGGACCGCCATTGTCGGACAGCCCGACCAGCATCGGGTCGGCGACCAGCGCGCCGGCGGCGCACAGCGCGTCCGGATCGTCCGAGCCACCCTCCTCGCGCTGGACCGGCCACTGCACGTTGCCGCCACCGTCGGCGTGAGCCTGGTCGCAGCTGATCGGGCTGAACGGGTTGCCGACCGACTGGCCGTCGATGATGGCGTTCTTGATGGTGAGCCCGTCGCCGGGGCCGAAGATCGCGCCGGCCTGACCGTCGTCGCCGCTCGACTGGTTGCCGGTGATGGTGACGTTGAGCAGCGTGCCGGTCGGCTCGCCGGCCAGCCACAGCCCGCCGCCGTGGAAGGCGAGCGCGCGGTTGCCGGCGATCGTCACGTTGGTGATGTCGACGGTGGTGTCCTGGCCCAGCCACACGCCGCCGCCGTAGTCGGCCTGGTTGGCCGAGATGGTGCTGGCGGTGATGGTGATGGCGAGGCCCTGGAGGTACATGCCGCCGGCCAGGCTGCTCTCCGCGCCGGCCGGGACCTGGTTGCCGCTGACCGAGCTCGCGTCCATCGCGAAGGTGCCGTCGCCGGTGTTGGAGACCCGGAACAGCCCGCCGCCGATCGCGCCGGCGCGGTTGTCGCGCAGCGCGGCGCCGCACAGGACCGTGACCTGGTCGGTGCCGTCGAGATAGACCGCGCCGCCGGCGCCGCCGTTGCCCGGGTTGCCGCCGGTGCCGGTCGCGGCGTTGTCGGCCAGCGTGCTGTTCACGATGGTGAGATCGGTCTGCAGGCTGCCGACCGCCCCGCCGTCGGAGGCGGAGTTCCGGGAGAACGAGCTGCCGACGATGACGACAGGCCCGCCCCCGAAGCCGTAGATCGCGCCGCCGGCCACGTCCTGACCGGTCGCGGGCGCGTGGTTGTCGACGAAGGTCGAGTCGATGACGGTGAGGGCGCCGCCGCGCTTGTAGATCGCCCCGCCGCCCACCTCGGTGTCGTCGCCGCCGGCCGGGCTGTTGCCGCGCTCGAAGCGCATGCGCTGGACGGTGAGCGACGGGGTGTCGAGGTCGAAGCTGGACGCCAGCTCGAGGATGCGGGTCGCGTCGCCGCCGTCGAGGGTGACCAGGTCGGCGCCGTCGACCACGGTGTCGTCGGTGACCACCAGCGGCGCGGTGACCGCGATGGTGACCGGCTGGTCGCCACAAGCGAAGGTGACGACCCCGCCGGCGGCGAGCGCCGCGGCCAGGTCGGCCTCGGTGCAGCTGGCCGCGCTGCCGTCACCGACGATCCGATCGGGGCGCGAGGTGTCGACCGGCTCGACCGGGTCGGCGCAGACCGCGACCGGCGGCGGTGGCTCGCCGTCGTCGCCGGAGTCGTCGCCGTCGGTGCCGTCGTCTCCCCGGTCCCCTGCCCCGTCGCCCGGATCGCCGCCGTCATCGGCGACGGAGTCGTCGCCGGCGCTGCCGCCGTCGTCGCCACCACCGCAGCCCCAGGCGAGGATCGAGACCAGGATCAGCAGGCGTGGCACACCGCGCATGGCCGCATTGTCGCCCCGCGCGATGCGCTCGCGCCACCGGCCGTGTGGGTGGTCGATGTCCGGCATGCGCCGACACGGTATAACGCGGCCATGCTGGTCGAGACCGACAAGCGCGACGGCGTCGCCACCCTGCTCCTCAACCGCCCGGACAAGCGGAACGCGCTCGACGGCGCGGTCATGGAGTCCCTGGCCGCCGCCATCGACGGCGTGCGAGACGATCCGGCGGTGCGCGTGGTGGTGGTGCGCGGCGCCGGGCCGATCTTCTCGAGCGGCATCGACCACGCGCTCCTGCTCGAGGTGTTCCAGAAGTCGCGCTCGGTGCCCTTCTCGCACCTGCACGGCGATCTACAGGATGTCTTCCACCGGCTCGAGCGGATGCGCAAGCCGGTCATCGCCGCCCTGCACGGCGCCTGCGTCGGCATGGCGTTCGAGCTGGCGCTGGCATGCGACTTCCGCGTCGCGACGATCGACTGCCTGGTCGGGCTGCCGGAGATCCACTTCGGCATCGTCCCCGACGTCGGCGGCACCACCCGGCTCGTCCGCGCGGTCGGCCCGGTCAAGGCAAAGGAGCTGGTCATGCTCGGCTCGCTGATCCCGGCCAGCGAGGCGGCCCGGCTCGGCCTGGTCACCGAGGTGGCCGCCGACCGCGACGACCTCGACGCCAGGGTCGGCGCGCTCGCGGCCCAGCTGTCCGCGCTGTCGCCCGTCGCGCTCGGTCACGCCAAGGCGCTGGTCCAGCAGTCGGCCGAGATCGACGCGCGCGCCAGCTACCAGCTGGAGGGCACGGTGCAGGAGGTCCTCCTGCACCAGCCGGACGTGGCCGAGCGCATGCCGCGCGCGCTGCAGTGGATCCGCGACCGGCTGCGAGCCGGGCGCGCCTGAGCTGCCGCGAGCGCGCCACCGTCCTGTCGGATGATCGTGAGCCCCCCGGGCCTCCGGCTTGCATCGCGACGCGCGACTTCATCCACGGCGCCGTCGTTCGGCTGGTCCTTGGACCGGGCGAAGGCAAACGCCAGAGCGGCTTCAGACTGCATTTCGTTGATCTCGTCATTGGCAGTCTGCGCCGCGCAGACCGATTGACACGCCGCCTTCGCCGGACCATGGCCACTCAAAGGAGGGACACAGTGAGCCTGGACATTCGAAGAGAACGAGGCGTCCCGATCGACCGACAGACCTTCACCTGGCGCGAGCTGGCCGGGCCGACGTACAGCAAGCTCGACGACGACGCGTTCACGCGCGTCCGCGTCATCCTGATGAACGGCATCGAGATGGAAGCGCTGCGCTTCGCCCATTCCTGTGCGCGCATGAACCGGGCACTTCAGGGCCCGCTCGCGCGTATTCGCCGCATCGACCACCACCAGGCCACGCTGGTGAACTGGTTGAATCCGGCCGATCAGTCGACCCTGGAGACGACGATCGGCTACGAGCAGGTCGCCATCGAGGTGACCGCCGCCGTGGCCCAGAACGAGCCCGACCCGTACCTGGCGCAGGTCTACCGGTTCGGCCTGCTGGAGGACTTCGACCACATGTACCGCTACGCGGCGCTCATGGACCGGGTCGAGGGAAAGGACGCGAACAACATCCTCCAGTCGTACACCGACATCCGGCCGGGTCGCCCGACCATCGTCGAGCACCGGCACCCCAGCGACGATCTACGCGATCCCTATGACCGAAAGACCGCCGCGCCGCTCACCAAGATCAACGCGCTCACGATCATGGCGGGCGAGCAGCAGACCCACAACTTCTACATGAACGTGGGCCCGATGTATTCCGATCCGGTGGTGCGCGCGGTCTACGCCGAGATCGCCTCGATCGAGGAGCAGCACGTCACCCAGTACGAGTCGATCATCGACCCGACCGAGACCTGGCTGGAGAAGTGGGTCCTGCACGAGCTGACCGAGGTCTACAACTACTGGTGCTGCCTGCAGACCGAGACGAACTCGCGCATCAAGCAGATCTGGGACCGATTCCTGGGCTACGAGCTGGGCCAGCTGCATTTCGTCATGGACCTCATGAAGCAGGTCGAGCGGCGCGACCCGGAGGAGCTCCTGCCGGACCATCTGCCCGAGCCCATCCCGTACCAGAGCCAGCGCGAGTACGTGCGCGAGGTGCTGGAGAACGAGGTGCACCTGCGCGCGCTCGGAACCCAGTTCGTGGCGCCGGATCAGGAGAGCGAGGAGACGATCACCTATCGCGAACAGCTGCACTCCGAGGGGGTGCCGACCGAGATCGCCGCCGCCGGCTATTGCTGGCGGCCCGGCACGGAGCTCGGTGAACGAGTCGCCCAGCGCGACGAGGAGAGGTTGCAATGAAGACGAACACCGAGACCGCACCGACGGAGATGGGCCCGAACCGGACCGGGATCAAGGCATCTCCGATCGACTCGAAGAAGACGATCGAGGGGGCCAAGGCCGGGATCGCCCCGGAGCTCATCAGCACCGAGCCCACCGCGATCCACAACTATCGGGTGAGCGCCTCCACCGAGGTCGGACCGGTCGGGACCATGCCTCCGCCCGGCACCCTCAAGGGGGCGGCGAAGACCGCGCTGAAGGCGCTGCAGGGCGAGAGCGCCAACGTGTTCCTCGATCAGCTGGCCGCACGGCTCGCCTTCGAGCGGAGCGGCACCCGCCTCTACGATGCCGTGCTGGCCAAGTTCGACGCCGGCGAGCCGCACGAGGGCGGGCCGACCCGGGCCCAGCTGGAGCACATCCGCGGCGAGGAGATGGCGCACGCTGCCCTCCTGACCGAGTGCATGGAGGAGCTCGGCGGGGACCCGACGGCGATGACGCCCGGCGCCGACATCCAGGCGGTGGCCACGTCGGGCATCCTCCAGGTCGCGACCGATCCGCGCACCACGCTGAGCCAGGCGATGAACGCCCTCCTCATCGCGGAGCTGGCCGACAACGACTCCTGGCTCGTCCTGGTCGATCTGGCCGAGCGGATGGGTCAGACCGAGATGGCGGAGCGGTTCCAGCGCGCCCTCGAGCAGGAGGACGACCACCTGACCAAGGTGAGGGCCTGGCTGACCAGCTCCATCATGGGTCAGGCCGGAGTCGAGCGCACCGAGGCGGTCAACCCACCGCCGCGCGAGCGAAACCGGAACAGCGGGGCAGCCAAAACCTCGCACTGAACGCGCCCTGACCGAGCGGCCCGGGACCGAGGTCCCGGCGCCGCCGGTCCGATCAATCGACCGACTGGTCGACGGCGATCGAGAAGTCGAGGAAGCGGGCTCGGCTGCCGCCAGGCGCGGATCTGTCACCGAGGGAGCGGGCGGTAGCGCGGTTCAAAGCCAGCCATTGAAGACGCTCGACCCATGGCCGCGCAGCCGGACGACGACCCGCAAGGTCGCCGCCTGGTCGTTCACCCAGAGGGGCAAGAACCGACCGGCAGCTGGGGCCACGAAGGTGAAGGTTCCGTGCTCGCTTCGACCTTGCGCGTGGTTCGTCGGGAAATCGCTGTCGTGGCTGTGGATGTTCCAGGCGACCGGGCCGCCCATGCTCGTGAAGTCCATGTCGAAGGCATCGCCCGGTTCCATCGTGACCTGAGCCTCGATGAGCGTCGAAGTCGGAAGGAAGAGGGTTCTCTCTTCCTCCCAGGTCGCGAGCGGCTCGGCTGCGTCGAGGTCATCCGGTATCGATGTGCTCTGGCCCGGGGGTTCGCCGCAACCGGATGCAACGGCGACCACCAGGAGCCAGCGCATCATCGCCAAGTGGTGCCTCACTCGACCGTGACGGCGAAGTCAACCTGGGCATCGGTTGATCCGGGCAACGACCCGACGCCCTCGTCGCTCACCTGCTGGGGCAGGTCAGCGGTCTTGACCGGTGTGTCGTTCACCGGCGGCATGTGGCGCAACGTCACCGTCATCTCGCCCGTGCCCGCCGTGGCGACGATCGTGTTCTCGAGGCCGATCGGCAGGCCATTCACGTCCTCGTCGCCGTAGGTGTGCGTGAGCGGGGCACCTGGCTGCTCGCTCGCCGGACCGTCCACCGCGGTGCCTGTGTAGAAGATCATGTGCTGGTCCGACTCGTCGGAGACTTCCTCGGTGATGTCTTCCGGCGGGTCCGCAAGGTCGTTCACGAACGTGATCGTCATCGCGTAGGTCGTTCCATCGGCGAGATCGATCGGATCGATGGTCGGGGACTCACCGCCATTTCCGTCAGGGTCGTCGAACGCCGCAGTGACGTTCTCGCCGCCGCCTTCCGGCGCGAACGTGAGCGTGACGGTGGTGATGACCTCGTTCTCGTTGCCTCCCTGTGCGTCGTCTCCTCCGCAGGCGGCGAGGCAGCCGGCGAGGCCGGCTGACATGATGACGAACGAGGGGTTCCTGTGCATGTGCATCGGGGTCGTCCTTTCGATGGAGGGTCAGTCTGTCGTCGCGAAGTCGAAGGTGAGGCGAGCGAGGACCTGCCAACCCGGCTGGTCGGCGAAGTAGCGGGTGAGGCTCGTGTAGTCGCGGAAGCGGGCGTTGAGGAGGTTCGTGCCCTGGAGCGCGATCTTGATGTTCTGGTCACCGAGCCGCGTCTGCGTCCCGGCTTCGGCGCCGATGAGCACGTAGGCATCCGGCGGAGGCGCGAGGTCGGCGGCCAGGTCGAAGCGGTTCTGCCTCGCGGAGTAGGTGCCCGAGACCGTGAGGAAGCTCGCACCCAGGTCATCGGTCGGCTGGCGACGAAGCGTGACCGAGCCGCGCAGCTGATCGGGCGGGACAAGAACGAGGTACGAATGGTCGCTCACGTTCCGTGCGCGGACCATCGAGAGCTGGCCGCCGAGCTCGAGGAAGGGCCACGGGGTGAAGTTGATCCCGCCGTCCGCGCCGTAGAACACCGCATCGACCGGGCGGGTCACGAAGCGCGGAAACGATCCCCGGATGAGCACGTCGAAGATCGGGTCGCCGTTCTCGTCGATCGCCGGTGCGAAGTAGATGTAGTCGTCGATGAAGTTCGCGTAGGCCGATGCCTCGACGCCGACATGCTCGCCCTGGTACGTGCTCGTGAGCGATGTGGAGTAGGTCGTCTCGGCGCCGAGGTCTGGTTTGCCGAGGCCGAGGACCGGGAACGTCGGCGAGGTCCCGTTGAGGTACTGCTCGTCGGGATTCGGCGGGCGAGTCGCGGTGGAGAGATCCAGCTTGATCGACCAGACGTTGGTGATCTGGCGCAACCCGCCTATCGACGCCGAGACGGTGTGGAACGTCGATGCGCAGCGGACGGGATCGGCCTCGCCGGGACCGCACGCATCCTCGGCAAGCTGCCCGCTCCGCACCAGGCGCAGGAAGTCGGTTCGATCGATCGAGGCCGTTCGGGCCAGCGCGTCGTAGCGCAGCCCGGACTCGAGCTCGAACGTGTGTCCGATCAGCCGCTCGATGGCGTAGGCACCGCCACTCCAGGCGTGATGGTCCGGGACCAGCGGAAGGCCCGAGGCCGCGTGGCTCTGGATCATGCCCACGATCCCGGCGGAGCCTTCGAGGTGAAGGTGGTCGTTCAGGTGGAGAGGGCGATGCTCGAACCCCACCGTGGCGTCGTGCGTGAACAGGCGGAACGCGAACTGCGGGCCGGTCGTGGCGTCGCGGACAATCTCGTACTCACGTCGGTGATCGTGCTGGAACGAGTAGCTCGCGCTGATCGCGCCCACACCATCCCATCGCCACCGTCCACGACCGATCGCGAGGTCGTGCGCAACATCCTGGTAAGGACGCTCGATCGCGAGGTCCGACTCGTACAGCTCGACGCCGAGGGGCTCTCGACGAGAAAGCTGAGCGAAGAAGTCGTCGCTCGACTCCATCCGCAGGCAGGTGCAGACGCCGAGCTTGGCCTGGTAGTGGTTGTACGAGAGCCTGTACTCATCGCCCTGGAGGCGATACCCGGCGGTCGAACCGACGTTCCATTCCTTGGTGCCGGTGTTATCGAGTGGATAGTCGGGTGTCGCGGGCGCCGCGAGCCGCTTGACGCTCGCCTCGATCTGGCCGGCGAGGCCGGGTATGCGGCCGGATGCAGCTTGTAGCCGCCCGGCGATCGTCCCGCCGAGGCCGTTCGACATGCCGATGACGTGTACCTGGCCGGCAACGCCGGGCTTGCGCAACAGCGCAGGCGGATCGACGAGGACCGCGCCACCGATCGCATCGGGGCCATAGCGAACGCCGGAGGCTCCTCGCACCACGGAGATCTGGTCGGCGACGAAGGGATCGATCTCGGGCGCGTGGTCGAGTCCCCACTCCTGCGCGCGGTGCCGCACCGAATCGACCAGGAGGAGCAGCCGGCGCCCGTACTGGCCACGCACGATCGGCTTCGCCACTCCGCTGCCGGTGCGAAGCTGACTGACGCCCGGCACCCCGACCAGGGTGTCCGACAGCGCTCGGCCGCGTGTCCGTTCCAGCGCCTCCCCGGTCAGCGTCGTCGTCGAGCGCATGTCGATCGGCTCGGCGGCTTCGCCCTGGATCGTGATCACCTCGCCCGCGACGGCATGGAGAGCCATCTCCACCGAGGTGACTTCGGTGAGCGAGAGGAACTGCCGGCCCGGCGCGTAGTCGTCGCGCTGGACCTCCAGCGTGATCGCGTCGGAGCACAGGTGGTCGAGCGTGAACCTGCCGCCCTCGCCCGTGAGGGCCTTGTCCTCGCCATCGACCCGCACGATCGCGCCAGCCACCGGCTCGTGAGTCACGTCATCGACGACGTGACCATCGAGCTTGCCGGTGCAGGACTTGCCGCTCTGGGCAGCCGGAGCCGGTTGCGAAGACGCCGTGCCGGTGGCGGCACACAACGTCGCCGCGACCGTGAGCGCTGGTCGAAATCGGAACATTCGTCTCTTCTCTTCTTCGGCAGGTGCCGATCAGGACGAACGCCGTGGAGCTGGGCGTGGCGTGCCCAGATACGTGGCGTCCGGACAACGAGCGGAGCCCCGGTGGGGTTCACCGTCGTGCGGCCAGGTGCGTGCTGCACCGGAGGTCGATGCAGACGACGCAACGCTGCGGCTTCAAGCCGTCGCTGGCTCGCGCGCCAACGCCACGCAGGCGTCAGCCGCGATGCGCGGCGGACAGGAAGGCGCGTCTACGCCGGGTCGGGCGGCGAGCTCTTGGGGGCGACGCGGAGAAGAGCGATGGGCCGGAACGGCTCGTCCGCCGCCGCAGCTACGAGCTGGACGAACTGCGTCGCGCTGGATTCGGCGGTCCGATGCTTCGGCGTGGCGACGCCGATCGCACCTGCACACAATGTGCAGTGGTCGTCGCCCATGCGGTGGGCAGCGAAGGGAGCCGCTTTCAGGCTGTCTTGCGACGACGAAGTGGCAACTGATTCACCCGCAGCCACGGCTTGAACATCGACCAGCTCGCCGTGCTCGGCGCAGCGGGTGTGCAGCGTTCTCGCGTCGTGCCACCCCGCAGCGACGAGGTTGGCCAGGAACACCAGCGCAGTTGCAGCGCCGATCCGCTGCCGCGATGCACGGGTCACTGGACCACAGAGACGCACTCGTTTTCGAGTTGGTCATAGTCGCTCGTGGTTGTCAAACGCGGAAACCCACCCGGCCCGCCGCCCGAGACGGTCCTCCTGCAGGTGAGCGGCGCCGAGCAGCGCGGGTGCCGGTAGGCGTGGACCTGTCACCGGGCTTTACGAGCTCGATGCAACGGAGTCGAGAAACGATGTCATGGACTCTCATGGACCGCTGGAGATGGACAGTCCAGGCGCGCCATGACAGAGGGGATGCCCGGTCGCGATGGCGCGACAGGTCGCCCGCGCCCGGCGTGGGATTCCACGGCGCGCCGTACGAGGCGCTGCTCGTGTGCGAGACCGACGACGACGGTGAGCTGATCGTCCCGGCCGATCTGATCGCGCGGTTCCCGCGCCAGCGGTCGTCTTCCCTCCAGCACCCGTCGTGGCTGGCGCGCTTCAGCCGCGATGTGATCGACACCGACGAGAGCCCGTCGAGCTCTTCGTCGCGAGTCGCATCACTTTCGGCTTCGATCGCGACTGACAGGGCTGTGGCGGTGCACTACGTTCGCCGCGTGAAACGCCGCCTCATCGGACTCGCCCTCGCCCTGTCCGCCTGCTCGACCGCCGAGCCGGCCGCGTCCGCGACGATCGCGCCCGCGGCGATCGCGCCCGAGGCTCGCCCGGCCGCCACCGCGTCGTGGGCCATCCCCGACGGGTTTCGCAGCGAGATGATCCCGTTCCCGCTCGAGTTCGCCCCCGGCCTCGACCACAGGGGTGTCGAGGAGCTCCGCTTCGCGCCCGGGTTCTTCGATCCGGCCGCGCCCGGCTACTGGTCGTACGCCTTCGTCTGGCGCCTCGAGGACGCGGCCGCCCTCGACGCCGCCGGGCTGGCGCGCGAGCTCGAGGTCTACTTCCAGGGGCTCCTCGGCGCCGTCGACCGCGAGGCGGTGCAGGCCAGCCGCACCCCGATCGCGGTCACCGCGCGCCCGGCCGGCGTCGGCCTGGTGATCACGGCGCACCTGATCGACGCCTTCAAGACCAAGCAGCCGGTCACCTTGACCGGCACCGCCGAGCGCCGGGCGTGCCCGTCGGGCGCCGTGTGGATCTTCGCGCTCGCGCCCGAGCGATCCGGCGTCCGCGACCGCCTCGCCGCGCTGGCGAGCGAGGCCGCCTGTGGCCAGGCGCCGGTTCCCAACCGACCGCGATAGCGCCACGACGCCGCGTCGCGGTGGGTCGGAGTGCAACACTGCAACAACCTCCAACCGCCTGTGACACCACGAGATTGTTCACCGCAGGCGCGCGTCCCGGCGCTACCGTCGCGGTGCATGTCGACCTCTCGCAACGACCTCACCCGCCGCGACGTCATCCGCAGCGGCCTCGCCGCGGCCGCGCTCGGCGCCGTGTCGTCGGCGTGCTCGGGCTCCACGCCTACCTCGCGCTCCACGCCGGCGCCCGCACCGGGGCCTGATGGTCCCGCCGCGGCGCCCAAGAAGCGGATCTTGATCCTGGGCGGCACCGGCTTCCTCGGCCCCAAGACGGTCGCCGCCGCGGTCGCGCGCGGCCACACGGTCACGATCTTCAACCGCGGCAAGCGCGAGAAGCTCCTGCCCCTCGAGGTCGAGGCCGAGCACCTCTACGGCAACCGCGACCCGGAGCTGCCCGCCGACGACGAGCGCGGCCCGGACGGAAAGCTCCTCCACCCCGACGCGACCCCGAAGGGCCTCGAGCAGCTCAAGGGGCGCAAGTGGGACGTCGTCATCGACAACTCCGGCTACTTCCCGCGCATGGTCAAGGCGTCGGCCGGGCTGCTCGCGCAGAGCGCGTCGCAGTACATCTACATCTCGAGCATCTCCGCCTACGACGAGAACCCGGCCGCCGGCGGCGACGAGACCACGCGGCTCGCCACGCTCGCCGATCCCAAGGTCGAGGAGATGGGAGCCGAGTTCCAGAACTACGGCGGCCTCAAGGTCCTCTGTGAGCGCGCGGCGGAGGAGGCCTTCCCCGGTCACGCCACGATCGTGCGGCCCGGCTACATCATCGGCCCCGGCGATCCCACCGATCGATTCACGTACTGGCCCGTTCGCGTCTCGCGCGGCGGCGACGTCCTCGCGCCCGGCGCGCCGGCCGATCCGCTGCAGTGGATCGACGTCCGCGACCTCGCCGACTGGCTGGTGACCCTCGCCGAGCGCGGCACCACCGGCGCGTTCAACGCCATCGGACCGGACAAGCCGGGCCGCTGGGGCGACGTCCTCCAGACCTGCGTCGACGCCGCCCCGGGCGCCAAGCTCGTCTGGGTCCCCGCGACCTGGCTCGAAAAGAACGGCATGGGCGGCGAGGACGCATTCCCGATCTGGGTCGCGCCCACCGGCAAGTTCGCCGGCTTTCACCGCTGGCGCAACGAGCGCGCCGAGGCAGCCGGCCTCACGTTCCGACCGATGGCCGACACCGTGAAGGCGCTGCTCGCGTGGTACCCGGCCGAGATCGAGCGCCGCGTGCGCGTCACGCGCGAGCTCGCCGAGGCAGCGAAGGGCAAGGGCGCCCCGCCGCCGCCTCTCGCGGATCCCGCCGCCCTTCGCGCCGGTCCGCCCCGCGAGCGCGAACAGGAGCTGCTCGCGAAGTGGCGCGCGGCCTCCCGGCCCTGACCCGCCCGCGGGGACATGACATCGCCCGGCCGGGCGGGCTGTCGCCCTACTTCCGGGGACGGCTCGACGACGCTCGTTTGTACGACGGCGCGCTCGACGGGCCCGAGATCCGCGACATCGTCGGCGACATCGTCTTTGCTGGACGTTGATGGGCAGCGCGCCAGAAGGACTCCGCGCCGGACCAGGCCAGCATCGTCACGGCCGTCACGAGATCGTCGCCGTCCAGCGACGGCGCGAGCCGGATCCGCGCGACGAGCGGGGTCGGGACGTCCGGCTCGCACATGGCGATGAAGATCGACCGCCGCAGCGCCTCGTAGGTCGACCGGTCGAGCCCGTTGACCAGGCGCCCGTCGGCGACGACGACGTGGACGGCGCCGATGAGGCGCGCCCTGTGGTCGAGCGAGCGGGCCAGGATGACGTGGTGCCCGGCCAGGATCAGGCTGGCCGCGCTGTCGATTCGCTGCGCGACGTCGGGAAAGGCGACCAGCACCCGGCGCCGTACCGATCGCTCGGCGACTCCGTCCTCGCGCCCGAGCGGTTCGGTCGAGCGCCTCTCTCGCGTGGCCTCGCAACGTGAATTCTTGCCCATCTCCGACTCCTCGACTCGCCTGGTCGAGGCAACATGGTGCAAGGGAGAGGCCGGCACCGCGCCGACTCGCGCCTCGCACGGAGAGCGCCAAGGCCGCGGATGTAGGAGGGGGCCGGCGGTGAAGCGGCGCCGGGCCGCCCCGAATGCAGGTGCGCGCCTGTCAGATTGGCGACGACACCGGCCGAGTCGTGCCGGGCAGGCAATGACACCACACGATTCAGTCGACCTGGCCGCGGGTGACCTTCCAGTCGCCGTCCTCGCGGGCGAGCTCGACGTGGACGGTGCGCGCGCCCACGTCTCCCTCGGCGGCGCCGCGCAGGCCGCCGCGGACCACGACGACCTCGAGATCCGCAGTGGCGGAGTCGCCTGCGACGGCGACCTGCTGGCTCAGCACCTTCACGTCGATACCGCCGCCCAGGACGAGGCCGGTCAGGTACGAGCGAAGACCGGCCCGATCGCCCCCCTCGCCCTGATAGGCCGCGCTGACCGCGTCCATGAGATCGCCGACGTCGCCATCCTCGGCGTCCTCGACCGCATCGTCGATGAGCGCGGCGATCTGCTTCTCGGGACCGAGCGCCGGCCCGCGAGTGAGCAGCCAGGCCAGCACACCGACGGCGATCGCGCCGGCGGCCAGGAGCGCGTGGCTCGCGCGAATGACCATGCGCGAGTGTAGCGCGAGGTCAGGACGCGCCGCCGGTCAGCGCGCGCCGCCGGTCGCCGCGCACCAGTCG
>Ga0193753_10000389_pt1 | contig 43612 bp, 75 predicted proteins | sample H1c2metaG_FD_144925 | JGI IMG/M metagenome (GOLD analysis project Ga0193753, IMG submission 144925) | Soil microbial communities from a riparian zone of the East river system, Colorado, United States - H1c2 | ecosystem: Environmental > Terrestrial > Soil > Riparian zone | place: USA: East...
GAATGCACCTGTGGCGGCCCCGCGCTGTCTTGTCAGTGCAATTCGCCGCTTATCGTCTGCAACGGCGCCGGAACCCGCTGCGCGAAGTGCGGCTTGCCGGAGGCTCCCTCGCTTCCTTCGCAGAATGCGAAACACCCCATGAGCGACGACGAAACACATTCCAAGATGTGTCCCGTAACCGGCACGTATTGCAACAGCGAAGATGCTGACATTTGTGTCGATTACGACTGCATCCGCAAACCGTCGCCGCCGCGCAATCTGGGCCGAATCGTCTACGGGCCTCCCGGCTCTGGTTGGTGGGAGTACGAACAATGACCTACGATGACTGGAAAACCTACAATCCGGATGATGACCGCTGCGAGTTTTGCGGCGCCGCTCTGTGGGAAAGCCGCGGCGGTTGGCAGCCAAACGGTTGCAATGGCGAGTGCCACATTAGCTGGCGCGACCCGGACTACGAATACGAGAAAATGAGGGACGACGCATGAGATTTCCAAGGTTCAATTTCATCCGCGGATACACCGGACATAATGCGGGGTTCTTCTGCTACGGGCCAAACTGGTTTCAGTTCACCTTCCCGCCGCGTCGGCGCGAGGGGCGAACCTCATTTTCGCTAATAATTGTGTGGCGTGAGGGCTCGCTGGAACGGAGCCTCAGAGAGCAGAGGGAACGCCATGACTATCGGTAACCCACCGCCGAACGGCTACTGGATCGTGAACTGGACGTTTGGAATAATCGTTGGCTTTGGCTTCATCGCGTTGCTGGAAATAGGCTACCGCCTGATTTGGGGTGCGCAATGATGAGACCCGACGAGCTTCAAAAGAAGATGGACGCCGTAGAGGACCTCAGGCGGACGGTTCAAAACCTGCGGAGAGTTTCAACGATCTGTGGCGGCCGCCTGAACTTTAACGGGCACCCGGCAGTAGACCTAAACGAGAGAGAGGCGGAAGTGGTCCGCCAGGCATTGATGGCGCACCACCAAGACAAGGTCACGATCAAGGCCAATCTCCTGCGAGATTCGGGCATCGACCCATCATCTTTAATGGCTCCCGCCACCCCCTCGGTCTCGCGCCCTAATCTCTCAACCCCGGAGAAATCCAATGGCTAAGCCGATAGAGGCTTGTCACATCAGCGTCGGCGTCCGCATTCGGATGATCCGAGAGACGCTGGGCCTCACCCAGGACGACCTTGCGAAGCGCGTCGGGCTCAAGCGGGTTTCCGTCACTAACACCGAGATCGGCCGCCAGCGCCTCTTGCTGGACGGCATCGAGCGCTACGCGACCGCGCTAGGGACAACTCCGAAACATCTTTTGAAGGGGATTTGGTGGTGATGCCTGAGCGCCTGTCATTCATGGAGGCCATGTCACTGGCCGAACGCGGCTTGGAGATTTGGAAAGCCAAAGAGCATAACGCAAAATGGTGGCGTCGGATCGACGGCACTCCGATCCCCAATGATCTGCTCGTCAACATAGCGGAGGAATTCGCCAAGTGCGGCCTCGTCTATGCATCGGAAGTCACTGGCGATGCTGTGGGAGGATCGCAAGAGCCATGACCCTAGATGACGACACGATCACGCTAAAGGATGCCGCCGAGCACTTCAAGTTCTCGGTGTACACCCTCCGAACGGAGGCTGATCGCGGTCGTCTGGCGATTTACAAGATAGGCAAGCGGTACTACACGACGCCCGCCGATGTGAAGGAAATGGTTCGCTTATGCCGCGTCGATCAAAAGGCCCCCGACTTTACCTTGATCCGAAACGCAAGGTCTACGTCATCAGAGACGGAACGCGCTTCGTCCGCACTGGCTGCGGCGAGGGAGACCGCGTTAAGGCTGAAAAATTCCTCGAAAAATACCTTGGGCAAAAGCATCGACCTACCCCGTCGAGTTCGCCAATGATAGCAGAGATGCTGGCAGCCTATGGAAGTGAGGTCGCGCCGAACAAGGCGAGCGCCCGCAACATGGGCTACAACATCAGCAACCTGTTGAAGTGGTGGGGCGATAAGACAGCGCGGGATATCTCGGTCAAGAGTTGCCGGGCTTACATCGCCAGCAAAGCCGCGCAAGGTGCCGGCGCGGACCTGAAGGTGCTGAAGCAGTCTGTCGTCTACTGGCACAAGGAATATGGGCCGCTGGATTCGGTGCCGGAATTTGAGATGGTGGCGCCGAACGATCCGAAAGACCGATGGTTGACGCGAGAGGAAGCCGCGCGGCTGCTGTGGGCAGCACGGCGCTACCAGCACATGCGGCGGTTGATTATTCTGGGCCTTTACACCGGGTCGCGGCCGGGGATCATCCTCGCGCTGCGCTGGGATCAGATCGACCTGAATGCCGAAGTCCTGACCCGCAAGCGTCATGGCAAACCGTCGAGCAAAAAGAAACGTACCCCGAAGGTCAAAATCGGCCGCCGGCTATTGTCGCATTTGAAGCGGTGGAAGCGTCTCGACAAAGGAGAGGCACTCGTTTGTCACTTCACTGACCAATGGCACCCAGGCTCGCGCGAGGTCACCGACCCGCACGGCGCATGGAGAAAGATCATCAAGGCGTCTGGGCTGAAGGGGGTCACCCGCCACACGTTGCGCCACACGCGCGCAACATGGATGGCGCAGAAGCGCGTACCGCTATGGGAGGCCGCAGGCTTCCTCGGGATGACCGTTAGGACGCTTGAGAGAGTGTACGCTCATCATGATCCCAGCAATCAAGACGGAGCGGCAAACATATGAGCAAGCTTTGCGCGATAGAAGATTGCGGACGGCCCATGCAGGCGCGAGGGTACTGTTCGACCCACTACAAGAGACTTAGAAAGCTCGGCAGTACCTACGCGGAACTTCCCGTCCAACCAAAATCAAAGGGAGGGATTCGTGAGCATCGAATGTATCGCGCTTGGGCCGCCATGAACAACCGCTGCTACAATCCAAATAACAGCAGCTATGAGCGGTACGGAGCGCGAGGTGTGACGGTCTGCGACCGTTGGAGAGCTGACTTTTCAGCTTTCCTCACCGACATGGGCGAGCGGCCTGACAGCATGACGCTTGACCGTATAGACCCGGCTGGTGCCTACGCTCCGGGGAATTGCCGCTGGGCCACACCCAAACAGCAGCGGGCCAATCTTACCCCGGAGGGCCGAGAGCGGCAACGCGAGGGCGCAAGAAATGGAGCTCGCAAAAGGCACCAAGAACGCGTCAGGGAAAGTTAGCCGTGCCATGGCACAGTTTCGAGAAAATAGACAATAACCATTTCAAGAAGTTAGAAAGCCTGCTTGCTTCCACGCCAGAATGATGAGACAACTAAGTTGTTGATTTTTATAGTCCGATAGGGAGGTTTGCACCATGAACGAAACGGGAAATGATCTGTCAATCTGTGCCGAAACTGTGCCACTGCACGACATTGATCTGAGCTACGAGAACGACCGCCGCGACCTGCACCGCGCGCGCAACCGGACCGACGCCCACAGCCCGGACGGTCACACCTATTCCAACATCCTAGAGCTTCGCGAGAACTGGGAAAAATCCCAGCCCGGCGACTTCCGCCAACAGCACATCCCGCGCCTCATGAAGGTGCAGGAACAGCGCTTGGTGGTGACCCACCCGGCCCTGCCGGCGCCGCCGAAGATGCTCACCTACCAGCCGGAGGGCGAGTGATGGCGAAACTGACCGGGCGAGAGATCGCCTGTCTCAAATACCTGAACGACAAAATGGAGGCGCCCGGCGTCTCTATCGGGAAGGCAGTCGCCTCTTGGAGAGGACGCACCCCGAGAGGGTACGCCATGATTGGGAACGGCGTTGCGCGCGGACTCTATCTTTCGCACGAGCCGCGCTTAACGACATGGGTTTCGGACTTGAGGGCATGGCGCATTACGGCAGACGGCCGCGCCGCGCTCCTCGAAGCCCGCAACAAAGCACAGGGGGAATAGATGGCAGTGATAAAGCTACCCGAAGGCGTCGAGTACGATCTGAAGGTCTATCTGATGGGGGTGATTGAGGGGGTGGAAACGGAGATCGTTGTCACCCTCGGCGGCCTCCCGGCATTTTCGGACGACGTGCTTGAACAAGTCGATCTGTTGCGCCTCGTCAAAAGCCAAAATCTTGATGACCTGGGGACCGACTGGCGGATCATGACCCGCGACGAAATCACAGAATTTAAGGTTCGCGAGCGCGAAGCCGACGAGTTCGCGGCACCGTGATCTGGCAAGGGGATGGAGGGACTGAGGCAATGAAGAAGGTTTTAGCGGCCGAGATTGAAACTGCCGAACTTACCTTGCGGATCGCGGAATCCTGCCTTGGGATGAAGCGACCGCCGGGCATGTCGGCGGAGGATGCGCTGGCCCAACTTCGTGCGGCAGAGCCTGAACATATCGCCGGATTCGACCGCGCAGCCTTTCGTGCTGCGGAATACTTCATCGAATGCATCAACAAATCGGGCCACTTCGCCGAGATGAATTAGTGGGACGGGTGACATGAGGACGCTTGAGCAGATGTTAGCGGAGTTGACGCCGGAAAAGCGGGCCGAGGCTCTAAAGCGATATCATGATGCGATACGAAATCCGCCAGAGCCAAGCGACGCTCTGAAGGAAATGGTTCGAAAGTACGGGCGCTTTGCTGGCGTTAGTCGGCGCGATGATCAGTAGACATCAACCAGGAGCGACGAAATGACTGAATTTACCCCGTACCGCCGTAAGCAGATCGCCTATCTGCGCCCCTATGTTGAGGGTGAGGATGATCTTAAATGGCTGGAAGTGTCCGTTTCAGCGGAAGATGCAAAGGCCGGATCACCCAAGGTTGGCGACATGATCGCGCGTAACCCCAAAAACCACGCGGACCAATGGCTCGTTGCCGCGGCATACTTCGCCGACAACTTCGAGCCGGTCTGATGCGACCTTGGCATGAACGATACCCGGCAATCGCAGGGGCCGTAACTACTGCGGCCGCGTTCCTGGGGGTGGCGCTGCTCGTGCCGCCCTTGATTTGGCTTTACCAGAAATGGTGGGCGGTATGGCTGTGACGAATGGTCAGCATCAGAGCGAGGCGTGATGCCACAGCGAATCCAACGAATGCGGTCGAAGGGCTGGAAGATGCCGCCCAATACGGTCTACGTCGGGCGGCCGACGCGATTTGGCAATCCATTCACCCGCGAGAATAGCGGCATCGTTGATCCTGCCGTCCGCTTCGCCTGCGAGGTCGCGCCGCTCTTGGATTACGACGAACTGCGCGGCAAGAACTTGGCGTGCTGGTGCTCAATGGAGCAGACCTGTCATGCTGACGTTTTGCTTGAGCTTGCCAACCCAACAGACACCGGGAGCGTGACGTGAGCGATCTGGAAGAGGCCACTTGGCGATATGTCGATAGCACCTGCTCGCATTTGAATGCAATCGAACGGGCCAAGGTTGTCGCCAAAGTTTTGAAGATAATGAATCGCACCCTTGCCGTAGTCTCGCGCGGCTGACCGAACATCGAGGGACTAGGGCATGAATGACAAAATCGCACGACCCAAGCGGGGTCATAAGTGAGCGGCGTTTGTTTCGGCAGACGCTTGCAATATCGGAATGCTGGGACGCCAGCCGCGCGATTTCTTTTCAAAGGTGAGATATGATTAAACGGTTCATTCGATGGCTTTGGTGTTCGGGGCCGTGTTTGTGGGAAATTCACAAAGAGGGAAATGTGATAGATGGGAAGGGCCGCGCAACCGGCGGTTACTACCATCTCCGGTGCAAGACCTGCGGAACCATGAAGCACAAATCGTTTTCGGAATACTGAGGATATGGACCCGAACTTCAAATGGACGACGCGAGACGAGAAGCTTCTCGTTGTCGATTATTGGTGGGAGCAGCAGAAGGGCCGTTGCTGCCTCTGTGGCGACCTCATGAAGCCTTACAGCCGCCAGCACACCACCGACCAAGACGCGGCGACCGTTGAACACGTCATCCCGAAGCGCGACAATGGCCCCGACACGGCCGGCAACGTTCGGCTGGCGCACGCCATTTGCAACAACACGCTTGGCGCCCATTGGGAGCGCAACAGGCAGCGCGCAAAGCTAGGTCTGCACCCCATCTCCGCGAAGGAGGCCCTTCATACGGCCATGGGCAACCGCAGGGCGCGCGTTGCCCAATCGGAGCGGGATAGGAAGGCGGCAAAGGCATCGACTGGTGGCGCGATGAGGACGAATTCTTATGAACGATAGATTCCAGTTTTTGATCGATGCCGTGAAGCCCGTCGAGAGTGCCGAAACGATGGCACTTCACGGTTCACACGAGCAAGCCAAGTATATGCAGGCAGCGCTAATGATCGCGTGGCCGCAGATCAAGGCTTACATCCAGGCTGAGCGCATCGTGCGCAAGTTCCCCCACATCGACCGAGAAACGCCCCAGCCCCACGATGCTGGCCAACCATCGTCCTAACCCAAACAAAAAAGCCCGACCCCATTTCTGAGGCCGGGCCAAGTCAGTGGGGAGTTGAGAAACAGTGATGTTCCTCAGTTCCTGCCGTCAGGAGGGACCGGCAGTTCTAGATCCCGCACTGCTTCCGAATGCGGGAAATCTCTCTGATCGTGTAGCCGTGAGCCAGCGCCTTGGCGTAAGCTACCACCTTGCCATGCTCTGCGATGTAAGCACGGAGGCGTTCGCAATCCACTGGCTGCTCTGCCCTCGCCTGTAGGGTGAGGAGCAGGAGGATGAGGAGGGGCTTCACTTGAACTGCGTCTCGTTGAACCGCTGCATTACCGAATTGTGGCGATCTAGCCCTTGGTGCAGTTTCCCCAAATCCTCGCGGATCAAGAGATTATCCTGCTCCATGTTGCCCTGCCGCGTTGCTAGCGCGGCTTGCCTATCTTCGACCAACGAGAGGCGCCGGTCCGTGGTTTTGAGGTCGGCAAGGATAATCTCCATTGTCTTCATACGGCTGTCGAGCACTTCGATTTTGCCCAGCACGGCGGTATTGTTTTCTTTAATCTGACCCTTCAGCGCCACCACGAAAACCGTTACGGCAACAACGTTCCCGACAAAAGCAAACGTAACGCCTACCAGTGCGATGATAGTGCCCGGTTCCCACATCTACCTCTTCCAAATGCCGCTGATCTTGTCGGCGATACGCTCAGCAGTACGGCCACCAAAATACGCGATGGTTACAGTCGTGCAGTACCACCAGATTTGATCGCTCAGCGCGTCCGTGCTGCCGCCGGTCCACTGGCCCATCGCCTTGTCCCAGACCAACAGCTTCCACACCAGGATGATGACCGGGAGAGCAAGCAGTGGCCGGATCGAGCGCGTGACCCAGTTGCCCTGCTCTGCCCTGACGGTTTCGGCGTTAACCTCGGCTTCCTTCATGTCGAGATCAAAGGATTTCTTCGCCAGATCGGCCGCTACAGCCTCATGACTTCCGACAGCATCCAGCTTCTGCTTTTGCGCCGTCAGCAGTCCGCCGATGATCGGTTGCAGGATAGCCCCGATGACCGGCGCCGCGATCAGCTTCCCGAGGAGCCATTCCATCTCAGGCCGCTTTCGCTTCGGCAACCGCGACCGCAGTAACGGCAACCGCTTCCGTCTTCGTTGCTTCCGCCATCGCTACGGCTTCTGCAACCTTCGGGTTTTCCGCCACCACCTTGTCAGGAAGAGCGACCAGTTCGATCGGCTTGGAAACGGTATTGCGCAGCTTCTCGTCCAACAGGCCCATGGCAGAGATCGCCAGCGGGATCAGGTTGATGGCAAAATTCACGTAGGGCTGATACTTCTCGGGCACAAACGGCATCAGCGGAGTAAGGTCGATTGAACCGATTTGCGTGAGCAGCGTCAGCACCGCGCCGACCACGACCTTGAGACGCGCGAACAGAATTGTCTCGCTTTTCTTGAACAGCAGTATCTCAATAGGCTCGACCCAGGCAAAGAAGCCCTGAGCCCAAGACTTCGACTTCAGCCAATCACGGCCTTGCAGCGCATACCAGAGCACTAGGCCGGTGATGACGGTTAGAATGATAAGGGTTTTCATGAACGAGCTTTCCTGATGAGTAATACGATCGCCGTAACAATCCCCGCCACGATAAATGCCGAGAGGCCGATTTCCGCCCAAGACCAGCCCTGCTGCGCGGTGACGGCTACTGTGGTGGCCGTTCCTGCAACGACTACAGCGGCGCCGGTCGCCTTTGCCGCGGTCGAAGCTGGTGCCCCGCCCATCTTGATTGTCGGATCGATAGCCATCATGGCGAGGATCAGGCCAGCGCAGCCGGGCTGGGTGTCTACGTGGTTAGGGTCATACTTCCCGTCCGCCACGTACTTGCCGGCCGTGTATTGATTTGTGCCCGCCCACAGATAAGGGGATGGCCTGCCCTTCGCGGCATAGCCGAGGCCGTTATAGCCTTCGAGCAGCGCCAGCGTTCCTCCGACCGACCAGTCCTTATTGCGAGCCGCGTGAGGCGCGCAGTTGACCAGTGCATCAATCGCAGCCTCTTCCCACGATTTGAAGGGACCACGACCCGCCGGAACATGAACGGAAACCTTGTTCCACGGATCGCCTTGAGCCAGTGACCCCAGCCAGCTTTGCGACGACTCCCGCATGTGGATCACGGCGATTGCGAACCATGGGACACCGGTTTTGGCCTCTACGGCCTGATAGCGTGCTTTTGCACCCACCAGGTTCTTCGCAATTGTTGCGAAATTGCGCGTTACCTTGGCGTTCGCCCATCGTTTTGCGTTCGCTGCCTTGAGCGCGTTCAGATCGGTCATATTGTCTCGCTGGGGGTTGTGGTGGTAGGAAGCGGTTATGATGCGCAAAATGTTCGAAGTGGCCGGCTTGGTAGCCTTCTTGGCACTGACGGTTTGGCTAGTCGCGCCGGAGCACATATGGCCGCAGTGGCTTTTGAATTTTTTGGTTCTGGGATAATTGGCGCTAAAGGTACGTGTACCGGAGCGGATAGCCTTGCCCGCCGCTGTCTTCGCCCGTAGTGGTCTGGCCGTTGCCGGTAATGTTTGCGGTAACGTAGGCGCGATCCATTGATGTTTTGACGTTGTTGGACACGCCGAGCGCTTGATAGGCTCCCAAATAATAGGTTCCTGTACCGGGGACCGGAAAGCCTGCTGATAAAATCAGATCTTCGAATCCCGTGCCGCCGTGGCTGATTGTTTGCGAAACAACAATATCGTAGTTGTTTGCCGAGTTGCGTTTGCAGAGCTTGAGAACAATGCTACCTGCAAATAGGGAATACATCCCGATAGAATTAACCGTGACCCCATTCAGAACGGCCGCATCGCGAGATATCATCGTGTATCCGTTCAAGCCCGCGGACCCGTCAGGGGCATCAATCGTGATCTGCGTCGGCGCAGGGAACGCGCCGTGACCGTTTAGCTGAGAGACCATGAACATCAGAGCAGCGCCTTCAACGCGGCTTTGTACTGAGCCTGTGTCACCGCGGCCTTACCTTCTAGCACCCTCACCCGGTTCTCCATGTTGAATGAAACGGCCAGCTGCATCGTGTCCACCGCGGACACCTTTGCATCCTTGGCGTCGCTCAATTCCTGTGCGGTCAAAGTTCGTTTTCCCCATGCTTCCGTAATTAAATTCGTTGCAAATGTGTAAATCGGCCCCGTGATAATTTCAGAGGCCGGATCGAACGATGGCGGGGCCACCGGCGGGCACGAAACCCACTTGTAGCCAGCCTTGGTTTGGACGGCCGGGTCTACGCTCGTTGAAAACCTGTCGATGCTGCTGCCTGACAAAACCAGAGCGTAGCGCATCAGGTATCCGTCGCGGCGTTGGTGGTGAAGAACAACCGAACGCCATGAAGCCGGGCATCCTGCGCCAGCGTGTCGCTGGCGTCAGCCACCGTTCGGTTGATCTGGAAAATCACCCGGTCTCCCGCAGCAGGCGTTCCGGCAATCGTAATGGCGGCCGATTCCGGCCCCTGATATTCCTTGTTGAGCGTGCCGGCCGTCTTGGTTGAAGTCACTGCCGTGCCGAATGCGGCGTCGAGATCGTCACCATCAGACACGGCAAGCCCCGCGAGACCGAACACGACGCCGCCGGCCGCAGTCGTGAGCTGCGAAAACGTCGGCTGAAACGTCACCGTTCCGAGGTTCCAGCTTTTCGGGAACCAGACCGAAAACTGCGCAAATTCCTGGGTGGTCGTATCGAAGTCAAGCGTTCGCACCATAATTTTGTTGCTGCTCAATTCGACCGAACCGAGAGATGGGCCGTTCGTGATCCGCGGGATGATGGCTGCGGCAGGAATGAAGATCGTCTGCTTGCCAGCCATGGCGATGGGAACGCCGCCAACAGACATATTGCCGGAATCGTCGCACAGCACGGCTGAGTTTTGAACCGTAGTGCCGCCCGTGCCATCTGCCCGCAGCAGCCGGTTGTCTGTCGCTCCGGTCGAGCCAGCTATCGTACCGTCCGAACCCTTGTCGCCATTTCTGTAGAATGTAATGGCGAAGGGATCGGTATTGGTGAAAGCACCGCTTCCCGTTCCGCTCGCAAGCGTAAGCTTGCGATAGCCGGTCCCATCAACCACCGACCCGGTAACATTGAACTGCGCCCAAACAGCCGGGTTGGTCAGTTTCTCAAGCCGCAGGATGCCCTTGATCGTAGAGGTGCTGTCGTCCCAGAGATCGATGATGCCCGAAACCGTTGACCCGGCAAAATCCAGATTGTCGAGATAGACAGCCGTCGCGCTGGCAGGCGTAGCGTTGTTCAAACGGAATGTGCCCGCTCCAGGATCGGCGTCAGTCGTTGTCGATGAATAAGCCTGTTTGATGCCTACCGTGAGCGTGAAGTATGAGGCAAAATTGGCAATATCGATCACCCGCGTGGTCAGACCATCGATAATGATCCGATCGCCCGTGACGGGTACTGTGACAACGGGTAAATCTTTGGGGCGGATGTTTGTCATAGATCAGGCCCCCGCGAACAGTGCGCAGTTGATGATGATGGTTGGCTGGACGTTCGCGTGCGCCGTGCCGCTGCCGAGCGCAGAGGTCGTACCGGGGAAGGCCTGCGAGACCGTGCCACCACCGCCTGACAATTGGAGCAGGTCAATGGCAGACGCACTTCCAGGGCTGGTAAGCGTATTGTTAACGCGGCCAGTAACCGTCGTTGAAGTGGCCAAGATGACGTTGGGTAGATTGGCCTGGGCAATGATATTCGACTCCAGACCGCCGACGCCGCCCAACACCAGCCCGGTTGCTCCGGTCACCGCTCCGAAATACGTTGCGGTCAAACGGCCCGCGGTCGAGCCGCCCATGTTGTCTTTGGTTGCTTGGACACGCCCCCGCATATCCGGAACACCGAACGTCGTTGAGCCGTTGCCGTTATTGTAGAGCGTGCTTCCCAAGCCAATTTCGACCTGAGCGAACGTCCACAGTGCGGCGTAAGTCGTGCGGTCGAGCGTTTGCCCGTAGGGAAGGACACACAGAGGCGGGGCCGCTGAACCCGTCCATCCGAACAACTCGCCAACAAATTTCCCGCCAGTACGAAGGCCGCCGGAAATAAACTCCGCAACCATCGCACCGCCGACCGAAACGCCGATGCCGTCTGCGGTTTTATAAAAGCCCGATGATGGGGCCGTGCTGAACGTGTACCCAGGAGCCGATACCGTTCCATCCACAGCCTTGACGGGCCCGGTCATCGGCGCAACGCCAGACCGCATGAACCGCAGCGTCATCGACGCCGCCAAATCCTCAAGCGGAGGATTGTGCTGGCTGGCTAGGATGGTCTCCCCGGTTTCGGCAAGGTAGCCGTCCGGTAGACTGTATACGCCGTTCGCATCTGTAGGCATTAAGTCATTGCCCCATAAGGAAAAAGGCCCGCGGAAAGCGAGCCTTTGAGGATTGATCGGTTTCGGCTAGAGTGGCCGGATGCTTTGGAGACTTTTGCAGCTAACTGTCTTTGTCGCCGTGATGTTCACGGGGGTTTATTACAAGTGGACGCCAAACGGTTTAGTTCTCGGCCTCATTGCCGCGACGTGCGCGTTTGCCGCGACCGTATTGCTCGGCGATCTTTTCCGGTTATCTAGATGGACCCGTAATCTGTTCCGGGCGGCCCATGGCAAGCATCGCGCGGACAACAGCCTGCCGCCCCGGCGGGAGCTGCTCTAGTTGCCTCGCCAATACTTGATTGCCGAGATATGCCTGAACTGGCCGCGAGGTGATAGCGCGTCCAGCCGTGGCACTCACGGGCAACATCAGCAAATTTGTCAGAGCGTTACGCTGCGCCGTTCCTGAGTTCGGCAAGGGAGCCATCACACCGGCGCCAGCGCGGGCCAGCTCCGAGAAATCACCCTCTCCGCGCGCATATGCACCTCGGTTGTTGGCTGAGACCGTATTGCGCAGGTTGGCTGGGACAAGTTGGCCTTCCGCCGTAGCCTCACCAGCGCGAGACGCAGTTTTCTCAATGGTTTTTTGCGCGCCCCACTCGCGGCGAGATTGATTCCAGAGGGCGTGATCTGCGGACCCGGCCGGGATAGACCGACCCATAGCGTCGTCAAGCGCGTTGCGCATATCCCGCAAGGCATCCGAAAGTGTGGGGTCGCTGACCCGAAGTCCGTTAGACTGCCGCGAGAGCCGCGAGCGCATTTCCTGGTACTGCGCGCCGGACATCTGCCCTGCATTCACATGCCCCACGATATCGTCAACGTATCCCTGCACAATAGCGCGCTGTTGTGAATTTGGGACGTTGCGATAGTCCCGGACAGCTGTCGTCAGATCGGTTATAAACTGGTTGTCGGGGGTCAGCACGTTGCGTGCCGACAGTTCCTCAAACTGGTTGCTAAGGCGTGTATTGTTCGCAGCTAGGGCCTCCGGAGCAGCATCCGCGCCACCGCCAGCCCTGCGCATGGCCGCTTCCGTGAATTGTTCCTGCCCGCGCTGTTGAATGCGTGACGCGCCCTGCCCGGCCAGCGGCCCGTCACCAAGAAAACTCTCGGCAAATTGGAGCGATTTATTCCCTGTCCGCTGGCCAGCAGTCAGCGACGTGACGCCTTCATTGTTGAGAATATCAACCAGCCGTTGACGTTGCGGGGACGCTGGCAACGGGGTGACAACCCGCCCCAGTGCAGAGGGGGACATGGCGCCAGCCACACCGCCAAGAATCTCGCCATAGGGCCTCGCGTCTGGCCCAATCAGCTCTTCTGCGGCGTCGCCACCACCTTCTGCGCCGACGCCACCACCTACCGTCGCAATCGTCTTGGCAACTAGCCCGCCGGGGCCGATCGGAGCGGACGCGGCAAACTCGCCAATCTTGCGGGCATAGCGTCCCGCCGGGGTGATCGGCTCATAAGGCTTCTCGCCGCCGTAGTAACGACTCTGGATTTCCTTTTCCATGCCTGCGCTGTTCGGGAGATTGCGCTCCAGAAACGCGGCTACTGGCCCCTTCTCTTTTGGTTGTTCGTATTTCGGCAGACCCAACTTATCGTTGATCCAGTCGCTGGCGATGCCGATGCCCTTGGCGCCAATATTTGTCAGATCACCGGGAGAACCAAGCAGAAGAGAGGTGCCCTTCGCCACCCCCGCATCAAAAGATTTGTATGCGTCTTTGGCAGTAGATGGCTGCACCACGCCCATAAGCTCTTCGTCTGACATCTTCGAATAGTCCTTTGCCGCAGCTTGCGGCTGCACCAGCGCCATCAATTCGGCGTCAGACATTTTCGAAAAGTCGGCCATTACTTGATCAAGCCTCGGCGTTTTGCTTCTTCGAGCGCGGCGGGGTCAACCGTTGTTGCCTTCGTCTCTGCGGGCTTTCGGTTCTTCATGAACTCGCGATAGTTCGTCATCGGATCAGGCAAATTGCGGAGTTGCTTTTCAGCTTCCGGACGTGTGATCTCGCCGTTCAGGGCCTTGGAAGCAATTTCGGCTGCCAGAACCTTGTTTTCCTGAAGACCCTTCAGGGTCGCCGCGGCCATCGCGTTACCGTCCGGTGTATTGCCGAGAGACGGCAGCGACTTGACGAAGTTCTTCAGCTCGTAATCGGACTGTGCGCCAGAGCCGGGGACACGAAGCGACGGGGCCACACGGTTCACGATTGCTTCGTAAGCCTGAATGTCGCTCAGTTTATCGACCTTGATCCCGAGAGCTTCCGCATACGGGCCAATCTTTGCCTTCGCCTCTGCGGTTTTCCCGGTTTCGATATTCTTGCCCAGTTCAGTCAGGGTGTCGATATCCGACACCATCTGGCGGGCCTTCTGGCCCTCTCCGGCGAGTTCATCAAACCGCTTGGCCTGGACCTTACCGGCCTCGGTCGCAAAGCTGTTCTCGCCCTTCGTATCGACCGAAACGTTCGTTGCCCCGGCCTTCTTCAGCCCGGACTTGAAGTCAAAGAATGATCCGGCAAAGCCCTGCTTCTTGGCGAGATTGTATTCCTTGATTTCGTCGGTTGTCTCGCCCTTCAATTGGCTCTGGAATATTGCGGAGGCGATGGCCTTTGTGCCGGCATCAGAATAGCGGCTGGTCATCGCTTGGACCACAGCCGGGTTGATGCCTGAGATCGGCGAGGCCGTGGGCGTCATCGCCTGTGCCACCTTTTCAAGGCCCGGTGCAACCGGGTCCGGTTCAGTCGGTGCGGCCACGGCCGGACCTGCAACCTGATATGGAGGGGCAGCAGGATCAACCGGCTTGCCGCCGATGAACTTGTGATCGCCGATCATGGTCCCTGGGCCTTGAGCCCATGCCGGCATGGGACGGCCCAAATCGGCCTGCAACTTCGGCTGGATAAAATTCACAGCCCCGTTGGTCGGGTCGTTACCCGCATAGGCCGCGTCCAGTGAAGTCCCGGCAGCCCGGTAAGACGGGCCGTTCGGGTCGATCGCCGCCATCTTGGATCGGCCAGCTTCCGTATTCCATGGTTCGAACTGGCTGGGCGCCGTAACCACGCCAGAAGGCGTATTGCCGCCGTAGCCACCATTGACAGCGCGGTTACGGATCACGCTGGCTACAGCGTTCATGCCTGTGGGGCCTTGGTTGCCAGCCTCCGCAAGCACCGTGCGGATGGCTCGATCTCGATCAACGCCGGACGGCGGGTCAAGCGGGCTCGGTTCGTTCTCGGAATAGATTTTGCCGGGAGCGACGTTTCCGGCAGGCGCCGCGGCAACAGGAGAAGCGGCCACCGGGGCCGCAGCTTGCGGGCTGGCCGCGGCGACGGGCGCTACTGGTGCCACGCCAGCGGCCCCTCCAAGCAAAGCGGCGATCATCTGCTTATTCGCTTCAGCGTTCGCCTTATCTGACTCATCAGCTTGACGACTTTCAAACCCACCTAGCATGCTCTGGGCAACACGCGATGCACCTTGCGACCATGCCTGAACCGGGGAGTAATCCATCCCCTTTTCCATCATAGCCGCCGCAATTTTACGCTGAGCGGCGATCTGCTCAGGCGTCATTTGCGTACCACCGTCACCCCATACAAAAGCGGCCATCAGGCAAGCCCCAGCATTGAGTAGTTGACCATTGAGAAGCCGTTCGGCTGCATCACGACCGCCGCAGGCATGATCTTTGTAACTTCATCCGCCATGACGCCGCGCTGACGTTCGCCGAAGATCGTATATTCATAGAAGGGCAGCCCATAGACCGTCGTGCCGATGCACCGGACATCTGACTTCAGTCTGCGATCTGAATATTTGATGCCGGCCGTGGCCGCCGTGCCAGCCAGCCCGAATAGTCCGCCCATCAGTGCGTTGTTCTGGCCAACCTGCGTTTTATACTGGTCGTTCGCCGCGTTGTAGTTGTTGGCAACCATCGTTGCATAATCAACCCCGCCGACGTTGGTCTGTGGCGTATTGGTGAAATTCGGGTTTGATACTTGAGAATTAGACAAAAGCGCCGAAATCTCGTTGATCGGCGCGTTGCGCTCTGCCATGATTTCTGTGTTGGCCTGCCCTCGACCTGACAGGAGCAACGAGTTGAAAGCGTCGTTCTTAGTCTGCCCGAAGCGCTGCATTTCAGCATTCCACGCGTCGGATCCCGCACGAATACCGCTATTGGCAAGCCTGGTGCGGATCGACTCTTCGTCGCGCGCAAACTGTGGATTTAGACGGGCTGTGCCCAGCTCCATCAGTCGGGCCTCAGTCGCTTCGTTGCCCAGCTTCAGATTGGTCCCGAGCAGGCTGCCGATCTTTGCCGACTGATCGACGCCGATCTGTCCGATGTTGGACTTGGTCTTGTCGGTCAGGTCTTTCAATGCCTGCTGCGTCGGAGAGAGAGCAGTCGTCGCCGTGAACTGCGGGACGCTGTAAGTCTTACCGTCTGCGCCAGTGAAGGAATTGGTCCCGCTCTGGTTATAGGTCAGAGAACCGTCAGGACCGACTTGGTTCGTCATGTTCAGAAGCTGCTGCGTGGTAGCAGTGTTCTGGTTCATCTCTCCCTGTTTCGCCGCCGTAGCTGTGGCGTCAGGGATAGGCGCTGGTGACGGATCGTTCATTTAATAGTTCCAATCTTCGCGCAAGATGCCAAGGATCGTACCGTCCCTGCCCTTGCCAAAGCGGTTCCGTTTTAGCCCTTCGGTTTGAGCGCCGAGCCGTTGAGCAATTTCGATGACTTTCGGTTGTTCAGTCGTGATCGACATGCGAAGGCAGCCGACCTGTTCAAAGACGTATTTCCCAACAGCCGCGATAAAATCCCGGTTGAACGGGCCGCCAGCTACCGTGACCTCGATGTCGTTCCCAGTGTAGGCGTTGAACACTACGCCCGCGCTGATCTCGCCGTTCTTCTCGATCCCCATCACAGTAAAGGGCGGGTAGATGATCGTCCCGCAGCGCTCGCCAACGAATCTGGCTACCCGCTCATCCGTGACGATCACTAGCTTACGATATCCGCTATGTCGTAGGTCATTTCGGTTTGAACATATTCGACATCGGGAGGCGATATCGAACCGCTGGTGACTTGAGCCGCAATTGAAAGCGCGTAGCCTTCACCATAGACCGATTGCCATTCCCGAAACGTCTGCTTTTCAACCGCCGAGCCCCAGACGCTTTCGCCCCAGACGCCAGACCCCCACGTAGAACCCGATGGGGCGCTGATGTCGTCAGGCGGCGCCGGCAGGCTGATGTCGTAATCGGATTGCAGCGAAAGCTGCACCGTCACCGTGCTAGGTGCCCGAACAGTCGCGCGAGCAAGCAATCCGGCCTTGAGCGAGGCCGGGCTTTTCAACGGATCAAAGAGGGGAACGACCGTGGAAGTATATGCCGCGTCCTGGTCGTATCCAGTGACTTCGGCCTCTATGATAAACCCATCCATCGATCCAAAGAAAAACCGATCACCGAACAAAGCGCAGCAAGTTCCGTCCCATCCCGTGAACAGCGCCCAGGCGCCTGTTCTGGCGTTAGCCACATACATTTGAGCCTGAGACCCGGCCGGCGTCGGAAGAACCACGACAGCCATTTGCTTCGTGGGCCATACCTCGCAGTGCCAATTACCCGTTCGATCCCGAACCGCATCGTTCCAAGCGGTTTCGATCGGATACGAGACAGCAGATGGCGAAAGCGCCGCCACGTCTCTTTGAACGGCGACCGACAGCGGCACGAATCCGATATCTGTTGCAATTACCAGATCGCCGCCTGCCCTGATGTGCGCCTTTGGTCCCCGCGGCTTGCCGATCCGATAAACACCGACCTTGCTCCAGTTGGCAGCGTCTGCCGGGTTCGATCCCTGATAAACCGCTACCTCGCCTTCCGTCGAAACGAACACACACTGCTCGTTAAGCCCAGATCCCGTGTCGAGCGACCATGAAGCACCGAACAGCAGCGACCCACCGCGCGTGAATACGCCGCCCAAGGGAAATTTGGATGCCGCGCCGCCGATCGTATCCACAGCCAAGTACCAGGCGTTCAGCGTGTCCTTCTCGACAAAGAAAATCCGGTTCTTAAATACCCAGTCATAGGACAGGGCCGCGGACGAAACGCCCGTGATAGCCGGAGATGTGCCCCAGCTCGTTCCATCATAAACCAGTGATGTGTCGATGCCGTTGACGGCTCGAAGGTAGACGCCGCCGGAGCTTTCAAATTGAACAACGGCCCAATCCCCTCCGGTCAAACTGGAGACCGTTTCGTCAGCAATACCGGACGTGACGATTAGATTGCCCAGATCATCAACCAGATTATTGCCGAGGTCGTCCACCAGATAGGTGACACCGGACGACCCGGTAATATCGAAAATAGCCGTCGCGGTCGAAGCAAACAGAGACCTGTTGTTGCCGTTCACATAAGTAAACAGCGAGAGAATATCCTTGCCGTCTTCAGTAATGGCGACGACCTGAGAGCCGCCGCGCATCCTGATCCCCGTTGCTGTCGGGAACCAGTTTTCCAGAACCGCAGCACCACTAACCTTCGACCCATCGGCGCGCCGCGCGTCAGGCGTTGCAAGGTTGACGTTCTTGATCCAGCCGCCGGTTGGCGCCGGAAATGTCTGTATTTTGGCGAGGCGCGGTTTAACGCGCGGTGCGGGTTGTCTCACCCGAGCGGCCCCGGATAGGCCGTGCGGACATTGTAGGGCACGCGCTGACGACCAACCACAAGGACGCGACTACCCTTGTCCGTCGCAGTCTCCTCACCCAGAGCAATTTCAAAGTTGCGCATGTCTTCGGCGTATTCCATGCGCTTGGAAGCGCGCCAGCGCCAGATGATCGAAAGCGTGAGCAGCCGCTCAGGCAACACAAACGTGTCGGTATCCGCGGTAAATGCCACCTTGTCGCCAGTCACCACGTTCTTTGTGATATAGTAGTAGAAATGCTCAACACCCAAGGCAGGCGCCGGGTTAACCAGCACTTCCCCGCCAAGAATCATCCAGTAGCCTGGATATGTCGAGCTGAAATGGTTTTGGAAATAGGCCCACTGATCAAGGTCGCGAACCTTCACAAGATCGATGTTGGTTGAAGCGCTCGAAAGGTTGGTTTTCAGGACCATCCGGTCATAGTCAGAAGGCAGCGCAAACGAAGTGTCCGAGCCGTCGCCTGTGACCGTGGCTTGCTTGGTCAGGGCCTGCCAATCATAGGCCTTGGCAATCGCCACCGCAGACTTGTTCGCCTGTACCCGGAGTTCCTTGGCAAACCTGTTCGTCGTGGAAAACAGCGTTGTCGGCTCGCTCTGGCTCAGTTCAATTGCTGCTTCAGCGCAAGCCGACAATACGGTCATTATGCGGCGGCCTTCTGCTTGCGCTCTACCTTCTTGGCGAGCTTGACCAGATTGTCCTTGCTGGCGTCGCTGGGCGGCGTTTCATCCGAGTTCTTCGCGATCCAGTCGTTGATTTCCGCTTTGGTCATGTGGTCGAACGGTTTGTGGTGGTCTGCCTCGCCGTAGCCGAGGTTTTCCTGCACGCGTTTATCGCCTTGAGGGCGATTGCCGAGGCCGTCGAGTTCAGCCTGCCTTTCGGCGATTTCACGTTCCAGCACTTTCACCCGATCGGTATCCGGCTCGCCGCTCTTGAACGCCTGATACTTGTTGCCGTACATCTCACTGTACTTGCGGCCGGTCTCCGGACTGACGCTTTCGGCAGGGAATGCCGAAACCTTGCCATCGGGATACCTGATCTCAATGATGTCCATCGGCTGTTTCTTCTCGCCGGTCGCTACGTCTGTAACATCCGCATCGATCGTGCGGAACGATACTTGCGATGAGTGCATGATAGCCTCCTAGGCTGCCTGTTCGTCGGCGAGACCAACGGCGATCTCGTCCGCTCGCTTAACAAGCGTCGCGTGCGAAGGGTTCCCCTTCGGGCGCTCGCTGATCTTCTCCTCGATCCAGTCCTTGATCTGGGTATTGGTCCAAGACTCGAATTGCGAGGCGCCACTCTCCGCTGCCTTCTGAGACTGAAGTTCGGCGACAAGCCGCTTCAGTTCGTCAATCTCAGACGCCATGCCGACGACATCAGCCGAGCCAGCCGCCTTGTCGAGATAAGCCTGGGCTTGGTTCTTCAAATCGCGCCCGCCCTGCCCGAGATTCTTCAGCTCCTGACCGTCAAGTGCTGCCAGTGCTTCCGCGGTGTAGATGCTGAGCGCCTTCAGTTCGGAGCGCTTCGCCGCAGGGAGGAATGACAATTCATCGATCGGCGTGCCCTCGGCAACCTGCTGCTGCTTTGCCTTGAATCGCTTGTACTGATCGGGCCAGCGCTGCGCATAGGTCATGACGTGAGTGTCACCGTCCTCGTCCTGCGTCTCGCCACACTGGGCATGAGCCGGGAAGACGCTAACCGTCTGCCGGTTGCCGGCGAAGCGGACCTCCACACATTCCATGTCCTCGAAGATCGGCCGGCCGGCCGCCTTGGACTTGGCCTTGTTCTCCGTGGTGTGGATAAAGAATTTTGGAATTACGAGCGCATCGGTAGCTGAAGCCATGGTTTCGAATCCTGTCTGAGAGGGTGCAAAGAAAAGCGGGGGATTTTGTGTCCCCCGCCCTGTTGTCGTTATGCCGCAGCCGCGTCGTCCACGAACGGCCGGTTGATCTCGAACTCCGCAATGCCGGCGCCGACGATGACGCTGGCGCCGATGGCGTTCTTGACGCGATCACCCGCCACCACAGCGTCATCCACCTGACCAGGCGTCGCCGTAGCGTAGACCAGCGCGTTATCGGCGTAGGAGGCGAGCGCAAGCCCCAGCGCCTTGCCGCTGATCTGATACCAGCCGTATTGGCTGGCAACGTTGGCAGACATGGCGATGCCAACGGCGCCCTTCATGTCCGCGATCAGAAGCGTGGTGCTCCAGTCGTCAGAGTTGATGAGAGCCCATGAACCGACAAGGGTTGAAGCGACGCCCTTGAGATAAATGAACTCACCCATTCCGTAAGTGGGATCGACGGCCCTCACGATCGTGCCCAGCGCCGCTACGGCCGGCCACGGCGTGAGGGAGGTGCTGGCGATCTTGGGAAGCCCAAGTGCCTGATCGACAATCGTATAAGCCATTTTGCATTCTCCGAATTGATTGAAAGGGGAAAGAAGCGGCCCGAAGGCCGCCTCAGATCACGCCGCCGGGTTGCTGTCGTAAGCGCGCCACATGAACAGCGGGTTGGTGACGGTCAGTTCGCCCATCCAGCCGATGAACTGCGCAAGCGCGTCCTGGTTCATGGGCTTCTGCCCATCGCCATCAAACAGCTTTTCGAAGTTCCGGTTGGGATTGTAGCGGAGGCGGAAACTGTCCGTATCCAGTCCGTAGGTCGTGTTGGCCGGCATGTTCGAGCCGATACCGCCGTCAAGGGCGATCTCAGCGTTCTTGCCGCCGCCGATGTATTCCAGCGTCGAGAAGCCGAGCTTGCCGAGAGCGCTTTTTTCGCTGGTCACGCGCTGGATCGAGAGCGTGGCAGCATCATAAGCCTCGTAATGCTCCGGCGACATCAACAGCAGGTCCGCATAGCGCTTGCCGCGCGAACGGGCCGTCATGATGCGGTTCAGGAACGGCCGAATCGTGGTCGAGGTGACCTGAGTGCCGATCGTTGAGAACGCGGAGTGGAGATCGTAAGTCGTGGTGCGCCAGATCGCGTTATCCACACGCGAGATGCCGCCATAGGTGCCGGCGTTGGTAACGATCGGAACCGCCGTTGCCAGACCCGTGAGTTGCTTGCCGCCGTTGGCCGTGCCGTCCGAGTGGATGGCCGTATCCATGGCGTCTTCGAGGGCGTTTTCCGCCGCCTTCATGTAGGACTTGAGCACCGGCTTGAGCTGGTTCTCACCCTGGTTGTTGAGGATTTCCTCCATGGTCAAGCTGATCGGGATCGCCACCATTTTGGGGGTGTAGTAGGCGTCGTTGAACAGCTCGATCGGGGGATTGTCCAGGAAGTCATAGCCGGAATACCACTGGGCATCCTGCTTGGCGATCTGGAGGGTTTCACGAATGCGGGGGCCGGAATATGACTCCCACAGGCCTTTGCTTCGCACCTTGGCGAGCAGGATGTTCGAGTTCGAAACAAGATCCTGCCAGGCAGGCGCACGATCTTCAAGCGCCATCGAAAGCACTTGCTGATAGTTGGCTACCGGATTGATAGACATTATTTATCTCCTACCCGTGACCGAATGCTCGGCTCAGGGATTCATCGATTGAAAGGATGGCGCGTTTCTTTCCGCTTGGGAGTGTGCTTCCCGCGGAAGGGGCGCCGTTGATGGACTTCTGACCCTTGTCGGGATGAACCGGAGGATCGATCTGAGCAGCGGATGAGGCTGCGGGTTCAGCGGCCTTGGCGGGCGCGGGGTTGAGCCGTTCCGCCAGTTGGTAGGCCTCTGGAAGGTCTTTCGCGCGGCCCGACTGCATGAAGAAGGCGATGTCCTCGGCCAGTTCTTCAAAGCGCGCGTGTTCGGGCTTGCTTGCGAATGCGTTGATCTCGGTCAGCGTAGAGTTCTGCTGCTGCTGCTGGAAGCCGCCTTCAAGTTTGTTGAGGCGCTGCTCCAGCGTTGAATTTTGCTGCCGCAGCTCGCGGATTGTCGTGTCCTGCTGACTGGCCACCTGATCCGGCGTCTGTCCAAGAACATGCTCGGCATATTGGCGCGGCGTAAGCCCAACACGGTTCAGGATCGTTTCGATACCAGCAGCCGGGTTTTCATGAAGCTGCTTTTCCATGTTCCGATACTCGCGGACGACGGAATGCAGCTCCTTCCCTGCCTGCTTCGCCTCTTCGTGCAGATCGGCCAGCGTGCCGTCGCGCTCGGCCGCCTGCTTGTATTTCTGGTAGCCGTCCGTCAATTCCTTCTGCATCCGCAGCGTTTCGCCACGGATTTCAGGATCGGCACTCGCCCACTTGGCCTTGGCCGTCTCGGTGAAGCGCGCTGGGGCGTCTTCAGCGGCATGGCTTGGCTTTACGGCCTCCGCTGGTTTAGCCGAATCCACGGCCACGGCTGAGTCCGCAACCGGCGCTTTAACGCCATCCTTCGGAGCAAACTTGCCATTCTCACGCGGTTGCTCGACCTTGACGGGCTCCTTGGCCACAGGTTGCGCTTTGACATCCGGCTTTGCGTCCTTTGACGCTGCACTCTTGGCAATCGCACGGTCCAAGCTGTCATCGATCGATGCGGATTTTGGCTCCGCTGGCTTGGCTACAGCGTCCGGCGGGATTTGCGAACCAAGCGGAGCCGTGAAATTCGCGCCGACATCTGCGATAGGTGCACCTTCAACGGGCGCGGGGGCGCTGTCAGCGATAACGGCTGCATCGGTCATGGTGTTTTCCTGTTTGAGAGGAGCTAGGCTTTGGCACGGGCGAATGCCCGCTCTACCGAGGAGTCAATCGCCTTGTCACGGGTAGCGCGATCTGGCTTCTTCATTGTCTTGATGCGGCCCGGATCGTTGCCTACCTCGACCAAGCCGCGCTGCTTTGTCACTTTCCGGAAGGCCGATTTCGATTCATAAAACCTGCCGTCAACGTGTTCGGCCGCGTCCATCGTGTCACTAACCAGCATAGGACAAGGAAGATCAGAACGCTGCACAGGCAATCGAATGTCCTTCGGCCCGCCCTTGCGCACCAGTTCGCCGTTCCGAATGACAAAGGTCCCTCTGGTCATCAGTTGGCTCCGAACACGGTCAGCAGAGTTGTGACCCTGGTCGAGAATGCAGCAGGATCGAAACCAACACCGCTGCCCGTCCAGAACGCCGCAAACTGCCGGGCGCAGAACGACGAGTTGCCGACCAAAGCGACGCCAACACCAAAGTTGCCGCTGATCGTGCCGCTCGATGCTGTGGTGAAGGTGCTGCCCAACTGCACACCGTTTCGGAAAACCTTCTTCGAAGTGGCCCCGTCCCGGATGATGATGAAACAGCCCGAGCCATCCAGATTTGCCACCGCATCGGCGGTATTGTCATTCAGGCGGAATTGAACCTGATCCGTGGTGCTGCGCGTGTTGAGCGTGATGCCCGCCGCGCCGGAATAAGTGCCAATACCAGCGGATGCCGTCTGTCCCGCCGTCCGGGAGTAGACGCCGAGCATGACGTTGTTCTGGTTGCCCGTGACGTTAAAACCGCTATCAATGGCGGTCGATGTGCCGTTCGTAGTGTATCCGCGATCCGCCGTGAAAGTCGGCACACCAACCAAGGCCACGACGTTGCTGCCGACCCAATCGACCTTGGCCTGCTGCGCGTCGTCCATGCCGAGCATGACGAACTCTTTGAGCAGCGTCCAATTGCTATCGGTTTTGCAGCCCGCAATGAAGGCGTCACAAGCGTTTGCCTTGGTCGCGGACAACGGATTGGTGAACTTCGCCAGCAGCGCGTTGGTTTCGGACTGGTAGTTCTGAAAACTAATCGAACGGACGACGGATTGCCCGGCGCCGTTCGTCACCGTGATTGTTGCGACGGAACTGACTTCAGTCGGCGTGCCCGTAATGAGGCCGGTTGAGGAGCTGTAGGATAGGCCGTTGGGCAGACCCGTGACGCCGATCGTTTTCGGCAGAATGTTCCCGCAGTCGGCGACGGCGTACAGATCATAAGAGAGCGGCGTCGCAATTACGGCCGAAATGTTGCCGACTTGCAAGAACGGCCCGCGATTGACAGTAAAGCGCAGCGGCTTGCAAACCGAGCCGTCTTTCCACGCACCAACGCAGAAATGCACCGCACCGGCATTTCCGGAGACCGTAGACCAATCGACCGTGATCGTGCGCGTTCCGCTGTTGTAGGTGACGCCCGGCGGGAAGCGGCTGAACTTCGCCAGCGCCGTGTTGCCCGGCTCGTTGGCTTCCAGCGGGAGCGCTTGCAGATAGTCCGTGGCCGCGGCATCGCCCCATAGCGCCGTGACGCTTGGCAGAACGATTGTCGTGGTCCCGTTATAAGATAGATTCACATCAGGGACGGAGATCAGCGGCACATAGAGCGGTGCGCCCGCTGTCTGCCAAACGCGGAACCAATCCAGCTCATACTTCGCGCCGTCCGCGTCGGCATCCCAATTCGCCTTGCTATAATTGCCGTCGCCAAAGTCGCCGTTATAGACATGGCAACTGCTGACGATGAACGTCGGAAGCAAGCTCGGGTTGGAGTCGGCCACTTGGGCAAAGATAACCGAGCCGTCCACCCGCAAATCGGTGGTGCCGCCATTCCCTAAATCCAGCATCACCGTATGGTAGTTACCGTCGCAATAATTAAGGTTGCTGATGTACGCGGGTGGATTCGATAGGCTTCCGCTGGTGTAGATGTTTTGCGTGTACTGCAAGAACTGCGAGTTGCCCTCGAAATTCCAGGCGTTGCCGTTGAACGGAACGACCGGGTTTGCCGGGGTGATCCAGAGCGGCGTTTCGTGCCACGCGATCGGGTTGCCGGTTTTGTGGGAGATGCGGACCCGCGCTTCGACTTTGATCCGGTTGGTACCAGGGCAAATCCACAGGGCGCCTGCCGTGTGGATCATGCCCGAAACTTGAGCGCGGACGCCGCCATTACTGGCAACATCAGTCGGCTCAAGCATCGCGGTTTCGCCAACGGACGCCTTACGCGCCTGCAATGTCAGGACCGATGCTGAAACGTTCCAGTTGTCGAATGGATACGCTACCCCCCTGTTAGCGTCGTTGTAACCAGTGTGCATCGGGTCAGTATCGTATTGGGAAATCAGGCTTGTTCGATTGCCGCGCGACCCAGCGGCTGCGTAAACAACGGTTGCACCATACGGCGCGTTCGGTGACGCCGGGCCCATCAATTTAGATGCGAGATTTGACCATTTATCGAAGTCATCGCCCGCCGCCAGCGTGTACCCCACATACGCGCCAGTACCAGCGGCACCGATCGCAACGCCGCCAATGAGGCCTCCCCCAAGGACAACGGGCAACCCACCCGCCGCTACAAACGTGACGCCAGTCCCAAAGCCGTTCGAGGCTTCCTCATAAGGTGTACCAAGCCCGTTAGTGACGATCGTGACAGGTATCCCACCGCTTGCCTTGGTAACGACCGGCCAGGCCATTACGCCGGCTCCTTGGCTTTGGCCGCATTAGCCTTGATTGCAGTGCTGTCAGCCGTCGCCTGCACGCTGGCGTCCGTGGTCCTGATCGCGTTGTCCGTCTGCGTGTTGGTCTGGTCGATCTTGGCTTCCGTGGTCGCGACCGCGGCGGATGTATTGACTTTCACGCCCTCGATTTCGAGCCTGAGCTTTTCGATCGCGAGTGCGCCAAGATCGAGCTTTTGCATGTGCTCCTGAGCCTTGCGCTGCTCCTCGGCGCCCATGTTGGCGATCTTGATATTTGCCTCGTTGACCTTCCGCGCCTCGTCAGCGTCCTTGCATTCCATTTCCGCCTTGAGCTTGAAATCCTCCCTATCCTGGTTGGCCTTCGTCTCGGCGTCCTTGCGCTGCTGATCCTGCGCCGCGGCCTGCTGATCCTGCTGATGCCGCTGTGCCTCAACCTGCATCGACTGCTTGGCGGCCTCGGCCTCCGCGGCGCCCTTGGCGGCCATCGGGTCCTGTTTCGGCTGCTGTGCAACCATCGCCATATCGTCGGCGAACTCCTCGATCGTGCCCTCCAGTGCCCGGCCGGCGCGGAACTGACCTGCAACGTATTTCAGCGTCTCAGCCATCAGCTTTGCGGCTTGGGGAACGGCCTGTACCAGCGGCAGCGCCTGCCCCATAAACCCACCGACTGACGTGATGAACTCGGTCGCGCGCTGCTTCTGCGCGTTCTCATCCGGCGCGATGGTCGAATCCGTCTCGATGTCCAGCACGAACGGCCGCACCCGCTGATCCTTCAGCAGCTTCATGACCTTTTCGACGGTCGCGGTATCGTTCAGCTTGTCGATCTGCTTCTTGAGCCCTTCGGCCTGTTGCTGGGCCTGCTGAAGCATTTGCTGCGCTTGCTCAGGGTTGGCCTTTGCCTGCTGCTGCATCTGCGGATCAGCCTTGGCCTGTTCAACCTTGGCGATAATCTGCTTGATCTGCGCTTCCAAAGGCGCGATCTGTTTCTTGATCTCGGCGTCCGTCTGGATGTCTAGCTGTGACATGTCCAGCATGGTCTTTGACGAGAAATTCTCGGCCATGATCTCGGCCGTGATCCTCACCAAATCGCGCGCAAACCGCGCCAACTCGTTCTGCCGGTCCCGGATACGAACCGAGCCGTACTGGCTCTTGAGTTCCTGCGCGCCCAGGGTTTCATTAGCGTCGGTCGATCCGCGCATGATGTCGGATAGGCCGGTGATCTCGTACACGTCAGCAATGAGTTGCTTGCGCAGTTCCACAAGCTGGACAACCGTCGTTGCAATCTGATCAATCGGCAGCCAGACGATCATGTCCTTGACGCCGCCGGAACCAACCATGGACCAGTTCGAAATGGGCACCAGCACTTGGTTGTTGGTCGTCGCCTTGAGCGCGGCCTCGATCGCGTCGCCGATCTCTCCGGCGCCCGCAGGGTAGAAGCCCCTGACTTGCAAGCTATCCGACAGCGCGCCGATGCGGGCCGTTAGTTCGTTGATTTCTTCCAACTGGTCCTTGTAGAACAGCATGTCCGGCACGGGGACAAGCGAGCGGCGCTGCACGGTCGAATAGGCAGGACGCGGACACGGGAAGAAGCCCTCCAGATCAAGGTGCGGCTCGCCCTCATCAAGAACAACGTCAACGCCTTCCGTGACCCAGACGACCTTGTTTTCAGACTTGCACCAGATTTCCCAGACGCCGGCTTTCTTCTCGCCGTCGTCCTCGCCGCTTTCGTTCTTGCGGATTTCGTATACCGCGTCCTTGTATTTCTCGCCCGAGTTCTTCTCGAAACGCTTCTGCATCTTCTCTTCGGTCAGCCACGACCGCTTGGCGGCCCAATCAACCTCTTTCCAGACCCGTGCAGCCTGTGTCAGGAAGTCCTTACGGTCCGCATGGTCGATGCAGACCCGCTGTCCCTTGCCATCCTCGTTGGACTCGTAGCGCACCCAGGCAGCACCGCGAGCCAAGATGGTCAGATCATCGCGGACCAGTCTCATAACGCCGTCGATGTCTTCAAGCTCGAAGCTGACGACCGTCGAACGCTCCAGCAGCTCCGATGCCATCCGAGGGACGGGCTTGCGGTCCTTGAACCGCGGCACGACAACCGGGATCGGCGGCCGCGAATAGATCGACGGTCCCAAGACCTGAACATTGGCCCAAAACATCTGAAACTGACGATCACGGCCATCGCTGGCCAACACGGTCAGGTTGGCATAGAGCTTGTCGAGATTATCCGCCTTGGACTGCCAGTCCTTGAACGTCTTCTCGGCATGGTCGATCTCAGCCAGCCAGCGACGGGAGGACTTTGGTTCTAGCTTGGCCTCCTCTTTGCTGGACAGGACATCATCAGCCATCAGTCGCGGACCTTCATGGCTTCAAGCACGGCAATCATCGCGTCGCGAGCACGCCGATCATCGTTTGGGAATTGCAGGCCAGCCATAGCCGCCGTTGCTATCGTCCCCTCTAGAAACGTAGTACCGCCACACGCTTTCTGATCCTCAACAGCATCTTGAACCATCAGAAAGAGGCGCTCAAACCCAATCGGGTCCCAATTGAGTTCCGGTTCTTTGGGGACAATGCTTACAAGCCCGCCGCGTGAGCCATGCGTGGCGAAGTTGCCAGAGCGAGCGAGATAAGCGGATGAGCGAGCGGTTGATTTATACATACAGCCAGTCTCGGCTCTTACCATTGGCCATCTCGCGGGCAGAAATGGCCAGCCGCCGCGCCCGGTCGCCAGTGAAGTCCGGCCTCTCGCTGGTCTCCAAGTATTTATCGGCCGGTGATCGCAGGCCGTGTTTGTTGGTACGCAACTGCCTCTCATACATTTGGCGGATTCTTTCTGGCGTAAGCCCAAATTGTTCGCCTATTGCTTTTAGCGTCATGCCAGACTTACGCATCGCAACCACGGTTGCGCGGCGCTCATAAGCTATTTGCTGGACCGCAATATCATTGGGCAACAGCGCGTCCCAATCGACACGCGACCGTCTTTGTTTTTCAAGACAGAGAACCGGAACCTTGACGCGGCGAGTTCGCACAGCTTTAGGCACCGCGATTTTAGCCTTAGCTAATTCAGGCGCGCGCCAAGAAATCTGTGGCCCCGCGTCTTCATACTCGCCGGTTTCTTTGTTCAGCTTGAACTTGTTCACACTCGAATCCTCTTGCCGCTGGTCTCTCGGATGGGCGGCGGTACGAACTGGCCTGGCTTGGGTTGGGGTGCCGCCGGTGCGGGTGTCTTCACAGGGACGATGCCGCAGTTCACAGAGAACTCACCAAAGGCATCTGCGCCGTGATCATTTCCATCCTTCAGCGGGCCTAGATAAGTTCCCAAATGTTCGTTGAACTTGCGCGAGTAGCGGCGCATCCGAGATAGGCCGACCATCACACGCTTGGTCTGATGAAACTCACATATCGGCAGCAGACGCCGCGTTGCGTTGATCCGCTCCTCGGGATTCTGCGCCACGCCACGATTGATCGAGCCTAAGCTGATGCCCAGTTCGTTGACCGTCTGAACCCGCGTCTTGGCGCCAGCGCCCCACTCTCGCATCCCAATATCGTGCGGGAAGAAGTGACGTTGATAATGAAACGGGAACGGCCGGCCGATTTCCACCAATTTGGCCGCTGCGTCGCTGATCTCTTTCGAATATTCTGGCAACGCCTCTGGCAGGATTTCATCCGGCCCCATGCCGTCGCATTCGTAGTAGTCAACAATGCGCACGCGAAGCGGTTCTTGCAGTATTTGGAAGAACCAGATCGCTGTATAATCATCGACGCCCAAATCCCAGCTAGTGTAGACGCTCTGCCCAGGTACTGGCGGGAAATTGCCAACTCGGCCCTCGCGCTCGGCAGCCGCAATGTGCTTGGCGTAGTAGGCAGCCTCAGTAATGATCTCGTAGCTGCCGCCCCAAACATGCTCTGCCATTTCTGGCGAGTTGGCGTAATCGGTGTCCTTTTCTTCAATCAAAACGCTTGGAAACCAAGGGTTATCGTACCAGTTTACCTGCACGATGATGGCATTTGCCATCTTGGCTCCACCGCGGAAGAACTTGTCCACAGCATCACTGTCGTGGCGTGGGTTCCAAGAGAACCAGATTTCCGAACCTTCCTTGCGGATTGTAGGCCGCAGCATTCGAAGCGATCGATCCGATAGCGTCTGGGCCTCTTCGACCCACGCTATGTCGAAATCCTCCAGTGATTTGATATTCTCGGCATTGTAGTTCTGCATGCCCTTGAAGATAATCAAGGACCCGTTCGCGCCCCTGATCTCAGCTTCGCGAACATCAAAAAACTGACCTAATCCTAGCTTCTGAATCTTATCGATCAGCAATTGCCTGACCGAATCCTTCAGGGTGTCCTGGACCTCACGGATACAAACGGCGCGAGTGACCCTAGCGTAACAGCGAACGAGCATCTGCTCGGCAAAGAAGTGCGACTTGGCCCCACCTCGCCCACCGTGAGCCGCCTTGTAGCGAGCTGGCTTCAGTAGCGGCTGAAAGGCGCGCGGAACCTCAACGTGGATCGACAATGGTAATCTGGACTTCAGCCTTCAGGGCAGAGCCATCCGCTCCAGTTACCTGCATCGGGAGCACCTTGCCCAACAGCCCCGCAAATGCCTTGGGCTCAGTTTTGGCGAGGTGCTTGCAATAGCCAACCAGTTTACCTTTGCCCTGCATATCCTCACCAACGGCCTCCGCAGCCTTGAGGATAGCGTCCTTCAGTGCGGCTGTAGTCTTATTCGGTGAGCCTTTAGGGCGCCCCTTGCTTATTGGTACGCTATTTTCCCTTTGTTTAATCGCTGTCATGTCGGAGTCACAGGGTTTGAGCCTATGCCTTCTGGTTGATGCTATCCCTGAGCAATTGAACTTCCGGCGATACCGGCGTGTCGTCTATGATCTCGTATGGAAGAATGACGAATTGATCCGGGCCGCGCTTGGCGGGGTCGCCCTTCTGGGGCCGGCGCTCGATTACCGCCTCGATGATATCGCTGTGGACTGGCACGGGCTTGCCCGGCTTGCCCATCATGTGGGCTTCCAAGGCTTTGCGATGTGCCTCAACGGCTTTCGCGAATTGCTTTGCTGGACCTGAGAGGCTGAGCGGGATTTGGATCATGCGGGGCACAAGCCTCCCGGCTGGTGAAGCGGTCATACCGGCCGCGCGGAGTTGGAACTGATTTGCTTCGATTTGTCTGGTACTTTCGTGGTACCTTTTTCGATCATCCCCCGAATGACAGTCGCGGCTCGCTTCCATGCCTGTTGATATTTCTCATTGCCGGCCAACGCTTCGACCCGAGCAGCAGCGGCCTCCAGCGTGGCTTCGTCAAATCGGGTCAAGCTGCCCTCACATTCGCTTCATGGGTATAGGCCCACTTGCCGCGAGCCAAAAACTCCAGCTTGCCGTTCTTGCGCCCTCGAATTGTGGCCATGAGATTTGCGAACTCGCCCTCCATGATCCGGACAATGGCGCCGTTCGGTATCCGGTTCTTGCGCGTTACCACCTCGCCGTCCTCGTTGACGAACTCGCCGGTCTCGTTCGCCACGAAATCCCATTCCCCGGCCGCGTAGCGGTCATGGAAGCCCCAAACGACTTGAGCGGGGATCTTGGCAGGCTCGCCATTGAAACCTCCCACGAAGCCCTCAACACCGTTGACGTTGCGGACCCTGCCGAACTCGCCATCCGGGATTTCAACGAACACGTAGCGGCCTAGGACCGGGTATTCCTTCGCCTGTTTGGTTCGGGCGTGTGAAACCCATCTCCGGAGCTTCGGCCAGAACGCGCGGTAGCCGATCGCAGCCAGACCGGATTCGGCCCGTCGATGGCAATTCGGATTAGTTATTGCGATGTACCACGTCATCCCAAACCCCCGTTTTCCTGTAGTTCTTCAATTGCGAGCGTGATTTTTCGAGACGTTGAATATTGCTCTGGCTTGGTGCTGGAGAATGGAAGGCCGGAGGCAACTTGCAAGGATTCCTGACAGGTTGGATTATCGTTAGCTTGCGGCACGTTCGGGTTTGTCGGGTCGAACTTGTCGCGCCACGTCCCCTGTTGCATTGGGATGCCCTTGAGCCGATCCAGAATCAAATCGTTGTGCGCTTTGTTCGGGTCGGCCTTCACACTGCCGTCTGAGGGGTCGCGGATCATGGGGACTATTTCCATTTTCGCAAAGAGCCAAACCTGTCAGGTAAATTGGCGGTCCCGATGTCTCACCGAAGCTGTTCGCGACCTTAAAGCCGCTGGCGCTGTTCGGGTCGATCGTGAGTGTCGATACCGGGACAGAAGGCCGCTCCAGCGCGTCGGCAATGCGCTCAACGGCGGTCGTGAAGCGGTCGAACGTGTCGAGCATCATCAACATGCTAGACCGCTCGCGCGCCTGAAGGTCCATATCCTTGAGCTTCGCGCGCTCGGCCTTGCGGGCCTCGTATTGCTGCTTCGGTGTCATTTTCTCTCCTCGTTGGTAGTCTCAGATCACCAGTGGCGCACTATCGTCCGCTAGGTGTTTGTGGTCCCAAATCTTCTCAATTCTTCCTCCCTATGGCCAAGGCCTCGGAACTCGGTTTGGTCGATTGCGGATCGTTCCAAGCCTGATGCGATACCCACAGGCCCGGCCGGCTATCCGATGACGAGCCGAATTTCCACATTGCCTGATCTGCATGCGAGGTCCATTCGACCAGACCAGCGTATCGGTTGTGGCCCTCGGGCACGAAGATTTTGGCTAGATGCCCCGGCGACAGATCGCGCAAATCAGGGCGCGGTTGATGATTAACGACCAGCCGCGGTGCGCGCATTTTGGCCAGATATTCCTGATGATCCTCACACGCCGTCAGCACTTCGCTGATCGTCGGCGGCCATTTTGAGCGCCGCTGAATGCCGGTCCGGGGATCGGTGATGTAGATAATCACCTCGTCCGGAAACTCCTCCAGGACAGCTCCAAGCGATGCCATGAAGGTCTCGGCATCCGCGTATTGGTCAGCCCGATATGCGGCGAACAGGATTTTCTGACAGCGCAAAATCGTGGCCTGCCTCCGAGTCGAGTTCGGCGAGCCTGCGGTCGATCGCTGCGATGAGGCTTGATCCATTTTTAGCTGTTCCATGAGAAACCTTTGTCGGTAAGTATTTCACAACGTCTCGCATGCGATTGCGCCAAGTGGCTTTCCAATTGAGTTTCACGCCCTTGGCGCCAGCAACGCTCGCCCAATAGTCGATAAACTGAGGCGTCTCGGCCTCTACCTTGTCCGGTGGAATTCCGATGGACGCCGCGAATTTTCGATCATCATCGTCAATCGAAAAGTCCGGTGGAATTCTTGTCCCGCGCGCATCCCTCTTACTTTCTTTCTTTTCCTTAACTTCTACTTGGATAGCCTCTTCTTTCTTTTCCCTTATAAAGAAGGGAGTTTCCGGTGGAATTCCGGTGGAATGGTCGGGTGGAATTCCGGTGGAATTTCTGGCCGCAGCTTGTTTTCGCTTGCGTTCTCGGTCCCACGCGCGGCGCTTTTCCATCATCGAAGTGTCCGCCGGAATTCCGGTGGAAACGGCCCTCGCCGCCATCGCCTCTTCGAGTGTCGCAACCGAACGTATTATCGTTTCCACCGGAATTCCGGCGGAATGCATTTTTGCAATCATGTCTGCAATCGGGGTGTTCAAGCCGAAATGCCCAATGCAGCTAGATAAGTTCCCAGGATAGCGTCAGCCTCGGCGCGCTTCTGCTGGTCCTGCCGACTAATCGACACGGAGCGGCGCAATTGCTTCACGTCAAATCCTGCCGACTTTGCCTCGGCGTAGATATCCTTGATCCCGTCTGCCACTTCTTTCTTGGCGTCTTCCTCGCGGTTGATGCGCTCAACTAGGGCTTTAAGCTGTCCGTTGTGTCCCGGCTCGGTCATTCACGTTCTCGGTTGTCTGTTGATCGGAACGCGGCGGATACACTGGCATTTTATCGCTCACCCACTCGACAATTGAATGGTTTAGCGTGTCGAAATCGGGCATGATGTAAACCCAGCCCAATTCCCAATATTTCGGCGCATCATCGGTCGGAACGGACTGGCGCAGCACTTCCCTCAACCCGGCGCGCAACTTCGCGGCGTGCATCAGTTTTTGCTCGTCGCTCTTGTCTATGATGGCGTCCATGGGGTTCATGCGGCGTTGCGTCTTTCCGCCGCCGTCTGCTTTGCAATGGCGAGCGCAACCCTAGCCACTTTCAATTCACGCCGTTTGCGTTCCCATGTGTTCGGGCTGGCGGATCGAAGTGCCCGCTCCTTGCACTGGATCTGGATTTTGAGCTTTCGGATGTTGAAGGTCATGGCGCACCCTCCGGAATGATCGCCTTGATGCGCTCAACCTGGGCCGCGAGTTCGGGCTCGACGCTTATCAATCGCTCGATCTTGCGTACCGAGTGCAGCACCGTCGTGTGATCTCGACCACCAAAGCGCCGGCCGATCTCTGGCAGGGATTGTCCGGTCAACGTTTTCGCTAGATACATTGCGACCTGACGAGCACGCACAACGACTTTGGTCCGACGCTGAGATCGGATATCAAGCAGCACAAGGCTTGGAAATTCTGATAGGGTCGATCGCTGGATTGCTTCAACCCGGCTCATGTATTTTGGGAAGGCAATCTGAGCGGCAGCCGCAATGGCGGCATTCGGTATCGGCGGGAGGGGTTTCGGCGGATCGGGTTCAGGCTCGGATACCACCTCAGGCACTACGCTGAGAAGTTCGCGCCCGTGGTTCGAAACCAGCGCTTCCAACAGTTCGCGAGAACAATACTCGTTCTGCGCCCGTGTGAAGCTCTCAAGGTCCGCAATATCTGATCTGTACGCTGGCCTGCCCATTACTCTCTCCCCTGTTTACTCGTTACGATTCACTTTCCAGCCACGGAGCGATGCGAACCGCCCAGTTGGCGCAGCATGTCCCGAGCGTAATCAGCATCCGGGCGATAAAAGTCCGAGTCCTTCGAGACCGTAGCTTCGAGCCTTGCGAGCCTGGTCCTGAGTTCGTGAAGCTCATTCTTGACCGCTCTTTCATTTTTGATGCGCAAGGCTTCTGCGATTTGCTCGATTTCGTGTGGCTCGATCCGCCGCGCTCGCCCGTACCAGATTTCGTAAGTGCGGGAATAGGTAAGACGCGCGAGCCGTGACGTTCTGTCCAGAATGCTTTTGATCCGCTCCCCCGGTCCCCAAGGGAGCGAAAGTTCTCTCAGCATTAGCGCTGCATCAGACATTCTCAGACCCTCACATCATTATTGTGAGCGCTTACAACGTTTGTCCCGCATTCTAATCCCATGACGCAAACACCTGTTTCTATTGGGGTTAAGATGACTTTTCGAACGATCGGCTTTCACGCGAGCCTGATACTCAACAAGCTACGCAACGAGAAGTGCATGCGCGACAGCGAGCAGGATTCCGAGCAGCGTAAAGAGACAAGCGAGGCAGACCGCGAGGAAGCCGCGCGCGCCCATCTCAAGTTCGTCAAGAGAAGGCTTGCTGATCTCGCTGAGTTCGAGCGACGGGCCAGAGGAAAGAATTGAGTTTGCCGGCAGTGCGTATTTGCTGCCGTCTGGAGAGCCGCCGGCATGGTCAAAGCCCCCGACATGCCGGCGGCTCGTTCTCCAATAGGTCATCAGAAAGCCCTCGAATGTCGGATCGCGTGTACATGCTTGCGATGGTGGTCCTGCTGTTGCTGACGATTTGGATTGTGTACGGATGAATTGGCCGCCGCTGACGCGGAGGGGGGCTGTTGGACAGCGACGGCCTTATTCCCCCGAGGAGTCGCGTCGTCAGGGAAATGTGGATTGGTCATGCTGCCCCTGCCTGCTCTACGGCTGGCGGATTGATCGGCCACGGCAAATCAGGGCGAAGCTCGGCGGCCCCCACCTTACCTTCCGTTGCCTTGTCGATAGCCATCGCCATTTCAGCGCTGATCTGATCGGCGTCTTTTAGAAGCCAGGAAATGTACTGTTGCGAACACCCCAGTTCCTTCGCAAGTTTTGCCTGCGAACCGTGGAGCGCTATCGCGCGTTCGACGTGGGGGCGAAATGTCAACATACAAGCAATCTAGTAGATCGGCGGCTGTCCGTCAACTAGAATTCTTGTGTTTAAGGTCTACAAGGGAACTGGTAGACCTATCTGTATGGCTTTAAAGGATAATTTGAAACGGATACGTGAGGCCCGGAAGATGTCACAATCCGGGTTGGCGAGGGCTGCAAACGTCAGTCAACAACTCATTTCCCGGCTGGAAAGCGGCCTCGATCTCACGACAAAAAAGCTGCCTGAAATAGCGCGATCCCTCAACGTAAGCGCCTATGAAATAGACGAAAATTTCTCTCCAGAGGATACGTCGTCAATTGTGACGGCGCCACTGATATCGTGGGTAAGCGCCGGCCAGCTCGAAACGCCAGACTATTCAGGATTTGATGCGGATACCGAGCGCCGCGCAGCCGCCGGCCTCGATCCCAAAGGGAACTGGATCGCCCTCAAAGTGAATGGCGATTCGATGGATCGCATTTCCCCGCCGGACTCGATCGTTTTCGTCAACCTGAAGGACCGGCGCCTGGTGCCAAATGCTTGTTACGTCATTCAGGACACGGACGGCGGGTCAACCTACAAGAGATATCGCCCCGGGCGCTGGGAGGCTGTCTCCACAAACAAAAAACATAAGCCCTACCTCGTCAAGGGTGACCGCGGGCCAGCGGTCATCGGCCGGGTTAAACGAACGGTGCTGGACCTATGACCCGCTCTAATTTCCTAAAGTGGTCTTTCAACGATCAATATCGAGTGTTGGGCGAAGAGGAGAATTTCCGTCGCTTCGTTTGCGAGAACCTGGATGAAATAGAGTCCGAGGCCGGGGCGCGCTTCGGTGTCTTGGGCGTCATGTCCATAATCCAAGTGATACTTCTTGGGCTCATACTTTGGCGCGTCTGGTAAACCGCTGCGGTACAGGGGGATTTGATATCAGTGGTCGGAAATGCCCATGCGCATCTTGATCAGATCAATGAGCGAAGCCCGCTCTTCCGGGGAATAATTCTCCGGGTCTTCAATTTGCTGGAACAGGCCATCGCGATTTTGATGCAGGGTGCTGCCTTGAAAGGAAGGCCGGCAGGGCGTTAGCCCAAGCGCCCGGATGCAGGCCCTATATTCATCCGGGGTCACCTATTCAGGCCGCAGCGGCGAAGTTTGCTTCTGCGGTAAACTGCGGCGAGCCTTCCCATTCGTCCTCTTCGGGGAGCATGTCTACCCCCTCAACGATGTTGCCTTCCGCCTCCAGTATCTCGCGGATCGCACCAGGAAGCTTGCCTTCGATCTCCTCGATTGTCCGGCCGACCACAAGAAGGCCCGTCAAATCATCACTAAAAGCGGCAATAAGGCCGTTTTTGGCGTTGAATTTGCTCTTGATCTGGATGATTCGCTGCGAAGCGGCTGACATGGCTACACCGGGTTGTCGGACTCAACTGTCAAGAGAATATTGACATTCATTACCGGAAATCAAGTTAAGGTTTCCTTAACGAAATACCCCAAATCGGCCCCATCTGACACCCTCCCCGGCTCCATGCCGGCGGGAGGACTATAAATTATTTTTGACGAGCTACAAGTTTTCTAGTTGACAGCCTACTAGGACGCTTGTAGGTTACATCCATCGAAGCCGCACCGATGGAGCCGCACATGACCATCAATCTCGACAAGCAACTCTACCTCGTCATCTGCTCCGACAAGGGCGAAGTCTACGTGCCCGAGCGCAAGCTCTCTGACATGACCATCAGCGCGACCCTTCGGGACATCGCCGCCGGAGAGTGGACCAACCTCGCCTCCGTGATTGTGTTCAACCCGGTTGAGCATATCGCGAGCGACGTTACCCGCGAGTTCGCAACATCCGTGGTGGACATCTGGGCCAACTCTGGCGAACCGCTCACCGACTGGCAGCGCGATTTCGTTGAACAGCACGTCAGCATTCAGGCTGCAAACGCTTTTGCGAGGGCGGCGTGATGGACATCAAGGTCGAACTCAACGAGGGCCTGCGTTACGGGCGCCTCCCCGCAAGCGAAACCTATGTCGCTATCGATTGGGACACATACGACTGCGACTGCGATCAGGACGGGTTCTTTTCAACGTCTCCGGTTGGCTACGGCAAGACCGAACAGGAAGCCATCGCTGATCTGCTCGAACAGATGGAGGAAGCGTGATGCCGACATTCGAAGCAACCATGCGCGTTGTCCACTCCGAAATCTGGACGGTCGAAGCGACGAATGCTGACGAGGCGCGCAAGAAGTTTAGCGAACTCACCGAGGACGTTCAAGAGGACGAGAGCGGTGGCGAGGTTGTTGATTGGGAGTGCTACGCGGTGAAGGAAGTCGAGACATGAACATCACCGAGCGCGCCCTGATGATGGAAGCCGTAGTAGCCCTCGCTTGTTTCGCGTTCGTCGCAATCGGCTATCTGATCGGAACGGCCTGATGCGCTTCGAAGATAGCCCAGTTCTCGGAAAATATCACGAACCAGTAGGAGTAACAGCCATGCAGTTCGAGGCCAAAATGACAGCCGTCCGCGAGGCAATGAACGACCCGGTTTTGACCGCAGAAGAACAGCTAGAGCGCAAGTGCGACTGGCTGATCCGCGAACTGGATGAGATTTGCGCGCTGGCGAACAATCCCGAGACCGTTGATTTGGTCGAAGGTCAGGTCACCGCAGTCGGCCAGATGATGACGCGCGTTCGGCTGATCGCCGCGTTCCTCGACACTCGCAAACCTCACCTGACCGTGGTGCAGAACAATGGGTAGACCCTCTCAAGGCGTCATGGATTTCATGGCGAAGTACAAAATCGACAGTGATGAAATCTGGGAAGTTCACGGCTCAACCTGGGTTGTGAAGCACAAGGCCCTCGAACGCGTCGCCGTCGAAGTTGGCGTGAAGTGGGATCGGCCGTCCGTTCAAATATGCGATTTGACGGCTAAAATAGCGGTTATTTGCGCATTCGGCAAGCTTGGCGATCATGAGGAATGGTCGTTCGGCGAGGCATCGCCTGCGAACAACAAGAACAGTTATCCGATGGCGATGGCTGAAAAGCGCGCGCGGGATCGCGTCATTCTCAAGTTGCTTGTCTCGCATGGCGCCCTGTACTCGGAATCCGAGGCTGATGAGTTTGTGCAGCCGCGCCAGAACCCGCACGTCACGCGGCCGGCCGATATCCTGCCGTCTGCCGAGTACGACGAACATGGCGAGGTGATCGACAACATTCCGCACGCACCGCCAGCGAAGAAACTGCGCGTTGCCGATCAGCGCCCGCTATTCGAGCAAATCCAGAAGGAGGCTCACGCCTTCGGGGACACCAAGAAATTTCTAGCGTGGATGAAGGATGAAAACACCATCGCCCGCGTGGCCGACTTCAAGGCCGACTGGCAGGAAATGTTTCGCGGGGTTTGCAAGGAACACTTGGCCGAACTGCGCAAGCAGGACCTTGGCGATGACATGAGGATGGCTGGCTGATGACCCGCGCTTTGCTCGTCTTAACGTCGCCCGACATTCGTCAGAAAGCTGCGCACTGGACATCGCGGCTCCCGGACGGAACGCGGGTAACGTTTCAGGCGCCGAAGCGAACGCTGGACCAAAATTCAAGGCTCTGGGCGATGCTAACTGACGTTGCCACGCAGCTTCCATGGCACGGGATAAAGCTGACCCCGGATGACTACAAGCTGATCTTTCTGGATGCCTTGAAGCGAGAGCTTCGCATGGTGCCGAACATTGATGGCAGCGGCTTTGTAAACCTGGGCCGATCATCGTCGGATTTGAGCAAGGAAGAAATGAGCGACCTTTTCACGCTGATCGAGCAATTCGGCGCAAACCACGGCGTTGTGTTCCACGATCAAGCAGTTACAGAGCCGGCATGAGGCGCGAGTTCTCCAAACAGGTAAAGCGAGATGCGCTCAAGCGGGCCGCCAAGAAGTGCGAGAACCCGACGTGCGGCGCGCTGTTCGGAGTGAAGCTTCATTTTGACCACGACATTGCCGATGGACTCGGCGGGGAGCCGACCTTGGAGAATTGCAAGGTGCTTTGCCACCCATGCCATGGCGAGAAGACAGCCAAGCATGACGTGCCGCTGATCGCGAAAACGAAACGCATCCAGGACCGTCACAACGGCATCAAGAAGCGCCGCACGATCACAAGCTGGCGTCGCTTCAACGGAACGCCGGTACATGCGGAGCGCGAGCGATGATCTATCCACCCGATGGACACCCATGCAGCCAACCCTGCGAGGGCTATCCGCCTCCTGCATGGGCTTACTGCGTGTTTGCGTTTGTCGTGTTCGTGGTGTGGCCGCTGACGGTCATTTTCGACGCGCTGGCGCGCACATGAAGGGGGATCGAGAATGACTAAACCACCGAGCGTAAACCTGCATCTCGCAGAGGCTCAAAGCTGCATAACAGTAGCGCGAACGCTATTGGTAGACCAAACGCGTGAAGACGTTCGAAAGCAAATCGAGGAATTGCTGGTCCGCGCCGAAAACAAGATAGATGCGGCGAGCGCTGTGCTCAACAATCTGCGGTCCCGGCTGGACGACGTAGGCAAACAGCTATGACAGGGGACTTTCGCTCACAGCCCAAGCCAGCCGAGCCGCGGCGTGATCCGCCGGTCTGCGTGCATTGCGACAACGACCTGTCATGCGGCGCCTGCGGCATGGAGCAGCCTTACGACGACATATCGCTGCTCAAGGCTCGAATCCAGGAACTGGAAGGCGCGCTGCGGGAGATCGAGACTAAAACTAACGGCGACCGTCACACGGTGAACCCCGAAAACGCCTTCGAGCATTGGGGAAAGTTGAACGCTGCGCTCGTAATCATCAGGGGATTTGCCCGCGCCGCCCTCAAAGCGAAGCCTGCCGGGGAGACGGGACACGACGAGCATCTGGCAAAATACCGAAAAGCGCCGAGGGCCATGCCATGACGGATTCCGCTGAAATCACGGACCCCGCCGACCTGTGGGATGCGTATCTCACCGAGACGGATAACCCGTCGCCGCAAGGCGCAATGGCATTCACGGCAGCATGGTACGAAACGAAACTCGCGGGTACTGGCGATGCTGCCCAAGGGCAGAGTGGCTGCGGCGATCCCGGCTGCAAAGATCCCCATTGCACCTACGGAAATGACGAGCCAATCGCGTGGCGCGTCACTGACGGCGAAGGCGATTATGATTACAGGACGGAAGAGCCGTCAGCAGATGTACGCGCGTGGTCTGCCCGATATGGTCGCCAGCATGAGCCCCTCTACGCCGCGCCGCAGCCCGCCAGTAACGCCGGGGACAACACGCTCAAAGACATTGCCGGAGTAGTTGAACACGTAGCCTTCAATGGCAACGACTGGGACCAGCCGTCTGCGCTTTCGATCCGCACTGCTCAAGCGATTATCGCGTCGGTTCCTGCATTGCACGATGTCGCCTACGCACCGAGCGTAGACGCGGAGACGCTGCGCATAAAGATCGCGCGAGTGATTTGCTGCCCGGATGGTTGCATGCAAGAGCGCAATCCGGATTTTAGCGGCAAGGGCTGCTACACCCAACGCGACACTTACAAATTTTCAAATGTAGGGAAGTCAACCGAGCAGATCATGGCCGCTATCACATCCTCGATGTCATCGACCCACCAAAACAGCGGGGCGAAATGACACGCCCTGTCGCATTGGATTTATTCTGTTGCCAAGGTGGAGCCGGTTACGGGCTCGACGCAGCGGGCTTTCAGGTAATCGGAGTCGATATTGCTCCGCAGCCGAACTATCCGTTCCCATTCATCCGGGCAGACGCCATCACTACCTTGCCGGCCGGCTTCGATTTCGTATGGGCTTCCCCGCCCTGCCAAGCTCACACACGGGCGCAGCGCATCCGGAAGAATAACCACCCGGACCTGATCGAACCCACCAGGGCGATGCTCCGCGCGTCAGGAATCCCCTACTGCATCGAGAACGTCGAGGGGGCGCCGCTCGAAGACCCTATCGTGCTGTGCGGCTCAATGTTCGATCTGCGAACCTACCGGCACCGGCTGTTTGAATGCTCGTTTCCGATCGCCGCGCCGCCACATCCAGAACACACTGCTCCGAACACCAAAATGGGCCGCCCGCCGCGAGAGGGTGAGTTCATGCACATTGTCGGCAACTTTTCCGGCGTCGATCACGCGCGCTGGATCATGGGTACGCAGTGGATGAACCGCAACGGCTTGCGGGAGGCAATTCCGCCAGCCTTCGCGAAATATATAGGGGAAGCCGCGCTTTCCCAGATCAGATCAGCCCCGGTGATTCTAGCGTCTCACAAATCCGGTGAGCGTGTGCCAAGCAGCAATGCCGCACTTGCCGGGGCTGGTGCCATGTCTCCGGCATATCGCGAGACCCCTACGGGTGGTGGCGCGTCATGACGCAAGCCGCTTCATCGCATATTCGCCAGAGCGGCCGGTCGCGATCAGGTATCGCAGGAACCGCACGGCTGGCGGCGGGATGTCACGTTCCCCGCACGCCCAACGGCGCGACGTTCGATCGTCAACGCCAAGCAGCTTTGCTGCCCCCGCCTGCGTCAGGTCGAGGGCTTCGAGGGCTTCGCGGTATTCGTCGGGGGTCATGCCAGATGCCGCAGGTGGGGCGGGAGGCGCTTGGCCTTCTCGGCGCGGTATTCGTCGGCCGTCAGCTCTTTGCAGGTCACGCCAACCGCGCCGTTGTATTCCAGCCGAAACATGATGTCGGCGGCGGCGGCTTCGTCCTTCATCACGAAGGAATTGGCGGGGTGGGTCTTACTTCCGGTATGCGAAACCAAAAAGGCCATCTGTCTCTCCATCAGCGGGCAGAAGCGCCCTTCCGATGGACCCTTTATAGGGCCATTGGCCCTGCTCTGTCAACAGCTAATTTTGCGGGAAAATGAATGTCCTCGATTTATTCTCAGGAATTGGCGGCTTCAGCCTCGGGCTCGAACGGGCCGGAATGCGAACCGTTGCCTTCTGCGAGATCGACCCGTTCTGCCGTCGCGTTCTCGCCAAGCATTGGCCTGGCGTCCCGATCTTCGACGGACGTTAGAACAATCACCGGGGAAGCAGTCGGACCTGTGGACATCATATGCGGAGGCTTTCCGTGCCAGGACATCAGCTCAGCCGGAGCGCGTGTCGGCATTGACGGCGAACGCTCGGGGCTATGGGGCGAATACGCCAGAATCATTGGCGAACTTCGACCCCGGTTCGTCATCGTGGAGAACGTCGCAGACCTGCTTGTTCGAGGGTTTGGCCGCGTTCTCGGAGACCTGGCCGCGCTCGGGTATGATGCGGAATGGCACTGCATTCCTGCTGCCGCCGTTGGTGCCGATCATTGGCGAGATCGTATCTGGATCATTGCCTACCCCAACAGCGCAGGGGGTGAGCCGCTTCACATCGGCTGGAGGCAGCAACGCCAGGAAGAAATGGGCGAAGATGCTGCCGACCGTGACAGCTCACGACTACAGGGGCGGCTGCAAGCCGGAACGATCGGAGAGGATGCGCGAGCAATCAGCGCGGGGCTTGGACTTGCCCTCTGTGCTCCGATTGCTTTTCCCGAACTCGACGGGGCTGGTTCGCCCGTCCTGGGCCGAGGCGAGGATGGGATACCAGATCGGGTGGACCGAATGCACGCCCTTGGAAACTCGGTCGTCCCGCAAATCCCGGAAATCATCGGACGTGCAATCATGAGGGCATCAGAGATGATCGCCCCACGATGCTCACGCTGCGGCGAAACGGTCGAATATGGACACGACTTCGCGCACAAAAGAGATTGCCCTAGCCCCAGCCAGCGCGCGGCTACCACGACTGCACGCAATGCAGCGACGGCAAGCTGG
>Ga0193753_10000390_pt1 | contig 43533 bp, 35 predicted proteins | sample H1c2metaG_FD_144925 | JGI IMG/M metagenome (GOLD analysis project Ga0193753, IMG submission 144925) | Soil microbial communities from a riparian zone of the East river system, Colorado, United States - H1c2 | ecosystem: Environmental > Terrestrial > Soil > Riparian zone | place: USA: East...
AGCGCCATGCAGGTGATTGACAGAATACGGAGGGACGGTGGAAAACTAATTTCATTTGAATCATTTACCGGTGGTCTTATTGCTCCGAAGACGGATCCGGAAAATCCATGGCGATACAAGTTTACCTGGAATCCACGCAATGTTGTGATGGCCGGACAAGGAACTGCGAAGTTCCGGCAACAGCGCCAATCATGTTATATTCCTTATCAACAGATCTTTCAACGACTGACCAAAGTTACCGTAGAAGGGATCGAATATGAAGGCTATGCCAACCGGGATTCGTTGAAATATTTACAAACCTATGGATTGACAGACATCCAAACGATGCTGAGGGGTACCCTTCGGAATAAAGGCTTTTGCCCTGCGTGGAACGTACTTGTTCAACTGGGCTGCTGTGACGATGGATTTTTAATGGATAACGTTGACGAGCTTACTCATAGGAATTTCATCGCATCCTTCCTGGGTTTTGATTCCTCAGTCTCAACAGAGAAAAACATAGCCATGCGCTTCGATCTCGACATCGAAGGCGAAGAAATGAAGAGGCTGCGGTGGAGCGGGTTATTTTCGAATGAGCGCGTTGGACTTGAGCGCGGCACGCCCGCGCAGGTACTCGAACATATATTGTTAAAAAAGTGGACGCTGGTCGATGGCGACAAAGACTTTATTGTGATGTGGCACCGGTTCGTCTATGAACAGGATGGAGAACAAAGAGAAATCCAGGCTTATCTCACCGCAACAGGGAAAAATGAAACTGAAACGGCGATGGCTCAGACGGTGGGCTTGCCGTTAGGTATCGCGGCTAGCCTGCTTATGCAAGGTAAGATTGCGAGCCGCGGTGTAGTCATCCCCGTGATTTCAGAAATATATGAGCCAGTATTGAATGCACTCCGCAATTTTGGTATTTACCTGAAAGAGCAGGAAATGTGATCTCATTTCTTCAGGATGTCTGTGGACACCACCCCCGTCAAAGGAAGCAATAGTGCAAACAATAACGTTACAGTGGCAGAGGGAAAGATCATGTAAAACGTCAAAATGAGTAAGAGGTAATAAACAGGAATGAGAAACAGGCCAAAGGCGTATTTCAATGAGGCGATGAACTGTGGATCTTTAGCCCTTTTCCTGATGAAAGCCGTGATCAGCGTGTAAGGCAGAATGTGAAAGAGCCATCCTGCCCATACCAACGGATTGATCGCCTTCCAGATCGAACCCAGACGCGGCTCTTGGGGCTGATCTGGAGGATTAGGATATGATTCAAGGACCCTTTGGTCACTTTCAAGCTGGTCCAACATGTTTTTCTGAACGACGCGGTGTTTAGTCAAGAAATCGAACTTGGATTTATATTGATCATCAGGGTCAATGGCAATGGCGAGTTTGCCCAGGGCCTCTTCGGTAACGGCTACCAATTGATCCAGTTTCTCCCTTTCATTCAGATGGGCATGGAGCACGTCGTTGACTGAAATGGGATCGCCATAATTAACGAGGGTGCGCGACCTGAAAGACGGATGATCGTCATAGTGTATCCCAACCGGTATGATATGAAGAGGTTGCTGATGCTGTTGCTGAAATTTCAGCGCCATCCTGGCGAACCCTCGCTGCAATGTTCCTCGGGCGTAGGGATCATTGTGATTCCCTTCTGCGAATATCATGATGTCCTGCCCCTTGGCCAACATATTGGTCCACTCGAGCATGATGGCATCATTATTTTTTAACGAACTAAAACCATCACGCACCCTGAAGACTGGCTTTATCTGAATAGCTGTTAAAAGTTTTGTAACAAGCCCCTTTTTGAACACACTTGCGCGCGCAATTGACCATGGATTTCTTGGCGTGCTGCAGATGACGAGGATAGCGTCCATGAAAGCATTTTGATGCGTTGGGATAAAAATAACAGGACCTGTTACCCGTACAGCCGAAGCGTTGTTAATGTACCATTCCCTGAAATAGAAATGCAATCCAGCAGTACACCACACTTTCAGTACCCTAAAAAAAAGATTTGCTTTCATTCCGCGACAGTTTGTGGAAGTATCTTTCTCCGGATCAACAGAGCAAATGTAAAGCCGCTGATCAGGTGCCAGATACCCCACCATGCGGCAACAAGTGCCATCGATCCATTTCCCTGAAAGAAAGTGAATATCAAAATTAATCCAAGTCCGGAATTTTGAATTCCTGTTTCGATGGCTACAGACCGGTTAACCGACTCCTTATTCTTTAGCAAAGCGCTGAAAAAGTATGCTCCTACCAGGCCAAATCCATTGTGCAAGATCACGATCCAGAAAACAGAAAGAACATGTTCCTTGAATACGCCGTAATTCTTGGTGAAGGCTACCGCGATAAATGTGATCAGGATCATCATTGAAATCGCGCTGAGTATCCTGGAGATCTTTGCTGTTGCTTTAGGAAAGAAATGTGCGAACGCCATACCTGCGATGAGCGGTATGAGCAGGATAAGTACCATGTTTAGGAAAAGGTCTTGAAAACTTATCTCGAGACTTCGAACACGGAGCAATAGCGCGGGCACCAGTGATGACCAGAAAAAGAAGCTCAATGGAGTAAGCAAAAAGCAGAATACTGAAGTAAATGCTGATAACGTCACAGACAATGCCAAATTTCCCTTAGCCAGCATGGAAAAGAAATTTGATGCATTACCTCCCGGGCAGGAAGCGACCAATATCATGCCCAGGGCAATGTCCTTCGCGGGGTTAATGATGTAGATTAGAATGACCGTGACAACTGGCAGGAAGATATATTGACAGAACAGGCCGGTAAGCAATGCTTTTCGGTCGTGCCGGAGCTGGTAAAAATGTTCGGGCTTAATACGCAGCGCCACGCCAAACATGATCAGTGCCAGGCATGCATTAAGTACCGTCAGACTGTCTTCAGAAAAGTTGATTCGTATGGGGGACGTTTCCAAATCTATCACGCATTTGTGGTTCTAATTCTAATTATAGAGAAGTTTGCTGTGTTGTACAACAAGCGCTTTAGATAGCACTTTTTTGAGAAGCTTCATAGCCGACATCCGGTGGCAACGCAAAGCCTTGCGAAGCGCGTACAGCCAGTTGATCGCATCGTTCGTTCTCTGGATGACCGGCATGCCCTCTGATCCAACTAAATTTTGGATTGTAACGCTTATGCAATGGTATATACCTCCTCCAAAGGTCCGCATTGGCTTTTTTTGTAAAGTTCTTGGCTTCCCAACCCCACAACCATTTTTTTTCAATTGCGTCGACAACATATTTCGAATCAGAATAAATAGTGATCGAAATCCCGTCCTTGGTGATGGCTTCCAGTCCAGCAATTACCGCCAGAAGCTCCATCCTGTTATTGGTTGTTAAGCGAAACCCTCCATAGAGTTCTTTAACCGCGTCGTTGAACTTCAAAATAACTCCGTAGCCACCCGGACCTGGATTGCCCTGGGCCGCGCCATCGGTATAGATGCGTATCATGTAGGGAAAACGTTAGACTTAAAAATCTTAACAGCAATGGCCAGGAGAATTACGCCAAAAACCCGGCGGAGCACAGAGAAGCCCGACTTTCCGATGACGCGTTCCATCCAGGAGGAAGAACGAAGCACCAGGTATATCAGGACGAGGTTTAGCAATATTCCGATCAACACATTCCATTCTGCGTATACGGCACGCAATGAAAGAATCGTCGTGAGGGTACCCGCGCCGGCAATAAGCGGAAATGCCAATGGCACAACCGAACCAGTACCATGGGCGTCGGGATCATCCTTTATCAATGTAATTCCCAGGATCATTTCGATTGCAACAATGAACATGACTATTGCACCTGCTACAGCGAACGAGGCCACATCAAGTCCGAACAAATTGAGGATAGACTGGCCCAGATAAAGAAAACTGACCATTAGCCCAGCCGAGATGAGAGTTGCTTTTTCAGCCTGGATTTTTCCTTCTCGCTTTCTGATGATAATAATAAAGGGAATGGATCCCAGGATGTCTATCACCGAAAAAAGTATCAGCGATACGGAAAAGATTTCTTTAAGGTTCAACATGGTTTAGCAGGAGGCAAAGCTAAAACAAAAATGCCGGACTTGCGCCCGGCATTTAGTCTGCTCCCTAACCTAACCTAAAAGGAAACCTGGTATTGCAGCACCACCTGGCCTCTGTTTGAGGATTTTACTAATTCGTCACCTTGGGCTTCGTACACTGGTCTGTTTTGATAATCCAGTGATATTTTGCTGGTATGTCCTTTGATCAGCCAGTTCATTCCAACATCGACCACGTTCATCCGGTCGCTTAACCTGTCATAGTCGCCGCTCATTAGCGATGCATAAGGCATCAATGTTCCTACATCGCCTAAGAGGTCCTTTCTAAAAAGGTAACCCACCTGTGCGTATATCACCTTGCCAGTTCCAAACATAGGAAACGCGTTACCCTGGCTTCCTGAGTATGGGCCATTAGTGATACCGTTGGCCGGATTCATTACACCGTTGTAGCGAAGGTAATCGGGTCCGTAGTCAAGATTGAAGTAGCCGGCATAGGCCGACAACGCCGTACCTTTCTCGGTGTTCACTGGCGCATCGTAATACATCGCCACTGACCACAGGTTCATGCTGTGATAGTTGGTTGTGACCCCGGCGTCAGGTGAGGTCCACATGGCGTTCTTTTGCGTGATGAAACCTGCCTCCAGGTTCAGGATCTTTTTCTTGCCGAGGTACGTGCCAGTCATGTATGGCGTAACGTGCTGCTCTTTATCAAAAAAGTTATACATGAAAAATCCCTGGTATTGTTTGTGGTGCCCGGTCTGCGCGAATGTTGCTGCATTCCCGACGGCTGGCGGTGTTTGTCCGTTGGTTGTAATTGGAAAAGGATCGCTCAGCACCACCCGGTAATCAAATTTTCCGAGCTGACCTCGTGCATATACACTCAGTTTCCTGGAGAATTCGTCAGTCTGGTCTACGGTGGCCTGGGCAAAGACGGGTACATCCATCGTCATAATCGTGCCAATGCTGGGTTGGCTAAAGCGCGATAGTCCGTTTGCGATCGTCAAGCCGCCACCCAGTTTAAGCATGTCATTGCTTTTCCAAACTTTGTATTCGCCTAAGGCGTCGTGAAAGAAAACCTGAAGTTTTCTGTTGCCTGCGTTCTGCGAAAGGAAATTAAAATTGTTCTGTCCGAATTGGGTATAAAAGAACACATGGTCTGTCAATTGACCATAGAACTGAATACGCGTGCGCCGCAGTCCGATGTCAAAAGTTTGACTCGCAGGATCACCCAGTACCGTCGTGCCAGGATTGCTATCGTTGTACCGGAGCCACACCTGATTGAGAAAGGTCCACTTTAAATAATGACTTCCATCTTCGTTCAGTTTGAGACGAAGTTCTTCAATTGGCGCAGGACTCTGAGTTGGCGCAGGACTCTGTACTGGCGCGGGACTCTGTGCGTATAGGCTATAAGTGGATATGACCATACCTACCAGTATGGCAGCAAAGTATTTTTTCATATGTTTTTATTTTGAAGTAAACCCTGTGAGGAAGGGTGAAATTTGGGAACGACGACCAGTTCCAGCCACATTAATTTTTAGTTCATCGAAATGATGTCGTTATATTTAATTCCATTGCAAAAAATCGGTTTCAATTGTTCTTCCTGAAGCGCTGCCACAATGCCGCGAACCTTCAGCTCCCTGCGCTCCACGCGTTGACGCACGAAATAATACTCCATCAACCGGGTGCATTGTGTCAGTACATGGCGTTCAAGCATAAGCTGGTCCCACACGGCATCGGAAAAAATATTTTTCCCATTGTCATCTGCGATCGACATGTGTTGATTAAAATAGAGCGCTGCGCGCAGGCCACTGAGCGAATCCGCCTGATGCATTTTGTTGATCATGGTCTGGTCCATCGTGCCCACAAAAACGACCTGCTTGCATTCCTTATTCTCAATGAAATGGCGTATCCTTTCCGTTTCGCGCTCATCGTATTGTTGGAGCTCACTACCAGGCAGAAAACAAATGAAGACCTGTTCCTTAAACTCAAGAAATTTCTTGAGTCCAAAATCTCCATAGGCGATGATCAGCGTTTTTTCAACGCCGATCATCGCTAAAAGATTTATGAGCCTGTTCATGATCAGACAGGTTGAGCTTCCAGCTTGGGAATCATATTGACAAAGCCTTCCACGAAGACCAAGGCGGATTGTATCTCATCAGGCGACAAAGTATCCAGCTTCGCGTAGACGAGGAGCTTGTTCCGTTGTGATTCGACGTGCATCACTGGATGTGTCTCCAGGTAGGCCAATAGCTGTTCCGAGAAAAACTTTCGGATAGCCTGTTCGTCTTCACCCCGCAGATAATACTTGCTCGAAAACACTGGATGGTCTTTGAAGTCGATGTCTCTGCCAAAGGCTATTTCCGATAGTTTTGTCCAAAGCCTTTCTGGTTCCAGAGAGAACGCTGGTATATGGAGGTCAAGTTCAGAAACGTGAACAACAGTGAGCACTGTGTCATTCTGGGCCATGCCCGCACCTTCTGAAACAGTGATGTCGGAGATTTCTACTTTTCCAAAGTCAGTATACGCTGAGAGCATGTTCTCTTCGTAGCGGATCTTCGCCCCATTTTCAATTGGGAAGTTTCTGTACTTGGAAGTGTTCCTGATCTTTTGAGGGTAAAATACCTGATCGTTGGTCTCTGCGAAATTACGGAGATCGATTTGACGCGGACTTAATTTGATCTCAACCTTATTCCTGCTATTCGGAGAGAACTTACGGGAAGCCAGTGGATGACTGGAAAAGAATTGGAAGAATTCAAAGCCAGTGACGTTGACTGTTCCACCCGCGTGATGATATTCCTCTTCAAAATGATGCAACTGCTCCATAAAAGTATGGTCCACAATTCGTGCATCGGCAAAATTCAACACGACCTTTTTGCCAGGTTGGAGTTTGCTGAACATCTTTTTAAAACCAATCAGGTTAGAAAAAACAGCCGCATCCTTAATGGAAACGTAGTACTCATTTCCGCTCTCCGAGATCTCATAACGCGCTTTGAACAAGCTCTTGATAGGAGCACCGTTCAGTATGTGAAAAACGAACTTGGTCAGAATACCGGAACCAACACCAATCAAGAGGTCGGTCGACACTGTTACAACAACCGTTACAACAAAGATCACTAATTGCTCGGCGCCGATCTTATAGGTCTTGTAAAATTCATTGGGCGACGCCAACCTGTATCCCACGGCGATCAGCAACGCTGCCAGTGCAGCATTAGGTATCATTTCTATTACGGGTATGAACAATAACATCGCAATAAAAAGGAACGTACCATGAAAGAAATTTGCCCACCGGGTGCGTCCGCCAAAGCTTACGTTGGCAGAACTACGGGCAACTTCAGAGATCATTGGCAATCCACCAAGAAGGCCGGAGAACATATTTCCTGCTCCGAGGGCGGAAAGGTCTTTATTATAATTTGATTGACGCTTAAAAGGATCCAGCCCGTCCACAGCTTTCACCGTCAGCAGTGACTCGAGGCTATTGATAAAGAGGAACATAACAACATACTTCCAGAATACACCCGTTCCAATGGCAGCAAAGCTGGCGTTGAACTTAATGTTCTCCCAGAAGTTGCCTATGGTCACCAAATCAAAGGCAGGTTCTGTATGACGGAAATCCATGATCAATGCCATGGGAATCGTAACAACCAACACCACCATTGGTGCTGGAATGCTTTTGAAGATCTTTCCTTTCAGAAAGGGCATTCCAAAGATGATAACAAGACTGACAATGCCCACCATTGCGACGCGTGGGTCAGCATTCATAAAAGAATGAGGGATCAATTTATATAATTCGATCGGCTCCATTCCTTTTAAAGTCGCGGGGTCAATTCCCAACAATACGTGTATCTGCTTTGAAAAGATGATCAAGCCAATAGCCGCCAACATGCCGTGTACGGCAGATGGTGGAAAGAAATCACTTAACGCACCAAATTTTAGGAAGCCAAATATGATCTGAATACCCGCCATCACAACAATTACTCCGCATGCAAGCTGCACGCCTGTATATCCTTCAATGTTGAGCGCTCCTAATTCTGTGACTGCGCCAGCGCAAATGGTAATTAATCCGGCAGCTGGACCCTTGATGGTAAGTGCAGAACCCGCAAAGAAGCTGACGAATATTCCGCCGATCATTGCCGTAAGCACGCCCATGGCTGCAGGAAACCCGCTTGCTTTGGCAATACCAAGACTCAATGGTAGTGCCAACAGAAATACGAGGAAGCCTGAGACTGCGTCGATGCGCCAATTTTGTTTTAAGCCTGCTAAGCCGTCTTTGGGAATTTCAAGTGTTTTCATTTTTTGTGTTATGTTAACTCATTCGCTTCGGGATAGATAGAAGCACAATGAAGCCTGATGTTTTTTTGTTAGAGTAAGATGATAGAAAGTTGTCCAGTCCGAACACGCTGCATGGTATGCCATTGTTAATGGCATCATCAATAAGTTGGATGTTTCGAGACTAAAAAGCCTGAACTGAAATTATCGTGGTCAGGCGAAAACAGGAATAGATCAGATCAGCAATGCACAGTGCATTGTGAATAAAGGAGGCAAAATGAGAGTGTCCCGTTCGGAAATGTCAGCATGCTTATTGTCATGGGCAGCTGTAAGATTGGAACCGTGACTTGTAAAATCAAGCAACGTTGTGGAATTGCAAACTGATAGGAACTCTTCTGCACTTTCCTTTTCATCCTTCTCCTTCAGCAGCATTGGCGCTACGATAGAAGTATGTTGCGTACTAAAGGCCGTTTCCTTTGTTGTGGGGATCTGCTGGACTACAATGGATATAAATGCCGGGCAAACAAATTGGAACAGCATCACGAAGAGCGCTATTCTCACTAATTGTTTGGAAGTCCTCAGCATAGGGTAGATTAATCCGACTGCAAAAATGATGATATTTTTGCACTTACTGCGCAGCAGTTCGAAGAATTTTGACCGTAAAACAGTCGATAACGATTGCAATCGCATATTAATCTTACAAGTGTAATTCTACGTCCACATTCCACTGCGCTTTAGATCAATGTTGCGGGTGATTGTCACTTGTTAGGTTGCGATTTTTACTTTTTCTTTTTCCGGATTAAGTCAAGTATGCCATTCACAAAGGTGAGAGGATGAGGCGGATTTCCAGGAACATAGAGATCAACGTTGTATTTCGCAAGTAATGTTCTGTTCAATGCGCCACTTCCTTCGTGAATACCGCCACTAATGGCGTCAGTGCCAAACAAAATGATCAGTTTCGGTTCCGGTACCGCATCGTAGCATACTTGTGCCGCCTCAGCCATATTCTCTGATATAGGACCCGTTATCACAATACCGTCGCAATGTCGGGGGGAAGCGAGGAATTCAATCCCGAATCGTCCCATATCGAAATTAACGTTTCCACAGGCATTGAGTTCTGCTTCATCCGCATTGGCGCCCGCGGCAGATATTTGTCTTAGCTTAAGCGACCGGCCAAAAAATGCAGTAATCTCCTGACGGACCTTTTGAGGATCAATAACAATCGGTGCTGAATTTCCTTCGGTAACGATCAGCCTTTCACGAATGTTCGTGGCAATCTTATAGTCCTTGGTGAATTTGATTTTGTCAGGGTATTTAAATGAGCATTCGCCACACATTACGCACTTACCCATATCGATACTCACTGGCGCTTTTCCAATAGCGCCTGTAGGACATAACGCAACCAAAGCATCCTCATCGACCTTTACGGTACTTATCTCAGGTCTTCCCTTGAAAGGGCCGGGTAGCTCGGGTTTTGTTACATCGGGGATATACTGTCTCCCGTGCTGCTTAAGGATGGTTAGTTCTTCAAAGATCATATGCGCTCAAATTTATTTTATAGATCGTGGCCGCAATAGCTCAGGTTGTAACTCTTGTTATTTATTGGAAAATCGGAGATCTCCAGATCGCGAAGCGACAGGGCAAGAGCCATCCAGTTGTGGACTGATGGATCTTTCACTTTGTAATGCATTATCTCACCAGTTTCATTCGTAACAGCACTATGGCAAATTTCTCCCCGCCATCCTTCCACCAACGACACTGTAAACGAATTTGGTCTGATCTTCAATTCACCTTGCGATACAGGCAACACTGGATTTTCTTCCCTTGATTTGATTTTGTTGATCAGCATTCTTATAAAGGCAATTGACCTTTCGATCTCGATCTTGCGAAGTAAGGCACGTGCCCAAACATCACCACTGGTAACCTCCTTAACGGGCTCATAGGGACAGAATGCGTAAGCGCCGAATGGATGAGACTTGCGTATATCCCGTGGGATACCTGCCATGCGCGCGGCCATACCGACGGCGCCGATGAGCTGCATTTGTGTTGAAGTTACCGTCCCAATATTCTCCATGCGCATCATAACACTAGGTAAGGCAAACGTCTTATTCGCCATGGTTAGAAAACGACGCTCAAAATTGTCAAGGAACTTGGTCAGCGATGCGATGAGGTCTGGTGTTAGCGGGTAATTTGTTCCGCCAACGCGTATCAGACCTTTCCCAAACCTGTTACCACACCAAAGCTGTGCATAATTTATCGTCGGTGTCCTGAGCGCGCCGAAGACTGCTGAACCCAACTGGTAAGCAAGGCCAATGCACATGTTGCTAAGGTCACCGATATGCATGGCGATCCTTTCGAGCTCGAGACCAATGCAACGCTCAACGCTCAGTCCGCTTCCGATCTCAATCCCTGACATGCTCTCCATGAGACTTGCAAACGCAGTAGCGTGGCCAATAGCTGTGTCAGCTGCTATGCTTTCAGAGAGCACTGTGCGCTGCAAGAGCGATCGTTTCCTGAGATAGGTTTCTTCAACACCGCGGTGTTGCCATCCCAGTTGGATTTCAAGGTGAAGAACTGTTTCACCATTGCACAAAAATCTGAAGTGACCAGGTTCAATGACACCAGCGTGAATTGGACCAACGCCGACCTCATGCAACTCATCACTATGGATCTTGTAGAAAGGATAGTTGTTGATTACTTTTTTGCGATCCGCACGGTTGAAAGCATATCGAACAGGTTTATCCCACGGGCTACTGGTGAATTCCACACCGAAATTTTCAGCGATCTCCCGCTCGTAAATGTGAAAAGCATAAACACTTTTGGTGATCGAGGCAAGGTGAATAGGCTGACTTCGGGGCTGCTCATGCGACAGTACGGTTATTTCGCCAGTCTTATCGTTCGCAATACAGCAAACGAACTTAAGATTTCCCTCGTATGGAAAAGCATAATACGTGACGCAATGTTGGTGGCTATCCTGCATCATGCTGACCACCTCGGTCGAAAAGACACTGTATGAAATGACCGGAATGTCTCTCAAAGGGAGCGTTCCCTGATTTCTAATGACTGTAGACTTGTTGTTTGCTACTATGGTATCCATAATTAAACAGGTAAGGATTTTATGGCAAGATTGATACCCTGGACAATAAATTCCGGCCGGAACAATCCGATGTAAAAGACTATCAGGATCAGGCTGAGTTGGATAATAGATTCAAATGGTGATGCTCCCTTGAGATTAATCGTTCCACCGTGCTTTTTCAGGAACACAATGCCCAACATTCTGACGGCCAGGCCATAGATAACCACCAACACCAATAACAATACAATGATGGCGATCCACCAATAACTTTTCGCAATGAGGGTTTGAAACATGAGCAGTTCTGAAATAAGCATTCCGGACGGAGGCATGGCAATGATGGAGAGAAAACCCAGTAACATGACGACACCTCCCAGGGGATTTATTCTGAGATAGCTGCCGATGTTTTCATCGATCTTACTGTTGAATATGCGATGCATTTGAGATACCTGAAAAAACAAACTTGATTTCACCAATGAGTGCATGATTAGATGAAGTATGGCGGCAAAGTATCCGAGGCCACCGCATGAAAAGGCAATCATGACCAATGATGCATGCTCCATGCTCGAATAAGCGAAAAGGCGTTTGACGTTGCGCACTTTCAGCATATAGGCGGCGGCAAAGAACAAGGATATAAGCCCGGTGATCATAAGGAGCTTATTCATCCATGGAAGAATTGAGGTTGTGGAGAAGGCCTCATAGAAACGATAGATGGCGACGAAACCGGCATTCATCAACACAGACGAAAGACTTGCTCCCACTTGAGATGGAGACACATCTTTCGCGTCGATATCCACGTTGAACAGTGGAATGAGCCCCATCTTGACGCTGAACCCTGTCACTACCAACAGAAAACAGGCCTTAAGCCACAATGGGTTCAACTGATCGGATAAGTGCTTTATGGTTGAAAACGTGAAGTCGACATTCTTTACCTGCTGACCTGCGAGGCCCAGAAATAAAACACCGGCAAAGGCCAGCGCAATCCCAATGGACGAAATGAATAAATATTTCCACGTTGCTTCAAGCGATTCACTGTTGCGGTTATGGTAGATCAGCACCGTCGCGCCGAGGGTGGTTGCCTCGGTGAATGCCCACAATGTTCCGAAGTGGGAGGTGAGCAAGACGCCGACAATTGAGCCTGTAAAGAAAATAGTACCGGCGTTGTGCATGGCCTGGACTGCAGGCTTAACATTCCTGTCTTTGACGAACTCAATGTAGTGAATGGCGGATACAAGGCTTACAATGACAAGGATGATATAAAATATCATACCGATCGCATCGCAAAAAAAGAACTCATTCAACTGTTCGCCTACGCGTGGAGCCAGATAAAACCCCAGGCCGATCGTCGTCAGCAGGTATATAAATACAAGGACGTGACTGACATTTCTGTTTCTTGCGAAATACGTCACAAAGGCAAGGATCGCGGTCAGACTAAAGAATAGATATATCATAGTTTAATCCTTTAGTTGGGATAGTTGAGTGGTGTCCAAATTTTGAAAATAATCCTTTACGCGATTGAAGAAAACGCCCATCACCAGCACGCTGGTAAAAATATCGAGCAGGATAGCGGCATTGACAAACATTGGCATGTCAGAACCCAATGCCAGTGACAATAAGAAAATCCCGTTCTCGATAACGATATAACTGATCAGATGTGTAACAAGGTCGCGGTTATTGATAGCGATGAATAATCCAACAAAGATCGAAGCGGTAGCCGCGGTAAAATACTTTACCTGGAGGTCGGCATTGGTTTTGAGTTCGTCGTGCAGAAAGTATCCGATAAGAAAACTCATTACGACGATCAGGGTCGCAATCAACACAGAATAATATCCTTTCACAGGCCCGTGCGCGTGTCGGTGTATTTTATTTTTCGTTATGCGTCTAAGGAACAAGGGAACGAAGAAAGCCTTGAACACAAGCGTCTCCATAAGTATGAACAGCAATTGTATGACAGAACCTGCTTTGAGTTCATAATAGGCGAGACCAAATAGCAACACTCCCTGCAACGCCAGAAGGCCAAAATAGCTTTTTACCATCTCAACCTTGGAAACGTAGATCAGGGAGATTATGAATACGATGACTAGAAAATTTATCATGGCTAAATTCTGTTCTTAATGATGATTACCACAAATATCAGGATCATGGCGATCGCGCTCACCGACAATATATATTGGGCGTTCATGGCCATCTTGTTCCGGCTGCGGAACGACTCGAGCCAGCCAATTCCAGCCGCGAAGAAGACTTGTAAAACCAGGAAGATGCCGATGCGAATGCCAAGCGAGAGGGACTGGGGTATCAGGCAATTAGCGCTTAAGGTGCTGAAAAGCACAAACTTAATATTGTTGGCTGTCTTGATGATGCCCAGGTCGAATCCGCTATGATCGAGCACCATCACCTCGTGTACCATGGTGAGTTCAAGGTGGGTCAGCGGGTCGTCAACGGGGAGTCTACTGGTCTCGACAAGCGTAATCTGCCCCAATACGTATCCGGCCAGGACTGCAATGATGACGGAGAAATAATTGTCATAGTGAAGGTTGGCAAAAATGTCGTGAAACGACGTATAGCCTGTAAACATGGCTAAGGCGCCAAGAAGAATGAAAAACGCAGGTTCGATGAGCATTCCGTAAAATGCTTCACGATTGGCACCCATCCCTTCAAAACCACTCGAAACATCAAGCGCACTTAGAATGATCAGAAAGCGACCGAGTCCAAGCATGTAGGCGAACAATACAAAATCTCCGGTAAAAGAAAATAGCGCTGCATTCTCCTCGAAAGGAACGAATAGTCCCGCAATGATCACTGTCGAGAAATAAACAGGGGCGCCAATCTGGAAAATGAAACTGGAAGACGTACTGAATACGCTGCCCTTTTTCAGCAACCGCGCTATGTCGTACCATGGCTGCAAAACACCAGGTCCCTTTCGCCCGCTGAAAAACGCTTTGACCTTAACGATGACGCCCGGAAAGTAAATGCAGGCCACAAGTATTAAACCCAGTGAAAGCATATTACAGGATGTTTAGAATTGTAAGTAAGCCTATGATCACTAAAAAGAGCAATGGATATATCAGATAATGATTGATCAATCCGGATTGTGCAACCCCAGCCTTTGGTAAATATTTTACAATCAGGTGTACCCAACTCAATACAGTCTTTTCCTCTATGAGATCCTTGCTTTCAGTATGAAAGGTTCGTGGAGGCGGAAAAATTTCTTTTTCCGCGAATGACTTGTAGTGCCTTTTATAATCGATCAATGGATTGACGAGCTGGCGCAGACTTTCTGCATAAGACGTTGGTGTATATTGATGACGGAAATCGCCGGCCGTATAACCACAGCCCCATGTCGGACCCTGGCGGACGGCAACTTGCCGCTGTTGCCACACCCGAATACCAACTATTGCGCCCACGAGCAGTATCAGCAACAGGTTGATGTTGCTGACCATAGTCAAAGACTGCACGACATCATTCATGATCGCCGGTGAGGAAATTCCCGTAAGCTGCTGCAGGATCTGAATTACCGTTTCGCCAAAGAAAGAAGATCTAAGACCGATAAAAAGAATCATTCCGATAATGATAGCCGCTGGCGCCAGCATCATTGGCGTTACTTCATGCGCTTCTTGATGGTCCACCATTCTTCTTGTGCCGAGAAAGCTCATGCCAAAAGCTTTGGTGAAGCAATAGATGCAAAGGCCTCCAATCAATACTAACGCGAGGATGGCTGCTACACCTACCAGTGACATCCAAAAACCAGCACCAGGCAGGTGATGAAGCACTCCATTATATATCAGGAACTCCGAAATGAATCCGTTGAAAGGAGGGATGCCACTAATGGCCAATGCGCCGATCAGGAAAGCGGCAGATGTATACCGCATTTTCTTGATCAACCCTCCAAGATTATCCATGTTGACAGTGTGAGTTGCGTAAAAAACGTTTCCAGCTGTGAAGAATAAGAGTGACTTAAAAAGTGCATGGTTGAGATTGTGCAATAAAGCTCCAGCAAATCCCACCAGCATGAGATAATCATCTCCAACAGACCTGCCGAGTATCCCCACGCCCAATCCTATTCCTATTATGCCAATGTTTTCAATGCTGTGATAAGCAAGCAATTTTTTAAGATCGTGTTGCATGATCGCCATAATCACACCCATCATCCCTGAGATGATGCCGATGGTAAGGACCACAATGCCAATTGTTGTAAGATCGTTTTGAATGAGCGATGTAATGCGGAATATTCCGTAGATCCCCATCTTTATCATCACACCACTCATGACGCCTGACACATGTGAAGGGGCGGCAGGGTGGGCTCTTGGAAGCCACGAGTGGAATGGAATAAAGCCGGCTTTAATTCCAAATCCGGCGAAAAATAAGAGAAACAGCGGAGCGTTTCGATGCTGTTCGAAATACATGGCCACTCCCTTAAATCCAAGTCCCCCAGTCTCATTTGCTGCGATCAGAAAACTGATCATGATCAGCGCAAAGCCAAGGTGCATCTGCAGCAGATAATTGATACCGGTTTTTAAGGTGGATTCTTTTTGCGCTTCGAAAATCACAAGCACAAAGGAAAAGAGAGACATTAATTCCCAGGCAAGTAGAAAGGCGATGCCATCACGCATTGCAGTCACCATCAGCATTGAACCATGTAACCAGAGGAAACTGAAAAGATGAAGAGAAATAAATACGCTTCGTTTTTTTGGAAGGTAAGGCTTTAAGTATCCGCCGGCATAGAGTATGCCACAGAAGCAGATCAGATTAATGATCAACATGAAGAAAGCGCTCAACGAATCAATGACCAACTCGATCGGACCACTCCACGTGGCCACGCCAAGGGCAATTGTCTGCGTTCCATTGACAAGTGACTCAAAGGCCCACGTTCCAGTACTGACTACAACCATGATATGAAGCACAAGGCCGAGCGAATATTTCCAGGTCTTGGGAACAATGAAAATGCCAAACGAGAGGAGGAGGGCCGTTTTGAATAATATAATCATCATAACTTTCGTTGGGTTTAGACACCATGCCGATCAGTTCAAAAAAAGATCAGCCCAATACAACTGCAGCGCTACTGCAGTCTTTGTTGTGTGCTGCTGATTTGGACCAATGCAACCGCGATTGCAACTTGAGACATCATCAACTTGGTTGGTGAAATTATTGTTTTTTTGAAAATAAGGTGTTCTTGCTTGTAGTCGGTGGTCGGACATTACAAAAACGTAACCAGACCTTTGATAGCGAATCAGATCAGTAGCTTACAAAACAGCGTAAATCGCTGTGACTGATAAAATACGCGGCTAGTATCGATCAAGCCCATCTCGTCGTGAGAAGCCGTGAGATTTGAGCTGTGGCTTGATAAGTCCAAGAGAGGTGCAGAGTTGGCTGAGGATAAGAATTCGGCACTTTCATTTTCCTCTTTTTCTTTGAACAACAATGGCGCAACAATAGACGTATGCTGAACGCTCAGTTCGATTGACCTGGATGTTGGCGCCTGTTTTGCAACTATGGGGATAAATGCCGAACACAAGAACTGGAACAGCATTGCCGTTAGCGCTATTCTCAATATGTGCCTTGAAGTTCGGAGCATAGAATGTTTTGGTACAAACGCAAGGGGCAACTTTTTCGACCGTTGTCCAAATTTAAGTTCGATAATATATCAAGAGATTGCGTCATATCCTTGTGCTGAAGAAAAAAAACATCAATCAATGTACTTGCCAGGGTAGCGCAAGGGCGTATCATGGTTTAGACTTTTAGAGGTGAACGGAAGAAAAGGTCACATGAATGGGTCTAATATTTTTCGAGAAATTTCATAAGTTTTTTAATCTCCTTCTTCTTCAACGCTGGAAAATTGGCAATGCGGAATGTTTTCGACTTCCAATTACCATAGCCTTCACCGAGTAACAACCCTTTTTTGACGGCAGCGGTTTTGATTTGCTGGATGACCTCAGGCGTTGCAGTGATGGGTAATACAGTAAAGGATCGTACACTGTTCTTATCGACCAGATGTCTGATTGCTTTTCGTTTGGCTAGAAAACGCAACCACAGTTCATACCGGACGCTGACCTTTCTATGTACCTTATCGATGTGATCTGAATCCTCCAATACACGCATCAGCAAGTAAATCGCCATAACATTAGGCGTAAATGACGTTTGCCACTTGTTCATCATCTCGATCATAAACGTGAGGCTATTGTAATGTGCCTTTTCACCAATATCATTGGCCTTGGCTATGGCGCGCGGCGAGCAGATCAAAAGGCCCAATCCAGCAGGGAGTCCAAAGCACTTCTGTACCGACGCAAACCAAATGTCTGCGGCAGTAATTTCAAGTCTTATTCCTCCCATCGATGAGGTTGCATCAACGGCGATTAGCGTGTCTGGAAAATGCTTGCGCATTTTGCGGACGACAGCGTTGCTCACCTGTGTACCGTTGGACGTTTCATTCTGTGTTATGCATATCAGGTCGTCGTCGTCGACATTTGATAGCGTACTTGGATCCAAGACATCTTCCAGATCAAAGGGGATGGCTTCGGCGGGCCTGAGGCGTTGCGTATAATCGAACCACTTTTGTCCAAATGCACCGTTGTAAAGGTGATAGCTCTTTCCTTTAGTAACGGATTGCGCAATGATTTCCCAGCATTCGGTAGCCGATGACGTGAAGAATATTGTATAACCTTTTGGAACCTTGAGCTTCTGATGAAGCAAACCGATCGTTTTCCTGGAAAGCTGTACGAACGCTTCGCTGCGGTGGTTTGCGCTAAGAATACCTTCGCGTGCCGCATCCATAACATATTCCGGAATTTCGTCGTGGATGCGCGATGGTCCTGGATAAAATGAGATCATGGCTATTGATAGTTTCAGTTATTCAACGACAATTATCAAAAATAGATCAACCAACATGGGATTCAATGTAATGTGCGACTAATTTGTGGTTCTGAATACCCGTCAACTATCGGCTACACATTGGTCTGGATCACCAAAAGTTTTTACATTTGCGTGAGTTTTATGATACGGGCGCGTTACATTAGTTCAACCACCAGCATGATGGTGATTTTGCTTTTGTTGCTCTCAATCGTTTGCAGCACAATTAATGCCGCTGGCTCTTCACACCATGTGCAGGTGACGGCGACTTTCAAGAAACCCGGAACATCATCCGCGTCAGATACACAGTTGCCCGATAAAGTTGAGTCTGAGAACGATCATAAGCTTCTCGTCACGTTCTTTTTCATCCACCCCGTCAGTGAGATCCTTTGTTTTGATGTTGCGCGATCCCTGTACACCTGCTTTTTCAAGGCAACCCGCTTGCGCGGCAGCCCGTCAAGGGTGCCACGCTACCTTGCAACCCGTTCGATCATCATTTGAACGGTTAAATACCTCCATCGCTACATTCGACACTATCCATTATGGCCTGCTGGCCATCAATCTTTTTTTATCTAATTATTCAGTATGAACTCAGAAAATTCTTCTTTTGATGAACATGAGGTGCTGCATGACTTGAAGCACTACCTGCCCGCGCAGGCCCCATTGAAAGACTTTATTCATCACAATACATTACACGCTTTTCAGCATTTACACTTTCACCAGGCGGTCCGGGAAGCGTCAGCGCTTTTTGGTTATCGCGTGTCATTGTCGCTGGCGGAGTACCGCGAGTTGTACAAGTCCAAGCGCATCAGCCGCGAAGTATTGCATCGCGTCATTGCCAATCGAAAAGGAGCGAACAACGTTGCCGAGTGGGAAAGAATTGTTCTCTCTGTAAAGCACGGTAAGCCTGCCGCTCGCATCGGTTCGCTGCGATCAATTTGGAAAAGGAAGTATGCCATAGATATGGATTCATTGGTGCATCCCATTTTGTTCAGGATACTTTGCAGTTACCTGGACCAGGGGATCTCAGTATGGACATTTCCTGTGAAGGAAAGAAGTTTTATCTCCTCCATCCGCGAGTTGGAACGGAACAGTTTCACCAGTTTTTTCCGCAGGCAGCGGGCTAAGGAACTGCTGTTGAAAAGTACCTGCGAGATTGCCGATCTTCTTAAGATCCTGGTAGGTGACGAATCCCTCTATAAAGATTACCTTTTTGACCAGCAGTTCGCCCACCAGGGATGGTCTGGTATGTTTTCAACGATAGAGGATATGCCGCAGACGCTATTGGAGGAAAAGAAACCATCCATACACGATCTGATAGTATTTGAATTGTTGCTGGAAATCGACGCACTCGATTTTCATTTTGACGGTGAATGGTCACCCATGGGCACAAGATTGAAGGATAAACCCGTCCCTCTTTTTTCGCGGGTCGAGGAAAGTGAATTGGATGAAGTTACCGCCATGTGGCAAGAGGCATTCGAATGGAGTTATTATGACGATGTTCTAGCCGGGATCAAGATGCCCCAGACGGTTAAAAAAGTCTCTGGATCGAAGACTTTTCAAGCCATGTTCTGTATCGATGATCGGGAATGTTCCTTGAGGCGTTACCTTGAAAAGTTTGACCCTCGTTGCGAAACGTTCGGCACGCCAGGGTTCTTCAGCGTAGAATTCTTTTATCAGCCCGAGGACGGAAAGTTTTATACAAAACTATGTCCAGCGCCGGTCACGCCGAAATATCTCATTAAGGAGGCAGGCACAAAAAAGAAGAGGAACCGCGACATTCATTTTACCAAACATGCGCATACTTTCTATGGTGGATGGCTTATTTCACAAACACTGGGATTTTGGTCTGCATTAAGATTGTTCATCAATATCTTCAGGCCCACGATGAGCCCTGCTACAGCATCATCGTTCAGGCACATGGATAAATTCTCGCGTCTGACCATTGAAAATAAAGACCTGGAAAATCGCGAGAATGGTCTTCAGATCGGGTTTACCGTTGACGAAATGGCTGTGCGCGTTGAAGGACTCCTGCGAAGCATTGGATTGGTGAAGGACTTTGCGCCTTTGGTTTATGTGGTCGGTCATGGATCAAGCAGTGTGAACAATCCACACTATGCTGCGTATGATTGTGGTGCGTGCTCAGGTCGGGCTGGCTCGGTCAACTCCAGGACTGTATGTTTTATGGCTAACCACCCGAAAGTACGAGAGGTGCTTGCCGGGAAAGGAATAGTGATTCCCGCGTCTACCCAATTTGTTGGAGCGCTTCACGATACGACCCGAGATGAAGTCGTGTTCTTCGATGAGAATTCGTTAACACGGGAAAACATGGAACGGCACGACAAGCACGAAGTTGTGTTCTCCAATGCACTTGACCATAACGCCAAGGAAAGGTCCCGTCGTTTTGAATCAATCGATACGCAGATCAGTCCGGAAAAGATCCATACAAAACTTCAGACGCGGTCCGTGTCACTCTTTGAACCCAGACCTGAACTTAATCATGCCACGAATGCGCTATGCATCGTGGGAAGAAGGGACCTGACGAAAAATTTATTTCTCGATCGCCGCGCCTTCCTGAACTCATACGACTATACCATTGACCTGGAGGGGAAGTTGCTGTTCAACATCATGAAACCCCTGGGCCCTGTGTGCGGAGGTATAAACCTGGAATATTTCTTTTCGCGCGTGGACAACCAAAAGTTAGGAGCGGGCACAAAGTTGCCGCACAACGTTATGGGACTTATTGGCGTTGCCAATGGCATCGACGGCGACCTTAGACCGGGATTACCCAGCCAGATGATCGAGGTGCATGACCCTGTGCGCTTACTGATCATCGTCGAGCATTTTCCGGACGTGGTGTTAGCCACAATCAAAAAAGCCCCGGAAGTATATGAATGGTTCATTAACGAATGGGTGCGCCTGATTGCAGTCAACCCTGAAACTAAAGAGCTTCATTTGTTCGGGAAAGGAAGTTTCCTTCCCTACGAGCCATTGAAGAACGGTGTTCCGTCTATCGCCGACCTCACAACGTTGTTAGAATCATCTCAGGAAAATCTTCCAGTCTATTCACTTTCATAAGATCATCATGGAACAAATACTTCAATTTTTCATATTGGTGCCATTGGTAGGGTTTGCCGTCAGCTTTCTTATTCCAAGGCAAAAGGAAAACACGATCTCCTGGGCGGCGTTTGTAACGGTTGGACTGCATCTCGCAGTTGCCGTTGCATTTCTTGCGTACTGGTTCCTCAATCACCACCCCACGCTTAACCTCAAGGAGATCGTACTCTTCAGAACGGTTGGATACGAGTTCTTCGTCGACTTCTATTTTGATAAGATAACGGCAACCTATCTTTTAGTGGGGTCACTTCTGACCTTTCTGGTGACGATTTATAGCCGCTATTATATGCACCGCGAAAACGGGTACAAGCGATTCTTCAACACGATTTTGTTCTTCTATGTGGGTTATAACCTCGTTATCTTCGCCGGCAATCTGGAGACCTTGTTCATTGGATGGGAGATTCTCGGAATTTCTTCATTCCTGCTTATCGCATTCTATCGTGAAAGATATCTGCCTGTCAAGAATGCGGTGAAAGTATTTTCTATTTATCGCATAGGTGATGTCGGATTGATTCTGGCCATGTGGCTTAGCCATCATTTGTGGCACGCCAATATTACGTTTCTTAAACTGAATGATTATGACATGGTTCATCATCAGTTGCAGACGCATAGCCTCATCGGTGTGTTCATTTCATTGATGTTATTGATGACAGCGGCGGCTAAATCGGCACAGCTCCCATTCTCGTCCTGGCTGCCACGCGCGATGGAAGGGCCGACGCCATCGAGTGCAATTTTCTATGGGTCGCTGTCGGTGCACCTGGGTATATTTATTTTATTGAGGACGTATCCCTTCTGGGAGCACCAACTTTCTGTACGCATCATCATTGGCGTCCTGGGCCTTACAACGGCAGTGGTGACAACAGGCATCGCGCGTGTTCAATCGTCTGTCAAGAGCCAGATCGCCTACGCATCCATCGCCCAGATTGGACTCATTTTTATTGAAGTCGCAGCTGGATTTGAAAACCTGGCGATGTTTCACTTTGCTGGAAATGCGTTCCTGAGAACGTATCAGCTGCTTGTTTCTCCGTCGGTGGTTACCTATCTCATACGCGAGCAATTCTATAACTATAATCCACGACAGCGTTCTATTGAAGATTCATTTTCCAAGAAGGTGGAGTACTCGCTGTATATGCTGTGCATCAAGGAATTCAATCTCGATTCGTTCATGTATCGCTTTCTTTGGAATCCTATTAAATGGGCAGGAAGGAAACTTGATTTCCTCACCGTTAACCGCGTGATGATCTTCTTTATTCCAGGATATCTCATCGGACTGTACAGTGTGTATAATAAGGAGATGATCTCACCTACGCTGCAGGAGTACCTTCCGGTTCTCTTTTCGCTCATAGGGCTCCTGATGGTATTGAAATCATTTTCAGAACGGAAGCAGGCCAGGCTAAGCTGGCTATTGATCATTATGAATCATTTTTGGGTCGCGCTGGCCATTTCTTTCAATGAAAAGTTCACCTTCGATCAGGTGCATCTTTATCTAAGTGGAATTGCAGCTGCCGGTGTGATGGGTTTCTTTTGCCTTCGCTGGTTAAAATCACACGAAGGCAATATTGACCTCGATCAGTTCCATGGTCATTCTTACCGGCATCCGGGAATGGCTTTCGTGTTCCTACTCTCATGTTTGGGTGCTTCCGGCTTTCCGATAACGCCGACGTTTATTGGCGAGGATCTAATGTTTACTCACATCCACGAGGATCAGGCCTTGCTGGCATTGATCGTATCGTTGAGCTTTATTATTGATGGCTTATCGATCATCAGGATCTACGCGCGCGTATTCCTGGGCCCACACGTCAAGTCGCAGTACGAGATGGCGTACAGATCGTCGTAGCAATTATGAATTATGAATTATGAGTTATGAGTTATGAGTTATGAATTGAAATGCAACTAAACCGCTAAGGCGCTAAGACGCAAAGTAGGCGGGCAAAGGATTTCTTAGTATTTTCTTTGCGTCGTTGCGTCTTTCCGTGCCCGCCGTAGCGCTTCGCGAAGGTGGGGCGGTGAACTGCATTTATTTTTTATTGATGAAGTACTGTAAGGCCATTGCATAGCCCTCCATGCCGAAGCCGGTCAGCATGCCGGCACATTTGGAGGTGATCAGACTGGTGTGCCTGAAGGTTTCCCGTGCATGGATGTTCGAAATATGAACTTCAACCACGGGCGTGGTGATGCCACCAACCGCATCGTGTATGGCCACTGACGTATGGGTATAAGCTCCTGCATTCAGAATGATGCCATCAAACGAAAATCCAACCTCGTGCAACTTGTTAATGATCTCTCCTTCTACGTTTGACTGATAATACTGAATGTCAGTTGTTGAGAACCGGGCCTTTAACACCGAAAGAAAACTTTCAAAGGATTGATCACCATAAATGGACGTTTCGCGCTTCCCAAGCAAGTTTAAATTGGGACCGTTAATGATTTGTATTTTCATAGCTAGGTGCGTTGAGCCTGGCTAAAGTTAAAGCGACAACGGGGAATAAAAAATTCTTCGCGTAAATTGCGCTGTGATCTGGGAACTGCATAGCAAACATTTTACGCATTATCTAAAGCTCGAACGTTCGCTCTCCTCCAATTCCATAGAAGCGTATTTGCACGATGTCGAACTGTTGCGGCAGTTCATGTCGACCAGAGATCCTCAGCTTTCACCTTTGCAGATAAAGGCAGTGGACCTTCAGGCTTTTCTGCAGTATATCGCAGAGTTGGGAATGAGCGCTCATAGCCATGCGCGCATTCTTTCTGGTCTCAAAGCTTTTTACAAATATCTGCTCCTGGAAGAGCTTATTGATAAGGATCCGACCGCGTTGATAGAGGGCCCGAAGCTTGGCCGTAAGCTGCCGGACACGCTCAGTTACCACGAAATTGAAAAGCTGTTCGACGCCGTCGATCAGTCAAAGCCAGAAGGCGTGAGAAACCGCGCTATACTGGAGGTGCTCTACAGCTCAGGATTGCGCGTCAGCGAGCTGGTGGATCTTAAGCTTAACAATGTCTACTTCGACATTGGCTTTTTAAAGGTTGTGGGAAAAGGAAACAAAGAACGCCTCGTACCCGTCGGCCGCGACGCGCTGAAATATCTCAAAATATATTGCCAGGAAATCCGCGGTAAGTCGCCTCACAAGCCCGTGAAAAAAGGTTTCGAAGCCTTTGTGTTCCTCAACCGGAATGGTAGCTCGCTGACACGTGTAATGATCTTTACTGTGATCAGGAATCTTGCGAGGGCAACCGGTCTCAATAAAAGGATCAGCCCGCATACGTTCAGGCATTCCTTTGCAACACATCTCATTGAAGGAGGTGCCGATCTTCGCGCGGTCCAGGAAATGCTTGGTCATGAATCAATAACAACTACTGAAATATATACGCACCTCGATCGCGACTATTTGCGACAGGTGATCACGGAATTCCATCCCAGATCATAATTCTTCGTACCTTCAGCCCATGAAGTTGAAACACCTTTTCGTCCTGACTTTTACCTTCTTCGCGAGCACCTTGTGTGGACAGTCGGTGAAGATCACAACAGAAAAAGATGTCGATTTGACCGTGTATGAGACATTTACAGTCATCAAAGGGGAGGTAGTAACGCCACCAGATGGCAAGAAGGCAAATCCTGAAACGCTGTTTCAGGCAATAAAAAAGGGAGTCGTTAGAGAGATGGAAGAACGCGGGTATAAATTTCAGGAAGACTCCACGGCACAGCTACGCGTCAGTTATGTTACCGGTTCCTACAGTCTTACCAATGTGGGCAATTCAGGTCCTTTGGGACAAACACCTGCGTCCAGCCCATCCGATATCAACCAATCGCGGTCGTGGTCCCACACATCAAGCGAAGGAATGCTGGTACTGGATATATCTGATGCAGCCAATAAAAAGCCACTGTGGAAAGCAGAAGCCAATAACGTCGGGCTGGATGGTGTGGATGTTACGCACGCGTTGGATGCCGTGATCTATAAGGCCTTCAAGAAGTTTCCGAACAAGCTCAAAAAGAAAAAGAAGTAATTCCGCGAATGTATACTTCCTTTGTCCGGCGCATCCTATTTCTAGCAGACCCTGAAAAAATTCATCATTTCGTATTTTCACTACTTAGCACAACCGGGAAAATTCCGGGTTTCAATAAACTGCTAGGTCTCTTCTTTAAATATGAGAACCCACGTCTTGAGCGGGTGTTATTTGGCGTCCGTTTCAAGAATCCTGTAGGCCTTGCGGCTGGGTTTGATAAAGATGCCCGGCTTGTCGATGAAATGGCGGCTTTGGGATTTGGATTTATTGAGATTGGTACACTCACGCCCAAACCTCAACCAGGTAATGACCGCCCCAGATTGTTTCGCCTGCCTGACGATCAGGCTTTAGTCAATCGCATGGGCTTCAATAATCAAGGTGTCGATGCGGCGGTCAAGCGATTAAGAAAGAGAAGTTCGAGCGTCATCGTGGGTGGAAATATTGGCAAAAACAAATCAACGCCCAATGAAAAGGCCCTGGATGATTATGTAGAATGTTTTAAAGCACTCGAACCCTATGTTGATTACTTTGTAGTGAATGTCAGCTCACCAAATACGCCAGGTCTACGCGCCCTGCAGGAAAAAGAACCACTTCAACATCTCATGTCTTCCATGAAGAAGTTAGCCCTGGCTTCCGCTAAGCCAAAACCTGTTTTGTTAAAGATTGCTCCTGATCTCAATGACACGCAGTTGGATGATGTGGTAGACATTGTTGTGAATACCGGCACCGATGGCATAATCGCGACGAACACAACAGTTTCGAGAGAAGGTCTGCGAACTGATCACTCCTCGATCGAGCAAATTGGCAACGGAGGACTGAGCGGTAAGCCACTGGGGACGAGGTCAACTGAGGTGATACGCTATTTGCGAAAACGGCTGGGGCCGGATTTGCCAATCATCGGTGTTGGAGGCATTATGCGCCCTGAAGATGCGATTGAGAAGTTAAATGCCGGCGCCAATCTCGTGCAACTGTATACTGGATTTATATATGAAGGTCCGGCCATCGCCAGGCGAATAAACGAGGCGATAATTAAGGAGATGCGGTCAAATCCCTAGTGGCTTCATGAAGCTAACGCCAATGATGAAAGCCCTGTTGTTGTTATAGGTATTGTCATTGAGTCGGTTCTGCAAGTCCATGATGCCCATCTCATAACGCAGGTCTAGTGAAAGACTGCTATTCTTAAGGATGTATTCCAACCGTGCTCCAATGTTAGGGCCGAAATCAAAGCGCTTGGCGTTGCTGTTGTCGAAGTCAAAATCTTCACTTGAGTCGTCCTTTTCAAAACCTTCTGTTTTGTATTTTCCACACAACCAATACGCTGCGTAAATTCCTGCATTTCCGTGAACCTTGAAGTTTTTCATCCCCGGAATAATAAAGGTATAGTCAAACATGACTGGTATCTCCAGGTACTGTGCCTTAAGCTTGTCCGTGATGGTATTGCAGACCTTATGGTAGTATCCTTTTTGAATATACTGCAGTTCAACGCCAATGCCGATGTTAGCATTGATTTGTTTGTAACCGACAGCACCGAATGTATAACCAATGTTGGCAACCTCTTTCCAGGGGGTCTTTGTTTTGTAGTTGGAAAACGTTGGACCCGCCTTGACGCCCACATACCAGATCTGAGCCGATGCGGCGCTCACGAACAACAGGAATGTAAAAAGAAAAAATGCTCTCATCACGCGTTGTTTTAAAATGGTTCCAGGATGTATTCGTACTGATTCGGCCCCGTTTTATTGTCATCCCTGTCAATCACCAGGACCAATTGACGTGGCGTAAAATCCTTTATAATATAAGGTTCAGCGGGTGTGTTCACAGGCAGAAGCGCGAGGACGGTACTGTTGTTTCTGAGTTCCCAGTTACCGGTGTCCGGCCGACCGCTTGGATTTACACGATCGAAATTGGAAGTCGCAGCTGTTGTCGGATTAGGCATGTAAAGCGTGAGCTTATATTTGCTTAAATCGGTTGAAGTATCCTTAACACCATCAATGCGAACCTCGACAAGTCTCCAACCTCCGGCCAATACACCAAGTTTGCTGGGACAGTCTGGAATATCTCCCCCACACGATGCCCCAACGATCAGGAGGATTACGACGATTAGTTTTGTCAATATCGATTTCATGAGGTTAGTTAAGTGAGTAAGCCTGCTGTTAAAATGTTGTAACGTTCTGCCTATCTTGTCTTAATGATCTTTCGCACGTGCTTTTCTTTTTGAGACTGAATGATCAATAGATAAATGCCTGCCTCGAGGTCTGCTAATGAGAGCCGGTGCTGTACGCCAACTCCCTGTTGGCTCCTTACGGTTCTGCCAGCCATATCCAGCACCTTAAGATCTATGGCGCCTTGCTTATCAGGTACATGGATGAATAAATCTGTTTGAACTGGGTTGGGATAAACCTTTAGTTCGTTATTGATAGAAAGTTCCGGCGCCGTGATGAGATATACGACGTCCGCTGATCGTGCCGTGCAACCAATCGCTGTTACAGCAACTGCATACACCCCATATTCAAGTGGATTGATCTCGTAGGTTTGATCCGTGGCGCCGCTCACGGCGACATTATTCTCATACCACTGCAGCAATCCCGTCGCTGTTGTTGACAAGGTTGTTCCATCCAGTGTGACCAATGGAGCAGGAGGGCAAATGTTATATTCTCCATAATTCCGCCGGCCTTCTGTTCCCAGGTTTTCAAATATTCCTGCAATATATAATTTAGTGGAGGACGTTGAAATTGTATTCACTCCGAACGTACCGTCGCTGTTACCGCCGACGTCAGGCGTCCAGCTGTCTACAATTCCTGTCGTCAATGAAAATGAAGCAAGACCCGGTTTGGGTTGAACGGCGACGCTATCGAAATATCCACCAACATATAAGTTACTTCCACCAATAGCGATATCGTTAGCACTGCCGTTCAGCAATGGAGGATTCCATGGTGTGGCGGAATTATTCGATAGATTCAAGGCAGCGATGCGATTTAGCCGGACCAACCCTCCAACGGTGTTTGCGAATTCTCCCACGACATACGCCGTAGTTGAGGTCACGCGTATCTTGTCGACAATACCCTTGCTGACTGGATTCCAGGGAAGTATTGCGCCGGTGGTCGCGTCGATCGCCGCAATGTTCTCTCTTGGCTGATTACCACCAAGCAAACTGAATGATCCCGCTGCGTAAACCGTATTTCCTGAGATATCTATTGAGTTAACAAATTCATTTGTGGTCTTCATGTCACCCACCGCCGGATTCCAGTTGTTAACGATGCCTGTAGTAAGGTCAACTGCCGCCAGGCCCGGCCGTACTGCAGCCATGGAGTTGACAGCGAAGAATTTGCCCGCAACATACAACAGACCGTCTTTTACCCTGATGTTGTTAACCGATACATTCCGATCCAGTGTGGTCGTGCCGTATACCAAAGGGTTCCATGGCAGCAATGCTCCTGTCGCCAGATCAAAAGCTGCAAGGTTGTTGCGCGGAGTTTTGTTGACAGCGAAAAACTGTCCCCCAATGTAGAGGACACCTGCGTTCACAGCGATTGTATTAACTATGCCCCCGTTCAGATCAAAATCAAACGGCCAGGGCTGGTCAGTCGCATCATCCAACAACGCAAAACCATTACGCGATATCCAATTGACACCATTTTGTCCACCGCCAATCAGTATACCTGCCGTGCTGGGTGTGATCGCCTGAATGAAGCTGTTAGGAATGGGATCCCATGTGAGTAACGTTGCTGTAATGGCGTCGACTGCAGCAATTGAGTTTCTGGTTTGGCCATTCACAGTCCCAATCGAACCTGCCATATAGATGGTAGACCCCAGGAGGCCGATATCCGAGATATATGCTCCGGAAGGAAGAATAGGGTTCCAGGCAGTAACAACGGACGATGAAACCAATACCGATGCAATGCTATTGCGCGCAGCGCCATTTACGGTGGTAAAGTATCCCGCCATATACATTGTGTTACCCGAGAGAATGAACTCGTTGGCATAACCCGTGGCATCAAAGTTAGCTATCCAGGCCATCGCAAGTCCTGTTGTGAGGTTCAGCCGTGCTGACCCACGCCTGGGCTGACCACCGGCGTTATCGAACACGCCAGCAATGAATATGCTGGTTGCATCCATTTGAATGCTTGTGACGCCATCATCAACCACAGGTGCCCAGGCCGTTGGAAGACCAGTTGTCGCATCGACAGCGGCGAGGTTTCCTCGTGTGAAGCCACCAATGGTGTTAAAGTATCCGCCGAGATAGACAGTTGTGCCAAACACGGCAACCGCCAAAACACGGTTATTTGCGTTGGGATTCCATGGTGTCAGCACCCCTGTTGTGACATCCAATGCAGCAATGTAATTTCTTGTTTGTCCCGCAATCTCGGTAAACGATCCAGCGACGTATAACGTTGTGCCGACAAGTTTTAATGTCGACGTTGTCGTATTTGGATTGGGTTTCCATGTGCGATCTACGGTCTTATCAGATTTGATGTGAACGAGGTTCTGGATCTTGACCGTGTCGACCTCGCTGAAAAAACCGCCCACGTACCAACCTCCGCTTCCGTCATCAATAATGTCTGTAACAAAGCCGTTGATCTTTGGCAAAACCAAATCCACGATCTTACCAGTGGCAGCATCAGTGAGTGCAAGCCCTCCGGTGTAAGGCCCCGTTAAAGAGAACGACCCGGATAACATCGTATAACCGTTGCTGTGTTCAACCCGCGTAATTCCGGAATCCGTGATCCAATTTTCGGTACGGTGAACTTCTTCCTGCGCGGAGAGATGCAGGCTGGCAAGCAGTATCAAGAAAAAAAATGATGACCTTTTTGACAACAGGATAAAATCAATCATGCATGAAGGTATTTGTCATCCGGAAATTAGGGAATTTAATCAGTGGGGGAAAATCTTTTTTCCGGGATGATCATCCTGGGATCGTATCAATGAAGTTGAAGTTTTTACTTAGTTTTGCCGATTAGGAAGAATGGCACAAAACACTTACAAGTCAAACAATTTCAAAAAGCCGGAGAAGGAGAAGAAGGGTAAGGCGGCATCCAAATCGAAACTCGGGTTTGGATTTCTGAAAGATCCACGGCTCAAGCTTGCTATTGGTTTTTTCCTGCTGATTGTTTCAGTATATCTTGTGCTGGCGTTATTGTCTTACCTCTTTACAGGTCAGGCGGATCACAGTGTCGTCGAAGCTCGGAATGTCAGCACGCTTGAATCCGGCCAGGAGGCCGAGAACTGGCTGGGTTTTTACGGAGCAATTACTTCTCACTATTTTATCTTTCGATGGTTTGGCATTGCTGCTTTTTTTATTCCACCGCTGCTTTTTATTATCGGTTTCAAAATAGTATTCAATAGAGAACTGATCCGCATTTTTTCATTCACCATCCTGTCACTTTTCTCGGGATTGTGGTTGAGTCTTTTGCTGGGATACATGACCATGATCAATGACGGCGTCTCTGATTGGAGTTTCCTGGGAGGAGGACTCGGCTATCATCTTGCGGTATTGAGTGATGGACTGTTTGGTTGGGGTACATTCCTCATCCTGATCCTGTCCCTGTTTATCTTTATTATTTTTTTCTTCAACGTTACCGCTATACCGTTATTCGTGAATGATCCAAAACCTATGGGGAACGAAGCCATCGTCGATGACCAGGATTCGGATGAAGATCCCCTATTCTCCACATATACAGATGACAAGGATAATTGGCCAGATAAAGCTGATCAGGTTATTGAAACTGCCAGCGAGCTTGATTTAGACCTTCAGCCATCGCCGCCACCGCTCCCTGTAAAGGAGATCAAACTGGAGGTGCAAAAGCCGCTGTCGCCAAAGAATGATACTGTCAAACCGGAGACCTCAAAGAAAGAGACAAAAGCTGATCCCTTTTTTACTGTTGAGGAATCGCTGGAAACCGACAAACTCGCCGAACAACTTGTGCAGGAGCAAGGTCTTTATGATCCGACCCTGGACCTGAGCGGTTATAAATTTCCCCCGTTAGAGTTATTGAATGAGTATGATACGGGAAAGGCAGGTGTTACGCAGGAAGAGTTGAACCAGAACAAGGACAAGATCGTTGCAACACTGGTTAATTTCAAGATCGGGATACAAAGCATTAAGGCTACTATCGGTCCAACGGTAACGTTATACGAGATCGTACCTGACGCGGGTATCAAGATATCGCGCATAAAAAATCTTGAGGATGACATCGCCCTTAGCCTGTCGGCACTCGGTATACGCATCATCGCCCCAATTCCCGGAAAGGGTACTATTGGAATCGAAGTCCCCAATAAGAACCGGGAGATGGTAAGTATAAGGTCCGTGTTCAGCTCGCCTGGGTTTGCCAAAACCGATAAGGAACTGCCAATCGCGCTTGGAAAGACGATCTCGAACGAAGTGCTCGTCATAGATCTGGCAAAGATGCCTCACTTACTTGTTGCCGGGGCTACCGGTCAGGGTAAGTCAGTCGGGCTCAATGTCATACTAACGTCTCTTATTTATAAGCGACACCCATCTCAATTGAAATTTGTGCTGGTCGATCCCAAGAAAGTGGAGATGTCGTTATACAGCAAGCTGGAGCGGCATTACCTGGCTAAGCTACCCAACAGCGAAGAAGCAATCATCACCGACACACGCAAAGTGGTTCATACACTGAATTCATTGTGCATTGAGATGGAGAACCGGTATGAGATCCTCAAAGATGCCGGTGCCCGCAACCTAAAAGAGTACAATGCAAAGTTCGTATCGCGCAAACTGAATCCCAAGGAAGGACACAGGTTCCTGCCTTACATCATACTGGTTATTGATGAGTTGGCCGACTTGATGATGACCGCGGGCAAAGAGGTGGAAACGCCTATTGCGAGACTGGCTCAGCTTGCTAGGGCGATCGGCATCCACCTGGTCGTTGCCACTCAACGTCCGTCCGTGAATGTCATCACTGGTGTCATCAAAGCCAATTTCCCGGCAAGACTTTCATTCAGAGTTACTTCCAAGGTCGACTCCAGGACGATCCTTGATACTGGGGGTGCAGATCAGTTAGTGGGCCAGGGTGATATGTTACTTTCATCCGGCTCGGATGTGATCAGGCTCCAATGCCCTTTTGTCGACACGCCGGAAATAGAAAAGGTATGTGAATTCATTGGTTCGCAGCGAGGTTATGATTCTGCGTACCTGCTACCGGAATTCGAGGGCGATGAGGAAACCGGGCCTTCAAGCGTCGATCTTTCAGACCGAGACGCTTTATTTGAAGAAGCCGCCCGATTGATCGTTTCTCATCAGCAGGGCAGTACTTCCTTGATCCAGCGAAAGCTAAAACTTGGTTATAACCGTGCCGGCAGGCTGATCGATCAACTGGAAGCAGCCGGTATCGTCGGGCCTTTTGAGGGCAGCAAGGCACGTGAAGTATTGATCAAGGATGAGTATAGTTTGGAACAATTATTGACTTCATTAAAGGAAAGACACAGCCAATCTTAACTTAGCACTAAATTATTCTCAAGAATGAAAAACCTGGTTTTTGCCCTCCTGGCCCTCACACTCACGATTACAGTCTCGGCACAATACGATCCGAAGGCTCTTGAAATACTGGACGCGATGAGCAAAAAGTACAGGTCTGTCCCGGCATTTGAAGCCAACATTGCTTGCACCCTGACAAACGACGTAGATAAGATCAATGAAGAGTTCAAGGGCAAGATCACGGTGAAAGGGGACAAATTCAGAATGGTGCTGCCCGAGCAGGAGGTAATCAACAACGGTGTGACAATCTGGACCTATTTGCCTGAAGCAAAGGAGGTTAATATCGACAACTACGATCCCAATTCCGAAGACGTCAACCCGTCAAAAATGCACGAGGTTTATAAAAAGGGTTTCAAATACCTTTACCTGCAGGACAAGGCAGAGGGCGGCGTTCAGTGTGAGGAAATAGACCTGGTCCCTGAGAAAAAGGATGCCCAGTACTTCAAGATCAAGATGTTCATCAATAAAAAGGAAAAAACCATCCAGAGTTTTACGCTTTTCGACAAAGGTGGCAACCGGTACAAATACACCATTTCTAAGTTCACCCCAAATGCCAAGATAGAAGACGACGTATTCACGTTCGACCCCAAGAAATATCCTGGTGTCGAAGTGATCGATCTGCGCTGATTTGCCTTTTCAATTTTTCATTGCTTTTAACATCTAGTTTGTACTTTCGCACGTACGTAACCTCGTTACGCGATATGTCATGACGCGTTCACAGCTATTTGAGCAAATCACAAGGAAAAATTCCTACCTCTGCATCGGCCTCGATACCGATATCCAAAAAATCCCAACACATTTGTTAGCGTATGCTGATCCGGTATTTGAATTCAACAGAAGGATCATCGATGCAACGCACAAATATTGCATCGCATATAAACCCAACCTTGCTTTCTACGAAGCGCTTGGTCCGCAGGGATGGGAATCGCTTCAGAAGACTGTTGAATATATTCCTAAGGAGATATTCACCATTGCCGATGCAAAGCGCGGCGATATCGGAAACACTGCATCATTGTACGCGCAGGCGTTTTTTGAAAAATTAAAATTTGACGCTATCACCATTGCACCCTATATGGGTGAAGATTCTGTAAGGCCTTTTCTTTACAAGGGCAAATGGGCTATTCTACTGGCACACACATCCAATCCAGGTAGTGCCGACTTTCAACTGCTCGAGTCAGTTGTGACTGGTCGTAAGCTGTATGAAGAGGTCATCATCAGATCCCAACAATGGGCATCAGCCGATGAACTGATGTACGTGGTTGGCGCGACACAGGTGGAGAAAATTCAAAGTATCCGGGTATTGGCGCCCGATCATTTTTTTCTTGTTCCTGGCGTTGGCGCTCAGGGCGGAGATCTTGAACTGGTATCGACAGCAGGAATGAATAAGCAATGTGGTTTGATCGTGAACTCGTCGCGGGCAATCATCTATGCATCCAAAGAAAAGGATTTTGCAAAACGCGCAGGCGAAGAAGCATTGGCAGTGCGCGATCAGATGAAATCATTGTTGGTTAAGAACCTTTGAATAAATCCTGACAGTCTTCTTTTCTGCAGGCGGTCATTGGCGGAGAAAGTGTAAATCGGAACAAAGAATCCGTTATCCGTGACCGAATCCTTCTTACACTACATCTGGCAGTTCCAATATCTTAGTAAAACCGCATTGCTCACCACGATGGGGCAGGAGATCAGCGTATTTCATCCCGGCCAACGCAATCCACACTCCGGTCCCGATTTTTCTAATGCTAGAGTAAGGATCGGAGAGATTGAATGGATGGGCAGCGTCGAGATACATATTCACTCCTCCGGCTGGCTGGAACATCATCACAACACCGACCCAACGTATGACAATGTTATCCTTCATGTTGTATGGAAAAATGATAAAACGGTTACGCGTTCCGATGGCTCGGACATGCCAACATTGGAGCTGAAGGACCGTGTCAGTGAATCATTGCTAATTCACTACAACAGTCTGATGCACAATCCCGAGGAGATTCCATGCGGATCACGCCTCGACGGGATAAATACTATCAGCAAATTGTCAATGCTCGATAAAGTGCTCACCGAGCGCCTTGAATCGAAGGCACAACTTGTGCTGAAGGTGTTGCAGCGTAACAACAATGATTGGGAAGAGACCGCTTACCAGATGATCCTCAAGAACTTTGGTTTCAAAGTCAACACCGAACCATTCCAACAGCTTGCGCAATCTGTTTCCTATAAATTCTTGCTTCGGCATGCCGACCAATGGCTTCAGGTGGAAGCATTGCTATTTGGACAAGCGGGGTTTCTGGAAGAGAATAGTGCCGACCAGTACTACCGCGCATTGCAAAGGGAGTACAAACTGCTTAGCCAAAAATATCAATTGACGGGTAAGAAGGTAAGCAAGACACAGTGGCGATTTCTCAGGTTGCGGCCTGCGAACTTCCCGACGCTCCGGATTGCCCAGTTCGCATCGCTAATTCATCACCGTAAGAACTTTTTCTCATCGATACTATCAGAATCTACCAATAAAGGTCTCCGCACGTTCTTTTCCGTACAGCAATCAGCATATTGGATGCGACACTATTCGTTTTTCCGTGAACAGCCGGAAGACGTCACTATTTTGGGAGAGTTGAGCATCGACAACATTATCATCAATTCTGTCGTACCAGTGCTGGCAGCCTATGGAAAATCAAGGGATGACGATATGTATGTCGATCGCGCTGTTCGTATCTTGCAACAGATGCACCCGGAATCGAATATGATCATCAGGCATTGGAACAGCCTAGGATTGTCCGCCAGGACGGCTTTTGATTCGCAGGGACTGTTGCATTTGTACAACAATTATTGTCTAAAAAGACGTTGCTTGGATTGTAACATTGGCGCTTCGCTGATTAATCCCAGAAATACGTGATCCTGTTAACGCTTATTGTCAATCTGATAGTCATTTCCTCAGTCGCATGGATGGGGTGGAAAAAAACAGACCACCCATTGCAAATCTTTTACTGGCCTGCATTCATCCTCAAGTTACTGGGTGGGATATGTGTGGGATTAATATACAAGTACTACTACGTCACTGGAGATACGTTAATGTACTATCACGATGGGACTATGTTGGCCTCGCTGGCCCGCGAAGATCCTGCGATGTACTTTAAATTCCTCTGGCGGGGCGATGAAACCTTTGACGTTTGGAAATCGCTCAGCTACATCGAGTCCCGAGCGCTGTTCATGGTAAAATTCACAAGTGTCATCGACTTGTTGACGGCTGATAATTACTGGGTGGCTACCCTTTATTTTTCCCTGTTGTCATTTCTATCGTCCTGGAACCTCGTCAGGGTTGTCGTCCGACAAATCCCACGAGCGCTATTCCCGGTAGCAATGAGTTTTTTATTTGTCCCGTCCGTAGTTCTTTGGAGCTCTGGATTGATCAAAGAGAGTCTGGCATTAGCTTCGTTGTTTTTTCTTTCGACATTGGCTTTCAAGCTATGGTTCAAGCTTCAATTGAAATACTGGGAATGGATCATGATCCCCATTTCAATTTGGGTGTTGTGGAATCTTAAGTATTACTACCTGGCCGTATTTTTTCCAGTGGCTACCGCGTCGCTGATCTCCCAAATGTTGTTTGCCGGCTACTTACGGTCAAAAGCCCTTGCTATAAAGATCATCGTCTGGAACACCCTACTGCTGCTTCCTTTAATTGGGATTTCGCTAGTACATCCCAATTTTTATCCAGAGGTATTCCTGGAGGTTATTGTATCCAATTACAATGCGTTTCATTCGATATCAGCGCCGGGAGATGTGATCTCATTCGTTGATTTGCAACCCACCGTGGCCAGCGTGTTGCGGCATGCTCCGTGGGCGCTGGTGTCGGGTTTGTTGCGTCCTTTCCCCTGGGAGGCCGGCAACGTATTCCAGATAATCTTAGCAGCAGAGAATGTGCTCATCTTCCTTTTGAGCATTACATCCCTCACCAGGTTGGTTAACGATGTACATTCACAATACCGGCTGTTGTTGTTCACGTTATTCGTTTATAGCGTTGGGTTATGCCTCTTTCTCACGCTTTCAACACCGAATTTCGGCACGCTTTCCCGGTACCGGGTTGGCTTCCTGCCATACTACTTTTTGCTGATAACAGTAGATAACCCTGTTGTTATGCGTTTGTCACGTTTTGCACAAAGAAATTCCCGCTACCTTGTTCGGTAGGAATGTGAAATTTACCTTTGCGCACATTAACAAAACATGGAAAATCCGGTCATCATTTTTGGAGCTAACTACCTAGGACGCCAGGTCAAGGACATTCTTGAACGCAATGGCAATGTGATCTACTGTTTCCTGGATGACAACAAGAAGATCCACAACACGGTCATTGATGAGATCACGGTGCTTGGCAGTACGGATGATGAAACCCTCTTAAAGCTGGTTGGGAAAAAGTGTGATGCTGTCGTTGCTGTCGATGAAAGCAGGTTGCGCAAAAGTCTGGTGACGATGTTGCAGGAGGAACGCAAGGTGCAACCCGTAAACGTGATCTCGCAATCAACTATACTGGCCGCATCTTCCGCCATTGGGCATGGAAATTACATTGACCACTACGTGACCATTGCAGCCGGCGCATCCATTGGCAGTCATTGCATGTTGCACGCCGGGTGCGTGATTGGCGGCGAGGTCAAGGTAGCCGATTACGTTCAGATTGGCGCCGGGAGCATCGTTAACGCAGGGTCGGAAATTGAAGAAGGTGTTTTCATTGGTGCGGGGGTCACCATCGTAGGGGGGATCAGTATTGGAAAGGGGGCGCGCATTGGCGCAGGTTCGGTCGTTATTGGCCCGGTGAAAGCGGGTGAAATATTGTTTGGCAATCCTGCTCAGCAAATAAAATCATAAGACCTCCTATGGCAAAATTGTCAGAAACCGACCTTATTTTAAATAAGGATGGCAGCGTGTATCACCTCAACCTGCTGCCGAAACACATCAGCGAAAACATCATTACTGTTGGAGATCCCAGTCGCGTTTACCGCGTCAGTCAGTATTTTGATGACATTGAATTTGAAATGAACAAAAGAGAGTTCATTACCCACGTTGGCAGGTACAAGGGAAAACCCGTTACGGTTATTAGTACTGGAATGGGCACCGATAACATTGAGATATTTTTCACCGAACTCGATGCGTTGATCAATGTCGATTTGAAAACGCGGGAGATCAAAAGCCGCAAGAAGAAACTGAAGATCGTTCGCATCGGAACGTCAGCATCGCTTCACGAAGATATTCCACTGGATTCTCACCTGGTTACTGAATACGCCGTCGGCTTTGATAGCCTGATGAACTATTATAACCTCCCGATGGACGCCTTTGAGCTTAGCATTGGGAAAGACATCCAGAAAAAAGTGGGAACAGCAGTTACCCCATACGTTGTGCGAGGCTCCTCGTCGTTGAAGCGTCAGTACGCTCCGGACATGTTTATGGGTAACACCATAACGGCACCGGGCTTTTACGCCCCGCAGGGTAGGGAGATCCGCGTTCCGTTAAAGTATCCAACGTTGGCTAATGACCTGGCCAACTATTATCACAAAGGCGAGGATTTCCGCCTAACAAATTTTGAGATGGAAACTGCGGGCTATTACGCCATGGCCCGCCTGCTCGGACACGAAGTACTCAGCGTCAATGCCATCATCGCCAATCGCGCTAAAAACAAATTCTCCAAAGATCCGAACAAAGTGATTGATGGGTTGATAAAAAAAATCCTTGAAAGAATCTAAAAAGTTATGAGTTATGAGTCATGAGTTATGAGTTATGAGTTAGGGGGGCCCCGTGGAGGGGGCCTCAGGCCTTCGGCCTGTTTATAGTGCCCTGTAGTACGGCCTCTGGTTTAACCCGCAGAGATGTCAATGACTTTGTTGGATTTAGTTACCAGGTTTGGAAGACGACTCAGATTCTTTTAGGTTTTTTCTGGTGGTGAGAATAATGCTGCGAATTATTCGGAGGAGACTTGGCGCTTTGTGGTGGAGTTCATTGTATTGGACCTCCGAGACCAGGTCGGATGCCAGCAATAGTTCTAACCAAAATAGTGTTTCGTCACATTCTTTTTGGGAGATAGATAGCTTGTGCAAAAACTCCTTTTTGCTTTGACTGTTCAAGGCTTCTCGGATATTGGCACCAATCGACGTACCTGACCGTAGCAGTTGCTTGCTCAAAACAAACTCCCTCTCTGACATCAAGGCCTTACAAAATCTTACGATTACGATTGCAAATTCGAAGCTCAATCTTTTAATGAGACTTTCAGACATATCGCTATCTGTTTTAGCTCACAACTACTAGAATTATACTTGCTTTCACCAATTAGATTAAACTGGCTTTTCTACCAAACTATTGTCAGGAACTTCTCATGGTCCAAATCTAATGCGACCGTTGCGAGGCCTTCAAACAAAAAGGAAGCATTAGCGAGTTAGTACCAAATTGTCCTAAGAGCGAATACAGGCCAAGCGGCCTGAGGCCCCCTACACGGGGCCCCCGCAACTCATAACTCATGACTCATAACTCATGACTCTATTGCGTTTTAGAGTTGCGCAGTTTATTGGATTTGGGCAGTGCTGTCCATTCTCATGATGTGTTTGCCCGCGATGAATGGTTCGTTGTTATAGAATCCTGAAAGGACACGGTGGGCAATCTGTTCGATGATAAGTTCATCGTCCGTCTTCCCTTTTTTACCCTGCCAGAAGATCCTTTGCGGATGACGTTTCATATCCTCCACGTACCCCTTGGCCCGGTTGTACTGTTCGTCTGTGAAGGTGATTGTAAAGCAAGTTCTAACTTTTTGTGTGTCCATAGCGGTAGAATAATTTGCAATAGTTATGCCATTTAGAATTTACTGTTAATTATACGAAATCAGACCGCAAACTCGCAACCGTTTGCCCGCCTTCGGTCAACAGTGTTCGTAGCTGAGACGCCGGCCTGACCGCTCCCCCGCCCCGGAATAGGCCCGCCAGGGGGCCCCCAGCCCCCCTCCGGTTCTCCTGGCGTAACCCCCATATTTTATGACCACCTTCCCCAGCCTTGGATTGCCTGAATAATTACATTTGTACCAAATGAGAAACCCAACAATTTTCACGTTGTCCAACGGCATCCGCGTGGTGCACCAGCACATACCATCAACAAACATTGTTCACTGTGGTTTGTTCCTGGGTATAGGCAGCCGGGATGAGACCACTATCAATCAGGGCATAGCTCACTTTTGGGAGCACATGGCGTTCAAAGGAACACGTCGAAGAACATCTATTGATATCATTAAAAGTCTTGATTCTATCGGAGGCGAGTTGAATGCGTTTACTGATAAAGAGAAGATCGTATTCTACGCTTCTGCACGGGATAGATATTTTGAACGCGCTGTTGATGTGCTTACAGATATAACTTTTCAATCAACCTTTCCTGTAAAGGAATTGGAGAAAGAGCGTGGCGTTATCCTAGAAGAGATGGCCATGTATGATGATAGTCCGGACGATTCGCTGCAAGATGAACTCGAGGCCGTTGTTTTTCGCAATCATCCCATGGGTATGAATATACTCGGGAATGAAATGACCGTGCGCGCATTCAGAAAGCGCGACTTCGTTACATTCTTTGCCAACCACGCCGACAATCGTGAGATTGTGTTCAGCTGCATCGGCAACATATCACTTGAAAATGTTGAGAAGCTCGCCGTTAAATACCTTGAACGAAAACCGAGATTGCGTTCAACAGCAAGAAGAAAAAAATTTAGCGTTTACGAACAGCACGAAAAGGTACTTCAGAAAGGCGTCAAACAATCCCGTTGTGCGATCGGTCGCGACGCCTATCCGCTGATGCATGAGAACAGAATACCTTTCTATCTGTTGAACAATATTCTTGGAGGTCCTGGTATGAATTCACGGCTTAGCATGTCTGTACGTGAAAAACATGGACTCGTGTATTCCATCGATTCGCATTACCACGCGTACAGCGATACTGGCATGTTTGCACTTTACTTTGGCACCGAGCCGAAACAGGTTAAGAAGTGCATGACCCTTATACGCAGGGAAATGGACAAGCTCTCGACAAAACGATTGAGTCCATCGGAACTTGCTTCTGCCAAAGATCAGATCAAAGGCCAGCTTGCTCTTTCAGAAGAGAACAATCTTGGTCTCATGATCATGATGGGGCGGGCCGTGCTTGATCACGACCGGGTACCGAGCCTTAATGAAGTTTTTGATAAAATTGACGCCGTCACTGCAAAAAATCTGCAACAGGTGGCCAATGAAATGTTCCAGGAAGACAAGCTGAGCTACCTTTACATGGAGCCGGTTGTCAAATAGTTCGTGCCCTGCTCAATCCTTCCTTCCTATTTGAAACACTGAATCTATGGAGATAATTAATCCGGAAATTCAACGTTATGCTGAGGTGCATACGTCGTCCGAAAGTGAGCTGCTTCGTCAGATAAACAGGCACACGCATGCAAACGTGTTGATGCCACGCATGTTGTCTGGTCATTTACAGGGAAGATTCCTGGCCATGATAAGTCAAATGCTAAAGCCGAAAAAAATCCTGGAGATCGGTACATACACTGGATATTCTGCGATCTGTCTTTCAGAAGGCCTAAGTGAACAAGGTTACATGATCACCATTGACATTAACGAAGAGCTGGAACAAATCGCAAGAAAGAATTTTGAAGATGCGGGGGTTACGGAAAAAGTCAGATTTTATGTTGGTGATGCGCGCGAGATAGTCCCGAAACTTACCGACACGTTCGATCTCATTTTCATTGATGCAGACAAGGAGAATTACAGCATCTATTTCGATCTAGTGTTTGACAAGCTCAATGCCGGCGGTGTCATTCTGGCAGACAATGTGCTGTGGAGTGGTAAGGTCTTACAAGAGAAAAAAGATAAGGACACACGTGCTATTGATGCTTTCAATCAAAAGATAATGAAAGATGAGCGGGTTGAGAAAGTACTTCTTCCCATCAGGGATGGTATTTTTATGATAAGAAAACTATCTTTGCAGAACTTTTAGCCTATGCGACTATTCATCGCGCTATTTTTTTCCGCCTTCATGGCGGTTGCGCAACCACCAGAAGTTCCACACAAAATGCAATTTGCTGGCATGACGTTGACCATACGCGATGATGCCAGGCGAGAGATCCAGAAAGATGTAAATGCATTAACCCAGTCTCCGCGTCATCACATGATCAAGGTTGAAAGGGCACGAACATATTTCCCCATCATAGAAAAAGTATTTGAAGAAGAACGGGTGCCAGACGATTTCAAATATCTGGTGCTTCAGGAAAGCGCGCTGATAGCGGATGCTGTTTCTGTATCCAATGCGGTCGGCTTTTGGCAATTCAAGGATTTCACAGCCCTGGAAATGGGATTGCGTGTAGACAAAGAGGTAGACGAACGGCTGAATATCGTTTCATCAACACGCGCTGCGGCTAAATACATCAAGAAGAATAATTTCTTTTTCAATAACTGGGTCTATGCTTTGCAAGCATACCAAATGGGAGCGGGCGGTGTAATGAAAAGTGTTGCTAAACACGACAGTGGCGAAAAACACATGGAGATCACCAGCAATACATACTGGTACATCAAAAAATTCCTGGCGCACAAAGTGGCATTTGAAGAATCAGTTAAAAGTGCAGGTCTGATCAAGGTCGTCCCTTATGAGAACAAAAGCGACAAGCGCCTGGCGGACCTTGCCCGAGAAATTTCTGTAGATGAAAATGAATTGATTTCATATAACAAATGGGCTAAAAAAGGTTTCATACCTGGTGACAGGACCTATACAGTCCTCATACCCATGAAGGGTGATGGCAAAGAGATTTTGCTACCTCAAACAGCGATCGCCACCACATCGACGCCTGTGGCGGAGCCTCAAAAGGTGAGTACAGCCCCCGCGATAAACAACAAAATAAAGGTGAATGGTATCGCTGCGATCAAAGCCGAATCCGGCGAGAGTGCTGCACAGCTGGCCGCCCGTGCGGGAGTTGAGACTTCAGATTTCGCAAAGTGGAATGATATTACAGCTGGTCAGCAGCTTCGCCCTGGCACTTACTACTTGCTGGGCAAAAAGCGGGCGCGAGCCAGCGAAACCTACCATAAAGTTCTAACAGGTGAGAACCTCTGGCTGATCAGTCAACAGTACGGTCTTCAACTGAAAAAATTGAAAAGATATAACAGGATCTCGTCAGACAGCGACTTGCAACCGGGTATGACCCTTTGGCTCACGGCGATGAAACCGCGCGATGCTGGAAAAGAAAGCAGCACTGGAGAAATTGTCCAGGTCGACAACTCCAGGAGCTTCGCGTGGACAGTGAATCCGGACGAGGCTGAAGCAAATGTTTCCGCGAAGCCAATTGTATTGGACGCGGCCGTGATCGAGGAATCAGCAAAGCCAGAACAAACAAACAATTCTGTTGGAGTCTCACAATCGGATGCGGGCACGCAACCCGTAGTATCTGTCTCACCCCCCCTGGATTCCGTGGGTATCGTGAACGTGATCGTTGCGCCGGTCGCGAAAAACTCAGAAAAAGAACACGTGGTTCAGGCAGGAGAGACACTCTATGCAATTGCCAAGCAATACGGTATTGGTGTAATGGATATTGTCAACTGGAACGGTCTCAATCTGCAGGAAGGTATTAAGCCGGGCCAGGTCCTTAAACTTGTTGACGAGGCGGCGGAGGCGAAAATGGTTGAAAAGCAACAAATCACCGAGATAGAGCACGTTGTAAAGTCGACAGATACCTTGTACAGCGTTGCCAGAAAGTAT
>Ga0193753_10000391_pt1 | contig 43521 bp, 46 predicted proteins | sample H1c2metaG_FD_144925 | JGI IMG/M metagenome (GOLD analysis project Ga0193753, IMG submission 144925) | Soil microbial communities from a riparian zone of the East river system, Colorado, United States - H1c2 | ecosystem: Environmental > Terrestrial > Soil > Riparian zone | place: USA: East...
CTACAGGATCACCGGTGATCCTGTAGACATCTACATTAATGCTTTCAATGTGCTGGATGTTAACCGCACTGATCACATTAATTCCCGCATCAAGGATTTCGATCACATCTTGCCAACGTTTTTCATTTTTGCTTCCGGGGATATTGGTGTGTGCCAGCTCATCGACGATCACCACCTCTGGATGAATATTAACGATTGCCTGAAGATCCATTTCCTCCAATTCCTTTCCCTTGTAGAAGAGCTTCCTTCGTGGAATTATTGGCAACCCTTCAATTAAGGCTTCTGTTTCCGATCGGTTATGGGTTTCAATGTATCCTATCCTGACATCGATAGCATTTTTTACCATGCTGTGCGCCTCTTGCAACATCCGGAACGATTTTCCAACACCCGCACTCATCCCTATGTAAACTTTGAATTTCCCCCGTTTTGACTTGCGGATCAGGTTAAGAAAATGTTCAACGGATTTTTGCTTTTCTTCCATTTCAACTTAGTAAGCGTGCCGTATATTTTTTTTTACGGGATTGCCGGGCTTGCGTGTTAACCCAGCAATGCCCTTAAGGCAACTTTAGTTCGTCAAGGGCGATATTGAGTCGCAAAACGTGGACCCTGGGAGGACCAAATAGTCCTAATAAGGGTCCCTCAGTATTCTTGTCAACCAACGCCTGCAATTTTTCAGGGCTTAGATTCCTAACGCGTGCAATCCGCGCAATCTGAATTCTGGCTGCATCCGGGGAAATATGTGGATCCAGTCCGCTACCGGAGGCCGTGACCAGGTCAGCAGGGATTTCTTCCTTCCTTACACCAGGATTGTGAACAAGGAATGTATCAATCCTTGCCTGGACGAGTGCGAGGTAGTCAGGATTTGAAGGACCTTTATTACTTCCAGCCGACCCTGCAGCATTATATTCCACTGCCGATGGCCTGCCCCAGAAATACTTATCCTCTGTAAATTTCTGTCCGATTTTTTCGTATCCGACTACCTTGCCATTAACCGACATGGTTTCTCCTTTTCCACCACCAGCTGTAGCCTTACCAATACCTGAGATGAGCAGTGGATATAATCCTGCCAATAGGATGACCAACACCAATGTCAATTTCAGGGATATCAATAGATTCTTTTTCATGTTTTTAATAGTTAAATGAATAACCCCAATAGTAAATCAATCAGTTTGATGCCGACAAAGGGCGCAACAATACCTCCCACACCATAGATAAGCAGGTTTCTTCTCAGCAATGCGGATGCACCGATAGGTTTATAAGCCGCGCCTTTCAATGCCAGGGGTATTAGCATTGGAATGATGATGGCATTAAAAATAATTGCCGAAAGGATGGCAGATTCGGGACTCTTCAAGGCCATAATATTCAATGCCTGGAGGGCAGGAATAGAAGTAATGAAAAGGGCCGGAACAATGGCAAAATATTTGGCAACATCATTGGCAATGGAAAATGTAGTCACCGTTCCTCGCGTAATCAGTAATTGTTTACCGATTTCAACCACCTCGATAAGTTTGGTGGGATCATTGTCGAGATCAACCATATTACCAGCTTCCTTAGCAGCTTGTGTTCCACTGTTCATGGCTACACCAACATCGGCTTGTGCCAGGGCAGGAGCATCGTTGGTGCCATCGCCCATCATAGCCACAAGTTTACCAGCTTCCTGTTCTTTGCGGATGTATTCCAGTTTCTGTTCCGGATTGGCTTCAGCAATGAAATCATCAACGCCCGATTTTTCAGCGATGTATTTTGCCGTAAGCTTATTGTCACCCGTTACCATGACAGTTTTCACTCCCATTTTACGAAGACGTTCGAAACGTTCGCTGATACCAGGTTTGATAATGTCTTGTAACTCGATGGCACCAAATACTAAATTGTTATGTGACACCACCAAGGGTGTACCTCCATTGGCTGAAATTTTTTCGATGGTTTCCTGTATCTCAGCGGGGACTTTATTTCCTGCCTTTTCGACTAATTTTTTTATGGCGTCATAAGCGCCTTTACGTATGCTTCTGCCATCCAGCTCAATTCCTGAAGTGCGTGTCTCAGCCGAGAATTTAATGACCTTTGCATTTGGCAGACCATAGGAGAAATCGCTCTGAATCCCTATGGTAGCAGGATGTTTAAATCCTTTATTGGCGGCAAGTTCCACGATGGATTTACCCTCTGGTGTTTCATCCGACAAAGAAGCTATCGTAGCAACCTCGATAAGGTCGTCTACATCTATCCCTTTGGCTGCATAGAAATTAGTAGCTTTTCTGTTTCCAATTGTAATCGTCCCGGTTTTGTCGAGTAACAGTACGTCAATGTCGCCTGCCGTCTCGACAGCCTTACCGCTTTTCGCAATCACGTTAGCACGAAGCGCCCGGTCCATACCGGCAATTCCTATGGCCGACAATAGTCCGCCAATGGTTGTCGGAATAAGACAAACAAAGAGCGATATATAGGCGGCAATAGTGATATGCGCGCCAGCATAATCTGCATAGGGCTTCAATGCAACACAAACGATTAGAAATATCATTGTAAATGCCGCCAATAAGATCGTCAAGGCAATTTCATTAGGAGTTTTCTGCCTTGTTGCTCCCTCCACCAGGGCAATCATTTTATCCAGGAAGGTCTCACCCACAGATGTTGTGACCCGGACCTTTATTTTGTCAGAGAGAACCTTAGTGCCACCCGTTACCGATGACTTATCTCCTCCGGCTTCGCGGATCACAGGCGCTGACTCACCGGTGATGGCAGATTCGTCAACTGTGGCAATGCCTTCGATGATCTCTCCATCCATTGGAATGACATCACCGGTCTCACAAACGAACAGATCACCTTTTCTTAATTGTGATGAAGGAACCACCTGGATCTGATTGCTATTTTCGACAATCTTTTTAGCCTGTGTGGTTTCCCTTGTTTTGCGAAGACTTTCTGCCTGGGCCTTTCCCCTTGCTTCGGCAAGCGCTTCGGCAAAGTTTGCAAACAACACAGTAACCAGGAGAATAATAAAGACTGTCATGTTATACCATAACGCGCCTTCGGTAGTATCTCCAGTGATCATCTGATTCAGTATTACGATCAGCATAACTACCGTACCGATCTCAACGGCAAACATTACCGGATTCTTCACCATCAGCCTTGGGCTAAGCTTGACAAAAGATTGCTTGATGGCCTCGGTCACTAATGCTGGTTCAAATAGTTTTATATCTCGTTTTCGTATCATGGCTCAATTATTTTAAAGAGAAGTATTCAGCTATAGGACCTAACACCAACGGAGGGAAATAGGATAACGCAGTGATAATTACGATCACAGCAAAAGTCATCATCCCGAATGTGAATGAATCGGTTCTTAATGTTCCACCGGCCTCGGGAATATATTTTTTGTTCGCCAATAAGCCGGCGATTGCAACGGGTCCGATGATCGGAAGGAATCTTCCAAGGATAAGCGCAAATCCTGATGTTACATTCCAGAAGATATTGTTATCACCTAACCCTTCGAATCCGCTTCCATTATTGGCGTTAGCCGAAGTGAACTCATATAGCATTTCAGAAAAGCCGTGATAGCTTGGATTGTTCAGCCAGCTCCCGGGCTTCACTGCCCAGGCGATGTCCGGATGATGGGCTACCATATACGCGGCTAATCCCGTAAGACCTTTGATCAATATTGCCGAGAGTAAAGTAACAAGCATGGCAATTTTCACCTCGCGTGCTTCCACTTTATGTCCCATAAATTCGGGCGTTCGTCCTACCATCAATCCCGAAATAAATACAGCGATGATGATATAGATATAGTAGTTGAGTATCCCTACGCCACAACCTCCGTAGAACGCATTCACCATCATACCGAGGAGTTGCATCATTCCCGATAATGGCATTGAGCTGTCATGCATTGAGTTCACAGAGCCTGTCGAAATAATAGTCGTAACAATGCTCCAGTAGGCAGATGCAGCTGGTCCAAACCGAACTTCTTTTCCTTCCATAGCGCCGGTAGCCTGGGTTACTCCCATGTTTGCAATGGCGGAGTTCCCATGCAGCTCCGTGACCATGGTTGGGATCAGCAAACAAAACAAGCCCACCGTCATCACGCCAAAAATGATATAGGCAAACTTTTTCTGTTTAATATAAAAGCCCAATGCAAAAATCATGGCGATGGGAATGATCACCTGAACGATCATCTCCAGCATATTGGTAAAATAGGTAGGGTTCTCCAGCGGATGAGCAGAGTTCGCACCAAACCAACCTCCCCCATTTGTACCCAGGTGTTTGATCGCGATCATACCGGCTGCCGGTCCTCTCGACACCTGCACGGTGTCGCCCTGCAAGGTCGTTATGGTGTCTTTGCCATCGTAGCTCGTAGGACTTCCATTGAAAGCAAGGAGTACGGCAATGACGATACAAAGGGGAAGAAGTATCCTTGTATTTGTCTTAATAATGATGCTCCAGAAATTGCCAAGGTTGTTGGTTGTCTTTTCTTTGAAACCGTTAAACACTGCCACCAGCACAGCAATGCCTGTTGCTGCACTTACGAATTGAAGGAAAGTAATTACGAATAGTTGTGTAAAGTAAGTGAGTCCTGATTCTCCGGAGTAGTGTTGAAGGTTACAGTTCACTACAAAACTGATCGCTGTGTTAAACGCGAGGTCCGGGGTCTGTCCCGGATTCCCATCCGGATTCATTGGAAGTCGATCCTGATAAATCAACAGGAAGAACGCATAGACAAGCCAAACCATATTGATGGTTAGCATGGCTTTCAGGAATTGCTTCCAGTCCATACTCTCCTCCGGATTGATTCCGCAAATGCGATAAATAAAACGCTCCAACGGACTCATGAAATCGGTAAGGGTCCTTTCGCCCTTGAACACTTTGGAAATATATTTTCCCAACGGATATGCCAGGAGCACCGTTAAAAGAAACATGACAATGACACCGGTTATTTCAGTATTCATAAATATTAGATTTGTGGAAATTCATAACGCCGTAAGTAGATCACAAGACGTTAGTCTTGTCGTTTACACCCGGTCGTCCTTTAAAATTTCTCCGGTTTAATTAATACATAAAGCAGGTAGCAAAACACTGCTATGGACAAAATGAATAATACGATCATCATAGTGTTTAAATTTTTTCAAAATAATCGACTGATTTGAAAAACAATGCGAAGCACAACAGCCCCGCAGAAATTAAAATGAACGTCATCATAGAATTAGATTTAGTTAATGCAGTCGTTTTGGCAATGGATATGCCGTACTCAATAAAATGCTGATAATCAACATGATATGGAGATATCGCCCATTTTGACCCTTTGGAATCGGTAGGGTGGTCTTCGAAAATTGAAGGGGTAGTCTGGATGTTGACGGGGGATTGGCCCCGGTTTGCCATTGGTATGGATGTTGCCAACAGGGGTATCAAAAAATTGATTGCATCTTATGAACAATGATGAACATTCCGGGTTCCGGATAGAAATAGCGACGAAAAAAGATGTTCACCTCGCATCTCTTATTTCTCAAACGATGGAGGAAAGCGCTCGCGTCAGGGGCAGCTTAACTTGAGAATGAATATTGAGATTGCATTCAACTATTTCTTATTTTTGACTTTTACCCTAACCTCCTCATGTTCATAGACAAGATCAAAAAGAGAAAATCAGGAATTTTACTCTACGGAATAACACCTCCCAAAGCGCAAACACCAGTTGAAAAATTACTCTTGATCGCCGAAAAAAGTTTGAATACACTCCGCGGTCTCGATATTGATGCGCTGATCATTTATGACGTTCAGGACGAGTCGACACGAACCAATGAAGAACGACCGTTCCCCTTCTCCAGCGCACTTGATCCCTTTACATATACAAGCCAGTATTTACACGCACTGACCATCCCGAAAATTATCTATCGGCCGGCGAGTATGTTCAGCAAAGAGGAACTGGCTGAATGGTTGAATGGACTGAAAAGTAATGGTTTCTATCCCGTATTCGTCGGTTTGCCTTCACCGGACTTTATACCCAAGACCACGCTCACGGAAGCTTATGAAATCTGGCGTCGAGATCATGAGGCGCACTCGGTGATTGGTGCCGTCACGATTCCCGAACGTCATGCTATCCTCAAGGACGAAGACGTAAGGATGATGGACAAAGCAAACTGTGGTGTCTCCTATTTCATATCCCAATGCATCTTTAATGTCGAATACGCGAAGCAGATGCTTGATTCATTGGTAAACACATGCCAGGCTGGGAATTGGGAGTTACCCACCATCATTTTTACACTAACGATTTGTGGATCGCTAAAGACGCTTGATTTTATGGAGTGGTTGGGTATACACGTTCCCGAGGATATCAAGCAGGAATTGAAACTATGCAGTAACCCGGCGCAACGTTCAGTTGAGATCGCCACTGCAATTGCAAAAGACCTTATCCAATATTGCCAGGAGCGATCGATCCCGTTCGGATTTAACATCGAAAGCGTCGCTGTTCGCAAGGAAGAAGTTGATGCATCGCTTGAACTTCTGGAAACGGTTAACCAGTTGCTGCTGGTGAATGGACTGCGAAGCGAACGCGCGCTACAGGTAAATTCAAATTCGTAGTTAATCTAACAGTGCTCGGTTGTTACAACTTCTGAAAAGTAAGTAGATCGGTCCCTCCATTGCCTCCACTTACATGTCGCAATTCAATTTTAGTATTGGTCAAAGAGGTTATTTCCCAATCCTCACTTAATTCTTCGAAACCGGGGGGCGTTGCAAATGAGATATTAAAATCGATGCCATCGAAGTCCCCGTTGCTGTTATCATCACCGCTCTCGTCATCAGTTACAGACCATGAGCCAGCATAAGCAGTAGATCCTTTTGTGACAGTAATGACATCACCTGAACCAAATTCAAAAACATAGCTATTGAAATTATCAGTCTCGTCAGTGTCGGTATCGAAAAAATAAGTGATTTTCCATTGACCATTAATTGCCGTGGTCTTTACCTCGGTAAGCTTACTGCTGTCCGAACTATTATTGTCATCGTCACAAGCACCGATAAACAATGTCGCCAGCAAAACAAACATGCTATTTTTCATAAGTCTATTTTTAAATTTTTACCGACGTTTCAGGCACAATCACAACTGGCAAGTGGATGTGATTAATAAGGTCATCAAACGCATCTTTATTCCGCACCGTCAGGCCTTTTTCCATCACCAGAAAGCTAACTTTATTTTTCTTCAGGTGGTCCTCGATGCGATCATCGATAAATCCCACTTCTATTTTAAGATCATAAGATATTCCAGCGCCGAAAAGAAACTCTTTCTCCAACCGCTCAAAGTTTTCCTTCGCTACTGCTTCCATCCTCCTCTTTACCTCGATGGCTTCTCCGTTTTGGTGAAAAAGACGGTAGGTGTAAAGTATGGTCAAATGGGAACCCAACTTTTTTGAAAGGTCGACCGCCCATTTTAAGGCTTCAAGAGAAGATTCAGAAAAATCCGTTGCACACAATATCCCATTCGTCATACTCTTGAATATAAAAGCGGTAAAATTCTTAGCAAACATATCGGGTAAACCGCTTCTTTATATGGAGAATGGTCACTTTGAAACATGATTTTTATCATAGTTCCAGGCTGCGTAACTTGGTTACTTAGATATTCACCTATGGACTTTTCAGTAGTAACCAATGACGCCTTTCGCGAAATATTTCAGAGCATGTCGGAGGGTATCGTGATGGTTGATGAGGAAGGTAAGATAGCTATCGCTAATCCCGTCGCTGAACAGCTTTTCGGATATGAACGAAATGAATTAAATGGGGTGATGATGGAAGGTCTTCTTCCCGAAAGGTACCGGAGCAGGCACCTCAGCTTTCGAAAAGGGTTTAATGCCCATCCGGAACCCAGAAGAATGGGGATTGGAAGGGATTTAACAGCACTTCGGAAGAACGGAAGTGAATTTCCTGTTGAAATCAGTTTAAGCTATACGCATGTGAACGGACAATTATTTGTTATGGCGTTCATTAGCGATATCTCCCTAAGAAAAAAGGCTGAAGAGGCTTTAAAAAAGAGCGAGGAGCAGCTAATTGTATATGCGGCGGAACTTGAACAAAAAGTTCACACCAGGACGGAAGCCCTGAACCATTCAATTGCGACATTGGAAAAAGAGGTAATCGAAAGAAAAAAAGCCGAAGAAGAAGCGCGCAGATCTCTGGAAAAAGAACGTGAGTTAAATGAGTTAAAATCAAAATTCGTTTCCATTGCCTCGCACGAATTCCGGACGCCGCTAAGCAGTGTTTTGAGCTCTGCCGCGTTAATACAGCAGTACAAAGACAAAGGAGACCTCGATAAAGTAGACAAGCATGTTCACCGTATTAAATCGTCGGTCAATCACCTGACCATTATACTTAATGATTTCCTTTCCCTGGGCAAACTTGACGAAGGTAAAATGGATATCAATAAGGAGCCGATAAACCTGGAAACTTTCATGTACGAAATTCATGAAGAAGTTAAAGGAATCTTGAAGGATGGACAGCAGGTAGTAATCGATGGTGAAAATGCGTGCCATCAAATAGCTTCTGATTCCCGTATTCTCCGGAATATTATGTTTAATCTGATTTCAAATGCGAGCAAGTATTCGGAACCAAATAAAAACATTCACTTCTCCTGCTCGACAAATGGGGAAGGAATTGTTTTTAAAATTCGCGATGAGGGCATTGGTATTCCCAAAGAGGATCACAAGCATCTTTTTGATAGATTTTTCAGAGCAAGCAACGCTGGGAACGTTCAGGGTACAGGCTTAGGTTTAAATATCGTAAAGCGATACGTTGATCTCTTAAATGGTAGCATTGTGTTCCAAAGTGAATATGGTAAAGGCTCTACATTTACCGTAAGTCTCCCCAATTAACCAATTACTATGAAAAAGATCCTGCTGATTGAAGACAACCTTGAGGTCAGGGAAAATACAGCTGAAATCCTTGAACTTGCGGGATACTACGTAATCATTGCTACGAACGGAAAGCTTGGGGTAGAACATGCGCAAAAAGAAAAACCAGATCTTATCATTTGTGATATTATGATGCCTGAACTCGATGGGTATGGCGTTTTACACATACTCAATAAGAAGACCGAGACGTCAGCAATACCCTTTATCTTTCTAACAGCAAAAACTGAAAAAACAGATATCCGTAAGGGCATGAACCTTGGTGCGGACGATTATCTTACCAAACCATTTGATGATACCGATCTATTGAACGCGATCGAGGCGAGATTTCGCAAAGCGGCGATGCAGCAAAAGCTTTATGAAAGTACGGCCGAGGGCCTTGACAGCTTTATTCAGGACGCAAAGAAAGTATTGAATCTTAAAGATCTTGGCAAGGACAGAAAAGTTAAAACTTTAAAGAAGAAAGCCGAAGTATTTTCAGAAGGCGATACACCCATAAATATATTTTTCATTAAATCGGGCAGTATAAAGACGTTCAAATCTCATCCCGACGGCAAGGAGCTGATCACCAACATTTACAACGCGAATGACTTCTTTGGTTTCGAACCCATATTGGAAGGAAATGTATACGACGAGTCCGCGATCGCGCTGCAAGATTCCGAAGTCATTGCTATCCCTAAATATGATTTTATCACCCTACTTCAAAGTCATCAAGACGTCTCAAAGGGATTTATTTCTTTACTGTGCAAAAAAGTAGCCGATAAGGAAAAACAGCTTTTGAATCTGGCCTACAATTCTGTGCGACAACGTACTGCCGAGGCGTTGCTAAAGGTTCAACAGCTGAAGGATACCAACGAAAATATTCAAATATCCAGAGATGACCTCGCTAAAATTGTGGGTACCGCAGCTGAATCTGTTATTCGTGTGCTTTCTGACTTTAAGGAGGAAGGTTTAATCGAGATTGAATCCGGCAAGATAAAAATTACCCAGCCCACCAAATTGGAAAAAGTCATTCGCTGGAGCGTGGCCAGGTGACCTAAAGAAAATAATCAACGTAGAACACCTGAGAAAACATCCTTTATCGGCAGAGTATTATGTCGATCACTCCTTCTTCAGCGAGTGCATGCGGCTGATGAAACAGAAATACACGCACTATCAACAGACAACCTGTAACGAAAAGCATGGTGGTGGTGACTTTTGTGAAATTTAGATTAAATCGCTTTACCAGATATCCCAAGAAGGATGTAGCGCCCAACATTATCGGCAAGGTGCCGACTCCGAACAGCAACATGAAGTAAAAGCTATCTATGGGACCGTTTAGTGTCAAACAATATGACAGCGCAAGAAAGGTCAATCCACAGGGAAGCATACCATTTATTGTTCCGAGGAGAAAAATAGATGTGAAAGACTTTCGCTGAAGAACTTTTTTAAAGACTTCCTTAAGTTCAATGGAAATTCTTTGAAAAAGGTTTGTCACCAAAGGGATCCGAACCGAACTGATGTTCAGTACTGCAAAAATCAGGAGGCTTATCCCCATAACGACAGAAAGAAGGTTTTGAAAATTCGAGAACGGTAAAGCCCACCCCGCTGTTCCGACAATGCCACCCAGTAGGGCGTAGGTGAGGATCCTACCCATATTGTAAACAACACGATTAACGATCGCACCACGTGTTAAATTACTTACGGCCATTACCAATGGACTGCACATCCCTGCGCAGTGCAAACTTCCTGCAAACCCCATAAGCAACGCCGTCACTACCATCTCAGATATTTATTACCTCCTCCATGTAGAACTCCTTTCCATTCATCGTCCAGGAGAGTCTCGCCCTATACATTCCCTTCTGGAGAAGGCCGAGTTCAACTGACTGAACCCCCTTGCCGGAAGGCTCAACCAAAAATTTCCTATCCATTTTTTCATTTGCCGGACAAAACAAATTCAGCGCACCGTTCTCCACTTTATCCGATTGATTGAATTCTATTTGCAACATTTGATCAACAACCTTGATAGCTGGCTTTTCAACTAGCAGCTCTGTATTGTTAAGTCGCTGGATCTGATCCTGATACACCAGTTCCTCCTTATAATAGTTTTCAGAGACAAGACTGATATCCTGACGGACACATACTGTTACAAGCGTACCAATGAATATTGCGAACAATATAAAGGAAACGACAATCCATTTTCCAGGGTTCATAATGTTATGTTAATTTCGTTTACCATCCGACGCTCTAGTGACGGGGCCTATAAATTTAATTTTAACGGTCTCAAGTCTTTCTCCATTGCGATAGACACCTAACACAATATTCGTACGGGCATTTGTTACGTCGTGCTCAGGTATTTTGATGAAGTATACACCCTTAACAAAGCCCTCCGGGGCAATTGCTATCGCCTTACCATCCGCTTTAAGAAGTTGAGCTGATGCAGGCGATTCCACCTTAATTTCAAGTGTGATTTCTTCAAAGGTCTTGTTGACAGATTCGACGTTGTAAAGGTTGGTGATAAATCCGGGCGCGCGCTGATACAACGTTCCAGGCACTTTCAGTACGGTGGTTTCGACGTCTGAACGGGTGATCAATGCAAAACTCAAAACACCCAGCAAAGCCAGTAATACGAATGAATACCCGATGACCCTTGCATTAACTATCTTTAGAATTCCATCCTTTATGGAATTATAGGAAGCAAATCGAATCAGCCCTTTCGGTTTCCCAATTTTCACCATCACATCATCGCAGGCGTCTATACAGGCTGTGCAGTTTACACATTCCAGTTGTGTACCATTTCGGATATCGATACCAGTAGGGCAAACATGAACACAAAGCTTGCAGTCGATGCAGTCCCCGGTATTTACGTTTAATTCAATTTTCTTTTTTAGATGGCCACGAGGCTCACCTCTTATCCAATCATATGCCACCACGATGGACTCTTTCGACAACAACACCCCTTGAAGCCGTCCATAGGGACATACTGCAATGCACACCTGTTCCCTGAACTTGGCATAGATAAAATAAAAAACTCCCGTGAAGGAAACCAGCCCCATAAAACCAGCGAAATTTTCTGATGGCGGCTGACTTACGACTTGCAGGGTATTGTCGACACCAATCAAATAAGCCATTACCGTATGGGCTATGAGCAAGGAGATCGCGAGGAATAAAATATGTTTGAAAGTCTTTTTAAGAATTTTGGAAGCAGTCCATGGTTCCTTCGCCAGCCTCCTTTGGGCGGTTGAGTCGCCCTCGATCCAGCATTCAATTTTTCTGAACACCATTTCCATAAACAATGTTTGAGGACACATCCATCCACACCAAATACGACCAAAAACGACGGTAAAAAGGATGACGAAGATGAAGAATGAAAGGAGTACGATGGCCAACAGAAAAAAATCCTGCGGCCAGAAGGCTTGCCCAAGAATAACAAACTTTCTCTCAAAGATATTCAGTAGCAGAAAGGGCCTTCCATTGATTTTCAAAAACGGCCCTGCGAAAAGAATGGATAATAGAGCAACCGTTACAACAATGCGCCAGTTATGATACCGACCAGAAGGTGTCTTAGCATAGATCCAGATCCTTTTACCCTTTTCGTCAACCGTAGCTATGCTGTCGCGGAATTGTTCTTCATCTGCGGCCGCCTTGTAAATGCTTTCGCTTTTTACCAGTTGCTCCTTACGAACATCGATTTTCTCCTCGTCGTACATCCTGCTTGTTCCCTAAATACCCCTCTATGATGAATAATTTGACCACACTATAGTGATGAGACTTCCGCCTTCGTGCTATCATTCAGGTTGGGTGTTGGCTTAAATAATTCCCCCTGAGGTGCCTTCGGATTCGCAGGATTGGTTCCCTGCAGACTCATTATGAAGAAGGACACATCCTTCACATTCTGCGGGCTCATCGATTTGCCCCAAGCGGGCATTCCTTTCTCAATAACACCATTCTTTACCGTATGGAATATGTGCATCACATCCCCTCCATGCAACCAGTATTGATCTGTGAGGTTCGGCCCAATAGTATTTCCCCCACCATCGTTCCGGTGGCAAGAACCACAATTGCTGTTCGTGAAAACTACTTTGCCTTTTTCGATGGTAGCGGGATCAGGAGAGAAAGTCAATGCATTCTCGTCCACTTCTTCCCGCGGCTGCAATGCCCTGAGTTTTCGCGCTTGTTCATTTGCAACGATCAGTTCGTTTTGATACTCCTGATCCTGAAGAGGTAGTGTATCCGATAAATGGAATATGACGATGTAAATAGCTGCCCAGACGACGGTACCGATGAACAGCCATGTCCACCAGGGTGGCAAATGATTGTCCAATTCTTTTATTCCGTCATAGTTATGATCCAGTTCTATTTCTTCTTCCTTTTCTAGTGGTACAGAAGCGTTAACTCGCTGCAGAAACAATTGCCATAGGGTTGGTTTCGAAATATAATTGACTCCCAGCTGCTGTACTTTGCGTAGTTCAGCATGGGTTGACAGCATGTTAAGAACCTTAATGAAATAGATCGCCACAAAGCCGGTGAGGATGAGAATCAGAAATACAAAAGCGGTTAACAGATACAAAAGCGTCATAGGATTGTTAGCCGGATCGTCCTGAAAAGATTTTTGACCTTCAGCGCCCTCCTGTGCAAATACAGCAATGGATAAGATCGTGGCTAATACAAATAAGACAGATCGTTTCATGCACTTACGGTTTAGGCGTTTCAGTATCCGGAGTTGAACCCTCCATAGGCAAGGCTTTCATCTTCTCAATGAATTTTTTATCGACAGAAAAAACCCACAAAAGAAGGCAGATGAAGAATATAAAAAATATGACAAAAGAGATTATCGGCCATACTGCGATATTCTCCATACTTTGAAGGACGTTTTTATACATGACTTATATCGTTTCTATTTCAGTATATATTGGACATCAATGTTTGATATCGGCTGTTTTCACGGCCTTAATGTCTTTGCCCAGGCGTTGCAGGTAAGCGATGAGGGCAATAATCTCCGTATCGTCAGATACGTCGATACCGTCTGCCTTTAGAGTCGCGGATATTTCACCTGCCTGTTTATCCAGATCAATGTTGGCTTCATTTTCATATCCCTCTTCATAGGGAACACCCACGCTCCTCAGTGCATTTATCTTACCTTTGGTATCTTCCTTGTTAATGCTTTGTTCGAATAACCATGGATACGCAGGCATGATAGATCCTGTGGAAACGGCATCCGGCGCAAGCATGTGGTTGTAGTGCCATGTATTGGAATACTTTCCACTCAATCGCTGGAGGTCAGGTCCTGTTCTTTTTGAACCCCAAAGGAAAGGATGGTCATACACATATTCTCCAGCCTTGGAGTATTCTCCATAACGTTCGGTTTCAGAACGGAAGGGTCTGACCATTTGCGTATGACAATTCACGCAACCCTCGCGGATGTAAATATCACGTCCATGCACCTCCAGGGGTGAATATGGCTTTACACTACTAATGGTCGGTATGTTTGATTTGATAAGAAAGGTTGGTACCATTTCAATTGCCCCGCCGACAAGGATGGCAATCAATGTTAGCACGGTAAATAACACTGGCTTATGCTCCAGAACCCTGTTGTGCCAACCTCCTTTTCGTTGAACATATTCTTTTGCTAACGGCGCAGCTTCTGCAGCTTCATTGGCGATAAAGCTTCCCGAATACGCGGTCTTAATCAGGTTATAAGTCATTATGAAAGCACCCGTCAAGTATAGCGCTCCACCCACAGCCCGTAACGCGTGGAGGGGAAGGATCTGAACCGTTGTTTCCAGAAAGTTCTTATAGACAAGAAATCCCTCGGCATTAAACTCTTTCCACATCAAGCTCTGCACGACGCCGGAAACATACATCGGCAAAGCATAAAAGATAATACCCAATGTTCCCAACCAAAAGTGAATGTTAGCAAGTTTGGTAGAGTACAATTTAGTATTCCACATCCGCGGTGTCATCCAGTAAAGTATAGCAAAGATCATGAAGCCATTCCATCCCAGACCACCGACATGAACGTGGGCGACAATCCAATCTGTGAAATGGGCAATCGCATTAACGTTCTTCAAAGAAAGGAGCGGACCCTCAAGTGTTACCATCCCATATGAGGTAACAGCGACAACCATAAATTTCAGAACCGGATCTTCACGAACTCGATCCCATGCACCGCGTAACGTCATCAACCCATTGAGCATCCCACCCCATGATGGTGCCAGCAACATAATAGAGAAAACAACCCCAAGGGATTGTGCCCAATCCGGCAGCGTTGAATACAATAAATGATGTGGACCGGCCCATATGTAAATAAAGATCAACGACCAGAAGTGAATGATTGAAAGTCGGTACGAGTATACCGGCCTGTTTGCCGCTTTGGGTAAGTAATAATACATGATACCCAGAAAGGGTGTTGTCAAAAAGAAGGCAACGGCATTATGACCATACCACCACTGCACGAGCGCGTCCTGAACACCAGCATATCCCGAATAACTCTTAAATAACGTCACCGGTATCTCGAAAGAGTTCACTACATGCAATACGGCGACCGTGACGAAGGTGGCAATGTAAAACCATATAGCCACATACATGTGCCGCTCACGCCGTCTTATAATTGTACCGATCATGTTCCACCCAAAAACTACCCAAATAACCGTAATAGCGATATCGATTGGCCATTCGAGCTCTGCATACTCTTTTGAAGTGGTCATACCAAGCGGTAATGTTATTGCCGCTGCAACAATGATGAGTTGCCATCCCCAGAAGTGGAGCCAGCTCAGTTGGTCGCTAAACATCCTGGCTTTCAGCAAACGTTGCATGGAATAATAGACACCGGCAAACATCGCGTTACCAACGAAAGCAAATATGACGGCATTGGTGTGCAGCGGGCGTATCCTTCCAAAGGAGGTATACTGAATGTCAAAATTAAAGATTGGGTATACCAGCTGAATTGCTGCGGTCAGCCCGACCAGCATTCCAACCAGTCCAAACACGACCGTAGCGATCATGAAGGCCTTTACAATTTTATTATCGTAACTGAATTTTTCCACTTCCATACCAGACGCAGGTTTAACTGAACTTTAGCGCCCTAAAAGTAGACGCTTAGGCTTTGGCTTTAGCTGATAGTTGTTAATCAACAAACTGATTTTTGTCAGGATTGCACTGAAATATCACCATCCGTATCCTAGAACACGCCTATACCCAAACAGTCTGCATGATGACATTGAGCTATTTATTGGTTACAAAGAGTTGATCAGCATTAATGCTAGTCCAATAATGAACAGCGTTCCAAATATCAGTTTGTTATATTTGGCAAGCCAGTTGGGTAAATAGATGTCGAAGTTTTCATTCGCAGTATCTGAATATTTTCTCGCAACCTTTGTAAGAGGACAACTTCCCTTAAAAATCAACAATACTAGCCCTTCACCAAATACAGACGCAACAGCTAACCACGAATAAATAGAAATATTTGACGTGACCCCGCTCCAAAGTATAAAACATATTATAGCTACAAAGATTAACCAGATCACGGTGTGGATCCGTTTGATGAAAACTAATTTTGCTTCCGTCTCTGTTTTCATCCGATATGACCTTCTTTCAATAATATTTTCAACATTGCTAGATTGCATACAGCGGTATTGAAACGTCATACTTTCTCAATAGTTCCCTTTGATTTGGGTGAGTTTCCATGTTCTTTTTCTTTAACTGACTTCGTTTTTATTTTATCGTCGAACAGCATTCGTATTGATGGTGAATAGGTATCATCGTATTGTCCGCTTTTCACACTGTATAAGAATGCGATCAGGAACGCTACAGCAATGTTCAAGCTAATAGCTATTAAGACTATAATGATATTCATGTTTGTAATTTTTTAGATGCAACGAAATTGACGGCAAGAGAAGAAAAAGCAACAACGCTAATGCTGCTTATCGGCATCAGTATGGCTGCCACAAGTGGTGTCAGGTTCCCCGTCACAGCGAACGTTAGTGCGACCGTATTGTATAAGAATGAAACAACAAACCCAGTCTTCAGGATGGAAGTAGAAGATCTTGCCAAATCCACAAACTTATCCAATAGATTGATTTTTCCACCTTCCAAAATTCCATCACACGCAGGTGTAAATATTCCCGTATTATCGGTTACAGCTATACCTACATCACTCTGTTTCAATGCACCCGAATCATTCAGACCATCACCCACCATCATCACTCTCCTTCCCATGTTCCGGAGACCACGTATGAAGGCCAGTTTATCGTGAGGAGTTTGGTTGAACAAAAGCTGTACGGACGGGCCGAACACTATTGACATCTTCTTTTTGTCAGATTCGTTATCGCCGGAAACAAGCGCCACACATTTTTTTCCCAACCGCCTCAGCATCGATTCTACGTCATTTCTCACGGCAGCGCAAATGCTGAAATATCCTTTTACTTCTCCATCAACAGATACAAAGACGCAGGTAGAACCCTGCCTTGCAGCATTGAATAGTCCCACAAATTCCGCCGAACCCACGCGGATAACTTGTCCACCAATGACGCCTTCAATACCCTTCCCAACAACCTCCTTAAATGAGGACAGCCTTTCAGGTCCATTTCCCGAAATAGCGTTCGAAATCAATTCGCTCAACGGATGAGTAGATGCGCTTGTCAATTCCTTAACAGTCAGCAATTCTTCCGTCGTAAGCGCTCCGATAAACGAAACGTCAGGATGCTGACCATACGTTACAGTCCCCGTCTTGTCAAAGACGACAGCGTCAATAGCCCCCAGTCTTTCAATAACGTCTGCATTCTTCAGATAAAAGTGATTCCTGCCAAAGACCCTTAGCATGCTACCATACGTAAAAGGTGCAGCGAGAGCCAACGCGCACGGACAGGCTACCATTAGGACGGATGTAAGCACCAACCACATTTGAGCTGGATTAATCATCTGCCAATAGATCGCAGTAACAACCGCTATTGCCATAACAACCCACGTAAACTTTCGGGCGGCACGATCTATGATTTTCTGAGTTCTGTTCTCTGTAACTTTCTTAAATGCTTCATTATTCCACAGGCCAGTAAGCTGACTTTGTGACGTCTTTTTATCTACTCGAAAGGTGACCGGCGGACCAATCAACCTTCCCCCCGCATAAATAGAATCGCCGCATATCGCATTTACGGGTTTTGATTCACCCGTTACAAAACTGTAGTCGATGTACGCTTGGCCATCAAGCAACCTACAATCAGCGGGAATAACTTCCATATTCCGGATGCGGATGACATCCCCAGGTTGTAACTCATATACAACCACAGGGTTCCATTTCTTTTCAACAAGTTTCTGAACCGCTAAAGGGAAATAGGATTTAAAGTCCCTGTCAAAGGCAAGGCTTTCATATGTCTTACTTTGAAACCAACGGCCGATCAGAAGGAAAAAGACTAGTCCGGTGAACGAATCCAGATACCCTGCACCAGTCGTTGTGATTATATCGTAGCTGCTGCGTAAAAAGAGAGCAAGCAATCCTGCGGCAATAGGAACATCGATGTTAATTTGCTTTTGTCTGAAACTTTTAGACGCGGATCTAAAATAGTCTGAAGCGCTATAAACAAATACCGGTAGTGCTAAGGCAAGATTTAACCACGAAAAGGTTTGCTTCAGGTATTGATCGGATTGATCCAGTCCCAGATACACGGGAAAACTGAACAACATAACGTTACCAAAACAAAAGCCAGCAATAGTAAGTTTAAAAATCAACGATCGATCCGTGGTGGGTTTCGGCGATGTATCTGAATCGAGCGTAATCCTCGGCGTATAACCTAGTGATTGCAACAACCCGGCAATCTTTCCCAGTGTTATTTGAGCCGGATTAAAATCGATGATAACAGTCTTGCGCGCAAAGTTTACCTCGGACCTCAGAATTGCACATTCGATCTTCTTTAGATTTTCCAGCAGCCAGATACAGGAAATGCAATGAACAGACGGAATATACAATGACACCCTGGCAAAACTTGCTGAATCAAATGTTACGATCTTCTTACGTATACGCGGTTCATCAAGATAATCGAAGGATCCTTCATCAACACTGGTTAACGGCGTGCCTGTCCGGGTTTCAAGGTCATAATAGTCACACAGGTTATTCTCTTCCAGAATTTCAAAGACAGTTTTGCAACCATAACAGCAAAAACTCTTTTCACTCTCCAAGTATACTTCATCACAGGGCTGTCCACAGTGATAACATTTTACGTCGTAAATGACATCAACAACGTGCTCTTGTTGATGGGTCGGATCAGGCTTCAACCGGTTCATGTTTTAGTGAATAGGTCCACACTAGCTTGTCGGTATCGTTCACCACACCTTCGGCTATGCTGCCGCTTACGATATGAGCGATACCCTTGTAACCATGTGTTCCCATAGCAATTCATTTATTAAGTCCAAAAGTAGGGCCTGTGGCCAATAATATTTTTGAGAATGATCAGGGGTCAATATGACTTTTGTCATAAGATTGTATACTAAAATGGCGGAATGTTAAAGTGATGCAAAAAGTTTAGATTCATTAGTGACCCCCTATTTGTTATCGCTTATTGTATAGCGACATCACCACTGTATTCACGTTGAAACGGTGGCTGACAGCCAAGCCGTGAAAGAACGACAGTTGTTTCCGCTTCTCCTCCCAATTAATGAGATCAAAGATCACGATGAAAAATCATTACCAGCCCTTCGCATGATAAACATCAGGCTGGAAACAGACCAGACTCATATTTACAGAGCGACCCGGTGCATATTTTTGATAAACTTTTTAAATATGATCTCAGTTACAGGTACTACAGGTAATTACATCCTTCAGCCGGTTCTGTTTGCAAAACACAGCGAAACCATAGACTGGCTTTCTTCAACCGTGCTTTGGAAAAGCGAGTTGAATGCTTTTCAGACTATACTTGATGAGCGAGCCCCGTCGATTAAATCAATTGACGGAAAAAAGAGCATCGACCACTATCAAAACCTCGTCATTTATTACAATGGCGAACTGATAGACACAATGCGCAAAAAGCTTCGCGATCACGAAACGAGTCTTGCCCACATGTTAGAGTCTAAAAATGAATCCGACACCCATTATTATAAAGAACACCAAGGCATCATGGACGAATTGGAGTCCTTTTCTGTTCATTTCAAACAATTCAGAGCAGAATTCTTTGAGTTCATGCGAACCGCGCACTAAATGTCTTTGGAACCTTGATGCTAAGTAATCGAGCCATCGGTATTGCCTGACCTTTTGCGCCGATGCACGTCCGGGATGTGCTGGCAACTGACGGGGAACGTTCTCTGACCGACAACATCTGGTCCGCCGTGCTCCATAAGGTTATATTTTACCGGTTAATTCAATCCAGCTTCCGCCATTATAAACATGTACAAATCCATTTGACTTTAGAATGCTTTGAGCTGATGAACTTCTAAAACAGGATCCACAACATGTAATTATAGGTTTTTGTCTATCTGGCAAAAGGTAAAAACTTTCTTTTAACTCGTCGATCGGGATATTCAGTGAGCCTTCAATGTGAGCTCTTTTATATTCTCCCATCGAACGAACATCGACTACAATAGCGCCGCGTTCTACCAGCATCGAAAAATCTGCTTCGGGCAGTATTCGAAAGATCTTTTTTATTGACTCAATCATATACATTATTATCACGTGTTTGATTGCTTAACTACAGTCGTGTTCTTCGGCGTACCTAGTCCAAAGGGTTGGTATGATGGGACGAACTCATCAAACTCGTGAGGACAAAAATTACAGACAGCTCAATCAATACAACACCAAGAACTCCAGATATGGCGTTGGTTGCATACAGCGTAATGATACTTGCTGCAATTATCACCCGGATAATACGACCAGCGATACTTATGTTCAAGTTCATTTTCATTTTGAAAAACACTTTTTAGGATATTGTTGACACAGCTGCAACGGCGGAAATCAAGCAATCGTGCAGTTGTGCAAAGTGTTGTACAAACCTAGAGCAATGGTTAGATTCGTCCTATGACGAACATCAGGAATTGAACTGATAATAGCTCGTTATCATCGCGTCAAAAATCCATTCCAACTAGTTTGATATTACTATTGGCAATCTAATTTTGACCAACTGCCAAAAATCAATCTCCGCTCTAAGAAACCTCATGGTTTGAAGGTATAAAAGCGCACAAACGCGCTGGAAACCCTATTTGAACCAGATGAATCGGATCGATGTTTAATTCAGAATTAGTACAGAATCTCCACTGAAATTGCAAAATTAGCCTTTATGCTTCGAATTTCTCTAGCCGCGTTTTTTGTCTATTTCTTAACGCTGGCTGGTTTTTCTCAGTCCACGGGCGATTCTTCAGCATACAGGAACCGTAAGCTTAAACTTGACGAGGTAAATCTTGTATCGAGTTATTATAAACAGGACGGAAACAATTCGGCGGTTACAGGGGGAATCGGCGGTGAAAAAATAACCGATTTTGCAACAAACATAGACGTCCAGCTGTCCCGCTACGATGGACACAAAAGAAAACACATTATCACAGCGGACGTAGGAATCGACATCTATACTTCAGCATCTTCCGACAAAATTGACCCGAGCACTATTTCATCCGCATCCGCGAGCGACAAGAGAATTTACCCGTCCATTACCTATGCGATTACCAATGAAGCAAAAGGATCGACCATTTTCGCGAATGGATCCATCTCGACGGAATATGATTATTTTTCCAAGGGGCTTAGCCTGGGATGGTCAAAATTATCAAAAGACCGCAACCGGGAGTTTAGTGCTAAAGGCCAGGTCTTCCTGGACACCTGGAGTGTAATTCTCCCTATTGAACTCAGAGGAAGCAGTGACCTTGAAGGAAATAAGCCGAGAAATACTTATAGCGCTGCATTTACATTGAGTCAGGTAGTCACCAAACGATTACAAGTATTGTTGTTGGCTGACATTGCCTATCAGGAAGGCGAGCTTGCTACACTCTATCATCGAACGTACTTCACGGATGGTTCTCACAAAGTCGAAAATCTTCCGAACGCCAGGATGAAAATACCGATCGGCCTAAGGCTCAACTATTTCATGGGCGATAATTTTATTGTAAGGACATACTATCGATACTACACAGACGATTGGGACATGACAGCGCATACGCTGGAAATTGAAACGCCTGTGAAGATCACCCCTTTTCTTTCTGTGAGTCCGTTTTATCGCTATCACAATCAAAAAGGTGTTAAATATTTTTCTCCTTACGGCGAACACGACATGAACGACGAGTTTTATACAAGCGACTACGATCTCTCAACCCTCTCAAGTTATATGACCGGGTTAGGATTACGCTATGCACCTCCGGGAGGAGTTTTCAACATTCCCCGCTTCAACGCTATGGAGTTGCGTTATGGTCATTACAAACGATCAACGGGCTTAACATCCGACATCATCACTCTTTTCGTCAAATTCAAGTAATAAACATCATGAAAACAGTCATCGCATTTGTCTTTTTGTTCAGTGTAGTAACACCAGAGTGGCTTACAAATTTCGATGCAGCCATAGCTGCAGCGGCACAAGAACATAAATACATACTTCTGAACTTCTCAGGTTCAGACTGGTGTGGTCCCTGTATTAAAATGAAAAAGGAAGTGTTTGAAAATGAAGGCTTTCTATCGCTCGCAGAGAAAGAACTGGTGCTAGTAAGGGCAGATTTTCCCAGATCCAAAAAGAATCAACTTTCTAAGGAGCTAGTAAAGCACAACGAAGCCCTTGCCGAAAAATATAATCCAAGCGGAACATTTCCACTAACTGTGTTACTAGACGCCAATGGAAACATAGTAAAAGAATGGGATGGCTATGCTTTTGCAACGCAGGAAAAGTTCATAGCTGATTTACAAAGCACGCTTGCTTCCAGGTAATGGATAAGACACTGGTCGAAAACAGGGTTTTCAATAAAGGGCTCCGGCTCATGGGGAATTATTTTGAATTTTCCGTTGTGGCCATTGATGGGGCTTGGGCACAGGAGCGGATCGAGGAAGCTATCACGGAAGTCAGACGGATTGAAACACTGTTAACAACTTTTAATGAAAGCAGCCAGACTAACTTGATAAACATCAATGCTGGTATCAAACCCGTTTCAGTTGACAAGGAGGTTTTCGACCTCATTGAACGGTCTCTTCGCATTTCGTCGCTGACACAGGGGGCATTTGATATCACGTATGGCTCAATCGACAAAAGATTCTGGAATTTTGACACAACCATGACATCATTGCCAGATGAATCCACGGCGAAAGCGATGGTCCGTCTTGTCAATTTCAGAAATGTAATACTGGATCGTGAAAATCGAACCGTATTCCTGAAAGAGAAAGGAATGCGAATCGGATTTGGTGGTATTGGAAAAGGATACGCCGCTGATCGGGCAAAAGCTGTACTGACAAAATCGGGGATAGCCAGCGGGATCGTTAATGCAGCTGGAGATTTGACGGTGTGGGGGACGCAACCTGATGGCCAGACATGGACTATTGGTATTGCTGATCCCAATAAAAAAGATTTTCCATTTGCATCTTTCAAGCTTACAAATGTCTCGGTAGCAACGTCAGGCAGTTACGAAAAGTACGTGATGATTGGAGGACAAAAGTACTCCCATACGATCGATCCTAAGACGGGATATCCCGTGCGGGGAATCAAGAGCGTTACCACCATTTGTAACAGCGCGGAAATCGCGGATGCAATGGCTACACCGATAATGGTAATGGGTATTAAGAATGGTCTTAGCCTCATTGATCAGGTAAAAGACATAGCCTGCATCATCATTGATGATTGCGACAATGTCTACACTTCTAAAAATATTAATCTTAAAAACTGATGACGATGAAAAGTAAGTGTTTTCAATTGATGGCCGCTGCCTTGTTTCTGGCGGGTTGTTCTTCGGTAAAAGAGTATCAAAAAATGCATCTTAATGACTCCGAAATGGAACTGGCGGCCCGGAAGACACAGAAGTTTGAAACAAGCTTTCAGCTCTATCGGGAAGGAGCGTCAGGGGCAAATGGGGGAAAGAATGGCGGAGGATGCGGATGTAATTAGAGCGCCTTCAATCCAACAGATGACCTATATCTATTTTTAGAATACTCTTTGTTGTCGTTCGCTTTTATAAAATCCAGGGATTGATAATTCTAATAATAGGTCCTCTCAAATTCGTAGTTGTGAAAACGCTCAAATGCTGCCTTCTCCAACATTTCGCGGTGATTGGGATGAGCAATATCGATCAGCGCCTTTGCACGCTGGCGCATATTCTTACCATATAGGTACGCGACGCCATACTCGGTCACTATGTAGTGAGCATGAGCGCGTGTTGTCACAACGCCTGCACCGTTTTTCAGGCATGCTGCTATTCTTGACTCGCCCTTCTTCGTCACCGAGGGCAACGCAATAATTGGTTTCCCTCCCTCTGACAGCGATGCACCTCTAACGAAATCCATTTGCCCGCCAACGCCTGAATAATGGTAGGTGCCAATCGAGTCTGAACATACCTGTCCTGTAGTATCGACTTCAATGGCGCTGTTAATGGCGGTAACCTTTGGGTTTGTTCGGATGACTGCTGTATCGTTAACGTAATCGATGTTCATGACAACGATTGAAGGGTTGTCATCAACAAAGTCGTACAGCTTTCTCGTGCCCAATAAGAATGCAGTTACGGTCTTATTGCGATACTTCGTCTTGTACTCATTTGTAATAACGCCACTTTCGATCAACGGTATAATACCGTCAGAAAACATCTCCGTATGAACTCCAAGCCCTTTGTGGTTCGTCAGGTAACTCAACACCGCATCCGGAATGGCACCTATTCCCACCTGAAGGGTTGCACCATCGTCGACAAGCTCTGCACAGTGCAAGGCTATTCTCTTCGAAATCTCATCGTGCGATTTATCACAGACGACTTCAGGTAACTCGTGTTCCTCGAACACCATGGCATCAAATGCATCTCGGTGAATAATGCCGTCACCTAATGTTCTCGGCATTCTAGGGTTTACCTGAGCGATGACATATTTGGCAGTCTTAACAGCAGTCGATGCTATATCCACAGAAACACCCAAAGAACAGAACCCATGTTTGTCAGGTGGCGAAACCTGGATCAATGCCACATCAAGCGGCAAAATGTTCCGTTTAAATAGGATCGGAATTTCACTTAGAAAAATTGGGACGTAGTCAGCCCTGCCATCATTTACAGCTTCGCGAACATTCTCGGAAACAAACAATGAATTCATCCTGAAACTGTCCTTCATGCTTGGATGAGTTAAAATAGACTCTCCCTGCATGCTAATCCCTATCAGCTCAACATTCCAAAGTTCAGTGGCTCTGCGCGCAAGGGCCTCAAGCAATCGGTGCGGTGTCGCCGCACCCCCGTGAATAAAGACGCGGTCTCCAGGCTTAACGATCCTCACGGCTTCGTCACTGCTAATGTATTTCATGCTTTTTATCATTTTAATTCAATCATTTTCCGGCATACCTAACGCTCCAATATCTCAGTATTCAAAGTGCCTTATGCAACAAATTTAAAACAGCTAACCGTGTCATTGGCTGACAAAAATCATCCCAGCACAGGAGTTTTATCAATCATTGCGGGACCTTTCTACGCGTGCCGAATGCGTCACTTCAAGAGACACCAACCTTGGTATCATAATAACAGGATAAAGAAGGCCGACCATCCCCTGAAAAACGACGAGGGACTTGCTTATGCACTGTGGCTAGGGCTTCGTCCCGTATCTTTTTTTATTACTCAGGTCACTCACTTTTAATTAAATCCACCGGATTCATTTTCGCATTCTTTAAGATGCTTGTCCGTATTCCAAAAATGAGAATGGAAAGAATTGTATCTTAGGGTGTTAGCGGCCCTTCAAATAGCGATCAGTCTTTACAATTCAGAAATTGGATGATGAACAATATAAATTGGAATTTATGCGTTCTTTAATTTTGTTTTTTCTCTATGTAGCTTTTTCAACAAATGGCTATTGCCAACCTCCAACTAAGTACGACGCTAAGGAAATGCGTGCGCTTAATGAAGTAGCTGAAAAATGGCAGCGATATTGGAATACTCATGACATGGATTCCTTTGCGACCTTATTTGCAACCGATGTAGACTTTGTTACTAAAAGTGGAACTTGGTTCAAGGGGAAAGAAGCAACTATGCGTCATCATAGGCAAAATCATGCTTCCATATTTAAAACCAGTATATGGGCCACAGACACCGTCGCTATAAAATATGTAAAACCCGATTTGGCCATTATACATATTGGATGGGGACTAAGCAGTGACACTCATCATGATGGCACCCCTAGTCAACCTCGACATGGGATTTCTACCTGGGTTGTTATAAAACAAACTAACCAATGGCTTCTGTTGGCAGTGCAGAATGTAAATATAGAAACCCCCCGTTAATTTTGAAGGTCAATGAACTCACCTAGTGATATGTCTGCGCCAATGGCGAGGGTCGCAGTGAATAAAAATTCGAACCGCTTCGCAACATTACACTTCAATGCTCAAAATTTCCTTCTAAACGAATAAATTCTAAACCAATTAGTATCCACCTTCGGTGTTTCGTAAATTCAACCAGCGATTTGTACTAAAAGTTGGAATGAACATGGCCAAGACCTACTCGATTAACAATTCAACCCAATAAAATATGAACACAATTAAAGTTAAAGACGGTACCGAAATCTTTTACAAAGACTGGGGAACCGGACAACCAATTGTCTTTCATCACGGTTGGCCTCTATCCAGCGATGATTGGGATGCACAAATGATGTTTTTCCTAAGTCATGGATACAGAGTGATTGCCCATGACAGAAGAGGACACGGAAGATCGACCCCAACCGACCGCGGACATGACATGGACACCTATGCAGCGGACGTAGCCGAGCTCACAAATGCACTTGATCTAAGAAATGCAATACACGTTGGCCATTCAACGGGTGGAGGGGAAGTGATTCGTTATGTTGCCAAACATGGAAAAGGCAGGGTCGCTAAAGCTGTGCTCATTAGCGCTGTCACCCCAATAATGGTGAAGTCTGAGAAGAATCCGGATGGTGTACCCATGGCTATCTTTGATGAAATTCGTTTGAACACAGCAACTCGAAGGCAACAATATTTTCAGGAGTTTCCTATTCCTTTCTTTGGGTACAACAGGCAAGGGTCAAACCCATCGCAAGGAATCAAGGATAATTGGTGGCGACAGGGAATGATGGGTGCAATAAAGGCTCATTACGATTGTGTTAAAGTTTTCTCGGAAACGGATTTTACGGATGACCTTAAGACCGTGGATATACCTGTGCTGGTCATGCACGGCGAGGACGATCAGATAGTTCCATTCAACCTTACGGCTGTAAAGTCTGTAAAGCTTTTGAAAAGTGGAACACTCATTTCTTACGCCGGCTTTCCGCACGGAATGCCAACTACGGAAGCAACACGAATTAATGCAGACCTCCTCAAGTTCATCAAATCTTGATAAGTCTTACAATTTCGTCGGAGAATTAGACTTTAATGACGGATATTCTAAAAACTGTGACAAAGATCACGGTCAGGGAGGATGGGTATCCTGCAAATAGCGCTTCCTCCCTAACGCCGCGCTAATACGACATAGGGTCCTTTCTTGACATAAGTCAATCTCCCGACAAGCAATGGTTTTCTAAATTTGATGGAGCTACCGTACGGCTCGAACAAAAAGATAAAACATATGGAAGTCGAATTTCTAGGAGAAAAAACAATCGATATCAAGCCTCGGCAGAGTATCCTAAACGCTTCTCTAAGCGCGGGGATACCTCACTTTCACGCATGTGGCGGAAGAGCGAAGTGCTCGACATGTCGCGTGCTTGTTTTGGAAGGGGATCAATATTTGAATAAACCCAACGCAAGGGAAACGAAACTAAAGTCCATAACCGGACTGCCGGATGCGGTTCGACTCGCCTGTCAAACGAAGACTATTGGCAACGTAAAGGTTGAGCGGATGTTAAAAGACGAATCAGACTTTTCGGATGTAATTCATATCGTTAGCAGAGATCCTCTGAAATTCCGATTAAAGCCAATGGGGCAGGAAAAGCATCTTGCCCTTTTCTTTCTTGATATCAGAAACTTTACATTGTTTGTCGAGACCCATCCGCCATTTGATGTCATTTATACCATGCGAAAAATCTTTACCTCATTCAACGCAATTATAGTCGACAACGGTGGCCAACTAATAGAAACGGCCGGCGACGAGATCTATGCAGTTTTTGGAATGACTCCTTCCAAAAACTCCTCAGCGGACAATGCTATCAACGCTGGTCAAAAGATTCTTGATGCACTCGAACATATCAACAAGACCTATTGCTCAATACTTCAAAAGGAAATAAAAGTTGGAATAGGCATACATTCGGGTAATGTGATCCTGGGAGAAATAAATCTGAATAATAAGTCAAAAATCGCCACAGTTGGCCTTGCTATCAATATTGCCTCCAGGATACAAAAGATGACAAAGAAGCTTGACAATTCTTTACTGGTATCCCTGGACGCAATCAAGGAATCAACTTTATCACCTAATGTTCAGGCGACGGAAATCAATCTCGAAGGTGTGAGCGCTCCCATTTTGGTGTATCCGCTGGGTAAATCCTATAAAACGTAACCCGGAACGCATTTGCAGAACAGGCAAGCTCAAGACATTTTTCACTACATTATAACCGACAATTGACTCCGTCCCTGGTCCGCCCTAATGAAATATTCACGAGCAACCGCGATTTTATCGTGATCGATTAAATTCATTTGTATTTTAGTTTTAGCCAATTCGATATTGACTTCTGTCCACTACAATTGACCGGCCGGCTATAAAGACAGCATCATCAGCGTCCGAGCATTGTTTGTGTTGAAGGACGTTTTTCATTCTCCTTAATTGTTTTGACTTATCCATTCTTTCAATGGAACAAATTCTTTCGTGGCTATCTCTTTTGCCAGGTCAATTTGTCGTTTTGAATTTGGACCCATGTAGGTGTATTTTTCAAAATACTTGAGCATTGCAGTTATTTCACTTGCCCCTTCAAAAAAAGTGGACAATACTTCAGGCGGCACCTGTGTGTAAGTATAGTCCTTGCCGTTTTCTTTAAATGCCTGAAGTATATCATTGAAGCTATTCAACTCTGTGGCCAATGAAAGATAAGCTCCGTTTCCAACTTTTTCCGGGTGTAGCAATGCTCCTGTAACCACTTTCCCCAGGTCATTAATGTCCGCCATATGAAACGCCTTCTTTGATGGGTCAATAGGAAGTCTCCAGCCAGTAGAGCCATCTTGTTTTGGTTGAGGAGCCATCTGTTGAATGAGATTTTGAAAATAAAACGGTGGCTGAACAAACGTGTAATACTTAAAACCTGCGCTTCTCACCAGGTCATCCACTTTTGCTTTCTGCGTAAAATGACGCACTTAAAATTCTCCGTCACTGATGGATTCAACATTAGGAAGTGTCGACCAAACAAAATGTTCTATGCCTGCAGCTTTTGCTGCGTCAATGGCATTTTTTCCTTGAGCAATTTCGTCGGCTCCTTCCCAAAAATTTGTAACCACGAATACACCGTAAGCATTTTTGAAAGCATCTTTAAGGGATTGTAGATTGGTTAAATCACCGAATATTGCTTCATGTGCTTTGCCAGAATACTTTTCTGGCTTGCGAGCTATTGCTCTTACATTAAAAGCTCCATCATCTAAAAGGGCATTTACTAAACCCTTGCCTTGTGAGCCTGTTGCTCCAATTACTGCAATTGTCTTTTTTTTCATTTGATTTGTTTTTTTATTCTCTTAGTTTTTTCGTGCAACGATGCAGTCAGTGCGTAGATGAGAACGGGCAGTACCGTTGATTTACCGGCTGTATCATTTGACTCGTTGCCAAATGAGATTAATAGCAACCCCATCTGCTATTTTTAGATCCTCAGCCATTCTATTACCCTCCACCTTTTCAGTGAGTTCATTTCGGCCTCTGCTGCTGCCGTTCATGTTTTGAAAGGTTGAACCTATAACATGTTGTTCAAGAAAATCACCGTGTTCATCTATCGTATATGTACCATAGACACCAAGACTACTTGTTACCGCGGTTTTGTATTCTTCGGGTGTACCATTTGAACGATCTCCTGAAACAAACTTTGGTATCTCTGGGTTATGGACGATTACCATAAAATGTAAATCATCTGTGAAGATTACCATCCCGCTTGGATGTTGACCGAGGACATCTATTCGCTTGCCGTGATTATCGAGGTAACCGGAAACCAAATTCCAGCAACCCACAACGTTGTTCTTTTTCTTATTTGTGACTCTAATTGATTTCTTAATTTTAACAGATGAATCTTGCGTTACCATTAACCGACTCTATATTGACCACCATCTACGACAATCGCCTGGCCTGTGATAAATGCTGCGTCATCGCTGGTTAAGAATAAGATCGCCCCAGTGATATCTTCAGGTTCCCCCAATCGCTTGATAGCTTGTTGTTCCCATGTGGCACGTTTCATTTCATCGGGCTGTGAAGCGGTCGCCTGGGTATTTGTTAACCCCGGTAACACAGCGTTTGCAGTAACGCCATAGTCGGCTACGTCATTTGCCAAACCTCTCATAAAACCGATGATTCCCATCTTAGAAGTGATATAGTGACTCATGCCGGGTATTGCCAAACCAACCATATTGGAAGATATCCCGACGAAGCGCCCCCACTTTTTCTTTTTCATCGCTGGCAGAAAATATTTGACGCTCAAAAAATGGGAATCCAGATTGGTAGCCATCGTCCGACGCCAGGTTGCAAAATCCAGTTCATCAATATTCCGATTTGGAAAATATCCCGCATTGTTCACTACAATATCGACTCCACCCAACTCCTGACTTTTAAGACTCACTGAATTCCAATCTTCCTCCCTGGTAACATCAAGTTGTAATGGAAGCGCCATGGAACCGATCTTATTGGTGGTCTCCAGGGGAAGAGAAAGATCCGTGGCAATTACTCTCGCTCCTCGGTGAGCGAACGCGAGGGCCGCGGCCTGTCCAATCCCCTGACCGGCACCTGTTACCAGTGCAATCAGCCCTTCATGCGTTTTTATGTTTTCTTTCATATGCTAAGTAGTTTGGCTGGTCCATGAAACCTTCTCTTCAACCTTGTTATAACCTCATGTAGACTTTTTATTCTTATTAAGAGCTACAACGGATTTGCGTCAATTACTTCATTGCCGCACTGAGGTTTGCTAAAACACCCAACTGGGCGAATATGATTGTCCCGGCGTTGTAACAGTGAAATGCTTTTACCTTCCCGTTTTCCATATAAAACATATCACAGCACGGCGAGCTCATCACTTTTTTTGTGGCCGGGATCGATCCGGCAGGTAAGGCAAGCGGGCCGTTGTGGGTGCCATTCAGCTTGAGCTCAACGATGACCACATTTTCGTCGTCCAGCACAAAAAACTCAATCAACTCACGATGCATATCAGGGAACGCCGTGGCATAGATATCAACCGTCTTTCCGATATCGGCCCCGTAGTATTTAACTCCAGCTGAAACATCCCAGAAGTATCCGTCGTCTGTAAATAATTTTACAAACGCTTTTGTATCCTTGACCTCCGCAGTACGGTATAGTTCACGGATAACTTGTTCATTCTTCGAATTTGATTTTTTCGTTGCTTTCATAATTTTCCTTTTACTGATACATTTTATTTTTTATTGATAGATTGATTTAAATCTTGGAAAAAGCTTGAGCGCATTATCTCCCAGGGCTTACTTCTTTTCATCAGACGACAAAGCCGGACTGTTGGCAACTTTGTTCTTGCATTGTTTGCTATGGAGTTGTTATTTTTTTTTAGAATGGATATTCCCGTTGTGTGCTTCGGGCGTTGACCCATATCAGGTCGGTGAAATCCTCAATGCTATGCGGACCTGTACGTCCCCAACCACTGTCTTTCACTCCACCCATCGGTGCATGCGTCTCCTCGTTTACCGTTGGCGAATTGATGTTTACCACACCATGCAAAATTCTCGGTGCCAGTTCAAAGGCCTTGTAAGTGTCCTTCGTATAGATGGATGATACCAAACCATAGGAAGTACGGTTGGCTACGGCAACTGCTTCTTCCGCAGTATCAACGGGCTCCACAATCACGATAGGGCCGAATGTTTCTTCGTTCGATACGATAGCATCGTAGGGAACATCGGTGAGAATAGTGGGATGGTAGATCGGGCCATCAGACTTCCCGCCGGCCATCACCTTTGCTCCCTTGCTAACGGCATCTTTCACACGATCTTCGGTCAACTTGACTGCCGCCTGATGGATGAGCGGACCAATGATTGTCTTATGATCTTCAGGATCACCAAACGGTAACGATTTGGTTCTTGCAACAAATTTCTCGAGGAACTCCTTATAAATCTTTCGTTGAATAATGATCTTCCTGGTATTCATACAGATCTGTCCCTGGTGGAAGAAAGATCCGAATGTCGCTGCTCTTACCGCATCGTCCACATCAACATCGTCCAGGATGATCATCGGGTTATAACCACCCAGTTCAAGGACAGTTCTCTTTAATGTTTTTCCGGCACGCTCGGCAAGGTACCTGGCCGTCTTAACGCCACCAATCAGGTTGATGACCCTCACGTTAGGATTTTCAAAAATTTCATCGGACAACGCTCCCGCCTCACCCGGTGCGTGGGTCACCACATTAATAACACCAGGAGGAAAGCCTGCTTCGTGAGCAATTTCGGCGATCATCAGCCCTGCGGAAACGGGTGCGAATTCAGATGGTTTCACAACTACCGTATTGCCAGCAATGATCGGAGATATGACCGTACGCCAGGAAAGGATACTGGCACCATTCCATGGTGTAAAGCTTGCAACCACACCAAGCGGACGACGTACTCCAATCGAAAACGATCCAGGCACGTTGGTCTGCAAAACCTCTCCTTTATTTTCATACGCCCAGCCTGCTCCCATCTCAAGCGTGCCGGCAAGGAGGTCCTGTTGGAAGGTTGCAAATGAAATAGTGCTTCCTGTTTCCTTCGCCAGGATTTCAGCAATTTCCGTTCGTCTTCTTTTTATAACGGCAGCTGCTTTAAATAAAAGTTCTGCCCGTTGTGCCGGAGTAGTAGCGGCCCACGCAGGATAGGCGTCGGCGGCAGCCTTCAGCGCAAACCCCATGTCCTTTCTTGAGGCAGCTGCAACCTTTGCAAAGATCTTTCCACTGTATGGTTCCATGTCATCGAAAGTGCGACCGTTCTCGGCGTCTCTCCAAACGCCACCGGCGTAGTATTGATAGGTTTTCATTTTTGCATAACTTTTTTAGTTGTTAATAAGATTTAATTCTGGTCAGAGTGATTTCGTTATGTGATCCGAAATTTTTTCCGCTACCATGATCACGGTAGGATTGGGTGCCGCAGACACAGCATCTGGAAATATAGAGGCATCCACCACGCGAAGTCCTTTTACCTTATACACCTTTCCCTGAGAATCCACTACCGCTTTCTTGCTGCCTGCAGCGCCCATTGGTGCAGTGGAAAATGGATGCGCATAACTATCTACGGTACTTTTCACAGAAGCCATCACTTGTTCTTCTGTTTGTGCTTCCCAAGGGTTAAGTTCTTTCACGATCAGCTTCTTCAGCTTTTCTGATTTCGATATTTTCCGAGCAAGCTGTACGCCTTCCAGCAAGCGCTTGCGGTCCTCTTCCACGGAGAGAAAATTCAAATCAATGACTGGCACAGCATTAGGATCTTTTGAAGCCAGTTTGATCGTTCCTCTCGATTGAGGGTTGGTCAACGCGATGGCTAGTACGAATCCAGCTTTAGTGGGACTTTGATCCGATGGGAACAGATGTGTTGCCGTGATATGAAGGTCCAATTCGCCAGTTTTAGCAAAGGACGATTTGGTCCAGACCTTGGCGGCAATGACCGGAGTCTGACGACCGATAGCATTCGGATCGGTTGCATAGGCATTGTAGTAGAACGGATGATCCACCAGGTTTTCACCGACAGGTAATTCAGCAACGACGGGAATAGCGAGCTCATCCAGATGTTTTTTCGGACCTATTCCGGAACGGAGCAATATAGGCGCAGTGCCATAGGTACCAGCCGAAAGAATAATTTCATCGCCTTTGAATTGTTTGCCGTCTGTGAGTTGAACACCGGTAGCAGTGGCACCCTTGAAAAGTACTTTGTCGATAAGGGCTTCACCCGTGATGGTCAGGTTGCTCCGTTTTCTAACTTCCACATTCAGGTAGGTCATCGCAGTATTCATCCGTTTACCGTCCACGATGTTCATCGGGTACGGACCCACGCCGTGCTGGTCGCCGGCGTTGAAGTCGCTGATCTCTTTGAGACCATTCTCTGTCGCGCCACCGATGAATGCCAGTTGCATTGGCGTAATGTCATCCTTGGTCAGCTGAGTAATTGGAAATGGACCGGAGTACCCATGCCACTCGCTACCCATCACGTTGGAAGTCTCCATCTTTTTATAGTAAGGCAATACTTCCTTCCAACTCCAGCCTTTCAAACCTGCCGAAGTCCATCGGCTAAAGTCGCTAGGCAGTGCACGGACCGCAGCAGCGCCATTGACGGCCGAACTTCCACCCAGCACTTTTCCATGAAGCACGTGAATGGGATGACCGATATAACCAGGCACTGTCTTATAGCCCCATTCAAACTGAGGGTCCAAATTTGCTCCGACGATGTTACTGTTGGCAAGTATTTCCGGATAGCCGTCCGGTTCAAAGACCTTTCCTGCTTCTAATAGTAAAACTTTTACATCAGCCTTTTCGGTCAGGCGGCTGGCAAGGACAGCCCCTGCAGAACCACCTCCGACAATGATGAAATCGTAATCCGCCTTTCTTTCCCTTTTCTGTTTGATCTCGGACTGTTTTGAAATTCCACCCAACACATTGGGGGAAACGGCAGCAGCTGAGGCCAGCAACATATTACCGATGAATTTTCTACGTGTAGTCATATGATCTCATTTAAGGTTGTAAATGAATATGTTTATTGAGTGTTAATCTGTCCGTATTTACCATCATAGTAGTCGTTGTAGGCCTGGGTGATTTCATGAGCCGTGTTCATCACAAAAGTTTCGTCTGCAACTATTGGCTCGATAGACGGCTCACCCCCAAACAAAATGATGTCGATTGCTGTCTCCCGATTATTTTTTATTTCTATTAGGTCTCCAAAAGCTGCAAACGCAATAAGTTCACCTCCCTGAAACTCTATGTCATTGGCAACCGCACTCCTTGTAGGAAGAAATGCCGCATATTCAAGCCTTTTGTCGGTGGCCATTGAAAATTGCCTTCCTCCTTGCAAATGGATGTGATATAAAAACTCTTTGGCGTAACAGGGAACTTTGGCCATCGTATTGTTATACTCGCCTGAAAGGATTTTTACCCATCCGATATTGTCATTCAATACTTGTTTTGGAATTTCGTTTGGTGGAAGGCAAAAGTAATTTGGCGCTTCAGATTTAAACTTTGATGGCAAGTTGATCCAAAATTCAACGATTGATAAATCTGAATTTGTTAGCAGTGACTCCAATCGGGGCGACTCATCGCGAATAACACCATTGCCGGCATTCATCCAATGCGCGCCGCCATTACTAAGTTCAGCATGATTACCGAGGCTATCCAAAAACTCCACTTCACCGGCAAGTATATATGTCCACGTTGCAACACCACGGAGAGGGTGGGAACGTCTACCAGCTACTCCTGATTTGTGTAGGGATTGCCTGGATGAAACGATATGCTCCATGAAGACAAAGGGACCAATCGCGTTAACAAATTTATTAGGCAATACATTGCGAGCTTCTATGTCGCCTCGCCACGCGCTATCAATTTTTACACGAAACCGAATTTTATTTCTCATTTTTCCGAGCATGTCATTAGCTGCCGTTGACAATACTAAATTGCAATAGCTCAAGGCCTGAGAACAATGACATAAGGCAAAAAAAAACTGTGATAAAGATCACAGTCAAAGGAGAAGGTGTGTACTAAAAAGCGCCTACTTCCTAACTCCGCGGCTGTTTATACGGCTTAGGGTCTCTCGGTTGATGCCAAGGTAGGATGCAATGATGTGCCTCGGAAAGCGCTGTAAAAATTCGGGATAGCTTTTTTCAAGATCGTGAAACCGCTCTTCAGCTGATAAGCTAATAGCGGCATTCAGTCTTCTTTGAGTAGCAGCGGCAAAGTTAGCATCAACTTTTCTAAGCCACTTGGTCATCGTCGGAACAGTGTCAACTATTTGTGTTAGATCACTTTTTGATACAACTAAAGCTTCGGTCTCTTCCCATGCATCGATAAAATAAGATGATGGCGCTTCCTTCGTCATGCTTTCTCGGTCAGACGCCCACCAGTTTTCGATATACAATCTAATGATATGTTCTTCCCCCTTATCACCCACCCTGTATTGACGCATAGCTCCTTTGACAATGAAAGCTGTGTATTTGCACACTTCACCTTCTTGCAGGAAGTATTGTCTTTTTCTGAATTTCTTAAGTACAAAAGAATCCTGAATCACGTCGATCTCATCGCAGGTCAATGGTGCTTCTGCATAGCTATTCAGATATTTAATGAGCGTGTCGTACATTATCCAATAAGGATAAAGATAAACATTTTTGTTGTTGTAATTTAGAAACTGAAATGACTGGACTAGTCACCTTTTTGTTGTCAATAACATCTTGCAACAATTTGTTTGTGAAGTGTACATTGTACCCTGGAGGTTTGAAATAGCTACCACTAGGTCATTGAAGTCGCTCTCTGTTCCATTTTTTTCAAGCTGAATAGCAGTAATGTATTCAGTACTGCAAACACAAGCGGGCCACCTATCATGCTGGCCTGCCCCGCCTGCAAATGGGTAATAACGGCAACTACAGCCCAGGCGTAAATACCATAGACGACGTACAATCTAGGTCTAAAAAAGACTAACGCTGCGGCGATGGCAATCTCACCTAGTCCAACCGGATACATCATCCATTCTGGATAGCCCCAGCTTTTGAAGTTTTGAACTTGCATTTCAAGGCCCAACAGTTTGGTAAGACCAGAACCGAAATAGGCAATCGCCAATAATGCGATTAAAATCCAGGATATAATTCTTGCTGTTTTCATGATTTGAATTGTTTATGTTTTATCGATTAGTTTTTATATAAATCCGTTGTTATATTTTTGTTGGCTTTGATATTAAGCAGCTACGCGTTCAGCTTGTTTTACAAGTTGCAGGTTGATCACCAGCTTCACATCTTCACTGACTACCAGTCCACCTGCTTCCGTTGTGGCATTCCAATTCAAGCCGAAATTTTTCCTCTTTAGCGTACCTCTCACTTCAAATCCAGCCTTAACGTTTCCCCATGGATCAGTTACTGTACCTGCGTACTCCACTGACAATGCTATTGGGAGTGTTATTCCTTTGATGGTTATGTCCCCAGTCAGCTGATACTCATCATCGTCCTTTTTTCTGAAGGAGTCACCGCGAAAGGTGATTTTCGGATAGATTTCCACATCAAAAAAATCCGCGCTCTTTAAGTGTGTATCGCGTTGTTCATTACTGGTGGAAATAGAAGCCGCGTTGATCTCAAAATTGATATCAGCATTTTCAAAATTTTCGTCGGCATTGATAATGCCCGAAAAATCATTGAACCTCCCTGTCACAGTTGTAATGACCAGGTGCTTCACCTTAAATTGTATTTCCGAATGCATCGGATCAATGCTCCATGTTGTCGTTTTCATAATTTTTTTGTTTTGAATTATTATACGACAAAGGTGCAGTCGCGGAGAATTTTCCGGAATGATAGAAAATAAGAAATTGGCTTGATATTTATCAATGCTCCTACTCGGAGTAGGCTTGCTTGCGGACCCTGCTCAATATTTCAGGGGCAATCCCAAGGTATGAAGCGATCATAGTTTGATGGAACCGTTGCAGGAAGAGATCACTCACCTCCCTGCATTGTTTCCATTTTTATTAGTTCCTGTGCGTTCTGAAATCTTTTTAGTTATGTTGCTCATAGCTGATCTTGCCATATTTCCCTAAATGAAAATCCTCGTAGGCTTGAGCGATCTCCTCCTGGCTATTCATTACAAAGGGACCTCCGAATATTATTGGCTCATTGTATTTTTCTCCACCAAAAAGGATGATATCAGCCCCTACATCGGAATTGTTTTGGATCTCGATGTTGCCTTCATTGCTATCAAAGGTGATCAAATCTCCTTTTTCAAATGAGGTGTCATTGATAATGGCACTCTGCAGCGGTAGAAAAGCAGCGTATTCCACCTCCTTTTCTGTCGCCAAGACAAATTGTTTTCCGGCTTCCAGGTGAAGGTGATATAGCAGCTGTTTTGAATAGCTCGGGATCTTAGAAATCATATTCTCATAATTTCCGGCAACCACTTTTATCCAGCCCGCCTTGTTATCCAGCAATTTCTTAGGAATGTCACTTGCCTGTACCGGCATGTATTCCGGCGATTCTGCTTTTTGTTTAGAAGGGAGGTTAATCCAAAACTGGAAGGCATGCGTGACCAGGTCAGTAGTTTCAGAATCTACATTCATGGCTTCATCATGAATAATTCCATTACCTGCCTTCATCCACTGCGCTCCGCCTGAATGAACAATAGCCGTATGACCTTTGCTGTCATGGTGATCCGCTTCGCCATTCAAGATATAGGTTAGCGTCGCTATACCCCTGTGAGGATGGGCACCGGATCCATCAACTACCTTGAGTGGTTCGTTAGATAAATGCGTAACGGGAGGGACATGATCCAAAAAGACAAATGGGCCTACCGAACTAAGATATCTGTTGGGCAACAGACGATAAATTTTGAAATCGCCAATATCGGACCTTTTTCCTTGCGTGGTGAAACTGATTTTCCTTTTCATAGCTTTATTTTTTGTTATCATTTAATTGTTGAATTGACAATACAAAAATGCTATGACCTCAAGGCGAAGACGATGACAAATGCTATAAAATCCTGTTGACAAATGTCAACAGCCACTTGAGGATAAAAGACGTGAAGTTATTTTTTCAATGCCTGGGTTCTAACCCTGCTGAAAGTTTCCTTGGTGATACCGAGGTAGGAAGCAATGATATGCTGAGGGAAGCGTTGCAGGAATTCAGGATACTTTTTTGCCAGTTCTGTGTATTGCTCTTCTGCAGACAAGCTGATTGCTGAGCTGATTCGCTTCTGGTAAGCAAAGGCATGTCCTTCATCTAATCTGCGTGACAATTCTGTGAAGGTAGGAGTGGTATTAAACTCAACAACATTAGCTTTGGTGATCGTAAGCATATCAGTATCTTCCCAGGCATCAATGTTATAAACTGAGGGAGTCAGCATCACAAAACTTTCCCGGTCTCCTACCCACCAATTTTCAATTTGGAGACGTATTACATTTTCAGAGCCTTTATCGTCCACACTATATTGGCGCATGGCACCCTTTACGATGAACCCCATGTACTTGCATACATCCCCTTCATGTAAAAAGAATTGGTGCTTCCGAATCCTGCGTGGCGTGAAAATATTTTTAATGATATCGATTTCTTTTCCGGTAAGGGGGGTGGTTACATGGGCGTTGATGTATTGGACAAGCGTTTCGTGCATCGTATAACAAAAAATTTTAGCAGGGTGTCATTTTCCGAGCATAAGGTAGGCATTTTATTAATGTTGTGTCACAGTGGAAGGAAATAGAATGGGCTAAAAATATCTTTTTCATGTTTTTGAATTTATGAATTTACAGATACCCCGCCACCAATGCGTTTGAAAAAGTGGCGGGTATCCCTTCTAATTTGTTTACTTAGTGTTGTAGTGGCCTCCGAAATATTTCCTGGGCGACCAAGCAGGAATTACTTCAGGAAGTTTGGGCGCCAGGCTACTGTATTTACCGGTGCCAAATACGACTCTTCCATCCACAACCGTCAACACGGAAGAAAGATTTTTTATGTCACCTTCAGGTATGGTAAAATAATCAGCATCGAGCAGTGCAAAATCTGCAAGATTGCCTGGTGCTATTTTTCCCTTTTCTTTTTCATTGTGTTCAAACCAGGCAGCACCAAGGGTATATAGCTTCAGCGCTTCTTCACGTGTCAGCCGGTTGTTCTTGGCCAAAATATCCGAGCCCGATACAGATTTCCCGGTAACTGTCCAGGCAATACCGATCCAAGGATTGTAAGATGAAGCCCTGAACCCGTCTGTCGTCATGGCCAAAGGAACGCCGCTATTTACAAGATATCTTAAACGAGGTGTTTGCAATGCTTTTTCTTTGCTGTAAGTCTTAATAAAACCATCGCCATGCAATGCCATCTTATCATCCAGGGCAATACCGCCTCCCAGTTTTTTAACTCTTTCTATATTTTCCGGGCTGATCGTTTCAGCATGCTCGATAGCCCAGCGCAGACCGTCCAAAGGTGTTTGTTGATTTAATTTCTCCAGGGCATCCAGGAATGGGGTTATATTTTCGTTGTAGCTGATGTGCATCCGGAAGGGAATCCTTCTCTTTATCAGTTTTCTGACATATTCCCCGGTAAATTGTTGCATCGAATCTTTATCAATGATAACTGCCGGCCTGTCAAAATTCTCATGGTCGTGCAGTTCTATTTTTAACAGCTCTCCGGTGCCTGTATATTCATAGCCGTGTGCCATGGTCGGATGCAAATTTTCGCCGGGGCTTATGGGAGCCCTTCTTGTAATCGCATCGATTTCGGCATCTACTAATATGCGTTGCTCTGCATCATCCCTGAACTGCACATCAAGGAAAGGATAACGGATGTTCAGACGATTGTCTTTAATCAATGCCTGCAGGGGTGCATGAGATTCGGGGTAGCTTCTGCCCCCTCCTTCAATAGCGGTGGTAATCCCGAAGCTGTTCAGATCATTGATGGTATATATAATCGAATTGACCTGTTCTTCAGCGGAAGGATATGGCACCAATGCCTCCATGCTTGCGAAGGTAAATGTATAGGCATGTATCACTCCGGTATAACGCCCCTGTTTGTCCTTTTCAAATACTGTTCCGGGAAGCATTGGAAACTTTGGTGTGCCGACACCCATCTCTTTCATGGCCATATCATTTAAAAACGCTGTGTTGTAAGTGTACTGCACAATGAGTGCCCTATTGGGTACCGCTTTGTTGAGCTCTTCCATGGTGGGGAGCCTGTTTTCCTTGAACTGGTAGGGTGACCAGCCGCCGATAGCTTTTACCCATTGTCCCTCAGGCGTTCTTTTGGCCTGCTCGCTCAGCATTTCCAGCGCCCGTTTCAGGGTAGGCACACCATCCCACCTCATATTATAGTTGTAATTTCCTTCGTTTAGTATATGAATGTGCGAGTCGTTGAGACCCGGTATCAGGCGCTTTCCGCCGCCATCAATCAGTTTTGTACTATTGTCTTTCAGACTAAGGATTTCGGCATCAGTACCTACTGCGTAAATTCGTCCCTTTTTTACTGCCAGGGCCGATGCTTCCGGCTCAGACAAGCTTTGGGTGGTAATCCTGGCGTTAAAGACAATCATATCGGGACCGATAGAGGATTTGTCAGATTGGGCGTTTGAAGCGACAGTGTATAATGCCGCAATCATTACTGTAATTAGTTTTTTCATTGTTTATATTTTTTTAAGTGAACAGCGCTTTCTTTTCTTCGGAAAGCTGCTGATGCAAAATCACCCCCAGGGGATTTGTTGTTGTTCATAATTTTTGTTTTTGATTTAATAATAAAATTGAAATTTGAGAACTCAAAGGTGCATCAAGAGGAAGGCCTGAAACGATGATAAATGATAAAAAAACCTGTTGACAAATGATAACAGAACCAGCGGGGGAAATGAAGAAATGTAAAGAAGCGATTTTTATTTTTTTGCTGCCTGATGGCGTACCCGGCTGAGGGTTTCCTTAGTAATGCCAAGATAAGAAGCAATCATATGCTGCGGAAAGCGTTGCAAAAATTCGGGATAAGTATTTATGAAATCGGCATAGCGCTTTTCAGCCGAAAAACTAATTGAGGCGGACAATCTTTTTTGAGCAGCGAAAGCATGATGTTCGTCTAAACTTTGTCTCCATTGAGTCAAAACCGGAATTTGATTAAACAGGTCTATTGAATCGGACTTTGTAATGATCAGCACATCGGTATCTTCCCAGGCATCAATATTATAAACCGAGGGAGTGAGCATTACAAAACTTTCACGATCCACGGCCAACCAATTTTCAATTAACAAGCGAACAATGTGTTCTACACCTTTGTCATCAACTGTATATTGCCGCATTGCACCTTTAACTATAAATGCACTGAATTTACAGACCTGACCTTCCTGCAAAAAGTATTGTTTTTTCCTTATTTTTTTGTGTACAAAAATATTTTTAATCAGTTCTACCTCGCTATCAATAAGCGGAGTTGAGGTGTAACTGTTAATATATTTAATAAGCGAATCGTGCATTAATCTGGTAATAAGGATGCTTTACAAAGATAGCGCGCGGACAGACCAATTTAGGTATTCATATTGTTGAATCCCGTAATCCCATTACTCAAAATTCATGCGACCTGTAAGCAGAGGGTGATAGTTCGGTACACAGGCTTGAATCTTGAAAAAGAAAATAGGTTACCCGATTGGAGTGAGAAACGGGCATAAAAAAGCCCCGTAAACAGTGAAGTCTATGGGGTTTAAGGTGGACTTAGCGGAGAGTTAGCGTTCTATCAATAAATATCCCGCCACTTATCAATGCCCGGTCGGTATTCTTTTTCTATCAGTTTCAGAAGTCCCGTTTCCTTTTCATAGATAGCTTTATGAAAAGCGCTGATATCGTTCATCATCATATTCACCTGTTCCAGTTTCTTTGAGAGGCTGAGAAAATCGTTTGCATTATATGTTTTAAAAATTATCTCTTTGGGTATGTCATCCAATACAAAAGCGCCACCCCTGGAATTAACCTTTGTATAGGCATCTCCCTGCATAGGCATCTCCCTGCACATTATTCAGCAGGAACTTATAATCTTTCAATTGAAAAAAGTTTAGTTAGAAAGTATCCAGGGTTCCCGCATGCCTTCAGCAAAAAAGCCCATGGTTACTGCGAGGAAAATCATCAGTCCTTCCAGTACGTATTCTTTGAATGATTTTTTTCCTACGTGCGGGTGATGATGTACTTCTATGTTGCGGTTGGTTTTGGTTGAGTGATGGGTTGCTGACTGAAGATAATATAAAAAAAACACCTACGATCGGTCGAACAATCTTTTGAACATGACTGCCCGCCCGGAACCTGACTTTAAATATTTCTCAAATTGAAAAGCTTTCAGTTTTTCTTTGAAAGCGCAATAAAAAACAAGGTCAGCGGGTATTTTGTCTTTTGTAGCCGGAACCTGGCCATTGTTGTGTCTTTTAAACCGTTCTCTCAGGTCTGATGTGCATCCTGTATGCGGTGAACCATCTTTGCAACGGAGGATATAGACGTATTGCATAAGAATAGATTATCGCTCAATTTCCTATGCAAATAATAGCTAAACAAGGGTATTTATACCTGATTTATTATAGCAAGGCGGACTTGTCCGCTGAAACCCACCGGGGAAGTTAGAAAGGTGTGCTAAATGAAAAACCCACCTGCGCCAAAGGCTTTGGTGGGTGTAAGCGGAGAGTGAGGGATTCGAACCCTCGATACCCTTTCAGATATACACACTTTCCAGGCGTGCTCCTTCAACCACTCGGACAACTCTCCTTTTTAACGGGCAGCAAAAA